>ENA-UPSA01000010-UPSA01000010.1-bioreactor-metagenome-genome-assembly--contig:-NODE-10-length-342526-cov-50.709003_pt1 | contig 342526 bp, 344 predicted proteins | sample MGYA00238183_ERZ773288 | MGnify/ENA primary metagenome ERZ773288 (study PRJEB29028, sample SAMN07631243) | bioreactor metagenome | isolation source: Switchgrass digestor | place: USA: Dartmouth... | reverse complement strand
TGGTTAAACTCATGAACCCGCGCCATTGGACAAACCATGGCACACCCAATACACAGCCACCCACCGAACACAAACAAAATCGAAAAAATTGCACGTGCCGGTGGATGAGTCTATAGGTGGTAACGATGTATGGGGCAATCTAATAATATAATGATTTTACCATATAAATATTGCGGTCCACTGCTGCACAGCTCAGATCCTGATGAGCCCGGCCCACCATATCATGAAGTCATCAGGGTAGCTCCTGATCCTGATGAGCCCGGCTCACTACAGATCAGAGAGTCGTCAAAGGAAAGGTCCTCGAGGGATTCATATGTGACCCGGAGATGTAAAAAGAGCGGATAAACTGATCTTTAAATTAAAAGGTTCATTCTATGGCCTGACATTGTTATTTAAAACTTTCGATTATCTTTAAATAACAAATTATTTTTATAGGCCGGATAAAGTTTTAAATGGTGATAAATTATGAAGTTTGGTATCGAATTTGTTCCAAATGAGCCAATAGAAAAGATAGTGAAGCTCGTGAAACTGGCTGAAGACGTGGGCTTCGAATACGCCTGGATCACAGACCACTACAACAACAAGAACGTATACGAAACCCTTGCATTAATCGCAGAGGGAACAGAAACAATAAAACTCGGACCCGGTGTGACAAACCCCTACGTGAGGAGCCCAGCCATAACAGCCTCAGCCATAGCCACACTCGACGAGCTTTCAAACGGAAGAGCAACACTAGGTATTGGCCCAGGTGACAAAGCCACCTTCGATGCCCTTGGAATTGAATGGGTTAAACCCGTTTCAACAATAAGAGATGCCATCGCAATGATGAGGACACTCCTCGCCGGTGAAAAAACCGAAAGTGGTGCCCAGCTAATGGGTGTGAAGGCCGTCCAGGAAAAAGTCCCAATATACATGGGTGCACAGGGTCCAATGATGCTCAAAACAGCAGGTGAAATCTCAGACGGTGCTCTTATAAATGCATCCAACCCCAAGGACTTTGAAGCAGCAGTCCCACTCATAAAAGAGGGTGCTGAATCCGCAGGTAAGAGCCTGTCCGACATTGACGTTGCAGCCTACACATGCTGTTCAATAGATGAAGACTCAGCTGCAGCTGCAAACGCAGCAAAGATAGTTGTAGCATTCATCGCTGCAGGATCACCACCACCAGTATTTGAAAGACACGGCCTCCCAGCTGACACAGGAGCAAAATTCGGTGAACTCCTCGGTAAAGGTGACTTTGGTGGTGCAATAGGAGCAGTTGATGACGCCCTCATGGAAGCATTCTCAGTTGTTGGTACACCTGACGAATTCATACCAAAAATTGAGGCCCTCGGTGAAATGGGCGTGACCCAGTACGTTGCAGGATCACCAATAGGTCCAGACAAAGAAAAATCAATAAAACTCCTGGGAGAAGTTATAGCAAGCTTCTAATCCCAGAAAAATTTTATTTTAAACCCTATTTTTTTAAACTACCTGTTTTACACTAGCTGTTAACAGGCTACTTCTACTGAACTGGATAGAGACTCCCCCTCCAGAACTCCATGAGAATCTCCTTTTACAGGACTGAATAAATTTAAATAACCTGAAAACAAACTAACACTAAAAACTGTTTTGAGATTCAGATGATGGATAGGCTAACATTCAAGAGCAGAAAAAGGGCTTTGAAGAGAATAAAAAGAAGAAGTCTCAGTGAACTTGCAGCGAGCTGGGTTCAGGATGATCTCCTTTATTCTGGCAGGGGCCGGGCCCTCTTCATGATCCTTCCAACCATGGGTTGTTCCTGGGCCCTCTCAGAGAGCGGTGGCTGTAACATGTGCAGCTACATATCAGACTCCTTCCTCGAACCGGTGAAGTCTAGTGAAATCACAGAAATCTTCGATGAAATCATGTCACGCCACGAATTTGATGATAGGATGGCTGTTAAGATATTCACATCAGGAAGTTTTCTTAACCCCGAAGAATTCCCCGAGGATGCACGGACCCATATACTTGAGAGACTCAGCAGGATTGATGCTGTTGAGGAAATAATCTTCGAATCAAGGCCCGAATATATTGAGGAGAATGTCCTTCGTGAATGCTGTGAACTTGTACCTGACAAGATAGTTGAGGTGAGCATAGGCCTTGAGACCTGTGACGAGAAAACCAGACTCCTCAAGATAAATAAGGGTTTCACCGGCAGTGAATTTAAAAGGGGGATAGGCATCATCAGTGGCCTTAAAGAGGAGTTCATGTTAAAATCCAAGGCATACATCCTGGTAAAGCCTGTGCTGGTATCAGAAAAAAGGGCCATAGATGAGGCCATTTCAACGGCCGTTTATGCTGAAAAAACAGGTGTTGATCGGGTATCATTCTGTCCATCCACTGTGCACAGGGGGACCATAATGGAGGACCTCTGGAGGAGGGGATCCTACAGGCCGCCATGGATATGGAGCCTTGTTGAGATAATTAACAGAACCAGAGAGACCGTGTCAATACCGTCAATAATGGACACCTCAGGTTTCGGGACGTCAAGGGGCCCCTACAACTGCAGGAAGTGTAACCGGGACCTCAAGAAGCTCATAATAAAATCAAACCTTGAGCAGGAAATGGTTCCTCCCTATGAATGTGAGTGCAGGGAGCGGTGGAGTGCAGAGTTAAAATTCTCAGAACTCACGGGATCAACTGATATAAGGTACGAAGATTACAGCTAGTGACGGCACAATCAGGACAAAGACTGATTCACATGATAGGTATAAGCGCTGATTTTGACCCTGTACACCTTGGACACGCCAGGCTCATAGAGAAGGGACGTGAAATAGCTGATGAAACAGGAGATGAAGTTGTTATATACCTTAACAAGGACTTCAGCGCAAATCACGCGCCCTTCTTCGTCCCCTATGAGGCCCGTAAGGAGATGGCCCTGAAGGCCGGAGCAGACAGGGTTGTTCCAGTTGAGGGTCTGCACCATCGCCTCACCCTGGCCTACACGGTCCCCATAAGGATAGCCATGATGATAGAGGATGGTGTTGTTGACTATGTCGACGCAGCCAACGTCTCAACAGACCTCATAATCAGAAAGGCAAGGGAGTTTGCATCCAGGGGAATTTTCAGTGGGATACCCCGTGAACTGCCAAACAGGAACGTTATAAGATGGTTTGCTGTCAATGAATTCCTCTATGGTAAGTACGGCCGTAAAATGAGGTTCCATATAATTCCAGAGCTCACTGTCGATGGTTCAAAGATTTCCGGTAGGGAGATAAGGCAGAGGATAATTGAGAACAACCTTCAGATCCCACCCGATGTTGCGAGGGTACTGCCCGATACAACCATCAGCATACTTGAAAGGGAAATAGAGAGGGGCACGGTTCCAGGCCGCAGAAACCTTGAAATCATAAAGGAAAGGATGAACAACCTGTCACAGGCCGATCTCATGGAAATAGCATATCTAAACGCTGATGCTGTGAATTCCATAGTTAAAAACAGGAGATTTTACAGGGAGAATCAGATATGGGCTGCCTTCAGAAAGGCCGGGTATGGACCTGTCCTCACAAGGCTTGCCATGAGTTCCATTGAGATGAACGTCAGGAGGTCCGAGGTGCGGGACCTGATCGAGCACTACACTGAGAGGGGGTGGATTCCTCCGGATCAGAGTGTGATAAATGTTATAAGGAGGGCCTGGTTCGTATCAGAGAGGGTTGCTGAGGGTATCAGCTCAAAGAGGGCCAATGAAATGTTCCAGAGTGGCAAACACAGAGTGAATCCTCCATCAAAGGTGGAGGCTGGTCTGAACCTGCGAAGGGATGAGGTTAAACTGGTCAAGGATGGTATGGATGCCAAGATATATGTTGACCGGAGGGGTGTACTCTCCTGTCAGATAAGGAATGGTGCAAAGATAAAAAGCCCCATGCACCTGCCAGCCCAGATGGCAACCTATCTCAGACTCATAATAGACTCCCACATAATACCCTTCAGTGCAAAGGTTAAAAGGAGAAGGGATGGATTCAGAGTCCTTATAACAATCAATAACCAGAGAAAAACAGGGCGAGAGCCATAATAAATGTCTATTTTACCCTATCCCTCCGCTCCACCACCGGACATTTCCAGTCACGGCAGAAGGTCATGACTATCATCTCAGACTCGGTCCTGATGTGGATCCTCCAGCATTCATCATCATATGAACTGAAGTCAATGTCGATGATCCTTTTACCCACAAGTCCCATGAGGTTTTCAGCACACTCCCTCTCAAGGTCTGAACTCATTTCCTCACCCTAGAATAGTATCTATTTTCACACTTATAACTGCATCTAACTCACAGGAATGCGTCGAGGGCCTCATCAAGCACATCCCTGTAATCGGCATCTGCAGACACCTCAACATCCTTCAGTTTCTCAAATATCCTCATTATACAGGTGGGCATTACGGGGTCAATGACCTCCCCCAGCATATCCTGGACCTCCTTCATCTCCTCATATCTTCTTCTGGCATGGATGCATGAACTTTTAAGCCTTGAAATCGCTGATTCCCTGAAATCATTGCCCTCAGTGTATTCAAGCATCTCAAGTACGTCCTCCTCAAGGCCCAGCCTGTGGGCTGCAGTTAGTGTTTCCCAGAGAAGCGCCGAAACACCCTTTGTGTAGCTGCTCCTCAACATTTTAATCGCCGATGCATCCCCGGGTTCCCGTCCCCTCACCTCAATGTTCAATCCATATCTGTTGAGCTTCATGAATTCCTCTGCATCCCTTCCAGAGGCTATGATACGTACATCGGCGCCCTTTCGCCTCACACTGCCCATTATGGCTGCATCCACAAATCCTCCCTTTTCAATGAGGGACGATGCCATGCGCACCGTCTCAGGTGATATGTTGTTAATATCCACGTATATCCCCCTGACATGTCTGCCTGCCCTCCTTGCGGCATCCAGTGCAACACCGGGTGTTACTGCGGATATGACAACCGGGCATGAATAAACATCCTCCTCTGATGTTTCAGTCACCCCCACGGTCCTGGCCCTCTCAATGGTTGATGGGCTTCTTCCCTCCAGTGATGTGACAACCTCCACTCCCCTGCTCCTTAAACGTGAAGCAAGGGTCTGTGCGACTTCACCAAAGCCGATAAATCCAACTCTCAAAGAATCACCCCTTTCATGGTAATGGAATAAGCTGATAAAGCATATAAATACCTGCAACTACTATAAGTGCCCCTGAAGCCCTCCTAATATCTCTGGAGCCTCCCAGGAGTCTCCTTAATACTGGTTCGGCCAGAAGGGTCAGTGCTATGAGGGCTATGGTAAGTCCCAGGGTGTAAAGTGCCATGTTAACAAGGGCCCCGGGAATCCCTGTATATGCTGAGTATGCAATCACACCTATGAGGTAGGGGCTGTAGCAGGGAGTCCAGGCGATGGCCGTCAGTAAGCCCATGAGAACATGGTTTTCTGCTGGGGGAGTCCTGATGGATATTAAGGGTTTCTCTGATAGAACAAGAAGCCCCATGATGATCAGCATGATTGAAGCCGGGATCCTCAGGTAGAGGAGATAGTAATTAACTGAGGCTGTGAATATGGCTGTGAGGATTATTATGAAGAGAAAGAGGGATGAGAAACCAGAAAGAAAAAGGAACCTCTCTTTCCTGCTACCGATGAGAGATTCTGAGAAGAGGACAGGTATGACGGGTAGAATGCATGGTGACAGGACTGATAGTATTCCAGCCGTGAATGAAATGATATGGTCCTGCATGATCCTACCCCAGATAGGATATGAGTTCATCGGGGCTCATGTAGCCCTCCCTTCTTCCTATCTCATTTCCAGAGGGATCCAGTATTATTACCGTCGGGACCCCGTAAATTCTGTACCTCGAGGACAGCGCTGGACTGGTGTCAACATCAACTTTGACTGCGATGAAATCCTCTGCCAGCCTCCTCTGAACCTCAGTGTTCTGGAGTGTCTCAGATTCCAGTTTCTGACATGCCGGACACCATGAAGCAGAAAATACCATGAAAACATTTTTACCTGTCCTCGAAGCCTCCTTTATGGCCTCATCATGTTCAGTATACCATTTAAGGTCCTTTTCATCCGTCGTGAAGCTCTGAGGCACTCTGGGCTGGACTGCATAGATTATGAGTACAATTGAGAGTCCTGCGAGAAGTCCGAATAGGGCCCACTTCCTTGCTTCATCCAATTTACCATGCTCCCTTCCTGCAGTTCATGATGACCTCTAAATCAGATCTTAACAGCAACATTGTCACCCCTCGCAACACCCAGGTCCCTTGCGATTGCAGAGCATTTCGCATTTAGAAGACAGAATATGTCCCTGGAACCATCAGAGATCTCTGTTAGGCCCTCATAGTTACCCATACCCTTGGCTATTACGAGTTCGGTTCCATCCAGCATGTACCGGAATTCATCTGAGAGGTCACTGTATACGATGCCCACAGAGTCTGTACCTGTAGTTACGATTTCAGCAACTTCATCAAGGCCTGCTTCGAGGGCGTCCTCCATGCATGCATCATTAAGGATGGGTTCGCCCTTAACAGCGACCTTCACGCTTACATCATATTCGACCAGTTTTTCAATGAGCGGCCTGTCGAAGAGGATCTCACCTGTGTTGTCAAGGAGGTAAAGGACCTCAGAGGCCTCCCTGAGTCTATCTTCAAGTAGTGGGACATGGTTTATGGTGAGGGGTGCCCTGAGGGACTCCTGGATACCCCTGTCATGATCGAAGTCAAGGCCCAGTGCCCCGAAGTCTATTATGTTACCTGTTATTGCCACCTTCACATGACTCTCAAGGTCGCTGTGACCTTCAAGGTAGTCCCTTACAGTTGGGAGGAACCTCAATGCGATTTCATTGCATCTCCTCTTCTCATCAAGATAGGGGTCCTCTGATCCTGTCATATCCTTTATGAGTCTGTGCATCCTGGTCCCGAGTTCATTTGATACCTGTCCCCTCCTGAACCTCTCACTGAGGAGTTCGAGTATATTTTCCATGACCCTCAGTTTGAGTTCCTCATCATCGGTTGCAAGGTCGAGGGCCTCCCTGGCCTGTCTCAGGAAACACGGTGCGCATTCATAGTATACCTTCATCCACCCACCTTTAACCGCCGTAGATAACCCTTATGACCTCGATGATATCGCCATCGAAGATCTCCTCTTCCTCTATGACTATTTCGCCGTTCTTTTTCACGACAACCGTTTCAATGGGAATTTCAAGCTCCCCCAGAACATCCTTTATCCTTCGTGGAGCCCCTGATTCAAGTATTTTCTTCCCGTCATCTGTGATTACTGTAAACTTCATCCCTATCACCATGTATACTGGGGTTTCATCATCTTTTCGTTAATTCCTCTATAAATGTGCATGCCTTGCAGAGTTTTCCTGATGCAGGTTCACCGCATTTGACACAGATACCTGATCTCCCTGATTCCGATAAATCCCTTCTGAGGATCTCCTTTATCCTGTCGAATCCCCTGAGTGTTGAGTACATTATGGTTGGGCGTTTCACTGATATCTGCTTGAGGAAGTCACCTATCTCCCTCCTGAATGAACCTGATGCATAGGGACACCCTGCAAGGTGAACGTCCAGGCCCCTTGCAAGTACATAGAGGGCCACCTCCTTCTCGGGTATCTCCCTCAGGGGCTTGATTTTTGGTATGAACCTTCCCCCTGCAGATGATGTCATGGGGCCTATCCGTGTGAGGTTCTCGAGATTTCCCTCAAGGTAATTCATGACTATTGCCTGGGTCTCATCGTCGAGGTTGTGGCCGGTTGCTATCTTCGTTGCCTTGCTCTTCCTGGCCTCCCTGTTAAGTATCCAGCGTCTGAACACTCCGCAGTAGGTGCATGCGCTCCGTGAGGGGTTTTTCATTATCTCATCCAGTGTTATTCCTGCATAGTCCTTCAGACTGACAACCCTGTGGGGTATGCCTCTGTCGGCACATATTTTCCTGGCGATCCTTACTCCATCCTCACGGTACCCGCCTATACCCTCATCGATGGTGACCGCCTCAAGTTCTATTATGTTTCTTTCCCTGAGTTCATCAAGGATGTCAATGACCATCACGCTGTCCTTTCCACCGGATAAACCGACAAGTACCCTGTCTCCACGTTCTATCAGCTTATATTTCCTTATATCCCTCATTACCTTTTTTCTTGTTGTCTCTATGAAGCAGTCGCTGCAGAGTAGCTGTCCTGAGTATTTCCTGTTTATTATGACACCCTCTGATCCGCATCTGGTGCACTGCATGGTAAATCTCCTGTAAATTGTTAATGAAGTTGTATGAGGGTCCCTTCAACACAAACTTCTCCTGAATCCCCTCAAAGTATGTATTAGGGCCCTTTCACCAACTCTGTCTCCTAAATCCCCTCAAAGCGGGAATGACCTCTCAAATAGTTCAAAATCCTGGACATAATCTTTGCCTGTCCTGAGGGCTATCTCTGCCTTCTGAAGTTCGGCCCCGAGGTAGGCTGCATGTTCAAGTCTGCTTACAAGGTTTCTATTTATGATCTCCTCATATAATTTTTTGGCGCTGTCTGATGTCAGGGCAGTTCTGGGCTCCATTCCCTGGTAGAGTACTGCCTTTATTTGCCCATCCTCCACCATAATCTTGAAGCTTCCCATTTTGTCCCTAACGAACTTCATTCCTCCCTCTGCCTCAATGACCGGGACATCAACCTTCTCTACAACCCCTCCTGACCTCCTCTTGTCCTTGAACAGCACCAGGTTGATACCGAGGTCCTTTGGAACCGAGCCACGGTGTCTGGCAAGGAACATCATCTGTGATGCCACCGCTAATTCATAAACACTTCCACGGGCCTTCCCACTCTCCTCGGGCGTGAACAGTATGCTGACACCAAGTTCCATCCCGAAACCTGCCAGGAGGGCGTTTACGCCGGTGGAGTCGGTGTCCAGGAGCTCCGTCACGTTACCCACACCAAAGAATATGGGGTCCGGGTTTCTCTCTGCGTACATCCTGCAGGCCATAACCGAGTCAACTATGCTCCTGCTGTTTACAGGGTCCAGTACAGGGTCAGCTATGACATCTATGCCGCGGCACTTCCTTTTAAGCTCCTCCAGGGCTTCAACCCTCTCCTCAACTGTCTCCGGGACCCATCCCTGACTGTAATCTGTTGGCAGGATCACCGCAGGCACCCCATGTTTCCTGAGGAGCGGCAGAACCTCCCTGTAGTTTCCCAGGTCGAGGCTCAGTATCATGTCTGCACCGCACTCCACTGCAGCCTCAATCTCAGGCGGGTTCAGACTATCCACGCTTACCGGCACCTTCCCTGCTGCGGATCGTGCTGTCCTTATTATCTCCGGTATGAGGTGAGAGTTGTCCTCACCGGCAAGCATTCCAAGGTCTATCATGTCTGCACCGCTTCTTATGAAGTAATCGATGCGTTCCCTGAGCCTGCCCTGCTCCAGCAGGAGGGGTGCATTGGCCACCTCGGCGAGGACCCTCATGGGGAAGTCCCTTCCGGTCGGTAAGCCCCCGACGAGTATGTTTTCATCCCTCTCAAGGAGTGTGCTTATCCTTCTTTGATCGTTCTCAAAGTCCTCTATGAACTGCAGGGCCCTCTTCCTCTGTTCCTCCTCTATCAGTTTGTCGGCGGGTTTTTCTGTTGAGAGTTCAAGTTCCCCCAGGAGGTCCAGAACTATGGGAAGGTCGGCTGCATCTGTTGGTCCCTTGTATGCGGGTATGCCTGTCCTCTCCCCGATAATCCCCACATCCTTGGGTATGAGTCCCGGCACGATTAGGATGTCAGGTTCCCCCTCATCCGAAAAGTTAATCTTTCGGATCTCAGATATTATCCTTCGAGGTGTTAAAAAGGCTGCTATGGGAGTGTCAGCAACGTGAACATGAACTTCATGCTCGGAAGTGGATGATGCTTCCCTTACAGTCTCTGATGCAAGTTTTCCTGTGATTATGAGGACTTTCATTTCGTTACCCCCATTAATTTTAGTTGACCAACATGTATATATATTAAAAATTTATAATGATTAACAATGAGAAATGGAGGTAAACTATGATCGAAATTCGCTTTCATGGACGCGGTGGGCAGGGCGCTGTTACAGCGGCAGAGATTCTAGCTAAAGCCGCATTTGAAGACGGTAAATATTCACAGGCATTCCCATTCTTCGGTGTTGAGCGAAGAGGAGCTCCAGTTATGGCTTTCACAAGAATTGATGACTCGCCAGTCAGGAGAAGGTATCAGGTTTATAATCCGGATTATGTTGTTGTTCTCGATGAGGGTCTGGTTGACGTTGTTGATGTATTCTCAGGTTTAAAGGATGATGGTGTTGTTGTGTTAAACAAGTCAGGGGACTTCCAGGGAGGGGACGTTAAGGTTCACACCATCGACGCCACAGGAATAGCGCTGGAGACCCTTGGAAGGCCGATTGTTAACACTGTTATGCTGGGTGCCTTTGCAGGCGTAACCGGCCTTGTAAGCATCGATTCACTCATAAAGATCATTAAGGAAACATTCCCTGGAAAGATAGGGGAGAAGAATGCCGAGGCTGCAAGGATGGCCTACGAAGAGATGAAAAACTCAGGGTGAACATGATGGAATCACTTGGAGCAACCGTTAAAAAGCCTGGAAGCACCGTTAAAAACAAGACCGGGAGCTGGAGAACATTCAAACCGGTTCTTGATAAGGACAAATGTATAGACTGTGACAACTGCATACTTTTCTGTCCGGAAGGGTGTATAAACAGGGAACATGAAATAGACTATGATTACTGTAAGGGATGCGGAATATGTGCAGAGGAGTGTCCCGTTAAAGCAATTAAGATGGAGAGAGAAAAGTAGGAGAGACTTAAATGGTTCTTAAGGTTATATCAGCAAATCAGGCCGTTGCAGAAGCAGCAAAGCTTGCAAAACCAAAGGTCATTCCTGTTTACCCCATAACACCCCAAACCTCAATTTCCGAGTACCTTGCAAAATTCGTGGCTGATGGCGAACTCAAAGCAGAATACATAAGGGTTGAATCAGAGCACAGTGCAATGAGCGCATGCGTGGGCGCCTCAGGAGCTGGAGTCCGGGTTTTCACCGCAACATCCTCCCAGGGACTGGCGCTGATGCATGAGATAGTCTATGCTGCAGCAGGGCTCAGGAATCCCATCGTCATGGCAAATGCAAACCGCGCCCTCTCAGCACCCCTCAGCATATGGAATGACCAGCAGGATTCAATAGCAGAGCGGGACTCAGGGTGGATGCAGATATACGTTGAAAATGGACAGGAAGCCCTCGATTCTGTCCTTCTATCCTACAGGGTATCAGAGGACAGGGATGTTCTGCTGCCCAGTATGGTGTGCCTCGATGGGTTCATCCTGACCCACACAGTTGAACCCGTGGACATCCCCTCACAGGAGGATGTTGACAGCTTCCTCCCTGAATTCCAGCCCCAGGTAATGCTTGACCCTAATGAGCCCATGTCACTGGGTACCTTCACAGACCCTGACTATTACATGGAGGCCCGCTATGAGGTCGAGAAGGCCATGGAGCGTTCAAGGAAGATCATTGAAAGGGCATGCAGGGAATTCAGCGAAATGTTCGACCGGGAATACGGCCTTGTTGAGGAATATCGCTGTGAAGATGCAGAAATAATCCTGGTGGCCATGGGTTCAGTCTGCAGCACCCTCAGGGAGGTCATCGATGAACTCCGGGATAATGGAAAGGCCGTTGGACTACTTAAGGTCAGGGTGCACAGGCCATTCCCGGCTGAGGAGATTAAAAGGGCTGTTAGGAACGCCAGTAAAGTAGCGGTCCTCGATAAGAACATAACATTCAGTGTCGGCGGAGCCCTTTACACAGAGATAAGTGCCCTGCTAGGTGACAGGGAGGTTTATGGATTCATTGTGGGCCTTGGTGGAAGGGACATAACACCCGCACACATCGAGGAAATAGTTAGAAGGACGGAAAACCCTGAAAGGAGCGTCACCTGGATCGGTCTCAAGGAGGAATCAGAATGAAAATACCTGAAGAAGAATTTCTGGCCCCAGGGCACCGTGGATGCGCAGGATGCGGTGCTACAGTTGGAGTCAGGCTGGCCCTGAAGGTTCTTGGAAAGAACACCGTAGCAGTATCATCAACAGGTTGCCTTGAAGTTATCACCACACCCTACCCTGAAACCGCATGGAGGATACCCTGGATACATGTTGCATTTGAAAACGCCGCTGCAGTTGCATCAGGCGTTGAAAGGGCTCTGAAGGCAAAGGGAAGGGATGACGTTAACGTAGTGGCCTTTGCAGGTGATGGTGGAACAGCAGACATCGGACTACAGGCACTATCAGGTGCAATGGAGAGGGGCCACAACATCATATACATCTGCTACGATAACGAGGCCTACATGAACACCGGTATACAGAGGAGTGCCTCAACACCCTACGGTGCCTCAACAACCACGTCACCCCATGGGAAGGAGAGCTTCGGTGAGGACAGACCCAAGAAGAACATGCCACTCATAATGGCAGCCCATGGAGTGCCCTACGTTGCCACCGCATCAATATCATATCCTGAGGACTTCATGGAGAAGGTCAGAAAGGCCAAGGAAACCGATGGTCCTGCCTATATACACCTTCACCAGCCATGCACAACCGGATGGGGTTTTGATCCTGCGAAGACAGTGGAACTCGGAAGGCTGGCAGTTGAAACCGGGTCCTGGATACTCTATGAGATAGAGGATGGTGATTTCAGGGTCACCTACAGGCCAGTGCAGAGGAAACCCGTTGAGGAGTACCTCAACGCACAGAAAAGGTTCAGACACCTCACAGAGGAACAGAAGGCCAGAATCCAGGAATACGTTGACAGTGTATGCCAGGAACTCAGGATATAGCGGGGGATGGAATTGCAGAAGATCGTTATTCAGCCAGAGCTCTGTGATGGCTGCAGGGACTGTGAAGAGGCCTGTAAAAAACTTTACGGTGCCTCCCGCATAATGATAAGGGAACTTGACGACGTCTATTACCCCATAATCTGCCAGCAGTGCGAGGACGCCCCGTGCAGAACTGTTTGCCCCACCGATGCAATTGATGATGAGGTGGACCCTGAGAGGTGCATCGGCTGCGGCCTCTGCATGGTGGTGTGTCCCTTCGGCGCCGTCGTCATGGAGGACCGTAAGGCCCAGAAGTGCAGCCAGTGCCCGGACCTTGACACCCCCGCATGTGTAAAGGCGTGCTCAAAGAGGGCCCTCAGCGTCATAGACACTGAGAAACTCAAACTTGAAAGGCAGAAGAAATTTGTATCACGGATGGCAGGTGTCAGCAAGGGCCAGAGGGGATCAGATATCCTCAGCATACTTACAGCGAAGAGGAAGGCCCGGCAGAAGCTTGAACAGGAGGACTAGAATGAGAGAGCTGGTTTCAAATCCAGAACTGTGCGATGAGTGCATGAAATGTGAGAGGATATGTCCAAAGAACGCCATCCGGGTTATAGATGGTGTTCCAGTTTTCTGCATGCACTGCTCACCTGAAAGGGCCCCCTGCCTCAACATATGCCCTGAGGATGCCATAGTCGAAGTGGATGGTGCTGTGGTCATCCTGGAGGACCGGTGTATCGGTTGCGGCCTCTGCCGGGACGCCTGCCCCGTGGGTGCCATAACCCTGAATGAGAGGGGTGTTGCAGTGAAATGCGACCTCTGCATCGACAGGGAGAAGCCCCTCTGCGTAATGGTATGCCCCAAGGGCGCCCTCAGTGAAAGCTCAGAGGATATGATGGCTGCAAAGAGGGATAAAATAGCCGGGGAGCTCAAACGCCTGAAAAATCTGATGAAATATTAAACTAATTTTTTATGGTGATCCTATGATAAGCAGGGAGACCGTTGAGGAGACCGTGTGCCGTCTGTTCAGGGAGGCTGTTATCAGGATACCCCCCGATGTCACGCTTGCACTTAAAAAGGCCTACCTCCAGGAGGAAGACGAGATAGCCCTCCTCAACCTCAAGGCAATCCTTGATAACATTGAACTGGCAGAGAAGATGGAGGTGCCTGTCTGTCAGGACACCGGGCTCCCCATCGTCTTTGTGAGGATGGGTAAGGTTGAGGTTGAAGACCTCTATGAGGGTATAGCTGCAGGTGTTGAGAGGGCCACAGCGGAGGTTCCGCTGCGCCCAAATGTTGTTGATCCCCTCACAAGGGAGAACACCGGCACAAATACCGGTCAGATGATACCCCAGATCGACGTTGAAATCACAGACACTGATAATCTTGATATAACAGTTTTTCCGAAGGGATTCGGGTCTGAGAACAACAATGCACTCCTTATGGGCCTCCCGGGTGATGGAATTGAGGGTATTAAGGACTTTGTTGTGAGGACCGTCCTGGAAGCCGGTGGAAAGCCATGCCCCCCTGTAATTGTGGGTGTGGGTATCGGTGGCTCCTCTGACCTTGCGATGAAACTTGCAAAGAAGGCCCTGCTTGAACGTGTTGGGGAGAGAAATCCTGATAAAAAACTTGCATCCCTTGAGGAGGACATACTGAACTCCATCAACGAGTCTGGCAGTGGCCCCATGGGTATGGGTGGTAAGACCACCGCCCTTGACGTTAAGATAAAGACTGCCCATACACACACTGCAGGGCTCCCCGTGGGTGTCTGCATACAGTGCTGGGCTGCAAGGAGAGCCACTGCAATCCTGAGAGATCATATGTGAAGGGCTCCGGCGGGACGTGAAAAAACACATCTCAGGCAGAGTATACATTCAGTACCGTTAATTTTTCTTCTTCCGGGATGAACATCCATCGGGCATTCCATGAGGCACCTCCAGACAAATTGAAAATGTAGATGCTTTTCCGGTAATAAGAATAAAAGGGCTGTAGATGATAGGAATACAGTGAAAATAAAGGTTGGAATTAGGTGTTTATTCATGCTTCTCTCAGATGAAGATCGTCCTATCAGCAATGCTGACAGCCTTCATGGCTTCTCACACGTTATCATGAAGATCGTCCTATCAGCAATGCTGACAGCCTTCATGGCTTCTCACACGTTATCATGAAGATCGTCCTATCAGCAATGCTGACAGCCCTGTCACCAACCCTCTCAAGGAATCTTGCTATGAAGAGGAGATTAACCAGGTATGAGATTGATTCCTTATCCTCAAACATGCTTCTTGTTACATGTTCAAGTGTCTGGTCAAAGAGGTCATCCACCTTATCATCATCATGCCTGAGCTCCCTCGCCATTTCCATGTTCTGGTCAAGGAAGGCGTAGATTCCCTTGGAGAGCATCATCTGCACGAAGTCAGACATGTGCTTCAGGTCTTCAAGGGGTCTTCTCGGAATTTCCTCGTCCTTCAGTTTCTCTGCAGCCTCGGCTATGTTGGCCGCCAGGTAGCCTATCCTCTTGAGATGACTTCCAACCTTAATGCAGGCCTCTATAAATCTCAGGTCTCCTGCAACGGGTTGTTCAGCTGCTATTAAACTTATAGCCTTCCTCTCAAGGTTGAAGACCATGTCATCTATTGCCCTGCTGTTTTTTATTACCTTCTCCTTCTTTTCCTCATCATACTCCATCAGGAGGTCAACTGCTAGTTTATGTGTTTTAAGGGTTTTCTGTGAAACCTCCTCCATATCCTTCCTCAGATCCTTAAGCCTTTTGCGGAACAGTATCCGCGGATACTTCTTTTCCATTAAAAGTCCTCCTGGATTTTACTATCTGGATTTGTAATCCTCAATCAACCTTTCAATCGCCTCATCAGTCGGAACCCTTATCCTGTACCTTTCAAGGAGCTCCTCACGGGATGATTTATCAAGGAACATTTCATTTATTATAATCTCCGCATCAATGGGTATTGAAAGTTTTGATTCATCATTGAGTTCAATCAGGGTCTCGAAGAGATCCGCATCGGTCTCATAGACCTCCACCACTGAATCATGGTTTATCTCCAGTCTCTCCATTGCCTTATGGCTGTGAGTCTCCTCGAGGGTGTTGAAGTCAATGTGCCAGGCTCCCACAATGTTATTTCCCGTTACGAAGATTATGGCCTCGTTTTCATTGTCCAGGATCCTTATATACGAAAATTCGGGTACTGAAGACCTTTTAAGGACGGTGTAGTCCATCTTCCTCGGGTTATCAAAGGGTAGCCACATTTAATCCCCCCAACTATTCATTTCATAAGTACACTGTAGAAGACCTTATGATGGATAACCCTTTTACCCACTATGAGATAGGCTATCCTGTCGTCCATCCCCATAACATGGTGGCCCATGCTGAGCAGATTCCTTGCTACCAGCATAAGATTACCTGATTCTGAGAAGTCCCTGTTTGACTCCTGAAGCTGGTTGTATAGATCCTGAAGCTGGATATAATTCCTCGTTGACCTTTTAAGTAGCTGGATGTCACGGTTCATGAGGGCCCCGAGTGCATCATTTATCATATCCTGAACCGTCTGGGACATGAACTCTATGTGTGGAGGTGTCCTGTCCCTTCCATCAATTGCGTACCTTGCAATGTAGGCAAGGAGTATGTTTATCCTCTCAAGTTCAATTGCACTTCTCATTATACTGGATGCCAGCCTCAGGTCCTTTGCAACGGGCTGATGAAGGCCAAGGATTTTGAGGCATTCATCCTCTATCCTGTAGCTCTTCTCATTAACAGCTGCCGTTGTATCTATCAATTCCCTTGCAGTCTCCTCATCCCCTTTGATGTAGCTGGATACGGCTCTTCCCACCCTTTCAGAGGTTTCATTACCATACCTGACGGTTTCATCCAGGACATTTGAAAGTCTGCTTTCAAGGAGAGCGCCGATCAATTTCCACACCCTTATCCAAATCTTCCTGTAATGTAGTCCTCAGTCCTTTTATCCCTCGGCTCTATGAATATCTGCTCTGTGAGGCCGCTTTCAACTATTTCACCATGCAGGAAGAAGGCTGTGTACTTTGAGACCCTTGTGGCCTGCTGCATGTTGTGGGTCACTATGATGATGGTGTAGTCATTCTTGAGCTTGTGGATGAGATCCTCGATCTTGGTGGTTGATATGGGGTCAAGGGCTGAGCACGGTTCATCCATGAGTATAACCTCAGGTTCTATGGCTATGGTCCTTGCTATGCATAGCCTCTGCTGCTGTCCCCCTGAGAGTCCAAGGGCGGATTTATCAAGTTTGTCCTTGACCTCATCCCAGAGAGCTGCAGCCCTCAGGCTTTCCTCCACACGCTCCTCTATGAAGTCCCTGTCATCATATCCATGGACCCTGAGACCGTAGGCCACATTTTCAAATATGGACTTAGGGAAGGGGTTGGGTTTCTGGAAGACCATCCCAACCTTCTTTCTGAGCTCCACCACATCCATGTCAGGGTCATAGATGTCCTTACCATCAAGGTAGACGTGGCCCTCATGCCTGAAGCCGCTTATCACATCATTCATCCTGTTAAGGGTTCTGATGAATGTTGACTTACCACAGCCTGATGGCCCTATGAGGGCTGTGACCGTGTTCTTGGGTATCTTGAGATTTATATCCTTGAGGATGTGCGCCTCGTCAAAGTAAACGTTCAGGTCCTCAACTTCGATTCTGTACATGCAGATCACCTATCTCCCCATCATCTTCCTTCTGTATCTATCAACAAGAGTGTTTGTTAGAACCGTGATTAAAAGGACGATTATCACAAGGACAGCCGCGGTGCCGTAGGCGTTCTTCAGTGAAATGCCCTCTGTTGCCAGCACATAGAGGTGCAGTGGGAGGGGCCTTCCAGGGTCGAAGATGGATACTGGCATTGAAAGTGCTGACCCCACAACGAACATTACCGCAGCAGCCTCTGATATTGCCCTGGCCATTCCCAGTATCACACCGGTGGTTATGCCGGGGATTGCTGCAGGGATAACCACCCTGTAGATGGTCTCCCACTTTGTGGCTCCAAGCGCCAGGCTTCCCTCCCTGTAGGATTGTGGAACCGTTTCTACTGAGACCTGGGCAACCTGGAATATGGTTGGAAGGGCCATGAGGGCCAGTACAAGTCCCCCTGAGAGGATTGACCACCCGAGGCCGAGGAAAACCACGAAGAATGATAAGCCGAAAAGCCCGAATACTATTGATGGTATGGATGCCAGGGTTTCTGCTCCGAACTTTATCAGCTTCACGATGCGTTCCTCTGTGGCATACTCTGTCATGTAGACCGCTGCCCCGACACCCAGTGGTGTTGCTATTATACCGGCTAGCAGTGTGACGTAGAGGCTGGATACTATCATGGGAGCTATCCCACCTGCTCTTCCAGAGTCAACCGGTTCTGAAAGCAGGAATTCCAGGTTTACGGCTGGCAAGCCCTTCATGAGTATGTAGCCAATTATTATGAGCAGTATCAGTACTGTCACGATTCCTGAAGCCCAGAAGATTCCTGTCATTATCTTCTGGCTTGTCTTGGGTGATATTATTCTGAAGGACATTTTAAGCCTCCTAGAGATATCCTCCACCTATAACTATCTTTTTCTTGTAGTGGAAGTAGTTGGCAACCACCAGCAGAGCCATTATGACAAAAAACAGGATGATGGCGGTCCCAAAGAGTGCGCTGTAGTGTAGCCCGGTGGCGTAGCCCATCTCCAGTGCTATGTTGGATGTGAGGGCCCTTACAGGGTCCAGTATCGATGATGGTATCTGGGTGACGTTACCGGCCACCATGATAACTGCCAGGGTCTCACCGATGGCACGACCCATCCCGAGGATGATTGATGTGATGATGCCGGGCAGTGCCGCCGGGAATATCACCTTCCTGATGGTCTGCCACTGGGTGGCCCCAAGTGCAAGGGAGGCCTCCTTGTACTCCAGTGGCACCGATCTTAGGGCATCCTCTGAGACACTGATTATTGTTGGCATTATCATGACCGTGAGTATGAGTGATGCTGTTAGAAGTCCGAAACCGGTACCTCCAAGGCTGGACCTTATGAAGGGTACCAGGATGATCAGCCCAAAGAAACCATATACCACTGATGGTATTGCTGCAAGGGTCTCTATTACCGGTTTGAGTATCCTGCGCATTATTTCAGGTGACACCTCAGCCATGAATATTGCGCATAGGATTGAAAGGGGGACGGCTATGGCCAGGGACAGGAAGGTTATGTACAGTGACCCGACGATCATGGTGAAGATGCCGTACTTACCATCTGAAGGTGCCCAGTCCATTCCAAAGATGAAGTTTGTGACCCCATACCCCTGGAATATGGGGAATCCCTCCCTGAATATGAAGACTATTATGAGAAGGATGGCGATTATTGAGAATATTGCGGTTATGAAAAGACCCTTCTCAATGAGTTTTTCCCTTGTTTTGCTGATCATGCTTTACCTCCTAGGTATCATCCGAGACATTTGCTATTGCCGGTACAACCTTCTGGCTCCTTACAATGGCCTGCCCTTCAGGTGAGAAAACCCACTTTATGAAGTCCTTTACGACTCCCCTGGGTTCTCCCTTTGTCAGGAATTCGAATGGGACCACCAGTGGATAGGATCCGTCTGCTATGGTGGTCTCTGAGGGTGTCACTCCATTCACCTCAAGTGCCTTCACATCGGAACTCATATGTGCCATTGAAACGAATCCAATTGCGTAGGGGTCGCTCTTTATGGCCTGTTTCACGGATTCTGTGGAGCCCTGAACGATTGCATCGGACCTTATCTTCTCGTCCTTCATGACAAGTGATTTGAATGAGCTTCTGGTCCCTGATCCCTCCTCACGGACTATCACATGTATCTCTGCATCGGGGCCTCCGACCTCCTTCCAGTTGGTTATCTTACCGCTGAAGATATCCCTGAGCTGGTCCACTGTCAGATCATCGACGGGGTTCTGGTTGTTAACGGCTATCACTATACCATCCTTACCTATCACGTATTCCTGAAGGTCGTCCTTTTCCTCAGGTTTCAGGGCCTTTGAGCTGGTCCCTATATCGACTATTCCCTGCTGGACCGTCCTTATACCCATCCCGGAACCGCCGCCCTGGACGTTTATCTTAACATCGGGGTGCTTCTTCATGTACTCAGCTGCAAGTTCCTCTGCAACTGGCTGAACAGATGTGGAACCAGCAATTTCAATTCTCTCATAGTTTGCTCCGGGTTTGATCATGAGGTATGCGAGTGCGATGATAATGATTATTATGAGGATGTTTTTGGGTTTCAGCTCCATGTCCATCACCTTCAGTTATTGATTTCACCTATTGGTTAATAAAGTTCACTTGAAGGTGACGGAAAGAAAAAATGTTGTGGTTGTGAAAACCACTAGGCCTTTGCCGGTACAACCTTTTCTGATTTGATTATTGCCTGTCCCTCCGGGCTGAGGACCCAGTCTATGAAGTCCTTAACTGCACCCTTTGCGCTGCCCTTTACCAGGAACAGGAATGGTCTCTGTATCTTGTAGGATCCATCTGCGACTGTCTGCTCTGATGGTGCGACACCATCTATTTTAAGTGCCTTGACTGTTTCATCGAGATTGGCGAGTGATATGAATCCTATGGCGTTTGGATCCTGTTTAACTGCCTGTTTAACTGCCTCTGTTGAACTTTCAACTATGGCATCCTTCTTTATCTTGGTCTCTTTACCCATCACTATTTCCTCGAAGGCCTTCCTGGTTCCTGAGCCGTCTTCACGTGTTACCACTGTTATCTTTGCATCGGGGCCTCCGACCTCCTTCCAGTTGGTTATCTTACCGCTGAAGATATCCTTCACCTGGTCCTTTGTTAGGTCTGAGACTGTGTTCTTGCTGTTTACGATTATGGCTATTCCATCCTTACCTATAAGGTATTCTGTGAGGCCCTTCTTCTCATCGGGCTTGAGTTCCTTTGAACTTGTTCCGATGTCTGCTGTGCCGTCAGCGGCACTCTTGATACCGACACTGGATCCGCCGCCCTGGACGTTTATCTTAACATTGGGGTACTTCTTCATGTACTCAGCTGCAAGTTTCTCTGCAACTGGCTGGACAGATGTTGAACCAACAATGTCTATCTTCTCCTGCTGTCCGCCACCTCCAAGTGCCAGGACTGCGCCTGCAATAATTACAATTGCCACGACTATTCCTATGATCAGTTTGGTGTCCATTTTATCACCTCAACCTTTACCTTATCCTAGAACTATTTAAAATTTACTATTTTTGTGTACTTAATTACCTATTTTGTGAACTAAACCCTGTGTGCATAGGAATTTAATTCACAACAAGTGAATAAAGGTGCACTAAATGCATTAAAATTTAAATACATGAAGATCAGATGGAGTGATATGATGAATGAAGGGATAATAAATGATATACTGCGGGTTAAAAATCCCAGGTGGAGGACTTCCATTACGCGTGTTGAGCCTAACCGTATTGTTACGAGGGGTTATTCTCAGGAGGATCTTATTGGTGGTGTTTCCTTTTCTGAGATGGTTTATCTTCTGATCAGGGGTGAGCTTCCCCCTCAGAATGTTGCGCGTATGCTTGAGGCTGTCCTGGTGTCCTTCTGTGATCATGGTGTTACTCCGCCGAGTACTCAGGCTGCCCGTATGATTGCCTCGGCGGGTTCTCCGGTTCATGCCTGTATTGCCGGGGGTCTTCTTGCCTTTGGTAAGAATCATGCGGGTGCCATTGAGCGTTCCATGAAGCTCTTCCAGGAGACCGTATCATCCTGCGAGTCTGAGGATGAGATCCCTGATGCTGCCCTGAGGCTGGTGGATGATCACCTCCAGGCCAACAGGAGGATCCCCGGCTTCGGGCACCGCTACCACAACGCCGACCCCCGGGCCGTCAGGTTACTGGAACTTGCAGAGGATTACGGCTGCGTGGGACCCCACACCAGCCTTGCACTGGAGGTCCAGGAGATACTCCTGGAACGCAAGGGAGTCCGGATGAACGTTGACGGGGCCAACGCCGGCATACTATCAGACATGGGATTCGACTGGAGGACCGGAGCAGGAGTATTCATGATAGGACGCCTCCCAGGACTCATATCCCACGTCTACGAGGAAAAGGTCAGGGAACCAGCCTTCAGAAAATTCTTCGAAATCGAAGAAATACAGTACGACGGCGAGGAGAAAAGAATATTAGAAGCAGATTACAGAACACTTAATGGGTCAGAAATATGGAAGACGACGAATACAAAAGAGCCAGGAAGAGAGTAGAGGATCTCAAGGGATTTTACATCCACATATCAGTTTTTACAATAGTTAACCTTACACTCTTCCTCATAAACCTCCTCTCAACTCCCGGGACATGGTGGTTCTACTGGATAACGGTATTCTGGGGAATAGGAATAATATGGCATGCCTTCGGAGTTTTTATAGGTGATAGGTTCCTGGGTAAGGAATGGGAGGAGAAAAAGATAAAAGAGTACATGGAAAGAGAAAAGAGGAACAGGTGAAACTTAATCAGGACTCCTCTCTCTCCCTCCGCCTGAAGCGTTCAGGTGTGGTTGTCCTCGGGATGTTCCTGTAGTATTCACCTGCAGTGTCGAATATCTCAATGGATATATCTGCTATTCTCTCAAGGGTCTTAACAACCCTGGAGAGTGATATGTAATAGGTTGACCTCTCCTTATCCTCAAAGGGTGTTTCAGCCATCTGGGTGGCGACACAGTTAAGGGCATTCTTCTGGATCCTGTGAATATCATCCTCGAGGGACATGAGAGTTGCCTTCAGTTCCAGTTTCTCATTAAGAAAGGCGTCCATCGCAGTTTTCACCATCTCAACGGCGATGGAGAACATATCCCTGAGGTACTCCATCATTGCAGGGTCAACCTCATAGGATTCCTTTATGGCAAAGTTTGCTATTATCGCTGAATGGTCACCTATCCTTTCAAGGTCATAGGCTATCTCTGTAAAGGCCATTGTCTTGCTGAACTCAGAGTAGGGATTCATTGCTATTGCAGTATCAACAGAGGAGCGCACCTTCTCATGCATTGTGTTTGTTATGTAGTCCATCTTGAGGGCCTCATTTGCAAGGTCCTCATCGTACTCCTCCAGGGACCTGAAGGATTTGTTGAGCTGTTTGCACACATGCTGTGCCATGTCCCTGAGTATCTCCTTTATGAAGAAGCTTCCAGCGTATTCCCTCGAGGTTACCTCCTCACCGAAGAGCTCAGGGAATTCATCAAATTTCTTTATATCCACAATGTAGGCCCTCCTAACAACGCCCTCCCTGATGAGGGGCTGCAGAAGCTTGGTGACGTACCTCCTTGTTATGCCAAGGCGTTCAGCGATTTCATCCTGTGTGGACGGGTTCTCATAGAGGATGACATCTATGATCGATTTTAGAGTAGCATTCTTTGTCTTATTTTTCATTCTCCTCAGACACCTCATCTTCAATTACTATAACAACGGATTCCCTGAATATGGATATGATCATGTAGATAAGGCTAAGAATAACCGTAACGGTTATCAGAACGTCGAATTCATAGAAAATAGCCCTGTAAACAGTTACCAGGGGCGAGTTCACATCCACAAGGCCCCTTAGCAGGACGATGAAGCCCATTAGGAGGAGCACATAACCATAGGATTTCTTTATGGTCTCTGGCTGCAACAGGGGGTATATACCCATCACCATGAGACCCACACCTATTGACCTGAAGAGGTTCCAGGATGTGGCCTCCTCAAGTAAGTAGAATATCTGCTGTGGCCTCCACTGGAAATTTCCAAGAAGGTAGATGAACTCGATTATGACGATAATGATGAGTGGTATCGCAAAGACCGCCCTGCTCTCAACCCTCTCTGTTTTAACATTCTTGAGGGGCTCCCTGAAGTAGTGGGAAAGCAGCTGATACAGCATTGAACCCAGAACGGCACCCATGACGGTTCCGCCAACTCCCAGCTTTGAGGTTGTGAATGCAACTATCCCTGAGATCACACCCGCCATGAGTATATCAAAGGCCTTGGTCAATGCAACCACCCCTCAGCCATTTCTTCTGACATCTGCATTTTAGATCATATTATGCATATTTATTTTCTCTATTAGAGAACAGTTATGTTCTGCTGGTATATCAAGCTTTGCATCAAAAATGAATTTATTGATGATGAACCCCCGGGTATTCATATGGAGTGCATATAGGAGCATATCCTGTATTCCTCATCCTCAACCCGGACAGAGTAACTGGCTATTTCCCTCACTGAGCCGTTCTCAGTGTTTATGAGGTCAACTGAAATCCTGTCATCGTTTATTCTTAGCTGGTTGTGTGAAGGGAATGTCTCACCCCTCAGTTTCCTTGTTGTGGCTGTGCCAGAGTTAAGTGTAACCATTCCCTCAATCATCCACACATTAGGCACATGCTTGTGTCCGTTGAGCACAAAATCCACACCGTATTCCTTCAGGAGTTTAAGAAGGTCACCTGAGTCCAGGAGGATGTTCCTCTCACGCCCTGTGTTGGGTATGGGTAGCAGGTGGTGGTGAAATGTGACTATCTTGCACAGGTGATCAGGAACACGTTCAAGTTCCTTACTGAGCCAGTCAAGTTGATCCATTCCTATCTGACCGTCGTTTATATCTGGCTCAGAGGAGTCAAGGCCTATAACCGCGAATTCAGAGTCGTGGTGGACAAACTTCCTCCTTCCTATTAACTTCTCAAAGTGGATAAGACCCACATTCCTTGCATCATGGTTGCCGGGGATTGTGTAGGTGGATGTGATGGTCCTAAGTTCATCCACAAATGCTGCTGCAAGTTCATACTCGTGTGAGTATCCCTCTGTTGTGAGGTCACCTGAGACTATTATGAGGTCAGGGTTCTCATTTTCAAGCTGGTGTAGAAGATTTTTCCTGAGCTGATCTGAGAAGTTCTTCTCACCGAAGTGCACATCTGAAATCTGGGCAATTTTTTTCTCCATTAGAACACCTTAAAATCAGTAGAAAAGCCTTAGGGGGGATTCGAACCCCCGACCTATGCCTTACCAAGGCATCGCTCTACCACCTGAGCCACTAAGGCAATCATAACATGATCAGAACCGTTAAAATTCTTAGTGCAGGGGAAGGGATTCGAACCCTCGAAGGCCTGCGCCAGAGGATCTTAAGTCCTCCCCCTTTGGCCGCTCGGGCACCCCTGCATGGTAATTGATTAGTAGTAGAAAGTGGTATATTAATTTAACGGTCATGTGTGGCTGGTAAACTTAATTCAATCTGATGACCATATCCATAGTGGTGGTCAATTGAAGCATGATGGATCAATCTGTATGCGGTGCGGTGCCTGTGTTAGTGTCTGTCCATTTAATGTGCTTGAACTCGAATATGAACTGATGGTGGGTGAAGGCTGCAGTGAATGTGGTGACTGTGCTGCGGTCTGTCCAGTGGATGCAATAAGGTGCTATCATGAAATATGATGTGGTGGTTATTGGTGGACGGGTAGCCGGTTCAACAGCGGCCTATCACGCTGCAAGGCTGGGCCTCAGTGTTCTGTTACTGGAGCGTAACCCTGAAATCGGGACCCCTGTGCAGTGTGCAGGCGGAGTGAGTGACAGTTTCTTCAAATCGACAGGTTTAAAACCGCTTCCTGAGTTCACATGCACAAGGATCCGGGCAGCCGCGGTGAACGGACCCCTCGGTGCCAGGATTGTGACAGAAAATCCTGTTGTGAGGGGATATATCCTCGAAAGAAAGTCCTTCGACAAGTACCTTGCACTGAGGGCCGCTGAAGCCGGCGCCGATGTACTCACAATGTCCATCGCAGGGGACCTAATATTCAGGGAGGGATCAGTCAGTGGTGTGGTGTTCAGGGGGCCCGATGGAGTCCAGGAGGTTGAATGTGGAATGGTGATTGCCGCAGACGGTGTGCAGTCCAGCATCGCCAGGAAGGCCGGTCTTGAAACAGGTTTCAGGCCAGCTGACCTCTGTTCCTGTGTCCAGTACGAGGTTGCAGGTATGGACGTGGACCCTGAAACCATGGAATTCTACTTCGGGAGCCGTTTTGCACCATCAGGTTATCTCTGGGTGTTCCCCAAGGGTGAAGGAAGGGCAAATGTGGGCCTTGGAATACGGAGAAAAAGCTGCTCAGAGAGGGGTCCCCTCAGCTATCTCAACAGGTTCATGGAGGAGAGAGGATTTAAGAGGATAGAATTCAATGCAGGAGCTGTACCTGTTTGCGGACCCATTGAGAGGACCTTCACGGATGGTCTCCTGGTTGTGGGGGATGCCGCCGGACAGGTTGACCCCCTCACCGGTGGTGGGATACATGTTGCAGCTGAATGCGCAAAAATCGCGGGGGAGGTTGCCGCCGAGGCCATTGAATCTGGAAGGGTTGACGGCAGATTCCTCTCAAGGTATGAGATGAGATGGCGCAAAAAGATTGGTAAGAACCTTGAAAGGTCACTCAAATTCAGGAAGATCCTTGATGGGCTCGGTGATGAGGAACTCGATGCCCTGCTGAGATCCCTTGAGGGAAAAGATTTAAGTTCAATTTCAAAGATATCCCTTCTGAGGATTTTAAAGGACTATCCTTCAATGTTAAGGATACTCAGAGATATTCTTTAAACTTATCAGGAATTTGTATGCTGAATCAAACTCCTCTCTGCTGGAGACGAAAGTGTATACTGTCTGGCAGATTATGCCAACACTGCACCGATTTACAGTGTGGGGGGGATAAAACATCCCCCGAGAAGATGGGCTAAATTTAGAAAAGAGGGATTAAAAAGGCCCCCCCCTTAAATCATTCCTCAAATTCATCCTGGATATGAAGAGTATATACGGAGAAGATAAAGCCATGAAGCTTGCCTCTGAAATCGCTGATCCCTGAAAAACCACAAAACTTATTTTTTCCAGAGTAAATTATAAATTAGAGATTTAGGGGGGATTGTGATTGCATTCACCGATAAGATCAATGCTCTTCTGATGTCCAATGATGTTTCCGGCCTCATAGATGCCCTCAAAAGCCATGATTTTACCGTTAGAAGGGAGGCCGCAGTTGCCCTTGAGAGGATAGCAGATGAGAGATCTGCTGATGCCCTCATGGACGCCCTCAGATATGAGGAATGGCAGAAGGACTACCCCATACTTGCAGGTGTGAGGGCGGCCGCAGCAAGGGCTCTCGGAAAAATAGGAAACCCCTCGGCGGTTAAACCCCTCCTCAGGGCCCTTGAGGATCCTGATGATGAAGTTAAAATAGGTGCAATGCGGTCACTCTCAGAGTTCCCATCAGAGGACTCCCTGAGGGCCATTGAAAAATTTGTGGACCATCCATCAGAGGATATAAGGAGGAACTCCATTGAGTCCATTGCAGGACTGGACCCTGAACTGGGCCTCAGATATGCATCCCGGGCCCTGGGCGACAGTTCATGGATGGTCCGTAAAACCGCTGCGAAGGTCATAAGAAGATTCGGGGATAAAAGGTGCCTTGAAGTCCTTCTGGATAACCTCAATGACCCCGATACAGAGGTCAGACGCCATATACTGCTGGCCGTCGTTAATATGGGTGAATATGCTGTGGACCCCCTCCTTGAGAAACTTTCAGACCCGCAATGGCAGACACGTGCCATGGTTGTTGAGGCCCTGGGTGAGATAGGATCCCGAAGGGCTGTGCCCAGGCTTAAAGGGATGCCCGCGGGTCGCAGAAGGGATGAAAATCGTTATGTCCGTGGCAAGGTTGCCGAGGCCCTCGGACGCATAGGTGACCCTGCAGCCCTTGAGGATCTCCACATGGCCCTCAAGGATCCCTACCTCTTTGTGAGGAGGAAGGCACGTGAAGCCATTGACATCATCGACGTTGAACCTGATCTAGAGGAATTCCATGACGGTGAAATCAGCTTCAGGTACCCCAGGTTCTGGAACATCTTTGAGACCCGCGACGGTGAGAGGCTCATTGATGCCTGGAGTGACAATCTCAAAATAGCCATAAAAAGGCGGAGGGCTGAGGGTTTAACTGCCGATGAATTTTCAGAGATCATCCTTGAAGTTTTGAATATGAGGGGCCTCCTTAACATAGCAAGGAGCAATATAACAGTTGACAGTGAACATGGATACATGATAACTGCAGATACAAAAAATGAAAGGATAGTGACCTTCATCTTCAAAAAGGGAGGATACATATACTACATCTACTTCAGGGGCCCCATTGAGGACCTGAAGGAATCATATAAATATATAAGGGTGTTCATAAACACCCTTCACGTTGAAATCCAAGGCTACGGGGAGAGAGGGGATGGCTAGATCTTTTTCCCGTATATCTTCACTGCCTCCTCAAGGACCTCACTGAAGTCAGCGCGATCCCTCAGCTCAGCAAGGTCATCCAGGGAGACCAGTTTAAGAACATTCTCCTTGCATGCCTCCACACAGGCTGGCAGTATGACGTCTGCGTCCATGCAGAGTGTGCATTTCTCTGCTGATTTCTTCTCAGTGTTCATCACAATCATGCCAGCCGGGCAGGCCACCATGCATAGCTTGCAGAGTATGCAGGACTCCTCATCAACAACAAGGGCCCCGTCAACCTCCCTTATGGCACCCACCGGACATATCCTTGCGCAGGGAGCCTTCTCTGGATGGCACTGCAGACAGAATAGGGGCATCCTATCTCCCTTCCTTGCCCTGGCGACTCCGTGGGTTTCCCTGCACGCATTTATACAGTCATCGCAGCCACTGCACCTCGCAGGGTCCATGACCATCAGCATCTTCACTGAACCACCCCTCACTCTGATGCAAGTTTATCAAGGTAGTCTGGTATTCCAGAGGAGTCCCTTGGTCCAACAAGGACTCTCCAGCCAGTATCATCCTCTATCTCACCGCTTGCAGGAGCTGCAAGTCCAGGGATTATCATGACCTTGTCCCTGACCCGCTCCTCTATACCTGTCTCCTTTATGAGCTCAGCCACTGCCGGACCATTGAGCTGTCCTCCTGCCAGTGAAACGTCCACGGCCCTGCCCTCTGTATCAAGGACGAGGAGGTATGCTGTAACATCACCTGACTTGAGGTCCCCCTCAACCGTGTAGTAGGTGAGTGAGAAGTTGGTTGTGAGTATAACCGGGGAGTTCTCATCAACATCACCGAATTCATAGACACCTGGATCAACGGCCTGGGGCTTCCTCGGGTCGGTGTAGAGTCCCTGTCTGAGTGTTAGGACCGGCATGATCTCCCATATCTCGGTTCCGGCGAGTATGAGGATGTCAGCGTACCTGTTCATGAGGGTGGCTGCCACTGTGGCCTCCCTTATGTTTGCCTCGATTTTATCGGATACCGTGAGCCTTGAGAGTGCAGGTATGCCCATTATTGGGAAGCGGAAGTCCTCGTCCCTGTCCTCAACTGCAAGGCGCCTTATCATGACGAAGTTGTCTATGGTGTCGCCTATCCCCTCACCCGTGAATGTGCCGGGGTCAAGCACAATTTCAGTGACTCCCAGGGCCCTGAGTCTCCTTGAGAGATTCTTCATCTCTTCAAGGTCGCCGGGTGAGAAAAGCACAAGGGGGCACCCGTATGAAACTGAGAGTTCTGCCATTTCACCAAGGTTGTCCTCCCTGGCGGCGTAGAGGAGCGGTTTCTGATCACCCAGGACCTCAAGGGCCACCTTCATGGCCTCTGCATCGAAGGTGCACAGGACCACAGGGAATTTGAGTTTGCTTATGGCTTCTGCTGCCTCGGCAAATTTTTCAGGGCTCCCTGATCTGTTCCTCAGGGCTATTGCATCGAGAGTGAGTTTTTCGCCGGTACGCTCAAACTCCAGATCCATGATCCTTTGGGCTCTGTTCAGGAGCTCCTCTGATGGAAGATCATCTGGAAGATCAACCACAAGGGCTGTTGGATTGTAGTATGTGAGTTCATACCTGTAGAGGACCTCATCACCACCCACAACCACCTGATTCTCCTCCGGCCCGAAGGTTATTTCCTTCACAGCAGGGGCCAGAAGGTTCTCCAGTTTCTGTCTTTCATCTCCACTGAGCTGTGGGCAATCATCAAGGGTGACCTCCTTTTCTATGAGCTTTGTGGCAAAAGCCATGCATGAGGCCTCATTGCATTTACCACAGTTTGTTTTTGGAAGTAAACGGTATACATCCATGGCAGTGACCTGCAATTTTAAACCTCCTGGTATTCAAGTTCAGTTATCCATTCCCTCAGGTCAGGTGTTTCAGCTGTCATGTACTCCCTTGTGAAGGTTTCACCTATCTCCCGCAGCAGTCTGACTGAGGTGGGGTGTAGCATCATGAATATGTCCACACCTGAGAGCATCATGGTAAGTCCGGTTACGATTTCCCAGAGGGGCCCCCTGTAATCTGTGGGTCCCCATTCATCCTTCTTCATCCAGGCCTCCCTTGAACCCCAGGCGTTTGTGGTACCTGAGGACATTGGCATCTGGAGATCAGAATCCCCCTTGAGGGCTGCCAGCCGGGTCCTTGTGATGACGTCTATTGAGAATTCTATACCGTAACCTAGGGCACATGTTGTTGGGTCCATGACGATGTCCTCACGTTTAAGTCCCTCCTTAAGCAGGTAACGGTTGAGGGTCTTCTGCATGTTGACGTCTGTGATGGCCCATGAGAGGACCGCATGGTTGTGGTCGAGGGCTGCCCTTGCAACCTTCCTGTAGTCCAGGTCAAGGTTGGCAGATGCAAGGAGGCACCTTTCACCTTCAGCTGCCTCTGCAGCCTTTTCAAGGACCAGCGGGTCCTTTTCAGGGTCCCCGGATCCCCCTATCACCAGTGGGACGTCCACTGCCTGAAGGACCTCCTCGATATCCTTTGCGGCCTCCCTGGGGGATTTGTCCATGACCTTGGGGCCTGTTCCTATGAGGTGTATTGTGACCATGTTGGCGCCGTATTCCTTCACGGCCTTACGTGCCCAGTCCCCCGGGTCCTCCATGACGTCACTGAAGTGTTCCCTTATTGGCCTCGGCAGTCCAGGCATGGGTATGTCAAATACGTCAAATGTGACAACCGGTGGGTTTGGCTGTGGCTCCTCGAACCTGTAGAGGGCCTTCTGCCCCCCAAGGTAAACACTTTTGCGGGTGCCCTCACCAAGCTTTACCTGGGCAACCTCACCGGGGTATGACCTTATGGGTGGGTTGAACTCCTCCGCGGGCAGTGCCTCGACAGCCTCCCTAACCTCAACTGTTTTCTGTATGGCCTGCTGGACTGCAGGCATCAGGTAGAGTTCCAGTTCCTCAACATCCATCCTGAACTCGTTTATCTCGATGGATTCCGTGTTCTGAAGTAGTTTCAGAAGTTCCGTTAATTTATCCATAAGCACACCTCTATAAACTTAAAATCTTCTCTGCAACCTTTTTTATGGCCCTGAATGATTCAGAATCCTCAGGTAACTCATAGAGTGGTCTGCCCTCCATGTCGTAACTGGAGACAAGGGGGTCCTCGGGTATGACACCTATGACCTCAAGGCCATCATCCAGCTCCAGTCTGTCAAGGTCCCCCTCCCTTACCCTGTTGAGGACCAGGAAGACCTTCTTGAATTTTATCTCAAGTTCCTGTGAGAGTTCGACTATCCTCCTTGCTGTGAGTATCCCCCTCTTTGACGGGTCGGTTACAACTATCATTATGTCAACGTTCTGGGTTGTCCTCCTGCTGAGGTGCTCAAGGCCGGCCTCGGTATCTATGACTATGTAGTCATAGTTCTCTGCTATGTTCTCGATTATCCTTCGCAGCATGGTGTTGACTGCGCAGTAGCAGCCGCTTCCCTCCGGGCGGCCCATGACAAGGAGGTCAAAGTCCCTGGTTTCGGTTATGGAGGCCATTATCCTGTAGTCAAGCATGTCCCACTTGTTCGCCGATGGGGGTATCCTGCCTGCAGCCGTATCCCTCTTGAGCTGTTCCCTGACATCACCCACGGTGCCGCTGACCGGAACCCCCAGGGCCTCAGGGAGGTTTGAGTCCGGGTCAGCATCTATTGCAAGCACATCTGCACCTGTTGATGCCAGGATCCTTATGAGGGAAGCTGAAAACATCGTTTTTCCCGTACCGCCCTTGCCACTTACTGCTATTATCACGTGACCACTCATGAGAGATTTATTTGCGCTTTATTATTACCTTCTCAGCGTAGATCTTTGCATTCTTGAGGACTATCCTGAATCCTCCGGCTGCCGGGAGGGTCATCTCAGGTGCTGCCATTACAGGGACTCCCTCTGGAATCGGGGTCTCCTCAGGGTATGCCTCCTCAACCTCCTCTTCTTCGGGTTCAGTTTCTTCAACGGCCGCCCTTTCAAGGACAGGGTGTTCATTGTCCCTCAGGAATCTTCTGAGATCCTTTATTGATGTTGCATCCTCCTCCGTTGCAATCTTGTCCCGGACGTCCTCCGGGATGAATTCCAGGACAGATTCCTTGAGTTCCCTTGGCATCCAGATCACCCTGTGGTATCCTCCGTCTGCCTGGAGGAATTTGGGTGACCTCATGTATTCAAGGCTGAGACCTGAGAAACCTTCAACCTGTTTTCCTCCTGAGCACTGCCCGGCCATTGCTGAGAATGGTATCCCTAGGGGCGTTTCTCCCCTGAAGTCCCTGTTAACAATACCTATACCATCAAGTTCAGGTATGTAGAATGCCACTGCCTCGAAGCATCCGCAGGAGGTGTGTGGGTAACCGAATACACTGTGGAGGTATACCCTATCTGTTGTGCCCTGGGAATTTTCTTCTACTGCAGCGTTAACATTTGCATATTCTCCCCTCTCAGGGTCCAGGACTTCACCCTTTTCAATTTCGAATATCGGGCCGTCAGGGTCCATCTTGTATGCTGCACGGCAGTCGAACCAGTTTATGGCGCCGCAGAGGGCTGTCCTGTCTGGTGTTACTATGCATACGTGTGTGGGTGCGAAGGACTGACACATGAGACATCCATAGAAGACATCAACGTCCTCATCTGAAAGTTCCCTTGCCCTTGAGTCCCTGGTCTCATATTTCTCCCTTGCTGTCTCAAGGAATTCCTGGACCGCTGCCTCATCTGTCATGAGTGTTACTGCTATTGATTCGATTATGGGGAACTCCTCCCTGAAGAGGACTGAGAGCGCCTTTCCGAGGTGTTCGAGCCTGAAACCTGCGTCCTTTGCCTCTGTACTCACACGACACCATATCTGGTCCCTCTGGTTGAGGTGCATGAATCCCTTAACATAGTTGCAGAGCTCATGGAGCCTCCTCTCGATGACGCTTTCAAGTTCCTCCTCGAGTTCACTGCCAGCTACCTCAACGTTTATGGCGAAGGGGTACACCTGGCCCTGTTCCATTTCATCTATCTCGGGCCCCCTGACCTCCACCTTTCCGTCCTCGACTTCGTCCTTAACCTGGACCAGTTCTGCTCCGATGGATTTGGGACCTGCCAGTTCAACGAACATGTTGGCTGATCTTATCCTCTCCCCCTCATGCATGGGACTTACATCGACTGGTATGTCTTCAAACATTGAATTCCTCCATTATCCTGATCATTCAGCATACATCTTCTCAAGGTATCTGAACCATTCATCATCATCCATGTTCGGGAATGATGCATCTGCATTTGAGTGGAATGTCTTGCATATTGTGAGTGTCTTTATATGTGGTGCGAAGTGTTTGAGGCTTGATAGGCCCTGGGATGCGATGTAGTATATGCAGCCTATGAATATTACAAGGTCATGCTGGCCCTCACCGCGGATACCCTCCCAGGAGGGGTCCTTCAGGAGGTTTGTTATCTCCACGATACCGTGGGGCTCTGATTCTATGCCGGCCTCACTCAGTGCCCTGTAGGTGTCTGCCGTTGCTACCACCGGTAAATCGAAGTGCCTTATGATTTTAACCGTATGTTCAAGCACTTCCTGGCGCTTGGCGAGTGGCCCTACAACCATAAGTGGTCTCCTGGCCTTTTTTATCATCATGGTCGCAGTTTCGGGTGTTACGAGCATTGCCTGTTTTGGCCCGGCTATAACAGTGGGCTGCCATGGTATTATTCTGTCATTCAAGACTATCACCTCTCCAGGAGTGAGGGTTCCTTTGGAAGCTCCCTGGGTTTCCAGTTTTTCTCCTCAAGGATCTTCATGACATCCCTCTTGTAGACTATCGGGATGTCCTTCTCGGTCCTTATGAACCTGTCTATATCGTCCGGGATGGTGCCAAGATATTTCCTGTGAAGGTCTATGTAGTTGCTGAGTTTCATCTGACGGCCCTTGGATGTGTCTGTTGGCCTTATGCATAGCTTGGCTATCATGACCGTTGCCTCCTCCCGGTTCTCTGCTGCGTAGAGGAGGTGCTCGGGTGCTGGCTCCCCATCGATAACCTCACCTGTTCTGAGGTCATTCAGCTTCCACTTCTCCTCATCATCTGCCCTTCCAAGGAAGAGCCTTCGATACTTTGATCCGTGAGGACCCAGGACGACGGGTATTCCCCATCTGTTCACACCGGTTGCTATGGCAGCCGCCTTCTGGGAGTAGGCACCCCAGGCAACCCCACATGCACCCACACGGTTCAGTATGTAGTCTGCTATCTCCTCAAAGTTGCCTTCAAGGGGTTTCTGTGCGAATATGTTGGCTATCTTTATGGCTGCTCCTGATACGTGTGCATTTGAAACGCATGACCCCATGTTGACGAGTCCCTTTGCATCGAACTGTCCACCATATTTTTCATAGAGCGTCTGACCATCCTCGTCCCTGTATTCGCCTATGGACATTGCTCCACAGCCTGTTGTTACCACGATGTAGTTCCTCTCAAGGAACTCCTTTGCCATCAGTGCGACGTCCTTTCCACCCTCAGGGTAGTTTGAGCAGCCCACAAATGCCACCACTCCAGGTATATCCCCCAGGACGATGGGTGCTCCGACCCTCCTTATCTCAACGTCCTGGGCCGGTCCTCTTCCAGCCCTTATCCTGTATTTTTCGTCCTTGACCCGCCTCTCACCTGCCTTTGTAACCATGGATACTATGGGTATGTTCCTTTCACATTCCTGTTCGCAGCGTCCGCAGGTGTAGCAGAGCTCCTCGATGGCCATCTCCTCAAGTTTGCTGATGTCACCCTCAGCCGCCTTCTTCACGGCGTCCATGACCGGGAGGCTGTTGGGGCAGACCCTCTGGCACCAGCCACAGTCTGTGCACTCTGATGCCAGCTCGATTATCTCATCAATATCTGGCAGCTTTTTGAGGGATTTCCTGATGGGTGCAAGTTTCATCGCAGTCTTAACAGCCACCTCACCCACCTTTTCAGGGTCCAGTATCAGGGCGCCCTCTATGTTACCGTTTATCAGGTCATTCACGATTTTATCAGGGTCCTCATCGGTCATGTCAGGGAGTCCAAGGCACATCTTATCTGTTGTGGCGATGACCGCTGACCTGTTCCTGAGGGCCTCCTCCAGTACATCTGTCCTGACGCACTGTTCGTCAACCACTATCACATCTGCAACGCCACTTCTTATGAAGCGGAGCTGTTTTGATAGTGGACCTACAACCTTTGCTGCCTCATTGTACCTGGTCACGTCTATTGCTGCGCAGCAGATTCCGCAGACCTCAACCTGGTCCTCCATTTCATTCTCATCAAGGTAGTCAACTATGTCTGCGCCGGGCAGCACGTTGTGGCCTATGCAGAGAACAACCGGTTTCTCTGTATCTATGGTCCCGAATCCAAGTTCAACCAGGGGTGCGTCCTCGTCACCCTTTGGAAGGTCCAGGGCCACTATCTGGGCCAGGTCTGCAACCTCCCTTGTAAGGTCATCCATTAGGCCTGCGTGGAATGCCTTTGATTCAAAGTCCTTGCTGTCCCCCTCCTGTCCCGTGTGACAGGCTGAAAGGAGGTGGGACATCTGTTCCTCAGCGTAGTCCATCACCTCCCTCAGGTCCCCGAGTGTGGCGGGTCTCTTACCCATCACCGTCCGTGTTATTGGTGCCTCTATATCCACGTTGCTGCCGAGGTCTATCTTATAATCCTCTCCAAGCCTCTCTATGAGGTGGTCCACCAGGTGCCTTGCGTGTCCTGCATGGGCGGCTGTCCCTATCAGGCATGCCAGCAGCACCGTCCTTGCCTGCTGTGTGGCTGCGTCTATACCACATGCTCCCTTCTTCCCGAGAAGTTCACATTTACCGTAGGTGCAGAGACAGCACATGTCACAGAATGGTGCGTAGAATGGTTCGTACCTTTCAAGCAGTTTCATGTCCCATGATCTCAGGTCAGTCACATGGGGACGGGGTTTCGGGCCCTTAACCTCTTCTTCAGGAGGCTTTTCCTCAGTTATTATTTCTCCTATGGATATCTGGATGTTCTTGGCATCCCAGAAATCCCCTTTAAGGTCTTTGGCTTTTTTTGATTCAGGCGCCACATCTATCACCAGTATTACTAAATCCCGATTGACAATTATTAATGATTTATAATGATGTTTTTCATTTTATGGAATCTATATATAAACTTTGTGCATTGTCGCTGAACACATAAAGACCTGGACCTTTTTAATAAATGGTGGAGATGTGCCAGATAGAAGGAGGATTATTACCATTATACACCCTGAGACCCCTGCAATGGTCATCCCTCCGCTCAGGGTGTGATATTACCACAATATAAGAGAAACCGAAGATTAGTAATAATCACTTCAACCTTTATATTATATGAATGTTTGATATAGTGATTGGAATTAAAAAAAGATTAAGGAGGCGAATAGCTTGCATATTCCAGATGGTTTCATACCATTCCCACAGTACCTTGTGTACTGGCTTATTGCCCTTGTAGCCCTCTACTTCAGCATGCAGTGGGCTGGAAGGGATCTTAAAGAAAGGCAGATACCACTGTTTGCTGTTCTTGCAGCGGGAATATTTGCAATACAGGCGATGAACATACCGATACCCTGGGGTACCAGCGGTCACATGGTTGGAGCTGCCCTTGTTGCAATAATATTTGCAAGTCCCTGGGCGGCTGTCCTGCTTCTCTCAATTGTACTGATACTGCAGGGACTCATCTTCGGTGACGGAGGAATAACGGCACTGGGTGCAAACATCTTCAACATGGGTGTGATTGGAGGTTTCACCGGTTACTACCTCTTCAGGGCACTGAGATCTGCAGGTGAAATACCCGCAGTGATTGTGGCATCATGGGCATCAATATTCCTTGCAGCCATTGCCTGTGCAGTGGAGATGTGGATAGCAGGAACATTCCCCCTCGTACAGGGACTCTGGATGATGGGACTCTACCACGCAGTCATAGGCCTCATAGAGGCTGCAATAACCGTCGTGGTTGTTCTTGCAATTCAGAGCAGCCGCCCTGATCTTTTCTCCCTGAGGGACTGGGGAAAGAAAAGTGCCGAGGTGTTATCAAAATGAATGCCCGAGACAAAAAATTCATGACTGCCGGCATAATAATTGCCCTCATAATAGCTGTGCTGGCACCGTTCCTTGCCTCACCAAACCCGGACGGCCTTGAGAGCACCGCCGAGAAGGTGATGCCAAACCCTGAAACAGAACCCGTCCTCGAGTCACCGCTACCAGACTACACCCTCCCGGCGCTGGGTGACAGTCCCTTTGGCGGTGTAGTTTCAATGGTAATCGGTACGATCCTGGTACTGGCCATAGCCTACGGTGTTGGCGCAGTTTTCAGGGGCAGGGAAGCTGCAGGTGAAGAGGGAGGAGAGGAGTGATCCTCCCAATTAATTTTTTCTGGTGAAGTCGAATGGAAGACCTCATAAACATCGAAAGGGAGAGCCTCAAGGAGAGCTCAATCCACAGGCTTGATGGGCGTATCAAACTCATAATAACCTTCATAATTATAGCCTTCGCTGTTTCAGCCAGCAGCGTGGTTACACTGATCTTGATGGAGGCCTATCTCCTCCTGCTTATACTCCTATCAAATGTATCACCATCATACGCCCTTAAGCGTATAATCCTTATACTCCCCTTCGGAGGTTTCATTGCACTCTTCCAGCCCTTCATACGGCCAGGGACTGTTATCTGGACCGGCCCCCTGGGTATGGATGTGACACTGGAGGGGCTGATCTTCGGTGCCCTGCTCCTAGGGAAGGTAACCGTGAGCGTGACAGCGGTGATCCTTCTATCATCAACAACATCAATGCAGGAACTGGTTGGTTCAGCAAGGAGAATCGGTGTCCCCTCAGACTTTGCAATGCTGCTCAACCTCACAGTAAGGTACCTGTTCTTCTTCTATGATGAACTTGAGAGGATAAGGAACGCACAGAAGACCCGCTGCTTTGATATATGGAATAAAAGGACATCCTATAGCTGGAGGCTCAGGAAGGTGGGTGAGACCATTGCAATGATGTTCCTGAGAGCATATGAGCAGGGGGAAAGGGTGTACCTCAGCATGCTGAGCCGTGGGTACAGCCAGGACAGTCAGATGTACACTGCAAGAAGCACCCTTGGCAGGTGGGATGTCCTCTTTGCAGCCGCAAACATCTTTATACTCGCGCTGCTCCATATACTCCAGGTCGGCTACTGGTGATTGGATGATCGAGCTCAGGGATTTAAGCTACAGCTACCCGGACGGCACACCCGCCCTCAGGGGTATAAACATGAAGGTGGAGAGGGGTGAAAGGGTTGCTGTTATAGGGCCCAACGGGGCAGGCAAATCAACACTTTTTCTGCACCTAAACGGCATACTGAAACCAGCTGCCGGTGAGGTCATAATTGATGGTGAAAGGGTAGACTACAGCAAGGATGAACTGATCAAGATCCGACAGAAGGTCGGAATAGTCTTTCAGAACCCTGATGACCAGCTATTCTCGCCAACAGTCAGGGAGGATGTTGCCTTTGGACCCATGAATCTCGGCCTTCCTGAGGATGAGGTTGAGGAGAGGGTGGCTGAATCACTGGAAAAGGTTGGTATGAGCGGCTATGAGAACCGGGCACCACACCACCTGAGCGGAGGGGAAAAGAAGAGGGTGGCCATCGCCGGTATACTTGCAATGAAGCCTGAGATCATGGTACTTGACGAGCCAACGACCGGTCTGGACCCGGAGACAGCCGATGGTATAATCAGGATACTCCTTGAACTGAGCAGGGAGGGCATAACGGTCATGATATCCTCCCATGACGTTGAAATAATAAGCCAGTTTGCAGAGAGGGTCTTTGTCCTTAACAGTGGCGAACTCATTGCAGAGGGCACCCCCCGGGAGATATTCAGGGATGCTGAACTAATCAGGAGGGCCAGTTTAAGGCTTCCAAGGACAGCTGATCTGCTGAACCGTCTCAGGATGGCTGGTTTCGAAGTTGATGTGAAGCTGACTGTGGAGGAAACCTACCATGAACTCCTCCACCTCCTGGGTGGAGATGCATACCACAGACTGCTCCATTTTCTGGGTGAAGAGAAACAGCACAGACTCATCCACCTCCTTGGAGAGAAGAAATACCATGAACTCCTCCACGCCCTGAAGGAACAGTGAAAAGCTGTGCAAAATTGATCCGGAACTTCAAATGCCCGGAGAACCTTTTTTCGGTAAAGTGAAAGTTCTAAAAAATTGATCCAGAGCTCAAATATCCATCAAAGCTGTCAAAAAATTAATGTGGCTGTCGACCAGATGCTAGAGCTTTGGCTCAAGTCTTTTGATCATGAAGGCCATGAACCCCACGAGCATGGGGAAGAGGAACAGGTATATCATTATTATGGCTATGGGTGGTAGAACTGAACCCATGACCGTGGCGGCTGCAAGAAGCATGACGAGGAATATCACAGGGCCGAGAATCGCCAGGAACATGTATATCATTGTGAATGAATTAAGCTTCTGTGAATAGTCCTTGAGCTTCATCCTCATTTCATAGGCAATATCATCGGCTATAACATTCAGGGTCTTTGATAGGTCCCCACCACTGTTGAGGGTCCTTGTGATCTGGTAAACCGCCCTCTTAAGCCCATCAGATTCTATGCGGTTGCTCATCTCAATGAGTGCATTCTCTGTTGTCTCACCATACTTGATCTCCTCAAGGGTCCTTGCAAACTCCTCAGAGAGTGCCCCGTAGCCTGACATCGCGACTGATCTCATACTGTCATGGAGCCCGAGACCGGATTTGAGCTCGGTTGCCATCTGACGGAGGGCGAAGGGAAGTTCCCTTGAAGCCTCACTTGAACGTTTACCCCTCTGGAGGTTCGGGAGGAAGATTATAATTATCGCCATGAAAAGAACAGCAAGCATCATTGCAAGGCCTATCTCAATTCCAAATCCAAGGAAGACCATCACCACCAGGAGGACCGCTCCTGATCCACCTCCAAGGATCATTATGAGTTTAGGGTCAAGCTTTTCCTTCTCCTCCTCCTTCAGGAGTTCCTCAAGGGACGCCCTCTCAAAGCTGGCACGAGTCGCACTGTCCTCACCCCTCTCCTCCAGCCTCTTATCTGCTTCTATGAGTCCCTTGAAGACCTCTATCTCCTCAGGAGTCATTTTCATGCGGCTTATGACGCGGGCGGAGCCCCTCCTTGAGAGAAATCCTGGCTTTGGTTTCTCTGAACTCCTCTTCAGAAGTCCTCCCGGCCTTCCAATGGGGGGTGCCTTCGGCTTTATTTCACCCATCTTCTGAACCGGCTTCTGGACACCCTCACCCACCTTCTTTGTGGATGTGAGTGTTATGCCGCCAAGTTTGTCAAATATATCCCTGATGGAGACCATTATATACGCCTCAGAGTATGCTGTCCAGGACACCGTCCGGGTCCCTGTAGTATTCATGGATGTAACGTCCCACCTCATCTATGCTCCTTATATTCTCATCGGCCATGTATTCAAGGACGAGCCTCCTCCTCTCGATTTCCTCCTCGATTTCATTTATGCTTATGGCCCTCAGTTCCGCTATCTCCCGGAGGGTCTGGCTGGCTATACCAACATATTCAACCTTATCAGCCACGCTGTTCCACTCAAAGACCCTGTTGAGCTGGACGTTACCCTCCTCCATACCCACGACCTCGGCGACCTCAGTTATCCTCCTTATGGAGCCGCCCTCCGGCCTGTACATCCTGTTCTGCATTATTATGAAGTCCAGGGCCGGTATCATGATCCGGGGGACATTCATGGGTGGGTTTATGAGACGGGTTATGGTCTCCCTTGCTGTGTTGGCGTGGAGTGTCCCGAATCCACTGTGACCTGTGTTGAGGGCTGTGAATAGGGTTATAGCCTCACTGCCCCTCACCTCCCCCACAATGACCCTGTCGGGCCTCTGACGGAGGGAGTTCTTTACGAGGGTGTCCATGTCAAGTTCCCCCTTACCCTCTATGTTGGGCGGCCTTGTCTCCATCCTGAGTACATGGGTGTGGGGTAGCTGAAGCTCCAGGGTATCCTCGATGGTTATTATACGCTCGGTCGGAGGCACGAATGCAGATACTGTGTTCAGGGTTGTTGTTTTACCAGAACCGGTACCCCCCGCCACTATGGCGTTGCATGGTTTCACACCCAGCCCATCTGTGCATACCCAGAGGAAGGCTGCAAGGTGGGATGACATGGTCTTGAAGTTTATGAGGTCAACAACAGTGAAGGGATCCTTCCTGAATTTTCGGATGGTGAGGGTGGAACCATCTGGAGAAACCGGGGGTATTGTTGCATTGACCCTTGAACCATCGGGGAGCCTCGCATCAAGTATTGGGGTCTGCTGGTCTATACGCCTGTTGACCTGCCTTGCGATGAGGTCGACGATGGCCTTTATGTCGTCATCGTTGTTGAAGACGACATTGGTAATCATCATACCAAGCTTCCTGTGGTAGACGAATACCGGTTTTTTGACACCTATTACCATTATCTCCTCAAGGTCATCGTCCTTTATTAGGGGGTCCAGTTCACCGTACCCCAGCATCTCCTGGGATATCTGCTTTGCCAGTTTGTCAACATTACGAACTCCCTTCATCCTGAGGAACTCCTTAACCTCAGACATGAAGGTGGATTCATCTATTCTGAACTCTTCACCCTTGGAGACTGCGACCTCAACCAGTTTTTCCCGGATCTCATTGAGGAGCTCCCTCTCCTTCTCAGAGAACTTGGGAAGGGAAACCTTGTACTGGGGTATGAGGTCTCCCTCAATTATCTCAACGTCCTTTAAATCAACCCGTGGAGAGGCTGGTTTTGGCTTGGGCTTCTCAAGTACCTTTTCGACCTTGAATTCCGATTCCGCCTGCCTCTCCTTCCTTTCCTCACGGGGTGGTTCTTCCTCATCCGCTGCAAATTCCCCGAGGATCTCCTTCAGAATTTCCTTCCGCTTATCCCTCATAGTACTCAACCTTTAATATGTGGAGGATAATATTTAAGTGTATGTCAGCAAGGTGTCCCGTCTGTGGGGAGGACCTCCCTGCCTACAGGGGCGGTGTTGATATCTACAGCCCCTGCGATGGGTGCATTGACCCCCACCTGAGTAAGTTCAGACCCGTTAAGGGCGTATCCGGTTCAGTTCTCAGGATCTGTGAATGCGGCCGGAGGCATCTTGACGCTGTCATGGCCCATGTCGCAGGGATTATGATAAGGGAGGGATGTGTACCTGAAGATGCCAGACTCAGGGATGTCGGGGCTCCCCTGATAACTCCAGCTTTACCCCTTGAATCTGCACCATTCCTTCCAGAGCGCTCTCTTGTTATTTTATCACCCCATCTTGATAAAGGAACCGCTGAAACAATCATGGAAGACGTTCCAGAGGTCAAGGGTGTTTTAAGGGGTGATATGCGCACTGTTCCAGGGATGATGGACTCCGGCACCAGACCCCATGTATATGAGCTCCTTGCGGGTTGCGATATGAGGTGTGACATCATTGAAACACCTTCCGGAGCTCTATCAATATACAGGAGGCAGAGCAGACTCCACATAGAGTTTTCATCCGGAAAGAACCTTAAGATTCAGACTGCTGCGCGTGAGATACTCTCACTACGCCCTGAGAATGTGCTGGATGCAACATGCGGCCCGGGGACCCTGGGGATATTCTCCCTTAAGGCCGGTGCCCGGAACGTTGTATTCAATGACATCTGGAGGGAAGCCTGTGAGATGACCCGCCTGAACCTGAGGGTCAATGGATTCCATGAAGGGTTCAGGGTCTACAACAGGGATATAAGGGAACTGCCAGATCTCATTGATGAGAGGTTTGATCTCTGCATCGTGGACCCCTTCCCTGGTGTTGATCCTCGCGAATTTATTGATGCTGCAAAGAGACTTGCAGAAAACACCCTGCTGATAAGATAAATCTGGCTGAATACACTCTAGATACCCATGTAGACCGCCACTGCCGGGATAACAAGTACACCCATGAGATGGGATTTACTTGTACCGGTACAGTGGGGTATGAGTCCAAAGGACGTTGATGTTATAAGTGCCAGGGCAATGAAGGGTATGCTGGCCCCCTCCATGGCTGCAAAAATGAATATGGATGCTGTCATGAAGAGCATGACCAGCAGTGAAATTTTTCCGTAATTGATTCCTGAGAGATTGGTGCAGAGATAATCAGCAGCCCTGATGGCTATCACAGCCGCCAGGGATACCGCCAGGAGGGAGGCTGATATGAAAAGGAAGATGTGGCCGGCGTCGATATCCTGCATGATCTGGGATATGTAGACAGCAATGCCGCTTCTGGGGTTTCCAATTATGTAGAGTGTCAGCAGGGAAAAGAGGGCATCCGAGGTGTTAAGGCATGAAAGTGCAGTGATGAAGTCCCCCGGTGAATCCTCTCCTCCCGAACCCGTGAGGGAACATGCTATCATCCCGCCCTGGGCGGGTCCAAATCCTGGTAAGAATCCCAGAAGGACGGATGCAAGTCCGCCTGCAAGAACAGACCTGGCGGTGCCACCATCAAACTCTGTGAATGGCTCTATTTCCTGCTCAGGTAGATATGATCCCGAACTGAAACTGTAGGTCATGGTGCTGAGACCGAAGAAACCGGTGAACAGTGTCATCAGACCAAGTCCCGGGGATATTGGGGCCTGGAAAATAATCCACCCCATCGCTCCTGAGAAAAGAAAGAGTATAACTGCCCATAGCAGTGTTTCCAAATTCCTGCTGAGCTTAAGCATCATGTAAACCGAAAGAAGTATGAGGATTAACCAGATGTGTGGTCTGATAAATCCATAGAGGGGTGGTAACGCCAGGAGGAGAAATGGTAAAAGGATTATGGTCAGCAGGATTCCGCCAACACCACCAACTGTTGCAGCCCTTATTGCCTCACCAGCCCTCCCCTCAAGCACCATACGGTGCCCCGGGAGAACTGATAGAGCTGTTGCCTCATCTGGAACCCCCAGCAGGGTTGAGGGTATGAACTCAAGGAGGGCGTGGGTTACAGAGAGTGATAATAAAAAAACAGCCAGAACCTCCTCCGGGAGGAAACCCAGAATCTGGCCTGATGCTGCAAAAATGAACGCCCCAACGGTATTAACATGGATACCCGGGATCAGACCCGTCAATGCACCGGTTATGACTCCAAGAAGACAGGCAAAAAGGATTTCAATTATCCCCATCACCTGAGATGATCTGAAGTGTGTAAGAAAGGCGTTAAGATCACATCAGCCTTCTTACATCACTAACCTTCTGCAATACAGGAAAAGGCGTTAAGATCACATCAGCCTTCTTACATCAGTAACCTCTATATTGCTGACACCCTCAATCCCGGAAAGGCTCTCCTCAGCAGCCTCTGTTCCGCCCTCGGCGTCACCAACAACAACCATAACATTGAGGGCCACGAGACCAAATGCTATGGGTTCCTCGTCTATTTTGTGAAGTTCTGTACCCTCAGGTATTCTTTCCTGGATCTCCTTTTTAAGGGCCTCAAGATCAACATCAGGGCTCTCAGGCATCACCTTTATGGTGGCTACTACATCTCCCATAATAATACCTCCCTAGAAAGTATTAAATTAATACTGATTTATATATTTTTCCTATGGTCCCTCGAATCCACACTTGCACCTGTAGGTATGGCCGAAGGTCCTGCACTTCTGGCACCTGTAGATCATCTCACCGCACATTGGGCATTCAAATTTCACATAGGTCTCAACCAGAGGTATCTCCTGTTTACAGGATGTGCATTCCATCTTGGTCATCTAATCACCTCTTATAACTGTACATACACATTCCGAAGCACCTGCCCTTAAAATGGACAGCACCCTGGAGGGATATTTCCCATTTACAACATAACAATCAGATTTCAGTTCAATCAGAAGTTCAGGTAGTGCTTCATCCACTGATGTCTCACCAAAAGATAGTAAGTCTTTAGCACTTATATCATTTATAAGTTTAGCATCACTGGCAGGTGGCCTCTCAGTGTATATACCATCTACATCTGTTGCTATTAAAAGTTTCGCTTTCAGCATATGGGCGATCATGAGTGAGAGGGAATCAGAGGTAACCCTCCATGAGTGTTCAGCAGGGTCAGTGTAACGCAGAAGCCCCGAAGGAAGTATAACGGGGGTTAAACCCCTCTTGATAGCTTCTCTGCAATCTGTAACAGTCCTCACAGGGACTGCGGATTCCACAAGATCTGAAATGAGCCTTCCAGTTATGTCCATACACATTATGGCTGCCTCATGATTTGCAGTATCAGAAAAACCGAATTTCCTATCATGGTATCGCACCATATCTGCAAAGGCACCCCCACCACAGACCACAGCCGCACCGGTACCCCCAAGGCTCTCAAGGAGGGCTGCGGCATGTTCTGGAAAAAGGCTTCCACCTATCTTAACAACCCACTCCATGGTAAACACCTGATTAATCTGCTGGAAGGACCTCACAGCTAAAGCAGCTTCAGATCACCTGTTATTTTATCTATCTTCTCATCATCATCGGGGCCTACCCCAAGGCAGGTTATGGTGCCGGCGGGTATCTGGGTGTGTCCCGCATCCCTCACCAGGTAGTTTGAGATTCCCGCCTCCTTAACAGCCCTGTATATCTCAAGCAGTTCATCAAGACTATTCACAGAAACAATGACCTTCTTTGAGCCTTCAAGTTCCCATTTTCTTATTTTATCCTCTTCAGTCCTTTTAAATGATCCTATGGAAGCATGACAGGCCTGGGCTGCTATTTTACCCTTCCCCATCTTCAGATCGGATCTCACTATTATGACCTGTTTCATTTTCCCACCACTGGGTTCTATCTTCCTTACCGCTAATAATGATTTCCAAGCTGAGGAAACGGGAAGCTACCAGCAACCATCTGATGCACATGTTAACCATCATGATCCTTACACAGCAACCGGTGTGTGTTAGTGTTACAGTGAAATTCTCCGAGGCTGAGTGATATAGAATCATGATATGGATGCAAAAAAGAGCTGAAAAAACGATAAATTTAAATACTATTGAGTTAAATATAGAACTGAGGTGATATTATGGCCGAATTACCCATAGCACCAGTTGGGAGAATCATAAAAAATGCCGGTGCCCAGAGAATAAGCGACGACGCAAGGGAAGCACTTGCAAAGATTCTGGAAGAAAAAGGCGAAGAAATAGCAAAAGAAGCTGTTAAACTTGCAAAGCACGCCGGCAGAAAAACTGTTAAATCATCAGACATAGAACTGGCCGCTAAAAAGTTATAGACGGTCATATATTTCTTATTTTTAATTTTTTCACATCTTTTTTCCTTCAGAGGAGATGCGTTTCCCTCATGGTTTAAGTAACCTTATTAACCGGAGAAACCATAATCATTCCAGGACTGATTTTTTTATCCCGGTATCCATGGTGATAGAATTGACCAGAATCTCAATACTCGATCATGATAGGTGTCAGCCAAAGAAATGCAACTACGTCTGCATAGAATACTGTCCAGGCGTGAGGATGGATGAGGACACAATAACAATCGACGAAAAGACAAAGAAGCCCATAATATCCGAGGAGCTGTGCTCGGGATGCGGTATATGTACAAAGAGATGTCCTTTCAATGCAATAAGTGTTATCAACCTCCCTGAGGCACTTGAAAACCCTGTGCACCGTTACGGGCAGAACCAGTTTGAACTCTTTGGGATTCCAGCAGTCACCTCCGGAGACGTTGTTGGACTAATAGGGCCCAACGGTATCGGTAAATCCACCATCGTAAGGATACTGTCCGGGGAACTGCGGCCGAACCTGGGTGACTTCCAGGACCCCCCTGGCTGGGACGAAATAATAAACCATTTCAGGGGTTCCCAGCTCCAGAATTACTTCCAGAGACTGAGTAAAGGAGAAATAAGTGTTGTCCATAAGCCCCAGATGGTAGACAGGATCCCCCGCTATGTTAAGGGGAAGGTTGAGGATCTTCTAACAGGTATAGACTCGGACAGGACCGATGAGGTCATTGAAACCCTCGAGATACGGGAAATAATGGGCAGGGAGATTTCAAACCTCAGCGGAGGGGAGCTCCAGAGTGTGGCCATTGCAGCCGCGGCACTGAGGGAGGCAGACTTCTACTACTTCGACGAACCAACATCCTGGCTTGACGTTAGGCAGAGGCTCAATGCAGTAAAGGTAATAAGGTCCCTTGCAGAGGCAGGTAAGTCTGTCATGGTGATAGAGCATGACATGGCCGCCCTCGATGCAATGTCAGACTACGTCCATATCCTCTATGGTAAACCCGGTGCCTACGGGGTCGTATCCAACCGGAGGGGCGTGCGTGTCGGTATCAACACATACATAAGGGGCTTCCTAAGGGAGGAGAATGTCAGATTCCGTAAACATGAGATAGAATTCAAGGTGAAACCCCCAAGGGTCGGGGAGGCGGGTGACATACTTGCAGAGTACACAGCCCTCAGCAGGGCATACCCTGAATTTAAACTTGATGTGGATGAGGGCACCATTTACCTCAATGAGGTGATCACGGCCTTCGGACCCAACGGTATAGGTAAAACAACCTTCGCCAAGATCCTTGCAGGTGTTGAAAAACCAGATGAGGGGAAGGTTAAAAAGAAGATAAAGATATCCTACAAGCCACAGTACCTCTCATCAGACTACACAGGAACCGTTGAGGAATTTCTCTATGCAAACGCCCCATCATATGGTTCAAATCTCTTCAAAAGCGAGATCATGAGGCCCTTCAACCTGGAGGAGATACTTGATAAACCTGTGAGTGGGCTGAGTGGTGGTGAGCTGCAGCGCCTTGCTGTTGCGGTTGCACTCTCCAGAGAAGCTGATCTCTATGTTCTTGACGAGCCGACAGCCTTCCTTGACGTTGAACAGCGCCTGATGGCTGCCAAGGCCATAAGGAGGATCATTGAGGGGAGTAATTCCTCTGCAATGATCATAGACCATGATATAATATTCATTGACTATGTATCAGACAGGGCCATGGTCTTCAGTGGAATGCCAGGAGTGGAGGGACATGCGTCAGCTCCCACAGAGCTCAGGGATGCCATGAACGCCTTCCTCGGAGAGGTGGGCATAACCTTCCGGAGGGACAAGGAGACGAGAAGGCCCAGGGTCAACAAGCCTGGAAGTTTCCTTGACAGGGAGCAGAAGGAACTTGGTGAGTATTACTATCTGAAAACAGAATAAACAGCGACTTAGGGGGCCCTGCAGCGGTCCCTCACAGCTCCTTTTTTAAAACGGTCTGAAAACAGGGTATTTTAGAGGGTCTAATCGATTAATCACCCCTGAACGCCAGCAATCTGGATATCCCTGTGAATAGCTGTTGAAGAGAATATTCCAAAGATCAGTGGATGCATATTAGTCAAAGACATCTGTCTTTATTAAATTCTAAAGGCCTGAAAAAAGAAAAGGGTTATCAGGATGGTCTCAGGAATTCCATGACATCCACAAAGTTCTCAGCGAATATCTCGACCTGCTCTCTTGGTATTGAGAAGCTGAGGCGTATGTACCTATCACCAAATATCTTGCTGGTGTAGGCGCCCTGCCTCACGAAGATCTTCCGCTTAAGCAGGTAGTCTGTAAGGTCAACGGGGTTAACCCCTGTTTCATATATGTCGATGGCCATCATGTTACCATTTGATGGATAAACCGGGAGGAAGGCTCCTTCCACCTCATCGACGGCAGCCTTAATGATCTTCTGATTACCGAGGGTCTCATTACGTATCCTTTCAACCCATTTAGCCTTTGATTTGAGGGCTGCAATTGCACCTGCCTGTGAGACAACATTTGTACCGAGATCATTTATGACTATACCCTTGACTGATTCAATGATATCGGATGTTGCAACAATTGCACCTATCCTCAGACCTGCCATTCCACATATCTTGGAGAAGCTGTAGACAGTAACCGTGTGCTCGGGTGCATATTCTGCTGCGAGGTGGTGCTCCCTTGCAAAGTCCCTGTAGGTTATATCGTGGAGTAGATAAACGTCATGGTCCACAGCTATGTCAGCGAATGCCTTTATCTCATCCCTTGTATACGAGGAACCCAGCGGATTCAGGGGATCTATGAGTGATATGAGACGGGTGTCGCGGTCCATGTTTTCAAGTACAAGGTCGGGTGTTAACTTGTAGTCACATTCACTGCTGTATATGGGAACCGATTTTACGCTGCATGCAAATCTGCTTGCGAAATTGTCAATTATCAGGTAGCCCGGGTCACAGGTTATGGCATTATCCTCGGGTTCAAGTATATCGTTCATGCACAGGTAGAGTGACTCAGTACCCCCTGCAGTTATCAGAGCCTCAAAGTCATCACCAAGGCCCAGATCCTTCAGTACAAGTTCCTTAAGCTCAGGAAAGCCTTCAGGTGGTGGATACTTGCAGTAGCTGCCCTCATTTATGCATTCAATCATGGCTTCCGCTATTTCAGAGTGATCATGAAGATGGTTGGTGTTCTGACCCATCCATATCATTTCTTTATCCTTAAAGACGTAGTTAAAAAACTCATTTGAAGTTTTAAAGCCATTTGGTGGCACTTTTGCAGCTTTAGCATATTTTTTAGGAGAAATCATTTTATCACATCAGCACAGGAGTATCCATGCGAAAGAGAAGAAGGCTTCTCTTACCTACCCGAGGCTGAACCTCAATTAAACTCCACTTTAGGGTTTCTTATACCATATTAAACAAACCTCTTAATAAACTTTGTTTACCAGAGGAGCCTCTGTAATAAAATCAGGCCACATTATCCTACAGCTGGCTAAAAACAGTCCAGTCATGGTTCATAGAATGCCATCAGCAACAATCCTGAACCCCACACGGGAACCCTCCAGACGATTCCTGTGCCTCCTGAGAACAGCGAATCTCTCACCAGGTCTCTCACCCATCTCAAGCTCGACCATGACCTTGGACCAGTAACGGAGGAGGGTGCCGCCAACAGGACTCACATATTCCCTTCCATCGTCCCCCGTAATGGAGTATATCTGGTTGGTTATGACAGCTGCAAGGTCAAACCTTCTGGCCATCTGTAGAAGGAGGAACATCTGCCTTCCAAGGTCAAGGTTAAAGCTGGATGCATTGCCCTCCTTCAATCTGTAGAGGGCGACCGCAGAGTCAAGGACCACCAGGTCAGTTGAGTCCCCATGTGTTTTGAGGAATGAAAATGTCCTCTGAAGTGCCTCACCCTGCTCTGTAAAGCTTGAGGGTTCAAATACTATGATGCTATCTGCAACCCTGTCGAATATATCACCTGAGACCTGTCTTATTCTCTCAACAGAAAGACCGCCCTCTGTATCAATGAAAACCGTGTTTTTACCCCTCCTTGCAGTTTCAACCGCGAGTTTGATGGTTATGTTGGTCTTACCTGAGCCGGGGGGTCCATAGAACTGTGTTATGGTTCTTCTTTCCACACCCCCTCCCAGTATCCTGTCGATGGAGGACTCCGTGGGTATCCTCCGGTTTTCACCCATATCCCTTAATTTCTTCATACATCTCCAGCCCCTCTCAGGAGTACAGGGTCAAGAGGACCCTTACCCCTCCTCAGAACCCTTGGAGGGTTTACTGTGAGGTCAATCACAGTGGATGGCTCCATGTCCAGGCAGTCCCCTGCATCAAGCACCAGGTCCACAGCATCCAGGTCCCTGACAATCTCCTCAAGCCTTGGTGAGGGCGGTTTACCTGATATATTTGCACTGGTGGCTGTCACCGGAAACCTTGCTGCGATACGTCTGCATATCTCATCGTCCGGGACCCTTATCCCCACCCTCGACGATCCCCCTGTTATCACATCGGGGATGAGCTCATTCCTCTCAAGGACCACCGTGTAGGGACCCGGGAGTATCCTCTCCATTAACTCCATCGCATCCCCGGATGGCCTTGAAAATCTGGGAATCTCATCAACACGGGATACACATATTGATACCGGTTTATGGGGTGACCTCCCCTTGACCCTGAAGAGCCTTCTTACCGCGTCCTCATCCAGTGCATTAACTCCGAGGCCATATATTGTGTCTGTGGGGTATATAACGATCCCGCCCCCCTCCATCACAGATATTGCCTCCTCCAGAACGTCAGGGGAGGGATTCTTCCTTGTAATTTTTCTGATAAGCATCGGAACACCTTTACATCAACCACTACAACCACGAAAACCGGCAGGGTGATCATTGCAAACCTTTATGTCAACCACCACACCACGAAAACCGGCACACCTAATCATATATATCTGTGCCAGATATAAATGAGTCCATGTTAAACCAGTTCAGACCGGTGATCCGGAGATTCATTGACCCCATTGCAGATAGAATTGCCCTGCCAGCAGATTACATAACACTGACGGGTTTCCTTGTTGCATGTGCTGCCAGCGCAGGATATGCATCTGGAAGCCTGATCACTGGAGCGGCCCTGCTTGCAGCAAGTGGATTCATAGATGTGCTTGACGGGGCCGTGGCACGGAGAAGATTCAGGCCCACAGCCTTCGGTGGTTTCCTTGACTCTACCCTTGACAGACTCTCCGATGGTATAATCATCATCGGGATAACCGCGGGGGGATTCACAGGACTGCTAACCGGGCTCCTCGCACTCCATTCCGGACTCATGGTGAGCTATGTGAGGGCCCGTGCAGAATCTCTGGGCATTGAATGCGCTGTTGGAATCGCTGAAAGGGCTGAGAGAATCATTATAATCCTTGCAGGGTCCCTTGCAGGGTACCTTATCCATCCGTGGTTCATGGACGCTGCGATTATTGTGCTCGCAGCTCTCGGTTACTTTACCATGATCCAGAGGATGATCTACGTGTGGCAAAGGCTGAAATAATGGAGGGATGTTTCAATGGACTGCAGGGAACGTATAGAAAAGGATCTTGAACTTCTTGAGAAAAATTTAATGGAAATGAAATCCATAAAATTGAGTGATGATGAGGAGGCTGTCGTTGAGAGGGCTCTGAACTACAGGGATGACTCGGTCTACTACCTTGAGAAGGGGGACCACATCACATCATTCGGATGCATAACCTATGCCCATGGCCTTCTCGACAGCCTCAGGATGCTTCACAGGATAATATGATGGGATAAAATGAAATTTTTCCTGAAGGAAAGTAAAGTGGAAAAGCATGGGCGTCAGCACCTTGAAAAGGTCATGGAATGCTACCTGAAGTTCGAGGAACTGATGGAGGCATTCTACAGGGGGGACTGCAGACTGGTCTCCGAACTCACAAAGGAGATAGCCATAAAGGAACATGAGGCGGATGAGATAAGGAGAAAGATGGAACTTGAATTCTATGAGGGTGCCTTCCTCCCATTTGACAGGGAGGACCGTATAATGCTCGTTGAAAGCATAGACAAGGTTGCGGATGTTATCGAATCAGCGGCCTTCACGGTGTCTCTCGGTAAGGTCGCATTCCCTGCTGAGTTCAGGGATGACTTCAGGGCTATGATGAAGGTTACAGGAAAGACCATCAGGGCCCTCCATGAGTGTGTTGAATCCCTTGAAACTGATCTGGGGGAGGCCATGAGGAAGGTTCATGAAATCGAAAGGTTTGAGGATGAGGCCGATATAATTGAGAGGAAGATCATAACTGGCCTGTATTCCGCCTACCGCCAGGACAGGATAGGTGTTGTCAAGTTCCTGGACATGAAGGAGATAACCCGTAAGGTTGCAAACATTTCAGACAGGGCTGAGGATGCCTCCGACCGTGCCCTCATAATAATCGCCAAGAGAAGAGGTTAATGTCCCTTGAAATGGCTGCCGAGGATCTGCGCTACCTCCTTAACAGGGGCTACCGTAAGCGTGTGGCCCTGAACTTCGTTGCGAACCACTATCTTCTTGGAAGGGAGGAGCGAAATTACCTTGCCAGGTGCGTCTTCTCAGATGAAACCGTGGCAAGGAGAAGATCCCGCAGGGTGAACCGAAACTCCCTCCGTGGCTCCTCTGTTTTTATTGATGGGTACAATGTGCTCATAGGTACGGAAAGCCTTCTCACAGATCAGTTTTTCCTGGCTCAGGATGGTTTCCTGAGGGATACAAGGGGCGTCTCCGGCAGTTACAGGATGGGTGACAGCACCCTGAGGGCACTGGATCTTATAATTGATTTCCTTGCTGATTCAGGGGTGGGAAGGGCCATATTCTATTTTGACAGGAATGTGAGTCACAGCGGGAGGCTCAGGGGACTGGTTGAGGAGCTGATGAAGTCCAGGGGTATTGAAGGCTGCGCCGTGCTCTCAGACTGTGTGGACAGGAGGCTCAGGGAATCTGATGGCATTGTTGCAACAGCGGATGGTGCTGTGGTTGATTCTGTTGAGAGAGTTGTTGACATACCCCAGGAGATAATGAAGGAGAGAAAAAGAATTAAAGGTTAGGAGATCCTGAATTCCTGAAAATGGAATGATATGAGATCTTAGGGAAAGATCATTCCATATCCTCAAACCTGTCGCCGAGTTTTTCAAGCACACCGGGTAGTGAGGTGTATTCCATCTCATCTGATGGGAGCCTGTGTGGCTCAAATGGACCGTGCCTCCTCATATACTCTGCAACCTCAGAGGCGAGCTGCCTTGAGCGGTCAAAGGATGGATCATCAAACATGTCAACGGGTCCGACAAGCTTGCAATCAGCTACCTGGAATCCCAGGGCTATGACCCTTGGTGGTCCATCGAATCTCACGGGTGTTGCATCCCTCTGGGCCACAGGCATCAGTGGTCCGTTGTGGGATCCCCTCATCCATCCGCCGACGAGGTGGGGGAATGCGAAGGGCTCAACGACCTCACCTGCTGCAGGGAATCCGGACTGTGCCCTGACTATTGCGACCGGGTCGTCCTTACCTATGTATTTACCTGCCATGAGGTTCAGCCTCTCTGTACTCACTGAGGCTGCAATTTCACCATCGTCCCTTCTGTGTATCCTCTTGATGACATAGCGGCTGATTGAACCGAGAAGCGCCAGGAGGTCGTACATCTCATCAGGACATGCCATTGTAACCTTTTTGTGTTCGACGACGTCAAAGACCTCAAATTCGTATCCATTGTGGAGTGAGGGGTCGATCACAAGACCCGCTGTGTTGAATGGATCAGCGAACATTCTGAACAGTGGGAGGTTAAAGGCACCCGGTTCTGTTTTGTCGCAGCAGAAGATTATAACAGGGTCGCTTGGCCTCTCCTTGAACTCCATCTCGGCACAGCCGGGACCCATACCCTTTATGTTACCTGAGAAGGTATCTGAAAGGAGATCCTGTCCAGCCCCATACAATTTTAAACCTCTTGCAACATCTGTCGCTTCCCTGAAAGCATTCCAGGCTGTCTGGTGGACCTCCTCGTTTTCTTCACCGTTTCTGTGGGTCATGATGAGGTCTATGTCGTCCCCACAGTTGGTTATATAGTAATCCTCAAGGATTCCGGTCTCCTTTGCGCCGGCCAGTATCTCGTCGCATTTCTTCTTTAAAGCTTCATGGGCAACTGCATGACCGGCTACACTTCCAACGTCTGCTTTAATTACACTAATGGTTGTTTTCATGTATTACACCTCCAGAAGATAGTGAGTTGATGAAATGGACCTTATATAAAATGTGGATCTGATTATTTAAAAAGTTATCCACCCACCCCTACTCCGTGGATCAGCTGAATATCCTCGTCTTTGAGCCCTTCCTGAAGATCTCCGCAACTTCTTCCTTAACATTGATCTTCTCAGATGCCTCCATGACTGCCTCTGGAGGCGAGGCTGTTGATGGGTGGGCCGGCACGGCGCTACAGCCCCCATCTGGTATCACGGAGATATCGTAGGTGCCTATCCTCTTTGCAAGGTTCTCTATCTCCACCTTATCCATGCCTATCAGGGGGCTCAGAATGGGAATATTCACACCCATCCTTGTGGCAAGGATGTTCGGGAGGGTCTGGGATGCCACCTGACCAAGGCTGCTCCCATCGACTATTGCAAGGGCCCCCTCCTCCTCTGCAACCATCTCTGCAAGATGGTACATCCCGAATTTGCAGAGCACGCAAGTCATCTTCTCGGGAGCCCCTCTACGGCAGCTTTCAAGATATCTTCCATAACTGAAGGTCCTCAGTTTGAATTCAACACCTGCAGAGTATTCTGCGAGCTTTGCAGCGATCTTTTCAACCTTCTCCTCTGCTTCCTCACCTGTGAAGGGCGCATTGTCCATATGGACCGCCACTACCTGACATCCCCTCTTCATCATCAGGTAGGTGGCCACCGGCGAGTCAATGCCCCCTGATAGGAGTGCCACAACCTTTCCCTGAGTCCCTGCAGGAAGACCCCCTGGTCCTGGTATTACCCTGTGGTAGATGTAGGTCTCATCCTCCCTTATCTCGAGGTGAATCTCCAGGTCAGGGTTTCCGAGGTCAACCGGAGCACCGATCTCCCCCACAACAACTGACCCAGCAAATGCCGCCATCTCCTGGCTCGTGAAATCATGCTCACCAACCCTGCGGCACCTTATGGCGAAGGGTGTTCTGCTGGTGAGGAGACCCTCAGATCTCAGCTCATGGATGTATTCCCTCAGTGAATCCTCTATGCTATCAAAACCCGTCTCAGCTGTTACGGCCGGAGAAAATGACACGATACCAAATATCTTTGAGAGTCTATCAAGGGCTTCATCCATGTCTTCAGGAAAAATGAATATCCTTCCATGTCTGAGCTCTGCTCTGCAGCTGAAGGCCGACTTTATGTTATGGAGAAGTTTTCCTTCGAATCTTCTCCTCACTGAGGGGCCCTTGATGGCGACCTCACCGTAGCGTGCAAGTATAACATCATAATCAAGAATCATAACACCCCCATCATCTATACCTCATCCAAAACCATTCGCTCATCCCATGAGGAAATCCCCGTTTTCTATGAGCTTTTTGAGTTCCAGGGATAGTTCGCGGGCCCTTAACCTGTCTGACTGTCTGCATATGATGGGCACTGCCAGTTCACCTATCCTGACTGTCCCGGTATCCATCTCATATGCTCCTGAAGGACAGGACCATGCGCATACTCCACAGCCGAAACACCTGTCAAGGTCCAGGCCGTTATCGATGGCATGTGTGGGGCACCTCCTGGCTGCAAGGCAGACCGCGCAGTCTGTGCACCTCTCCGGGTGGTGGACAGGTCTCACGTCACCACTCCAAACATCCTCATAGGTTATCTCAGTTATAACCCTTGAACGATCCCTTACATCAGCAACAGGAAGTTTTATATCTGAATTAAGTACCATGAGGTTCTCAAGAACCCTTTCTGATGTTACCGGTACTGGAACCGCCACTGTGTTAAATATCTCTGGACCTGCTGCTGTCCGGAATCCTCCGATGTAACGGGGTTTCATGTCGTGGAGGTCGCCGCTGAGCATGAGGTTCGGCTTTATGGGGCTACTCCTTGTACCCTCTCCCAGTACTATGGCCCTGGCCCCGTTCAGAAGCACCCCGGTACCCTGATGGACGGTCTCCATTGATGGATCGTTTTCAAGGGGGTTGATGTCACCGCAGCCAGAGAAGGAAAGACCGCCGCAATTTTCTGGCATTTCAAATGCATTGAATATGGATTTCACTGGTGTTTCTCCTGGATTGACAAGGGCTGTGTAATTCCTGAAGGCCATGCGTGTACCAACTATCCTGGCTGTTTCAATATCATCCATGGTGACCGTTGACTCAACCACCCTGCCCTCCACAGACGTGACCCTGACCTCGACCTCAGATCCCAGGAGTAGGTCCCTGAACAGAAAACCTCCCCCATAGTCAGGGTCCTCCCTGCTGTGACCGGTCCCGTAGATGAAGAGGTCGACCGACCCGAGGTTCTCATTTGGGCATGGGCCAGGATAGGCAGGTATTCCGTTCAGCTCAACACTGGCTGCCTTGCGGAAGGAGCCCGGCTCTGACACTCTAAGGTGCATGACCGCTGCTGTGCCTGACATGACACCACAGGTGGCTGTGGTTACCACGTCAACCTCATCAGCTGATGGGACGTCACCATCACGGACCATGTCCTTTATCTCATCTGCTGTGAAGACAGCTGCATCCCCTTCAAGTATTCTCTCGTTTATCTCAGAGACGTGCCTGTCCAAATTAAACCCCCTGCAGTCACAGTGAACCCGCCAGTTCCTCGAACGGTTCGGCCACAATGACATCAGTTCCTCACAGTACTGAGTGCAGCTCTCGCCTCCTCAAGGGCCTCATCCACTTTATCGGTCGCGGGCCCTGCTCCCTGTGCAAGGTGAGGTCTGCCTCCACCTCCACCTCCAAGCACGGCTGCAGCCTGTGATATGACCTCGTTGATCCTCAAACCTGCCTTTACAGCATCTTCAGATGCTGCTCCGACGATTTTGCCTTCAGGGTTCGCCAAGACAACGGCGTCGACTGTGGCTGATAGTTCAAGGGCCATGTTCTTCATCTCATCCATATCTGCATCGACGGTGTCGATTATCACCGTTAGGTCATTGATCCTCTCAGCCCTATCCTTCATCTCAAGGATCTTCAGTGACGCGACCTTCTCCTTGAGGCGTGAGACCTCATTTCTGAGGGCCTTCCACTCTGTGAAGAACCTTTCACAGGTCCCTGGAAGCTGTGATGGTGTGACCTTGAATATGTCTGAGCTCTCCCTCAGGATGTCCCCTGTCTTCTGCATGATCTCAATGGCTGCTGATCCGGCAGAGAACTCTATCCTCTCAACTCCATCCTGTATGCGTTCTGTTCTGTTTATCCTGATGAGTCCGATGTCCCCTGTCCTGTGGACATGGGTACCTGCACAGGCCTGGACATCCACACCTGGAATCTCAACCACCCTTATCCTGGAGCCGGGTACAACTCCGCCCTGGTACAGTATGAATCCATACTTCCTCTCTGCAAGGTCCCTGTCCATCCACCTGACCTTCAGGGGTACGTTCATCATGACATACTCATTTGCAAGTCTCTCTATCTCCTGGAGCTCTTCCAGTGTTATTCTTCTGTAGTGGGACAGGTCTAGGCGTGAACTTTTAACTCCCTTCTGGGCCCCTGCCTGCCATATGTGGTCTCCCAGGACCTTTCTTGCCGCTGAAACTATGAGGTGGGTTGCTGTATGGTTTCTTGTGAGCTGAAGCCTTCTATCTGAATCAATAAATCCCCTGATGGTTGTTCCAGGTTCTATGCAGATTTCATCGTCTGTTCTGTGAACAACAACGGCACCTATCTTCTCTGCATGTTTTATTCTGAGTCTGCAGCCTTCAGCTGTAATGTATCCCGTATCTGAGGGCTGACCACCTCCCTCAGGGTAGAAGAGTGTTCTGTCGAGTATCAGGCCATTCTCATGTATGCCTATGACCTCTGCCTGGAATTCCAGGTCATCGGGTTCATCATAGAATAGAAGCTCTGTTGCCGGGTAGTCCAGGTGTACATCCTCCTCCGGCATCTCGGTTTCTGTTTCATTCCTCTCTGCTACGAGGGTGTAGAAGTTGTCTGGAATTTTAACCTGAAAACCGGATTCCTCTGCTATCTCACCGATGGTCTCAGGGGGGATTCCATGGGAGTCATATAGTTTTATGAGGATTTCCAGGGGCATCTCTGCTTTTCCATCCCTTTTAAGGTATTTTATTGTCTTCTCAACAATCCTGCGGCCCCTCTTCACTGTCCTTGCATAGCGGTGTTCCTCGAGGTCGATGATGTTCAGTATGTGCTCATGATGACTCCTTATCTCAGGGTAGTGGCCCTCAAGGAACTCCACCTGGATGTTCATTATATCCTTAAGTGACTCCTTCATACCAAGGTCCTTCATGAGCCTCAGGGTCCTCCTGATTATGAGCCTTGCAAGGTATCCCTCCTTCACGTTTGAGGGTATGACCCCGTCTGCAAGCATGAATGCGAGGCACCTTGTATGGTCGGCTATGGCGTAAACTGATTCCATTGGGGCGGCTGCACGTTCCAGTTCCTCCACTGAGATGCCAAGTTTATCCGCTACCCTCTTCCTGAGTTCCCTTAAATCGGCGTAGGTCTCTATGTCCATCATTCCGGCCACTTGGGCGTTCTCTGCAAGTATCTCCTCATCGATCTTCACGCCTGTCAGTTCGACCAGTTTCTCGATTACCGGGCCAAGGCAGGCATCGTAGGCTGTTGGTGTCCCCTGTGATATCCAGGCGAACCTTTCAAGGCCATAGCCTGTGTCAACTATCTTGAGGGGGATCTCCTCCCTGCCACCATCAGGGAGGGTGCGGTACTGTATGAAGACGAGGGTTGCAAGTTCAACGCCCCTGACGCATACCTCATAGCAGGGCCCCTCGTTTCCACCTCCCTGCCACCAGGACTCTATGAATGTTATCTCAGATGGATCAATACCTATATGTGTTAAAAAGTCATGACAGTACTTTATGGTTTCTTCTTCCCAGTAGACAGTGTTATCCTCAGAATTGAATGCATGATGACCCCCCATTGTGAAGCATGTGAGATGTCTTCCTGTTCTTCCAACATTATCAACGTCATTGAGTCTTATTGATGGCTGCGCAACCACGAGGGGGTTTGCAGGGGGTTTCACCAGGCCAGATGTGACCCATGGTTGAAAGTTGTATATTGATGCCCCGACAAGGAATACGTCGTCCCGCCAGCGTTTTGCAAGTACCGGGTACCTCCTGATGGGTTCATGGCCCCTTTCGGCGAAGAACTCCATGAATTTATCCTGTATCTCATAGAGGTCATAGCTCCTGTCTGTGGCAGGGTTACCGATGAACCCGTATTCATCACAGGGGGCGTCTCCACATGTTGCACGTTCCTTCATAGACCAGAAGGTGTTTCCACAGGACCTGCATTCATACTTTCTGTATCCAAGTTTTTCAAGCTGATGGGACATGGTAATCATTGAAAACAGTTTTTATAAATAGAATCAGAATTAAGAAAAATAAATTTTTTGCCATTACAGAGTGGCAGAGGAAAAAAATAAAGGGGGATTTAACCGAAGAGTGCGCCGAGACCGGCTGCTGCTTCCTCTTCAGCTTCCTCTTCTTCTTCCTCTTCTTCCTCAGCTTCTTCTTCAGCCTCTTCGGCTGCTGCTGGTGCTGCAGCTGCTGCTGGTGCTGCTGCTACAGCTGTTGTTTCCATTGCCTCTTCGATATCAACGTCTTCAAGGGCTGCTATGAGAGCCTTGACCCTTGCATCGTCCACTTCAGCGCCTGCTGCTTCAAGGACGCTTTTAACGTTTTCTTCGTTGATTTCCTTACCTGTTGTGTGCAATAACATTGCTGCGTATATGTATTCCATATGATCACCTCAAATTTTATTTTTTATGGGTTAACTATTGCCAGTAAAGTGTTCATCCGAAGAGTGCGCCGAGACCGGCTGCTGCATCCTCTTCTTCCTCTTCTTCTTCCTCTTCAGCTTCTTCTTCAACCTCTTCCTCTTTTTCTTCAGGGGCTGGTGCTGCTGCCCTTGAAGACAGCTTCTCCTTCAGTTCATCATCAACTGCCTCATCATTAATCTCCGCAGCTGCAGCGGCCAGTGCAAGCATCTGTGCATAGGCCTTTGCAAGCAGGAGGTCTGTTGTTTCTGATGTGAGTATTGATGCATTGTATGCAAGGTTGAATGACTTTGAAGCTGCCTTCTGGATGATAGCAGGCATTGTCTCCCTGGTGTATATAACAGCGTTGACTGAGAGGTTGAATGCCTGTGAAAATGCCTTCTGGATATCAGACAGGGTCTTCTCTTCATCGATGGTCAGTACGTCTGCAGTGTAGACGGTCTGATTTTCATAGGCTGCTCTGAGATCTATTCCCACCTCAAGTGGCTGTATGTCAAGTCTGGTTAATATCCCGGCCACCTTGGGGGGAATCTCCTCCCCTGCCTTCACAACGACGTGGTCATTTGAAACCACAATCTTGCCCTTCTCGATCTTGGCAGGGATACCTATCTGCTGCAGTTCACCCAGTATCGGGCCCGGTGCAAATCCGGTATCCCCCTTGGGGACAACTATGTCATCCGGGGCTATGGCCCCTGGTTTGGCTGGAGCAGGAGTTTTACTGTCCTCAAGGATCTTGAAGAGCTTGAAGGGATTCATGTCTGTGAATATGAGTGCAGGCTGCCCCTCCATGTAATCGGAGAGTGAATCAACATTTTCAAGTTCTCTGCCAGCTTTCTCAAGGGCAAGGCTGATCAGGGTCTTCTTGGACATTCTGATGAGTGCACTGTCACGGAGTGTCTGGCGCATCTTCTGGAGCTGCCTTGCAGGTATGTCTGCAAGGTTGGCTATACCAACCACTTCATAACCTTTAATGAGGTCATGGAGCTCCTGAACCTCTTTCTTCTTCCATTCAGCCACGTGAGCCATTTAAATCACCCTCACTACCGGGCCCATGGTTGTCTTAACGTACATGGACTTTAACTGGTTTCTTCCCTTCTCAAGTTTACGGTCGATTGTCTGAAGAACCGCCTCTATGTTCTCGGCAAGCTTCTCATCGTCCATGTCCTCGGTACCAACCACTGTATGAACCACTGGCTGGTCCTTGATTCTAACCTTAACCGTGTCCCTGAGTTTATTCAGGATGGGCTCCGGGTTTATTGTTGCTGGCACCGGTTTGGGCATCTTCTTTCTGGGTCCGAGAACGGGCCCCATGAATCGACCCACCAGGGGCATCATATCTGCCTGAGCCACAAAGAATTCATACTGGTTGGCAAGTTTCTTTGCTTCCTTACGGTTTTTGCCAAGTTCTTCAAGTTCATCCTTTGTTATCACAAGGTCGGCCCCTGCATTTTTAGCCTGGAGGGCCAGTTCCCCATCGGCGATCACGGCAATCTTCACATCCTTACCGCGGCCGTTGGGTAGAGAAACTTCCTCGTCAAACCTGTTCTCTGGTTTATTGACGTCAAGGTCCTTGATGTTAAGAATAACATCCATGGACTGTGTGAAGTTTCTCGGCCTTGAAAGTTCCTTGGCCTTCTTCACCGCTTCCATTATCTCTTGTTGCATTCTGAATCCTCCATGAACTTCAAAAAATAAGTTCATATGATGGGGTTAGTTATGTGGTTTTCAAGATTTATAAATTTTTATGATGTGAGGAGGTCGTCATAGACTCCCTGGTCAACCTCCCTCTGAACCTCACGGGGGTCCTTACCGTTCACTGTTATACCCATGCTGACACAGGTACCCATTATCTCCTTGACTGCACGTTTGTAGTCATTTGAGAGGAGCGCATCGAATTTCATCCTGGCGATCTTCAGCACCTGTTCCATTGAAATGTCTGCTATCTTATCCATCCCTGGATCCTGGGACCCCTTCTCCAGCTTGAGTTCATCCATGATGAGGGCAGTTGTTGGAGGGGTACCCACTTCAACCTCAAAGTCCCTTGTATCAGTGTCCACTATGATCTTTACAGGGACCTTCATCCCCTCAAAGTCAGCTGTCTTGCGGTTTATCTCCTCAACTACCTGCATCATGTTAATTCCAAGCGGACCAATCGCAGGACCCAGAGGTGGTCCTGGAGTGGCTTTTCCACCATCAATAAGAATTTCAACGGTTTCTTTAGCCATTAATCAGCCTCCTTTTGTATTATTCTAATCTGATCACCTTTAACAGTTACTGGAATGGGCACGGCCGCCTCTATGAGTTCAAGTACAACTTCCTCCCTTGACTCATCTATGCGGATAACCTTTGCCCTTTCACCCTTAAAGGGTCCGGATATGAGTTCAACAATGCTTCCCTTCTTAATGGATGATATTATGGGCTCTGGCTTGAGGAACCTTTTAACCTCTTCAAAGTCTATCTCGGCCTCACCCTCTGTTTTACTTTCAACTACACCCCTGAGGTGGGGTACCCTTATTGCAGGGTTTCTCATGTCAATCTTTGATGAGGACTCCACCAGGATGTATCCCCTCAGTGATTCCGGGACAAGAATAGCGTTTATCTCTATACCACTATCCCTCACCTTTCTTGCAAGCATCCTGGCCACATTTTTCTCCTGACCCACAGAGGTCTTAAGGGCATAGATGGAATTTTTACTATCTTCCATTAAGAACACAACCTCATATATATAATTCACTCTACAGACCTTAACCCATCCGGATGCTAGCCCCCGAGGAGCTGGGCAATTATACTTATTATGAATCCAATGACGCCTATTATTATTATACCTATACCGGTTACCTTTGACACGTTGAGGTATTCCTCACGGCTCGGTTTCTTTGAAACCCTCAATACCCTCTTTGACTGTTTTATAAAATTTAAAATAGACTCCCTGTATTTCATGGTTTATCCCCGCTATTTATATAGTTAAAAAACAAGGGCTAGGATTGGGATGAGTGATGGAGTAATCTATCCTTCAAGATTTATAAAGGTTTTCCTTGAGTGGGGGTGTGTGGAAGAATATCAGAATACTCCATCTATAAATTCTTCCAGGACGGACTCATCGACTGAGTCCTTTTCACGCTGTTTTTCCTCCAGGAACTCCTTCTCTGCAGAGCCATGGGCCCCATAGATGTAGGGTGACCTTACACCCGCAACAACGATGGTCGTTCTTATGACGTTCTGCAGTTCATCCTGAATCTGGGCACCCCATATTATGTTTGCATCGGGATCAAGTTCCTCGGCAACAACCTCCACGATCCTTTCGGCCTCCTGGAGGGTCAGGTCTGAACTACCAGATATGTTTATAAGGGCTCCCCTTGCATTGGATATGTCAAGATCCAGCAGCGGACTGTTAAGGGCCTCATAAACTGATTCTAGGGCCCTGTCACCGGATTCGGCCTCGCCCATTCCAATCATGGCCATTCCTGAACCCTTCATTATGCTCCTCACATCCGCAAAGTCGAGGCTCACCAGTCCGGGTTTGGTTATGAGTTCAGTTATGCCCTTAACCGCCCTTCCAAGGATCTCGTCTGCAACCATGAAGGCCTTGTTGAGGGGCAGGTTGGGTGCAACCTCCAGTAGCTTGTCATTGGGTATGACAATGACTGTATCTGCAGCGCTCTGGAGTTTCTCAAGACCCCTCTCGGCGTTCTCCCTCCTTTTAAGGCCCTCTGCACTGAAGGGCATGGTTGCAACGGCTATCGTGAGGGCACCCGCCTTTTTGGCAAGTTTTGATATCACGGGTGCGGACCCTGTTCCCGTGCCACCCCCAAGGCCACAGGTTACAAAGACCATGTCAGCCCCTTCGAGTTCCCTGCGAATATCATCCTCACTTTCCTCTGCGCATTCCTCTCCCACTTCAGGGACGCCGCCAGCTCCAAGACCACCACAGACATTCTTACCTATGAGAAGCTTCCGGTTAGCCACGGAGTAAAAGAGGTCCTGGGCATCCGTGTTAACGGCTATGGTCTCAGCGCCCTCTACTCCAATCTCACTGAGCCTTGTTACGGTGTTGTTGCCCGCCCCGCCGGTCCCAACAACGTATATCTTGGCTCTGCTATTTTCAATTATTTCCCGGAGTTCCCTGTCAATTTCTGAATTCATTGAGCTGGAAGATGGCTTTTCCCTTTTCTCAGATTCCTTTATGGCATCGTTAATGAATTTCAATTACTACCCCCACACTTATCTATGAAATATGTTATTGTGATAAGACATATTTAAAAGCAACGGTTAATCTGGCACCGATGGAGCCATGGCTCACATTCAAAATTAAAAATCAATTTCTGTGACCTCAGAAAATACCGGCTCAAGGTTGGGGCAAAATAAAATTATTGATGGTCCACGTGGCCATGAATATCATGAATCTGGGCGGGACCCCCATCATGACCGGTTATGAAAAAGTTACGGCCTGGGCATGGCAATTACCTCATGGATCCTGAGGTCGAATACACGGTTCATATGGGCGGGTGTGAGTACAAGGGCGGTGTCAGCACCCCATGCTGTCCCACCTATGGCTATAACCTCTTCATCAACGGGGATGAGGCCAGCATCTGCAGCCATTATGGCTATCTCAACACATACCTTGAAGCCCTGGGAGACCATCCTCAGGGTTTCAGCCATTATCTCCACGGGTGTGACACCACCAAACCTGTTTGATATCCCTCTTCCAACGCCACTGAGGGCATGTGAACCCGCATAAACATTCACACCCCTCTCAAGGAGCGCATCCCTTGCCTCATCCTCCAGTTCAAGTTGACCCTTCTCCCTGAAACCTGCATGATGGGTTACTGATACAATGTTACCTTCAACCATTTCAGATAATCTCAGGGCTGTCTCACCTGAAACAGATGCCACAACAAAATTCCTGATTCCGAGCTGGTCAGCCCTCTCCCTTACAAGTTCAAGGACCCTCTCTGTATTTTCCTTACCTGGTTCCTCAAAGTAGCATATCTTCTTCTCCATGAAAAACACCACCTACTTATATATACCTGATCTCAAATTATATTTGGATATATTTATGGCAGGTATAGGAAAAATTTTTATAAAGGTAGTAAACATATGAATCCCAATTAATATGGATCCCGTTATTTCTGACTCAAACAGAAGGTGATGCTATGAACGCCTTTGATTTTCTCACCCCCCCAAGGAGTGGGAAACCTCGAAAAAATGGAATAACCATGGTTCTTGATAAGGGAATGGGTCCCGCAAGCGCCCGTGACCTCATGGAGATATCATCAGATTACGTTGACTTCATAAAGTTTGGATGGGGAACACTCCCCCTCCACAGACGCGACACTGTAAAGGAAAAGGTAGATATGTACAGGTCATTCGATGTGGAACCCTATCCAGGGGGCACGCTATTCGAGATAGCCCATCTCAACGATAAAGTGGAGGAATACTTCCAGGAGGCCCGCAGCCTTGGCTTTGAAACACTTGAGATATCCAACGGGACTGTGGAAATTGAAACTGAAGAAAAATGCCGGCTCATTGAAATGGCCGTCGATGAGGGATTCATGGTCATATCAGAGGTCGGTAAAAAGGACCCTGAAATGGACAGGCTCCTCGAACCCGAGGATAGGGTCAGACTTGTGAGGGCTGACCTCAGGGCAGGCGCATCAATGGTTCTCATGGAGGCCCGTGAGAGTGGACAGAACATAGGTATATACGATGAAAGGGGAAACATAAGGGAGGACGAATTCAACCACCTCACTGACAGACTCCCCATGGACAGGATAATATGGGAGGCGCCTCAGAAAAGTCAGCAGGTTTACTTCATTTTAAAGATTGGACCAGATGTTAACCTTGGAAACATACCCCCTGAAGAAATAACAGCCCTTGAAACAATACGCAGAGGCTTGAGGGGAGACACTCTCGGAAAGGTGAATCTTTAATGATAGAGAAAATTACTGTAATCGGCGGTTATGATAAGTTCGGAGAAAAGGAGCCCGTAGAGCGGGTTGAAATAAAGAAGGGTGAAATATTTGGAGTTGTTGGTCCCACAGGCAGTGGTAAAAGTTCACTTATAGGAGATATTGAACAGCTGGCCCAGATGGACACCTTCTCAAAGAGGAAGATCCTTGTGAACGATGAAGAGCCAAGCTATGAGGACCGAACAAATCCCCGGAAAAAGATGGTCGCCCAGCTATCACAGAACATGAACTTCCTGGCCGATATGACTGTGGGAGATTTCCTGAGCCTTCATGCCAAGTGCAGGGGCGCCAGTGAGAAGTGTGTGGACCGCGTCATTGAACTTGCAAACACCCTCACAGGAGAGCCCATCAAAAAGGAGCATGACCTCACAATACTCAGCGGGGGTCAGTCACGGGCATTGATGGTTGCAGACGTGGCGATAATAAGTGACTCCCCCATTGTACTCATAGACGAAATTGAGAATGCGGGTATAAGGAAGCACGACGCCCTCAATGTGCTGGCAGGTCATGGAAAGATCGTCCTTGTTGTAACCCATGACCCTGTACTTGCACTCATGACCGATAAGAGGATCGTCATGAAGCACGGTGGTATGCAGAAGATAGTCACCACCACCCCCCAGGAGAAGAGAATATCCCGGGAACTGAACAAGATAGATGAACTAATGCTCAGCCTCCGTGAAAAGGTCCGGAGGGGGGAGCTGGTTGAGGACATAGACCTGAGCGAAATAATAAATGAGTCCCAGTAAAATATGGATCTGAAGGATAAGGCCTAATTCAGGAGAGAGAAGTGAAACCTATGAGAATGGTAATTGTTGCCGGAACACCTGGATCTGGAAAAACAGCGGTGCTGATGCACACCCTCAGGAGCCTCAAATCAAGGGGATTGAAGTCATCCGTTGTAAAGATAGACTGTCTCTACACCGACGACGATAAGAAATTTGAGAAGGTCGGGGTGCCAACACTGGTTGGCCTGTCAATGGACATGTGCCCGGACCACTACGCCATCTACAACATAGACGACATGATAAAGTGGGCTGAGAAGAACGAGTCAGACTTCCTGATCGTCGAAACAGCCGGGCTATGTCACCGCTGCGCCCCCTACACAAAGAACTGTCTGGGAGTATGTGTCATAGACGCCACCAGCGGGCCAAACACCCCCCTTAAGGTTGGTCCTTTCCTCTCAACCGCCGATATCGCGGTGGTGACCAAGGGAGACATGATATCCCAGGCAGAGAGGGAGATATTCAGGGAGCGCATACTGGAGGTTAACCCCTCAGCAAAGATAATAGAGGCCAATGGCCTCAGCGGGCAGGGATGCATGGAACTTGCAGAGGAGATGATCGAGAGCAGGGAGGTTTCCCTTGAAAACGAGGAGCTCCGGCACTCAGCACCCCTGGCAGTGTGCACACTCTGTGTCGGTGAGACAAGGGTTAACAAGAAGCACCACAGGGGAATACTCAGAAGAATAGACGGCTTCCAGACCTACGAAGGAGAATGAGGAGAGGATCTTTCAGATGTCCCAGGATAAATCCCTTAAAGAAGAGGTAACTGCTCTGCTCCCAGGATACAACTGCGGGATCTGTGGCTATGCAAGGTGTGATGAGTATGCGGCCGCCCTGCTCAAGGGAAGGGCTGAGATCGACAGATGCCACTTCATGTACCAGGAACTCTTTGCAGATAACCTGAAAAGACTCCAGGACATCCTTAAGGAGGAGAAACTCCTTGAGGAGGAGAAGAAGATCTTCGGTGTCCTTGACGGATACGAGGCCGACTTCATACTTAAACCGCTGCCCGATGAGGGCTCCTGCCGGGAGATCCTCTTCCCATTCACGTCCACTGAACTGCGGAAGGGGGATATAATCAGATACAGGCCCCTTGGATGTCCAATAACCCACTTTGCAGAGATACTGGATGAGAATCATGGCCTCATAACCGTGCACATCGTTGGACCATGTCACCGCCTCGGCATGGATGACTTTGAATACAGGGACATCGGAGTCTGCATGGTTGGTGGCTTTGAGGGTGTGATCGAGGGTGAGCTACCGAATATCGGTGAAACCGTGCGTTTCCTGCCAGCCCACTGCATGATGCAGAAGGTCCACTCAGGAGTTGTTGTCCAGCTTGAGGGTAGAAGGGCTGTTATAGAGGGAATAGACCTCAAGGTATGGGCACCACCAGTGAAGGCCAGATGAAAATGTCCCCTGAGTACAGGACAGTGCCCGTGCTGACGGGTTACATAGAACCGGGTGCAGGTTTCTCAGAGATCATCGAGAGGGCCGGTGAGCTTGCCCGGGATGGAGATTTTCTTGTCATCTCAGAGACACCGGTTTCGGTTGCCCAGGGAAACCTGGTCGATGAATCCCGCTTCGAACCATCCATAACTGCAGTGCTGCTGGCAGATATCTGGTCAAAGTACATCTGGGGCTACATCCTGGGCCCGATCCTCGGCATGAAGAGGAGGACCATAATGAACCTCAGAAGACTGCCACCCGAGGCAAGGGCCCATAAGGAGGTTGTCCTGAGATACTATGGACTTAAACACGCCCTTAAGCCGGCTTCCGAGGCCGGCATTGATCTGAGTAATGTGCCAGGCACCCTTGTTTCACTTTTACCTGAAAACCCATCTGGGGTGGCAAATTTTATTGCCGGTGAGATCCTGCAGAGGTTCGGTGCAGATGTTACCGCTGTTATAATCGATACCGATGCAACCTACAGTATACTTGGAAGGTATTTCACCTCCCTCCCCCTTGCAGTGCCCGGCATAAGGTCAGATACAGGATTCCTGGGTTACCTTGCAGGGCGGTTCTCTGGAAGAACCTGGCCCACACCCCTTGCATCCTCAAGGCCCGTGAAACTGGAGGTGCTCCTTGAGGTTGCATCAGCTGCAGAGGAATACCACCGCAGGAATGCAGAGAGGGCAACGGTCTATGATATGGCCAGGGAATTCAGTGGCAGACCAGGGAATATCACAGTGGAGATGCTATCCTCGGTTGAGCACACACCGGCGGTTATTGTAAGACCTCCATGATAACAGTCATATCATGAACAATTTTCGTATTAAACTGGCCCCTTTATAAAATTTTAAATAAGATTAGGCACATAAATTGGAGTGCACTCAAAAAAATTTGATGATCAGCATACCCGGTATGCAGTTATTTTTCAAGCTGGAGGATTTCAATTGATTGATGAACAGGTGTTACAAGAGTTGATCCATGAAGTTATCACTGAAGAAGAAGAGGAAGAGGCCATACCAGTTCTGGAGTGCCTCATGAAGGGCAAGGTAACAGATGAGGAGATATCAGAGAAAACGCAGCTTAAACTCAACATAGTCAGGAGGATACTCTACAGGCTCTATGATGCAGGTGTGGCAAGTTACAAGAGGAGCAAGGACCCCGAAACACAGTGGTACACCTACACCTGGAAATTTGAGCCTGAGAAGGTTACAGAGATGATAAAAAGGAAGCACAGCGAGATAGTAAGAAAGCTGAGGGAAGCCCTTGAGTTTGAGGAAAACAACATGTTCTTTGTATGTGTAAATGGGCACTACAGATTCACCTTTGATGAGGCCACAGAAGAAAACTTCACATGCCCTGAATGTGGTTCAAAAATGGAGTTCATGGATAACTCTGAAATAATACAGGAGATAAAGGACGAACTCAGTCTCTATGAGAATAACGGATTCGACTCCATAAAAACCACAACAATAAACTCCTAGAACAGTGGATTCGACTCCATAAAAGCCTCAACAATAAACTTCCTATATACTCCTGATTCTGATAAATCATAGTGGTGTCTCCTTGAGCATCCGTTTACTCCGGGTTGTTGGATGTCCAGAGTGGGTGATAAACCACTCCCTAGCCGTCAGAAAAAAGGCCCTCGAGTTATCACGTGAACTCCCGGTTGACATGAAGCTGGTGGAGGAGGGAGCCATTCTTCATGATATAGGCCGCTGCAGGACCAGCGGTGTTGAACACGCCGTGGAGGGTGCGCGCATCCTTGAAGGATTTGGTTACCCCCCAGAAGTTGTGAGGATAGTTGAAAGACACGTGGGGGCAGGTATACCCCCCGATGAGGCAAAGGCCCTGGGACTTCCTCCGGGAGATTACATGCCAAGAACCCTCGAGGAGAAGATTGTTGCCCATGCAGATAACCTCATAAATGGCTCTGATGAAGTTGATATTGATTTTGTAATAAAAAAATGGTCTGATCGCCTTGGAGCAAACCACCCTTCAATAGAAAGGCTTAAAAGGCTTCATGAAGAGCTTCTGGGACACCTATAAGTCCTGGAGACTTAAAGTGCTCCATAATAGCCATCAGAATGTCCCCTGGAAACTGGGGATATCACAGGAATCTCCTGGAAATATAAGCCCCTTCTAACTCTGTGAAAAAAGGAAACCACTTTAACCAGTATCCACATATTAGGTTACAGTACCAGCGGGAGGGGGTTATATAAACAAAAAAACGGAATGTCTGTGTCCCGATTGTCCCAGCTATCCTGATCATGGGGATGGTGAACTTTTCTTCTGTGAAGGCAGGAGCAGCAGGTATGAGGTTGAGGAGAGGGGTTGCCTCTGTGCATCATGCCCCATATACCGGGAGTATGGTCTCAGGGAGCTTTACTTCTGTAACACAGAATCACTGAATGGCATAAGGATGAGAAGACAGAGAAGATCCGAGGATGACCGTGAATATCTCAAAATAGTCCAGATAAAAAGGATAGCCCATAGTGGGGAGGTCCCGGTTGAGTCCCTGGGATCCGAGAAGAGGCTGCCCCTGGGACTTGATGATCTACACTTCCTTCCAGCACAGGTCTCAAAAATCCCCCTCAATGCAGAGGACCCGGTTAAAACTGATGTAATCATCGGAATTGAATCAAAAAGACCTCTGCGGCTCAAATCCCCCATAATAATAAGTGGTATGAGCTACGGGGCGGTTTCAGAGAAGACCCGTATAGCCATTGCATCCGTTGCAGACCGACTTAAGATTGGATTCAACTCGGGTGAAGGTGGAGTACTGCAAAGGGAACTTGAAAAGGCAGGCGATTACCTCATAATCCAGTATTCCACCGGAAGGTTCGGTATCACCGAGGATGTGCTCAGGGGTGCTGCTGCAATAGAGATAAGATTTGGTCAGGGTGCATATCCCGGTAAAGGAAGTTATCTCCCTCCAGACAAGATAAGCCCTGATGTTGCAAGGGTCCGTGGGCTGGCCCCCGGTGAGGGGTCATATTCGCCTGCACACCACCATGATATACATGATCAGATGGAACTCGAGGAGAAGGTCAAAGAGCTCAGAAAAATAAGTGGAGGAGCACCCATAGGTGCCAAGATAGGGTGTGGCAACGTGGAGGATGACGTTAAGGCCCTGCTTGATGCTGGAGTAGATTTTATAAGCCTTGACGGTTTTGGTGGGGGTACTGGCGCTGTTAACCCACATATAAGGGACAACACAGGCATCCCCCTCATCGCAGCCATACCACGGGCCGTTAAGACCGTCATCAATGAGGGTCATGGCGATAGGGTGTCCCTCATTGCAGGTGGGGGTCTCAGGACAGCCGCTGACATGGCAAAGTGTCTCGCCCTGGGTGCTGATGCTGTCTACACAGGTACAGCGGCACTCATAGCCCTCAACTGTCAGCAGCACAGGTTATGCCACACCGGCAAGTGTCCGACAGGGATAACAACCCATGATCCTGACCTGCTGAAACACATGGACCTGGAGAGGGCCATTGAAGGACTTGAAAACTTCATAAGGGTTTCAACGGCTGAGATTGCCGACTTTGCCAGGATCACCGGAAAGGATGATGTGAAGAAACTGAACCCCGAGGACCTTGTCGCCCTTAAAAAGGATGTCGCCGAATTAACAGGCGTGAAATGGTTGAAAGGCACTTAAGATACACTTAAAAAGGATTCTAGCCGTGAAAATGTATGATGTTGTCAAAAGCTTATTGTGCTGTGTGAACTGCGGATAGGCGCTGCATGAATATGATGTGATAAAGGTTGATAGAATGAAGGTCATATGTTCAATTGAGGAATCCCTCCACCGTCCCGAGGCTGTCAGGTGGCGGGAGAGAATGAGGTTAATGAGGCCCCTGGGAGATGTTGTTGTGGTGCTTCCCTGCAGCATGAAGAAGCCCTACTCAACATCAAGGTCCCACAGAAAATTCACAGGAGTCACTAGGGGCTTCCAGGAGCTTATACTGACATCACCCTTCGGCATATGCCCCCGGGAACTCGAAAACACCTACCCCATCTCATCCTATGACGTCTCAACCATTGGAGAGTGGTCCCATGAGGAAAAGAAACTGGTGGGAGATGTCCTAAGGGAATATGTGGGTGACCTTGATGTCATAGCCCACGTGGATGGAGGTTACCTTGAGGTGTGCATGGAGTACCTTGACTCCTTCACAGCGACCAGCATGGAATCACGACCCACCTCGCCTGAGGCCCTGGAGAGACTTAAGAGGGAACTTAAGAGTTATGAAAAGATCCCGCCAAGGGAGAGGCTGCTGCACATGCTTCGTTCGGTTGCTGTATACCAGTTCGGACCTGGCGGAGAAAGGATTATACCCGAGGACTGCCGGGTCACCGGAAGATACCACAGAAAGATCCTCAAATCCGACGGCACCCAGATAGGTACCTTCATGATGGACCGTGGACTCATCTCACTCTCACCCGAGGGTGGAAGGTCCCTTTACATGCTGGGAGTGAAGTGGGTTGAGATAGACTTCAACCTTGAAAGCAACACACTCTTTGCTCCCGGTGTTTCCGACGCCGACACGGGAATCATACCAGGTGATGAGGTGGTCATAGTACATGGAGGAGAAGTTGCAGGTGTAGGGAGGGCTGTACTCAGCGGAGATGAAATGGTGAGGGCTGAAAGGGGTGTGGCTGTCAGAGTTAGGCGAAGGACTGGTTAATATCGCCCTGGTATCCTATTTAATGGCTTTGCTTCCCTATTTAGATTGCGGGGAAAGGAACACTTTTAAATAGGGTTAGCTTAAAAATAGAGAATCACTACAGTGATTATCAAAATAGCATCTGAGGTAATAATAATGTCAGAAGAACTCCTGGAAAAGGTTAAGGAAGCTCTCAAGAAGGTTGCAGACCCACACATGGGCATAAGTATCGTGGAGATGGGTCTTGTTGAGAACATTGAAATCGAAGAGAAGGGTGAAACCATAGCAAAGATAACCATCCGGCCCACAAACCCTGGATGTATGAGTGCTGCGAGGATGGCGATGGACGCAAGGAACGTCGCCGAACAGGTTGAAGGAATTGACCGGGCCGAGATCACAGTTGAAGGCCACATGATGGCCGATGCCATAAGTGAAATGGTGAACAAATAGAGCCTCAAACTCATGAAAGGGGTCCCCAGGACCGTTGCGGTTGTTGGAGTGCCGGGTACCGGTAAAACAACCGTATGCAGGATCCTATCAGGGATGGTGAGACACACCTACATAAACTATGGGGAACTGATGCTCCGGGTCGCAGGTGAGTGGAACCTTGCAGAAACCCTGGATGACCTCTTCAAACTCCCCATGGACCAGCAACACCTTATCTGGCTTGAAGCAGCCCACAGGATAAGGAGACTGGGTTACGTGCTGATGGATCTCCATGGACTCGACCGGTCCCCCCTGGGTTATCTTATTTCTCTCCCTGTTGACATCATATCCCCCGACATAATTGTAATCCTTGAATCGGATCCTCAGAGCATACTTTGGAGGAGAATGGCCGACTCAAAGATGAGGGTCAGGGAGAGCCTGGAGAGCCTCAGGGAGCATATGGAAATGCTCAGGACGTCCATGTTCGTGTGTTCAGCAGTCCTGGGCTCAGTGGTCAGCATAGTGGAAAACCATGACCCCGAAGAGGCCGCCCTTGATATCCTCGGGATAATTGAAGCCGCATGGGCTGGTGACACCACTCCATGAAAAGGGTGTGTCTCCAGAACCACAGAAAAGCATATATAGGAGTAACTCCAAAAGTTGGAATCACCCCACTGATTCTTAATATGGGCCCGTGGCTCAGGTGGTTAGAGCGCACGGCTGATAACCGTGAGGCCCTGGGTTCGAATCCCAGCGGGCCCATCCACCTTTTTATATCGGATATCTGAGAATTCAGGACTGCAGGTTCCTTGTGTATGATACAAATTCTTCCAGGAGCTCCAGGGCAGCTCCAGATTTAACTGTTCTTTTTGCAGTCTCTGTTCCCTCAGGCAGTGTATCAGCCAGGCCTGCAAGGTAGATAAGGGCCCCGGCATTTGCAAGGGCTATATCGAGTCTTGATTTCTGTTCAGGTGTATCATCACGCCCCCTGAGGACATCCATGAACAGCTCCAGGTTCTCAGCGGTGGTTGATCCTGCCCTCAGATGTTCAAGTTCTCCCATCTCAACTCCAAAGTCCGGGGGCATCAGTCTATCAATCCTGATCTCATCATCCTCAAGGAACGCCACCAGGGTGGGGCCAGCGGTTGATATCTCATCCAGGGCAGGGTTGAGGTTAGCATCGAATCCATGAACAACCATTGCACGGCGTGTTCCGAGGTTCCTGAGCACCTCAGCAACCGGGCCCACAAGCTGAGGGTCAAATACCCCCAGAAGCTGTATTCCTGCTGCAGCAGGGGATGTTAATGGTCCCAGTATGTTGAATACTGTCTTGAATCCCAGGGACCTCCTCACCGCCGCCACCCTGGCAGTTGCCCTGTGGAATAGGGGTGCGAACATGAATGAGATGCCCACATCACTGAGGGACCTCGCAGCTGCAGCTGCATCCAGTTCTATGTTCACACCTGCAGCCTCGAGTATATCTGCACCCCCACATGACCCGGTGACCGCCCTGTTACCATGCTTTGCAACCCTTACACCTGCAGCGGCTGCTATCATGGCGGCTGCTGTGCTTATATTGTATGACCTGAAACTGTCGCCTCCGGTCCCGCAGGAATCAACGACCTCATGGGGCCCTGAAACCCTGACCCTGGGGGATCTATCCCGCATGGCCCTGGCGAAGCCTGTTATCTCATCCACAGTTTCCCCCTTCATTGCAAGGGCCGTTAGAATTGCGGCTATCTTAATATCATCAAGTTCACCGGCCATTATCATCTCCATCAGACTGTAGGCCTCATCCTCACTGAGGTTCCTGAAGTCCATTATTTCAGAGATCATCCTCCTGAATTTCATCCTGATCCTCCTGCGGCTTTCAGAGTGCCTGCCATTTCATGGATCCTCTGGAGCATAAGCTCCCTGTCGCCGAGGTTCCCGGATATCACGTCTATGATGGCGCTTCCAACGATAACCCCATCGGCTCCTGCATCCCTCAGCATCCTCACATGTTCGGGTCTTGATACACCGAATCCAACCATTACCGGCAGACTTCCCTCAGCCTTCACCCTTTTTATGAGTTCGATGGTTGCATCCTCAACCCTTGATCTTGCGCCTGTGACCCCCATCACCGAGACGAGGTAGTGAAATCCTGATGAGACCTCAGAGATCCTTTTGAGGCGTTCACTACCGGTTGTTGGTGCAACTATGAATATCTGATCTATATCATATTTTTCAGCGGCCCTGAGTGCATCTGAGGCCTCCTCAGGGGGGAGATCCGCTGCAAGTATCCCTGTGACCCCTGTTTCTGCAGCCCTCCGGTAGAACTCATCAACACCCATCCTGTAGATCAGGTTGTAGTATACCAGCAGACCTATGGGTATGGAAGTGAATTCCCGGACCCTCTCTATAAGCTGGAAGCACTTCTCTGTTGTCATGCCTGCCCTGAGGGCCCGCAGATCACCGCCCTGAACGCTTGTACCATCTGCTATTGGGTCAGAGAATGGGAAGCCTACCTCAAGGGCATCGGCCCCTGCATCCACAAGGGTCCTTATGATCTCAATGGATGTCTCCATATCAGGGTCCCCTGCAACCACGAAGGGGACGAAGGCACAGCCATCCGCCCGTCTGAACATCTCAGCATAACTCATTGATTTAGCTCCTGACATTACAATCACACTCCCAGCAAACCAGCAACCATGAACACATCAGCAATCACACACCCACCCCCAGCAAACCAGCAACCATGAACATGTCCTTATCTCCCCTTCCTGAGAGATTGACGATAACCGTTTTTCCCCGGTTCTCAGGTTTCTCAGCGTACCTTTCAAGGCAGGCTATTGCATGGGCACTCTCAAGGGCTGGCATTATACCCTCATATCTTGAGAGGAGCCTGAAGCCCCTGAGTGCCTCGGTGTCTGTTACCGGCTCATACCTTGCCCTGCCTGTATCCATGAGATGGGCGTGTTCTGGTCCAACACCCGGATAATCCAGACCCGCTGAGACAGAATGTGCCTCATTTATCTGACCATCCCCATCCTGAAGGACGTATGATAATGAACCATGAAGGATTCCCTCTGAGCCCGCAGAGAGTGTGGCTCCATGGTTTCCTGACTCTATACCTTCTCCACCCCCCTCTGCACCTATGAGCTCAACATCATCATCCATGAAGGCAGAGAATATGCCTATGGCATTGCTTCCGCCTCCAACGCAGGCTATAACCGTGTCTGGAAGTTCTCCCTCGACTTCGAGTATCTGTTCCCTGGCCTCCCTCCCTATGACGCTCTGGAAGTGCTTCACCATGGTCGGGTAGGGGTGGGGGCCCATGGTGGAACCTATGAGGTAGTGGGTGTCATCCACGTTGCTAATCCAGTCCCTCATGGCCTCGTTTATGGCATCCTTAAGGGTCCTTGAACCTGAGTCGACCGGTATGACCTCCGCACCTGATACCTCCATTCTGAATACATTGAGCTTCTGCCTCTCAACATCCTCTGTGCCCATGTAGATATCAACGTCCATTCCAAACAGGGCCCCGGCAGCGGCGGTGGCTATCCCATGCTGACCTGCCCCTGTCTCGGCTATGATCCTGGTCTTGCCCATGTACCTTGCGAGCAGAGCCTGGCCTATGGTGTTGTTTATCTTGTGGGCCCCAGTGTGCAGCATGTCCTCCCTCTTGAGGTACACCCTGCATCCGAGTTTCTCTGACAGGTTCCTGGCATAGTAAAGGCCTGTGGGCCTTCCAGCGTACTCCCGGAGATGGTACTCGAGTTCAGCCATGAACTTCCTGTCATCCCTGTAATGGAGGAAGGCCCTCTCAAGTTCCTCAAGTGCCGGTATAAGAAGCTCCGGCACGAATATGCCTCCATATTTACCGAATTTTCCATCCATTATCATGATAACTCACCTCTCTGTAACCTGGACGGTTTCTGAAGTCCTCCCGTCCTCTCCATGTACTCCATGAGTTCAAACATCATTGCATGATCCTTTATCCCCGGTGCGGCCTCAATGCCAGAGTTGAAGTCCAGACAATCGAATTCCAGTAAGTATTCAGGGTTAAGCCTCACAGTGGATGGTCCAAGGCCACCTGCAAGGGCCACCTCCGGTGCGCTCTCATGACTTCTTATGAGGCGGAGCATCCCGAGGGCCAGGTCGGGTGGAATCATCCTCCCCGTCCCCCCTGTTCTACCACCGGAGCTGGAATCAAGCATGACACATGAACACGGGATGTGGTCAAGAACATCCAGTGCACAGGGCTCCGGTGGGACTGCGACTGTTATCCCTGGATTAAACCCGTTTTCAGTGAGTACCCTCTTTATGCCCCTGGCATCTTCACATGAGATGGAGTGGAGCTGGATTCTCTCCACACCTGTTCTCTCAATAACCTCAGCCACCTCCACTGGATCGGAGGGTTCAAGGACGATCACGGCCTTCTCAGGAGGTATGAGTGATAGGATGTCCTCCAGTTCCCTTCCTGTGAGGTGTCTGGGAGATCTTTCTACGTGTATGAGGCCCAGGAGGTCAGCGCCAAGTTTATCTGCCAGGATAGCATCCTCTGGCCTTTTTATACCGCAGATCTTTACGAGTACATCGGCCAGGGACTCATGCGAACTGTTCAAAGAATTCATCCCCCGTGTACCTTCTTCTCCGGTCCCTGCACTGGCTCACCGCATCTACTATCTCCTCAAGGAGTTCCCGTGGGTTCTGGGCTGACATGGGTGCTGTGCCGATGAGCAGAGCATCTGCACCATAACCTGCCAGTATCTCAGCATCCTCGGGGCCCCTGACACCACTCTCTGATACGAGTATGAGTTCATCGGGTACGAGGGGTGCCAGTGCATGGGTTCTTTCAAGGTCCACCTCGAAGGTTTCAAGGTCCCTGTTGTTCACACCTATTATCTCTGCACCTGCTTCAAGGGCCCTGAAGATGTCAAGTGATGTGTGACACTCAACCAGTGGCTCCATTGAGAGCTCCCTGCATTTTTGAATCCCTGCCTCAAGGTCAGGGAATACTCCTGTGATTAGGAGAACCGAGGATGCCCCTGATGCCCTTGCATGGTAGATCTGGTACTCATCGACCAGAAAGTCCTTCATGAGCAGGGCTTTACCGTAATCTGTGGCCCTGGTCAGTAGATCCAGGGAGCCGTTGAAGTATTTGCCGTCGGTTACTATGGATACTGCATCGGCGAGGTCCCGGTATACCTCCATCATCTCTTCAAGGCCCCTCCCTGATATTCTGCCCAGTGATGGTGATGCCCTCTTGTATTCGCATATGAGAGATACTTTGCCTCCTCCCACTGCAGCTGGAAAGCTCACTGGCTCGTCCATGACTGTTATATCATCCCTTAGGATGCTGAGGGGTGTTTTTTTCATGAGTTCCTTAACTTCGAGTTTCTTTGACCTTATAATATCCCTGAGCATGTGTTCACATCCTGAGGAAATTTCTAATGACGGTTCTTCCGCTTGGGGTTCCGGCTGACTCCGGGTGAAACTGCAGCCCGTAGACTGGATATTCTCTGTGCTTTATGGCCATTATAATTTCATCTGATGTCACAGCAGTTACCTCTATATCGGCGGGTGTGTCTTCGGGTCTGCATATGAGTGAATGGTACCTGGTTGCCCTGAAAGGATTTGGAACGTCCCTGAAGAGTTCTGATCCGTCATGGAATACCTCAACTATCTTTCCATGGACCGGTTCCCCCTGGTCAACCCTTCCGCCAAAGGCGTGAAATATGCCCTGGTGTCCAAGGCATACCCCCAGGAGGGGCCTGTCCCTGAATTCCCCTATCACATCCATGCAAACACCGAAGTCACTCCTCCTTGAAGGATTGCCAGGACCCGGGGATATGATTATCTTTTCTGGATCCAGGGCCCTAAGATCTGATATCCTGGCCTCATCGTTCCTGAGGACCATTATCTCCTCATCCATCCCCTCATCCCTGAGGATCTCCCCTGCAAGCTGGTAGAGGTTATGGGTGAATGAGTCATAGTTATCAATTATCAGGATCACGACCATCACCTCCTGGCGATAAATGGGGTTCATCAGAATCAAAGCCCTCACCTGCCAGTTCCATTGATTTAAGGACCGCCATGGCCTTGTTCTGACACTCCACGTATTCCCTCTCAAGTACGGAGTCATGTACTATGCCTGCCCCTGCCTGTATTCTTCCATATGCTCCCTCAGCGACCATGGATCTTATGGTTATTGCGAAGTCTGCGTTACCGTTCAGTGAGAGATAGCCCAGGGCACCGGCGTAGGCATTCCTCGGCACCCCCTCAAGTGACTCTATTATCTCCATTGCCCTTATTTTTGGCGCCCCGCTCACTGTACCCGCCGGGAAGACCGCGCCAAGGGCATCAAGGGCATCCATACCCTTCCTGAGTCTGCCGGTTACATGGGAGAGGATGTGCTGAACATGGGAGAACCTCCTTATGGTCATGTACTCCGGTACCTGGACCGTGCCAAACTCAGATATTCTCCCGAGGTCGTTCCTTGCAAGGTCAACGAGCATGAGGTGCTCTGCAAGTTCCTTCTCATCTGACAGCAGTTCCGCCGCTATTCTCTCATCCTCATGGGTTGTTTTCCCCCTTGGCCTGGTTCCTGCGATTGGGAAGGTTTCAATCTGTTTATCCTCCACACGGACGAGCATTTCAGGACTTGAACCTGTTATCTCCCTGCTGCCAAGTTTCAGGTGGTACATGTAGGGGGATGGGTTAACCCTCCTGAGGGCCTCGTAGAGGGCAAGCCTGTCACCACGGAGCCTGTAGTCAGTGGCATTTGAGAGGACTGCCTGGAATATTTCGCCCTCAGCTATCCTCTCCCTTGCCTCCTCCACCATTCCAAGGTATCTCCTCCTTGAGAACAGGGTCCCCATGCTCCTGTATTTAAGGTGCCCTGTTGGGGTTTCCTCACGCAGCAGTTCTGATATTTCCGGGAGTCTGTTATCCTTGAGGCTGATGTAACTGCATTCTCCTGTGAGGTGGTTGAACATGATACCGTCAAGGAAGAGTCCGAATTCAAAGTCCGGGAAGTTTCCGGGGCTGAGGTTGATCCTGTCAAAGAACCTTGCAGCTTGATAGGATATGTAGCCAACAAGGCCCCCGCAGAAGCCCCTGGATTTTCCAGTGGGTCTTGTGAACTGCCTCAGGAATTCAAAGGGGTTTTCTGTATCAAACTCCTCCCTTGATCCCTCGTGTTCAACTTCTATAAAACCTGAACGGGCCCTTATTATCATTCGAGGCTCGAATCCGATGAATGAGTATCTTGCAAGGCCCGTGTCGCTTTCCATTGACTCCAGAAGGAATGATGAGTCGTATTCAGAATAAATACTTTTGAATAGTTCAAAGGGTTCTTTAAATTCTATCTTTTCCTTTACCGGGTTTTTCAGTTCTGTAATGCCAAAAACATTCACTCCTGTACATGCATATCACCTCTGTATCCACAAAGTACATATACACGGAGGTACTATTTAAATCTTGTCTGTATAATAATGTACATCAATGTGGTGAAGTGTATGTGGAAGCAGATAAAGCACAGATTTGAGGGATACCCCTCCCGCATGTATGTGGCCAGGAAGATCATAGACCTCGGGTTCAGAATAGACAGAAACGGCAAAATATACTGTGACGACGTTGAGATAAGCGATGTTGCCCTTGCAAGGGCTGTGGGGGTTGACCGGAGGACCGTGAGGGCGACAGCAAATACCATACTGGAGGACGAGAAACTGAGGGGCATCTTTGAGAGCATGATGCCGGCAGGAGCCCTTCTGCGGGACGCTGCAGGTGAACTTGACTTCGGTGTGGTGGAGATAGAGGCCGACGCCCGGACCCCCGGGATACTTGCGGCGGCAGCGAGACTGATCGCAGATAAGGGTATAAGTATAAGGCAGGCCCATGCAGGGGACCCTGAACTCGATGAAACACCCAGGCTCACAATAATAACCGAAACCCCCATACCGGGAGGCTTGCTCAAGGATTTCCTTAAAATAGAAGGCGTTAAGAGGGTTTCAATATACTGAGATCATTGATGGTGGAGAAAAAACAGGGCCTAGCTTAAAATCCATGAGAAATCTGGTTAAATGGCGGAATATCATTATCTGAAGTATTTCATGGATTAACATGATCCCTGATCAGCTCACTGCTTTGAAGCGTGACACTCTCAGACATTTTATCCATTTTTAAAGTATGCGTGATTTTTTAATCCCAGCACCCTACTGCCTTCAACCAACGTAATAAGTCATTGCTGATCCGTAATATATATATGAGTTTTTTGTATAGAATTATTATAAGTTAATGGAGGTGTCCAGGGTGAGAGGTTTTTATGTCCTGTTGCTGGCTGTGCTCCTCCTCGCGGTGTCTGTTAACTCTTCAGCCGCTGCAGAAAACTCCACACTGGACGACACGGCCTGCGCAGACAACTTTACAGTCCTTGAAGCACAGGGGGATGATGTAACGGGTGCACTGACCCATAATGTTACAGTGGATTCTGAGGGTGTGGTCCTCCAGACAAGGAACTACACCTGCGGACCCGCAGCACTCGTCACCGTCCTCCAGAGACTCGGAGTGAACACCACAGAGGATGAACTCGCAGGCCTTGCCGGAACAACCGAGGACGGGACCACCATGCAGGGCCTCCTGGAAGCCAGCAGGGCCAAGGGAGTGAACGCAACCGGCATGAAACTAAACATATCTGAACTCAAAGAAAACATGATCGCCTATACCATCAATGACGGCATGGGACACTACACCGTAATAAATGAAATCACCAATGAAACGATCAAACTCGCAGATCCAAGCCTCGGGAACATCGAAATGAATATAGAAGAGTTCGCTGAGATTTATAGCGGATATACACTGGTTATAAAGGATCCCAATAACCAACACAAGTTAACAAAACTACAGATCAAACAAATAATCAAACAGATCAAAGCAATGATGGTATAACCACAACAGCACCTGTAGGTAATGTTACAGAAGTAAATTCAACCAACGTACGATCAAAAAGTAAAACTTTGACCAACGAAGAGATGCAAAACATCAAGGGTAAGTTCTTGCAGTTCATCTGGAGTGGTATCCAAGCGTATATGACAGTTTACGGGCTGAGTGGTATGGTGATAAAGTTAATCCTGGATTTAAGAGGGCATATATTAGGTCTTACAGGTGGGTTCACAGGTATCGTCTTGACAGATGAACTTTGAGGTGTTTTAATGGTCGTAGAGAGATTTTATGTCCGTTCAATTGCTCTGGGGGTTGTTTTTCTCTCAACCATTATCTTTTTATTTTCAGGAAATCTACCCCTCAGTGATCTTTTTTATAGAGTCTATGGTCCTGGACAGTTTCAATTTCTAATTTATCTCCTCCTTAATGGTGTGATCCTGGGGGGTCTGTTAGAATTATGTGAGGGAAACAAGTTAACTGCTGCCATTTCTCTTGTCATAATCAACATCATAGGCATTCTTTATTCAAGATACATGGACGTCACTCTAATTAAAAGCACGTCAGAAAGCTTATGGGCTACCTTACCCTCCCTGATAGTGCTTAACTACGCAGTTCTATTATCTAAACACATCTATTCGGAGGTATGTGAAAAATGAAACGGGCATATGTCCTGCTAATTGGTTTGTCAATGCTTCTCATCTCCTTGATAGTGGCATTCCCTCTAGCATTGTCCTTTGTTATCCTGGCAGGATTCTTTATCGCACATTTCAGTAAGATGGAAGAAAAAGAGGTTAACATGATTATAACAGCCATAGTATCTTTATTCATAGGATTACTGGGAGGATTACTGAGATCGATGATTCACCACAATATTTCATCAACCTGGACACTACTATCTGCTCATGGTGGACTCTTTTTCATAGCCTTAATTGGATACTTTTTCATGGTCCTAATACTGATGACAGTAGGATCCATGATAGACAATGTTATATCGAAAGCTAGATCAAAATCCCTTTGAGTTTCCGCAGACCCCACCACAACATCAATGACACCAGAAGATACCATCAAGACGGCACGGGACACTACACCGTAATAAATGAAATCACCAATGACACGATCAAACTCGCAGATCCAAGCCTCGGGAACATCGAAATGAATATAGAAGAGTTCGCTGAGATTTATAGCAGATATACACTGGTTATATGATCTAATAATCCAACACAAGTTAACGGAACTACAGATCAAACAAATAATCAACAGATCAAAGCAACGAGAACACCTCATCAGAACCCGTAAATAACCTGACAGATACCGCCTCTGATGTGCAGACAGACAACAGAACTCTGACTGATGAGGAAATGAAGAACATTAAAGGTAAGTGCTGGCAATTCCTAGCGCCTGTTACAATAGGTACAATAATCATTTCAGTTAGGAATAAATACGTGCCAAAAAAGTACTGGTGTTACATTGCTTATCATCCTCCGTTCAAAAAAGTGAGAGCTTATATCGGGAAAGACCACAGGATCCATTATATAGAATACGATGCCTAGACAAATACACATGTAAAAAGACGTCTATTGCATTTTATTTTTTTAAAATTAAATAACGGGAGGGTACTAAATGGAAAATAAGCCAATTATAATCAGCTTACTGATAGCATTCATAATAACTACCATTATCTCTCTTACAAGATATATGGAAGGTACTGGACTGATGCCGCCAAAAAGTGCCATAAGTTCGTGGATAATATTACTAGATATATTTGTTGTAGGTATGACACTAGGTTTAATAGAGGCTATTTTGGGTTGGATGAAAGGAAAAGGAACTTACGTTCATATTAATATTAGAAAATCGCCCGAAAAACTTTTAATTAGTGTTTTAGTTACAGTGGGGTTCAATTTTTTGGGTTTGTTAATTTCTTTAACCTCAAAGGTTCCTCTTGAAGAAAGTATATTTACAACTACAATGATTGGTTTCATGGTGGTTGCTCTAATGTGTCTTCTGTATAGCACTATGATAATAAGGCAAGCGCCTGCGTGAAACATGAAAATCAAAGCTTAAAACCGTATAAATGATGAGAGGTGGACTATCCCAAACAACATAGTCTTCATAAGAGTGAGTGGAGCCAGTGGGATCCCAGGCCTTTAAGCTATAGAGGATAGCATCATGAGGACATACAATGGATACTGGGGATATTATCCCCCTATAATATTCATGATAGACATACCCACATCAGAAATCACAGATAGGAATCCGCAGAAATCATGGTATACCACGTGAAAAATGAAAAAACCCTATTTTTCTTAAATTCTTTATTTTCGGCTTTTCCGAAACCAATCAAAGAAAAATAAATGGAATGGCTCTGTTGATCACAGCTCCAGGTTGTCCTCCTCTTCGAGGGCCTTCAGAAGTTCATCCCAAGCTTCAAGGGACTCCCTTGCCGCCTCATCAGACATCACCTCAATGGCGTAGCCTGAGTGAACAAGAACATACTTGCCCTCCTCAACATCATCCACAAGGTCAAGTTTGACCTGTTGCCTCACACCACCGAAGTCAACGGTGGCAATGTTATCCTCACTATCAATTTCAATAATCTGAGCAGGTGCTGCAATACACATTCAATAACCCTCTCCAAATTAATAGGATTAAAGTCAGAATACACTAATGTTTAGATAAAGATCCGTCACATATAAAGATTTGTGGGAAACAATGCCATTGAATTAATACCATGGTGTCTGATATGCGATGTGTTGTGATAGGGGGAGGGCCAGCTGGAAGGGCCGCTGCAATGGAGCTCGCAGCCCTCGACATGGACGTAATGCTTGTTGAAAAGAAACTGATTGGTGGGACATGCCTGAACGAGGGCTGTATGGTTGTATGTGGCCTCAATGACGTTGCAAGGTTCCTTGAGGAGGCCCGGCAACTCAGTGATCTTGGGGTGCTGGATGTTGAATGCTCAGCAGACTACCGCCGCATAGCAGGGGGTGTGAAGAGGACCCTTGAACGTATAAGGCATGTCACCGAGAGGGAGACCCTGGATGCCGGTATTGAAATAGTGTACGGGGTGGCGGAGTTTGAGGATGATAGGCTCCTCGTTGAGGGGGAGGAGATGGACTACGACAGGCTCATAATCGCAACCGGAGCATCTCCCCTCATACCCCCCATTGAAGGCGCCAGCAAAGCCATAACATACCGGGACATCCTCGACCTCGACGGAATCCCTGATAAGCTCGTTATAATAGGTGGAGGAGTTATAGCAGCTGAATTTGCAGGCATATTCTCTTCCTTCGGATCAGAGGTCACGGTAGTATCAAGAAGCGGTTTTCTCAGTAAACTGGACCCTCTGATAAGGGACTATGTTTCAGAAAAGGTCCTCAACGATGTCAGAATACTGGAGGATACATCAACCACAGAAATAGATGGATCAGGTGTTCAGACGTCTGGAGGCTACATAGAGGGCCTCCCAATGCTTGCAACGGGTCTCAGACCAAATTCGGATTTCCTGAGGGGTTTCCTTGAACTGGGACCCCGCGGAGGAGTCAAGGTGAATGACCGTATGGAGACCTCACGTCAGAATGTATATGCCGCCGGTGATGTTACAGGGGGCCATGGAACAACACCCGTTGCAAGGATGGAGGGGGTGGTGGCGGGGCTCAACGCCGCCGGTATTGAGAGGTGGGTTGATTACCGTTACCTCCCCTACTCAATCTCCCTCAGATACGATGTCGGATTCGTGGATATTCCTGGTGAGGGTGGGAGGGAAGCCGTGATACCCGGCCTTGCAGGACCGGGGTCATTCTGGGGTGTTAATAATGGTAAAACAGGGATCAGCAAGGTCAGACTCCTTGATGATGGCACCCCCTCAAGTATATACTCGGTTGCGCCCGGTGCAAGGCTCATCATGCCCTACCTCTCCCTCCTGATGAGGCTCGGTGTGTCCATGTATGAGTTTGAGGGCTTCGTTGAGACCCACCCCTCCACGGATTCCATATACAAGCTCATGAGGTTCCTTTCAAGGTACTGAAGCAGTCAGTGGCACCCCGAAGGTTACTGTCTGCGGCATGCCTCCTCCTCTATGATCTCCGCAATCCTATCTGCAGCGCCCATCACGTCCCCACTGTACTTTCTGGCAGCCCTCCGGAGCTCATCTGACCTCTCAAGTGCTGCTGAAACAGCCTCCACGATATCTTCAGGGTCAGCTTCAAGGACCGCGCCCCTGAATACAGCCCCCATATTGTGGTACCTTCCATACTTGACACCCCTCAGTGCCACAACAGGGACCCCCAGTGCTATGGCCTCATGGACCATCACACCATCATCCGAGAGTACAGCCAGGTCAGCGATGCTGTAGAGGTCCTTCACCCAGTCAATGTAGCCCAGGTTTATTATCCCCTCATGGTCGATTATCTTGAGGTACTCATCCCTGAGGGGGTGGCCCAGCACCGTAATGTTCGCCTCCATGCCTGAATCTGCCAGCCTCGATGCGGCCTCAGCCATCGCCTTAAAGAGGGATGATCCCGATGAAAGGACTATGGTCGGTCTGTCAGGGTCAAACTGGGGGTGCATCCTCCTGCAGGCAATTTCAGGGTCGCCAAGAGTTATATCGGGGCTCATTGGATAGTATATGCTTTCAACACCCTCAATGTCCCTGCCGAAGAGGTCTGACTCGGGCAGGGCCACGTTCCTGTTAAGCCGGGTGCAGACCTTTGAATCGGTGGGTGTATTCAGGACCCCCACTGCAGGGACGCCTGCAATCTTTGCTGCCAGGCACCCCACAACGGCTCCTCCCCCTATTACACCTACAACCACGTCTGGCCGGATGCGTCTTATGAGCCTCCAGGTCTCATAGATCGCCCGGGTGGTTCTGAGTGCTGCAGACAGGAGTTTAGCTTTGCTTGCTGCATGGCCACCTGCCTGGGGTATCCTCACGCGGTGCCATTCAATGCCCCTCTTCCTGAAGAGTATCCCCGGTGCGCTGTGGTCAAGTGCGAATTCACATTCAAATCCTCTCCTTTCAAGTGCACCTGCTATATTAAGGGCTGTTATGGCGTCTCCTCCCATTCCGCGACCTGTTACCGTGAAAAGTGCCTTCATTATCATCACCAGCTCTATAAACATGATCTGTGAAAAAAATTTCAGTGCAAAAACATCGTCTTAAAGTAGATTTAAATATTATACATTAAATAAGTGATTAATATGAACATAGGCCCCTATAATAACAGGCCGGACATGGGTCGCCTCAGGGAGATCATAAGGGTCATGACCAAGTACCACTTCGGCAACATCCTTGAGGCGGTTGGCCTTAAAAACAGGCTCTTCGAGACCCTTAAACTATATATAAAGAGCCCTGAGGAGGTACATGAACCCGCCCATGTACGTCTCAGGCTGGTTCTTGAGGAACTTGGAACAACCTTCATAAAACTGGGGCAGGTCCTGAGCACAAGGGCAGACCTTGTGGGTAGGGAGGTGGCTGAGGAGCTGGCCAAGCTTCAGGACGAGGCTCCACCGTTCCCCTTTGAGGATGTGAAGAGGGTCCTGGAATCTGAACTCGGAGTTCCCATGGAGGAAGTTTTCTCGGAATTTCAGGAGGAACCGGTTGCATCGGCATCAATAGGACAGGTCCACAGGGCTCGTCTGAGGAATGGTGATGCTGTTGCTGTGAAGGTCCAGCGCCCGGGCATAGCCGACACCGTGAAGAGCGACATAATCCTGATGAAGTACCTTGCAAAGCTTGCCAATGACAGGGTCCCCGGTTTGAGGTACTACAACCTGCCAGGGATAGTGGCTGAATTCGAGAGGGCCATCAGAAAGGAACTGGACTACCACCAGGAAGCCAACAACGTGGAGAGATTCCGTGCAATGTTCATGGATGATGAGACCGTTTATGCGCCCTACGTTTACAGGGAGTACTCAACAGGCAGGGTACTCACCATGGAGTATATGGACGGTGTTAAGCTCACAGACATTTTAAAGTCAGATATAAAATTCAATGCACGGGTGATAGCCGAGAGGGGTGCCAGGTGTTACTTTAAACAGATATTCATACACGGGTTCTTCCATGCGGATCCCCACCCCGGCAATATTCTCGTCCAGAAGGGAAATGTCCTCTGTTTCCTCGATTTCGGGATGATGGGACATCTTGATCGTTCATTCAGGGACAGACTGGCAGAGCTTTTCATACTCCTTATGAACTATGATGTTAACGGTATAGTTAACCAGCTGAGGTACATGAACATCCTGACAGAGGAGACAGACCTTGAGGAGGTCAAGTATGACATAATAGACCTCCTTGACCGCTACTATGGTGCCGATGTCAGGAAGGTGGGGGAGATACTCACAGAGTTCACAATGCCTGGTATGATAAGGAGGCACAGGATAAGGATACCCCGTGACTTCGTGCTGCTTGCAAGGGTCATGAGCATGGCAGAGGACCTGGGTGAGAGGCTTGATCCAAGGTTCAATGGCCTTGAGGTTGCATGGAAGATGACCCATAAACTGATAAGAAACCGGCTCAACCCCCTGAGGAACCTTGATGAGGTGCCCGCGGCCATCATTGAACTGGAGCACATAATGAATGATCTCCCCCGTGGCCTGATAAGCGCCCTCCAGAAGCTGGAGGAGGGTAAATTGAAGATGGAACTGGAACACCGGAACCTTGACGAGATATCGGTGCGGATTGAACGGTCGACCAACAGGATATCACTTGCCATGCTCGTATCGGCACTCATAATAGGTTCATCGCTGGTCACGATCCCCCGGGAGGCCCTCATACTCGAGAAGTTCCCCTTCCTCGGGATATTCGGTTTTGCTGTGAGTTTTCTGATAGCCCTCGCACTCATAGTATCCATAATAAAGTCAAGGCGACTTAGCTGATGGTTAAATCACCGATTTTCTGATCCATGAGATGCATACGGATTGAAGAGAAGCCTCCTCACACCCAGTGCGATTAAAACCGGGTTATCAACCCTGAAACTTCTTCTTCCAAGTAAAATTCTCCTCAGAAGATCCCCCAGGCCTCCGCCAGTCATTACATCCATGTAGAGGTCGCCGAAGGTTGGGTTTTCAATTCCGAGTTTCTCCTCAAGGAACCCTGTGAGGTTCCCCCTCCTGAGTATGGCTGTGACGAGGGGGGCTGTGAGAAAGAGCATGAGAACTGACCATGCGCCTCCGGCGACGTAGAATGCAAGTCCCAGGGCCACTGCAAAGGTGTGGTTCCCGACCTCGCCCATCATTATCCGTCCCAGGTAATCCAGGGGGGAGTAGGCAGCGCATACAGCCAGTACCAGGAGGGGTAGGTGGATGTCTGAACCAGCCGCGAATGCAATGGCTGCTGCCAAGAGGGACATGATTACTGTCAGGCTGCATGCAACACCAGGCTGCATATCTGCAATGTTAAGGGGCTGTATCATGAGGGCCACCAGGAGGGCGACCGGTCCCATGATTGGGTATGTGAGGATGGTTACCGCTATGATACCAAGGCCCCTTGAGAGCTGACCCCACTCAACTGGAAGGTCACGGATCCTTCTCCTTCCTGATAGGTCATCGATGAAGGCCAGGAGGCCCATGATGACAACAGGTGCCCTCAGGGGCTCCGGCATGAAGACAGAGAGTACAATCCAGGGCACCAGACCCGTGCCCCGTGGCGTTCCTCCCCTCACATCAGTGTAGAGGTTCGAATCCCTCATACGTGATATGAGAGCCGCCATGAGAGGTGTCAGTGCAGCTACAGTGAATGCAGCCACCATTATGGAGCCGGGATCCTGTGAAGCATGCAGTATGAATAGCGCATCCATTCCAGATCACCTGAAACCCGCTGATGTCTGGACCACAACATTCCTTAGGCCCTCATCAATCATCACATCCTTCACCCTCATCATCTCATCCTCAGATGGTCTCTCAATATCCCTGCGCCTGAATTCGGGTCTGTAATCCAGGACGGTTACCTGAACGTCCCTGTTTATGGATGATATCCTTGAGGCCATGGCTGAGAGCTCATCCATGGATATGAGTGACCTGCTGTAGGGCACCCCCAGGCCCATGAAGATGTCATGGTGGTTCTCTGAAAGGTACCTGAATGCATTCCATGAATTCTCAAGGTAAACCCTGGCGGTTTTCTCATCATGCAGCCCTGATATCTCCATGAAGGTCTCAGGCCTGAGACCCTTGAGGTCAATCCCTATACGGTTCATTCCTGAATCCAGGAGTTCATCCAGATATTCAGGGGTAAGAATGGTTCCGTTGGTGTCAACATGGACGTTAACATCCCCTTTAAGTTCCCTGATTGCCCTGATGGTTGTGGAGAGCCATGTCCTGTTGAGAGTGCATTCACCGCCAGATATGGTGACAGTGCCAGTCCTGTAGATGGATTCAAGGCCCATGAGGATCCCTGCTGTTTCATGGGGGTCAAGCAGGTTTCCCTGTGATGTGAATGCAACCTGACTGTTCTGACACTGGGGACATCTCAGGTTGCAGCCATGGGTGAAGCACACCACCTCAACGGGAGCCCCTGTCTTCTCAGAAAATGGAGTTCCAACTCCACCGGCTGTGTGGGGACCAAAGCTGCTCACATACCTGAGTGGAGGTTCCGGTGCCGTCTCTATGACCATGCCCTCAGAGAGGGGTGTTACACAGGATGGTGCGATGCAGCCATCAATGGATACACTGCAGGCAAGGCAGGCCCCGGACCCGCAGGGTGAGAATACATCCCCCTCACCCGGAATCATAGCCCTTCTAAGGCCCGCCCCCTCCAGGGCATCTCCAACTGTGCCTCCTGATCTGACATCCCTCCCATTCACTGCTACCGTATATTCTTTAGTTTCAGTCTCCCCTGGCAGGATCGCGTCCTCAGGACATACAAGGAGGCATGCCCTGCAGCCAGTGCAGTTTTCACTGCATTTCAGTTCGCGGCAGTTTCCACATCCCCTGCATCGATCCTCAAGTCTCCTGAACATTCTGAATCCCCCTGAAGTCACTGGATCTTGAATCTTAGAATCCCTGCCAGGCCTCCCAGTGATTCCAGCTGCTTTCCACCCTCGTGTTCACTGCTTATGAGTACCACGGAACCGCCCATGCTCTCAACCATGTCGAGGTAGCCCTCAATGTCCTCCCTGCTAACAACCCTGTCCAGTACCAGGAGCTTCTCAACGGCCCCCATGTTAATGGCATCCATAACCTCAACCTTACCATAGACAACGGAGTCAGGGTCCCTGGCCAGCTTCTCAAGGAACTCGTTAACGTTCCTTATCTCAGAGGCGATCCTCTTCTCTGATGATACCCTTTCAACCGTCCCCTTCCTCAGGACCTCGGATATGCCTGCGCGCCCCCCAGTCCCGGTGTTCTCAAGTACCGCCTTCTTTGCGATTTCAGGATACCTCTCCATGAGGTAGTCATAGAAATCTGACTTGTAAAAGCCTGGTCCCGCTATTATGATTGTCTCAAGGTCTCCATACTTCTGGAGTGACTCCACGATGCTCTCATAGAATTCCCGCCTCAGTTTACCCCGGTCCCTCTGCTGTATTCTCTTACCAGGAATGTGGCCTGTTATGGGGCCCCTGTACTCCACCCCGTACTGTCTTATGAGGCCCAGTTCAGCGACATCATCCTCCATTACAAGTATGATTGCCTTCAGATTCTTTGATGCCCTTACAGCCATCCTGAGCCTCTTAAGTGTCCATCTGCTCCAGTGCTCCTTCTGGATCCTCAGGGGTGTGTTGAGTTTTACCTCAAGGGTGTGATGGGAGCCCATGGGTACAAGGTCCTCAGGGCCTCTCTCTATAACGCCGGTGGCCCTCAGTCTACCGGTGTAAATGTGGAAGCTGACAGTTTCCACCCTTATCCCGAGGTAAAATGTCTTTTTAACTCCCCTGTCACTTCTTATCTTCTCTCCACTGGTATCCTGTATCCTCCTCGTGGTCCTGGCTGATAGGAGGTCTCCCTCCTCTATTATGTGTGAGAGGTGCCAGAGATCATCAAGGGTTTCGGGTACGAGTTCAATGACACCGTTCTTCTCATCCTCTTCAACTATCCTCATGGATTCACCCTGAAAAATCATTGGCGGAGTTAATGATAATATATAAGAATGCTATTATAAAACTAGGAGTATTCTCATGGAAGGCTTCGGAGTGTAATGTGATGGGTGACTATGGATCTGGAACTGCAATCTTCCTCAGTATAATCGCCGGGTTTGTGATGCTCTTCTTCATCGATGGACTGTTTGTTTACACCTTCACCGGCTTTCTGGCAACCTACCTCACAAGGCCAGATAGGAGAAGCGCCGGGGAGGGGGGTACCGCATCCCTCATACTTGCTGTTCTCAGCTTTGCCTCCGGGATGATATTCGGGCCAGAGATGCCTGGAAGAATCGCTGGACTTGTTGGACCTGATGTGTTCAGTCTGTCAGTGGGATTCTTGATTGTATGTGCCATCAGCCTCCTCCTTGGAAGTATCGGAGGTTACATAGCTGTTAAGGCCTTCAGAAATGATGTGGATAGGCTGTGAGTACTTGATGTCATGGATAATGAAACGGTAGGTAAGATGATTATCAGCATCATAGGGGGTACCCGTGGACTTGGATACTGGATAGCCAGGTTCCTGAGGAAGGAGGGCTTCAGGGTCATAATCACCGGGAGGGACCCTGATACTGGCAGATCAGCCGCCGGAAGGATAGGTGCGGAGTACTGCCGTGACAATGTGAGGGCTGCCTCAGTGGCCGATGTTGTGGTTGTATCCGTCCCGATAGAGGTGACCTCGGATGTCCTCAGGGAGGTTGCGCCCCATGTAAGGGAGGGCGGACTCCTCATGGATGTGACCTCAGTCAAGGAGGAGCCAGCCAGGGTCATGGAGAGGTTCATAGCCAGGGGCGCCCACTACATCCCGGCCCATCCAATGTTTGGACCCCGTGTATCATCCCTTGAGGGGCAGGTAGTCGTCCTAACACCCTCCGGGGATAACCCCTGGCTTGATGATGTGATCCGGTTCCTTGAGGAGAGAAAGGCCCGTGTGATAGTCACCGACCCATCCACCCATGACCGTATGATGAGTGTTGTTCAGGTCCTCACCCACTTCGCCTACATAAGCATAGCAGCCACACTGGAGGCTGAGGGTGTTGACATAAGGGAGTCCCGTAAGTTTGCAAGCCCAATCTACAACCTTATGATAGATACGATAGCCAGGATAGTGGCCCAGAACCCCTACCTTGCCTATTCGATCCAGACCCACAACACCTACGGGCAGGAGATGCGTGATTGTTTCCTGAGAACTGCTACCAGGCTAAACGAGATGCTGAGGGATGGGCGAATGGATGACTTTGTGTCAGGGATGGGTCTTGCAGCCAAGAACATAGACGACGTGGAGGCATCACTTGGCCGATCAGATAAGGCCATAGAGGCACTTAATCAGGAACTGATTGTGCTGAGGAACTCTGTTGGTCAGGAGATTGGCATCAAGCACATCTATTCAGGCAGGGTGCATGTTGGTGTACTTGAGTCTGTTACACCTGACTATGCCATGCTGAGGTCCGGTAAGAGGGTCATGAAGTTCAAGATCTCCAATATCAGGGTGCTGTCAGAGGAGGAACTCCGCCGCTGGAAGGTTGAAAACCTTGATCTGAGGGTCTATGATGTATCTGCTCTTTTTTCTGATTCCGTGGATCCAGAGGTCATAGCACACCTGATTGGTCTACTTGACTGTGTGGTTGATGTGAAAATTGTTGACCTTTACCGTGGGCCCCAGATACCCCCTGATCATTTCAGCTTAACCCTCAGAGTTAAGGTGTTTGACAGGGAGTGTTATGAGGAGATTCTGGGTGTTCTGAGGGGTATCGGTGCCTCAATAAGGTGATCCTGACCCTTTCTGTGTAACTCTGTTTAATACCCCATCGCACAAAATCCATCTAATAGTATATAAACTTTACCGAAACATTTATATATGATTACCTGTACATGTATTATAGTAACCTAAGTTTACTAAAATATTCCGTTAAATTAAATATCAACCGGAATCATAATAATAATCATAAAGAGGTGGGTTGTATGACAAAAAAAGAGATAAAATTAAAGGTTGCAGAGGCCCTGGCCCAGCAGGACGTCGGGAGGGGAATAGCCCGTGTGGACCCTGCATGCATGGAAAAACTGGGTCTTTCGGATGGAGACATAATTGAAATAGAGGGCAAAAAACTGACAGCTGCAACTGTAGTATCATCACAGTCCGACATAGGACTCGGAATAATAAGGATAGACGGATACCTCCGTAAAAACGCCGGCGCATCCATAGGCGAAGAGGTGACAGTCAGAAGGGCCGACGTCAAGGACGCCCAGAAGGTCGTTCTGGCCCCAGTGGACCAGGAGGTCATAATAAGGGGGGACATAAGATCAGCATTCCTCAACAGGGTACTTGTTAAGGGAGACATAATAGTATCAGGTATCAGACAGCATATATCCGGCGGCGGACTCTTCGACGAGTTCTTCAGGGACTTCATGGACATATCACCCCTCGGAGAGATCAAACTGGCCGTCGTATCAACAAGTCCCGCAGGTGTTGTGCGTGTAACACCCTCAACACAGGTCGAGATGCAGCAAAAACCCGTGGACGTCAGCAAACTCGAGGGCGTCAAGAACCTCGTTGATGTCACCTACGAGGACATCGGAGGCCTCAAGGAGGAGGTCAAAAAGGTCCGGGAAATGATAGAGATCCCCCTCAAGAGACCGGAACTCTTCGAAAGGCTTGGAATAACACCACCAAAGGGTGTGCTCATGCACGGACCACCAGGAACAGGTAAAACACTCCTGGCAAAGGCCGTTGCCAATGAGAGCGACGCCCACTTCATAGCCATCAACGGACCCGAGATAATGAGCAAATACGTCGGGGGATCCGAGGAGAGGCTCAGGGAATTCTTCGAGGAAGCAGAAGAGAACGCTCCATCAATCATATTCATAGATGAGATAGACGCCATAGCACCCAAAAGGGAAGACGTGAGTGGAGAGGTTGAAAGGAGGATCGTTGCCCAGCTCCTCACCCTGATGGACGGCCTCAAGAGCAGGGGCCAGGTTGTTGTCATAGGTGCAACCAACAGACCTGACGCCCTTGACCCTGCACTCAGAAGGCCGGGCCGCTTTGACAGGGAAATCGAGATAGGAGTCCCTGACAGGGAGGAAAGGAAGGAGATACTCCAGATACACACCAGGGGGATGCCCCTTGCAGATGACGTTGACCTCGATGAACTGGCAGAGATAACCCATGGATTTGTGGGTGCAGACCTTGAGTCACTCTGTAAGGAATCCGCCATGAGGGTCCTGAGGAGGGTGCTCCCGGAGATAAAGGCTGATGAGGAGATACCCAAGGAGGTCCTCAAGAAGATGGTGGTAACAAGGGCCGACTTCAAGGACGCCCTCAAGGAGATACAGCCATCAGCCCTCAGGGAGGTCCTGGTACAGGTCCCCAACGTTTCATGGGACGACATAGGAGGCCTGGAGGGCGCAAAGCAGGAGCTGAGGGAGGCTGTTGAGTGGCCCCTCAAGTACCCCGACAGATTCAAGAAGTTCGGAATCAGACCGCCAAAGGGTATTCTCCTGCACGGATCACCGGGTACCGGTAAAACACTCCTGGCAAAGGCCGTTGCCAATGAGAGCCAGGCAAACTTCATAGCGGTTAAGGGTCCGGAGCTCCTGTCAAAGTGGGTCGGTGAATCAGAGAAGGGTGTGCGTGAAGTTTTCAGAAAAGCACGTCAGACAGCTCCCACAGTGATATTCTTCGATGAGATAGACTCAATAGCCTCAGTGAGGAGTGGAAGCACCGCCGACTCCGGCGTAACCCAGAGGGTGGTCAACCAGCTGCTCACAGAGATCGATGGACTTGAAGAGCTGCAGGATGTGGCGGTTATAGCCGCGACAAACAGGCCCGACATCCTCGACCCCGCACTCCTCAGGCCTGGAAGATTCGACAGGCACGTCAAGGTTGAGGATCCAGATAAGGAGGCAAGGCTCGCAATATTCAGGGTCCACACAAAGGACATGCCCCTTGCAGATGACGTTGATCTTGAAAAACTTGCAGCCAAGAGTGAGGGATACGTCGGTGCAGACATTGAGGCTGTATGCAGAGAAGCCGCCATGCTGACCCTCAGGGATAACATGGACGCCGAGGAGGTCTCAATGAAGTACTTCCTTGAGGCCATGGAGAAAGTAAAACCAAAGGGCGGCGTAGAGGAGCAGGTCCAGTACCACTAACTCCTCAATAAATTTTTTTATTTCTGTAGAAATCTCATTTGGCTGGTCTGGAACTGTAATCAGAAGAAGCAGTGGGGATTCCACGTTATAGGATTTTTCTATTTCCCATTAACTGTCACTACACGTGTTAGTGCATAGAGTGGGATTGGTCAGATTGGGTGGATGATGCTTTTGCCTCGATGACGAGATGGTTCTTCGTCATCAAAATCATGATATGGGTATCCACTGTCTAGATTCTTCTCAATTTCATTATAATCAGATGGGAATCATGCTCCGGAGACCAATAACTATACCAACCCAGAGGCCCTATTGCTTATAATAGTCCTAAACATCCGAATCCATGAAAACAATGGCAAAATATGGTAATGAAGCTAAAACTCTCTGAAATTTATCAACCATTAATGGCCTCTGAGGGTGGTCAACAGGTGTGCGGTGATGGTCTGACATTAGCATCCCAGAAAAGTCCATTAACTATTTTTAAGTGATGACCCACAACCTATTATCTACAGACAAGGAACTCCAAGATGTTAACCGGGTGATGCAATGCCATATAAAGTTAAAGATATTTCACTGGCCCCTCAGGGCGAAAAAAAGATCAGATGGGTTCAGGAACACATGCCTGTACTTGAAAGGATAAAAAGTGACTTCTCAGAGGAGAAACCATTCAAAGGAGTCACCATAGGATCATGCCTTCACCTCGAACCAAAGACCATAAACCTTGGTCTCACACTCCAGGCAGGTGGTGCAGAGGTCGCCATGACCGGATGCAACCCCCTATCAACCCAGGACGACGCCACAGCCGCGGGGGCGAAGATGGGACTCAACATGTACGGGTGGCGTGGGGAGACAAACGAGGAATACTATGAGAACATACACCGCGTCCTGGACCATGAACCTGAAATCCTCATAGACGATGGTGCAGACATGATATTCCTTGTCCACCGGGAGAGACCGGAGCTCCTTGATGGGATAATAGGTGCCTGTGAAGAGACAACCACTGGTATAAACCGGTTGAGGGCAATGGCAGCCGACGGAGCCCTCAAATTCCCTGTGATGGCGGTGAACGACGCCTACACCAAGTACCTCTTTGACAACCGCTACGGTACCGGACAGTCAACCTTTGACTCCATAATGGGGACCACCAACATGCTGATAGCCGGGAAGACCGTCGTGGTCTGCGGCTACGGGTGGTGCGGTCGCGGTATAGCCATGAGGGCTGAGGGACTTGGAGCCAGTGTAATAGTGACCGAAGTGGATCCCATAAGAGCTCTTGAAGCACGTATGGATGGTTTCAGGGTTATGAAGGTTTCAGATGCTGTTAAGGAGGCCGATATACTCATAACAGCCACCGGGAACACAGACGTGGTTTCTGAATCCGAATTCATGAACATGAAGGATGGCTGTGTCATGGCGAACTCCGGCCACTTCAACGTTGAGATAAACCGGGAGGCCCTTGAAGAGCTCTCAAGGGAGACAGAAAAGGTTAAGGAGGACATCGAGGTGTTCATAATGCCTGATGGACGTAAACTATACCTTCTGGCTGAGGGCAGGCTTGTGAACCTTGCATCCGAGCGCGGCCAGGGTCATCCTGCAGAGATAATGGATATGAGCTTTGCAATGCAGGTACTATCAGCAAGACACCTCCTCCAGGAGAAACCAGACCCGGGAGTCTACCGGGCACCCGATGAGATAGACCTGATGGTCGCCCGGATGAAACTCGATGCCATGGGCATTGATATCGATGAACTCACAGAAAAACAGAGACTCTACCTTGAAAACTGGGAAGAAGGAACCTGATCTATCCACAGGTGACAATATTGGGATTTTTCAGGTTGATAGATAAGGGGGATGGCCCTGTAAGGTTATTTGTGGGTGGTGTGCATGGAAGGGAGGGTCTCACCACCATAAGGGCCCTCAGAAGACTGGGTTTCAATGACATAGATAATGGCAGGCTGATAATATACAGCTGCAACCCCACTCCCTACATCAGCACCCTCAACCCTGACTACTACAGGAGCCCCCAGGGGAGGGAGATACTCAGACTCATAGAGAAGTACCGGCCATCAACCTACCTTGAGGCCCACTGCTACCGCAGGGAAAGCTATGATAAGCTCACAGATCCGTCAAGGAAGTCATCTGAGGGTGTTCCTCCACTCATAGAACTTGAAGAGGGTGTGCTTATAGGATCGGTGTCTCCACATATACGTAAGAAGCTCTTCAAACGTGATGATATCTGTCTCACAGTTGAGATGCCATGTCTGGATGGTGGATCAGACAGGAGTCTTGATGTCTATGTGGAATTCCTCAGGACGGTTGCATCCTCGGAAAGCAGGAAAGAACTTGAACTTCGCCTTGAAGGCAGGTATCCTGTGCAGGTTGAAACCGCGAGAAGATATGCCCGGGAGTTCTTCGGGGAGTACCCGCCATTCTGATAGAGGATCCTGGACTAAAATCCCTGAAATCCAGAAGGGACATGGTACCCCCTTCAGCGTATGATCTTCTGAGAGTCTATAAAGATCCGGAGAGGGTGAGAGAATCAGCAGGCTGAAATCATATATAAAGAGGCTCATAAGACTTGTTGAAATGGAGAGGGAAGCCGAAATAAGCGCCATGATGAATGAGATAAGGAGGCTTTCCCCCAGACAGCGCGAGAGGGCCGGAAGGGCTGTGAATGGATTGAACGGTAAGATAACCGGGAGAGAGCTGGGATTTCACCTTGTCAAGTACGGAAGACGTGACCCCATAGACACCCAGATCTCCGTGGGTGACCTCGTCCTTATAAGTAGGGGAAACCCCCTCAGGAGCGACCTGACAGGTACCGTTGCAATGAAGGGTAAGAGATTCCTGGTTGTTGCCCTTGAACATGTTCCTGGATGGGCCCTCAAAAATGTAAGGATAGACCTCTATGCCAATGATGTGACCTTTCAGAGAATGATTGAAAACCTCAAATCCCCAACCAGAAACGTTCTCAGGGTCCTGGGTTTCCTCTGCGGTACAGAAAAACCTTCAGAGGGGGCTGATGTGGTTGATTTCCAGGCTGTGGACCCAGAACTCAACGAATCACAGATGGAGGCCATCAGGATGGCCCTTGGATCAGATGATTTCTTTCTCATACACGGCCCCTTTGGAACCGGTAAAACCCGCACCCTCCATGAGCTAATAAGGCAGGAGGTCATGAGGGGCAGCCGGGTCCTTGTAACCGCCGAGAGCAACGCAGCAGTTGATAACCTCCTTGAGGGAATTGCAGGTCATGTTAAATGCGTCCGCCTGGGACACCCCCAGAGGGTTTCAAGGGAAAACCTGAGGGAGACCCTTGCCTATAAAATTGAAAACCACCCTGAATACAGGAAAGTCCAAGAATACCAGGAGAAGATCGATGAACTCATAGAGGAACGTGAGAGGCACCAGAAACCCACCCCACAGATCAGGAGGGGCCTCAGTGACACCCAGATACTCATCAACGCCACAAAGAGGAGGGGTGCGAGGGGCATCTCACCCAACGTCATGATCTCAATGGCCCGCTGGATAGAGACAAACCAGAGGATAGATGACCTCCACAGTAAGCTTCAGGAGGCAGAGATGAGAATCGCTGACAGGATACTCCGGGAGAGCCAGGTTGTCCTTTCAACCAACTCCTCTGCAGCCCTCGAGTACATAGATGGCTTAAAGTTCGATGTCGCCATCGTCGATGAAGCATCCCAGGCCACAATACCAAGCATACTCATACCCCTTGCAAGGGCCCCAAGATTCATACTGGCAGGGGATCACAGGCAGCTCCCACCCACAATACTCAGCAGAGATGCATCCGAACTTGAGAGGACACTCTTTGAAGAACTTATCGAACGCCACCCGGGCAGATCCAGGATGCTGAACTGCCAGTACCGCATGCACCCGGCCATAATGGAGTTCCCCAACCGTGAATTCTATGATGGGAGGATAAGGGCCCATCCATCCCTTGAGGATATAAGCATCAGGGATATCATCGAGGATGTCCCTGACTCCGATATCTGCCGGAAACTCGCAGATCCCGACCCCGTCCTCTTCATTGACACTTCAGGACTGGATGGCTGTGAGCGCAGGCTAAAGGGTTCAACCTCAATACAGAACCCCCTTGAAGCGGACCTTGCAGTTATAATCTCCCGTTCACTCATGAGGATGGGTGTTAAACCTGAGGAGATCGGTATAATAACCCCCTACGATGACCAGGTAGACCTCATCTCATCCATGATAGATGTCGAGGTGAACAGTGTTGACGGATTCCAGGGACGTGAGAAGGATGTTATAATAATCTCAATGGTTAGAAGCAATCGGAATGGCAGTATAGGGTTTCTGAAGGATTTAAGGCGTCTAAACGTTTCACTCACCCGTGCCAGACGCAAGCTCATAATAATAGGGGATAGCAAGACACTCTCAGCCCACCCATCCTACAGGCGGCTCACTGAATTCTGCAGAAAAAGGGGATTCCTTGATGAACCCGGCCTCGATGAGGTCAGGAAGTGGGGTGCTTCATAAAAATTAATGCTTTCAGAACCAGTCCTCGAGGCTCTTCTGGGTGGAGGATGCGCCCTCAAATTTTTTAAGTGCCGCCCTCACACGGTCCTCTGAAAAGCCGTGTTCAGTGCACAGGAACTCGATAACACCTTCCACGTCAGGTTTTCTCCACCTGATCTCATAGTCCTCTGAAACCTCTGGCTCCAGAAAGATCCCCCTGAGGACCCGGGGGTCGCCACCTATGTCAGCTTCAAGGTCCCTGATGACGTTGAAAATGTCGCCCTTCTCCCTGATGAGTTTGAGTCCCCTCCTTGCGCCTATCCCCTTTACACCCTCATTGAAGTCAGTCCCGACGAGTAGTGCCATATCCACGAGCTGTGTGTGGCTGATTGAGAGTTCCCTGAGGGTGGACTCCAGTTCAATGATCTCGGGGTCCTCAAGTTTTCCGCTGATGGTGAGGTTCCTTACAACCCTTGGGGCGCCGAAGAGGAGACAGTCATAGTCCTGGGATGCCACGGCCCATGCATCGCCCATCTTAACCATGTATGATGCCTGAGCCTCCCCCTCACCGGGTGCCTGTACATAGGGTATTCCCAGAAGTTCCAGGAGCCTCTTTGAACTCTCCAGTATTTCTGAGGACATCCTTGCGGACCTTACAGCATATTTTCTCGCCCTGTCAATGTCCCCCTCCTCAAGGGCCCTCTTCCACTCAACCTCAGATTTCTTCCGGATATCAGCCCTCCTGCTCACGGTCTCGCCCTTGAGGTGATGGGACCTTCCATCGAAGACATATATGACCCTTATCTCCCTCTCCATGACCGCGGCCGTCCTGTAGAGTATGCCGCTGAGGTGTGATGTTACTCTACCCCTGGAATCCATGAGGGGTGTTCCATCCCTCTGCCTTATGCTTGATAGGAACTGGTAGAGTGTGTTGGCTGCATCGACTGCAACTGTTCTTCCCCTAAGGTCCTCAAGGCGTATCCTGCGGGGTGATACAACATCCCTGAGTTTAACTCCCATATGAACACCCGGTGAATCTCTAAAACTCCTCCCTGAACCATTCGAAGGGGAAGGTCTCCTTTATCCTTATGAGAACCTCACCTTCATGGATGATGTTGTAGGTCCTTGTGAGCATCGGGGAGTCTGTCCCGAATATCTCCCTCAGCTGGGGGTTCGGGTTCTCAATGTCAAGGACCTCTATCTCCCTCCTTGACTCTATGTTATGCTTCTTCAGGATCCTCCCTATGGGTACATCGGCCCTTATGAGATCCTCCCTGAACCCATCGTCGAGCCTTGAGAGGGGGATGTATGATACTGCATGTATGAGGGGCTCCCTGTTTCCTATGACAACAACCCTGTAGTTTACAGGGTCTCCCATGGAGATGTTGAGCTTATCTGCTATTTCCTGGTTGCAGGGTATGAATTCCTGTTTCAGGGTCCTTATGGTCACTGTTCCCCGCAGAACATCAAGTATCCTTGTTACCGAGCCGTCTGTTGAGAGCAGTATCTTCTGGGTGTTTGAGAGTTTCCCTATGAGCCTCTCAATACGTTCAATCTCCTCCATGACATTAACATCCATTTCATGCCTCCTGTTGAGGGGCGCTTATTACCCCTTCAATGGCGGATTCTGCGACGACTGCCGGGTTGGCCAGGTAGACGCTGGATGCAGGGTCACCCATCCTTCCCCTGAAGTTCCTGTTGGTTGTTGCTATGCTGACCTCCCCTGGGGCAAGGACTCCCATATGGGCCCCCAGGCACGGGCCGCAGCCAGGGTTGCAGACTATTGCCCCTGCCCTGATGAAGGTCTCTATTATTCCATCCTCCAGTGCCTTAAGGTAGATCTCCCTTGATGCCGGCGAGACTATGAACCTCACATCCTCATGGACCCTCCTGTCGCTTATAACCTCTGCGGCGATTTTCAGGTCCTCGTACCGGCCGTTGGTGCATGAACCCAGGAATGCCTCGTCTATGTGGGTTCCCTCGACCCTGTGGACAGGGCAGACGTTGTCAACATCATCTGGACAGGCCACCTGGGGTTCAAGGTCTGAGACATCGAAGTGGTGATCCTCCAGGTACTGGCTGTCCTCATCTGAACTGTAAACCCTGAATTCCCTGCCTGTCCTTGCCCTCACATAGTCAAGGGTCTGCCGGTTGGGCTCCATTATACCGTTCTTTGCACCCATCTCCACGGCCATGTTGCAGATGGTCATCCTCCCGGAGACATCCATGCTCTCTATGGTGTCCCCTGTGAATTCCACTGAACGGTAGGTTGCACCATCAACACCGATCTCGCCTATGATGTGGAGTATGACGTCCTTTGCATACACGTGGCCCTCAGGTTTACCTGTAACCTCGATTCTCATTGCCTCAGGTACCATGAACCAGGTTTTGCCTGTTGCAAAGACCATGGCCATGTCAGTCGCCCCCATGCCTGTTGCGAAGGCTCCGAAGGCTCCGTAGGTGCAGGTGTGGGAGTCCGCCCCAACAATGACCATTCCAGGTCTTACAAATCCCCTCTCAGGCAGAACCTGGTGGCATATGCCTGCTGCGTTCTGGAATATGTTCACTATACCCTGTTCCCTGGCGAATTCCCTTGTGACCCTCTGGAACTCCGCGGCACCTATTGTGTTGGCTGGTACGTTGTGATCAAATACCATGACTATCCTCTCGGGGTCCCAGACCCTAGCGGGGCCTCCCCTTGAGGCTATATCCCTGAAGGTCCTGATGGTTGGGGGTGAGGTGCCGTCATGGGTCATGGCGAGGTCAACCCTTGCCTCTATTATCTCGCCTGGTGTGACCTCCCTGAGTCCTGCTGCCTCTGCGAGGATCTTCTCTGTCATGTTCATTTTAACCACCTAGAAGTCTACAGGTCCCCTTACGGACTTCACAATCCTGTAGAAGAGTTCATCGTTGATGTACTTACCCTTCTCCCGGTTTTTCTTTACCTCCTCCACTATCCTGCAGAGTTCATCCCTCGTAACATCGATGCCGTACTCCTCAAGTTTGGCCTTGACCGCACGGCACCCGGAGTGTTTCCCCAGCACTATCTTGCGCTGGTGGCCTATCATCTCTGGGAGGAATGGCTCATAGGTTAGGGGCTCCTCTATGACCGCGTCGACGTGTATACCTGATTCGTGTCTGAATACGTTCCTGCCGACTATCGGCTTGTTCTCAGGTACCTTCATTCTTGTGTGTTTCTCCACAAGCCTTGAAAGTTCATAGAGGACGCCTATGTTGAATCCGAGGTCAACCTCATAGATTATCCTCAGGGCCATGATCAGCTCCTCAAGGGATGTGTTGCCCGCCCTTTCACCTATACCGTTAACTGTGGTTGATACTGCAGTTCCACCTGCAAGTAGCCCTGCTATTGAGTTAGATAGGGCCATTCCAAAGTCGTTGTGGCAGTGGAGTGCTATGTCAACCTTGATGTCCCTGCGCAGTTCCCTGACAAGGTAGTCCATACCCTGGGGGCTTATGGCGCCCACGGTATCTGCAATGTGGACCCTGTCTGCACCATAGTTCTCGGCCTTCCGGTAGATCTGCTTGAGGAAGTCGAGGTCCGTCCTTGTTGCATCCTCTGCTGAAAATGCCAGGAAAAGCCCGTGATCCTTGGCATACTCTATGGAGTTCATGCAGACGTTGAGGGCCTCCTCCCTTGTGAGTTTGAGTTTGTGTTTCAGGTGGAGGTCTGATGTTGCCATGAAGGTTATGACTCCATCCACATCACAGTCTATTGCTGCGTCGATGTCATCCTTCTTTGTCCTGCAGAGTGCCAGTATCTCTGCATTGAGGCCCTCATTTGCAATGGACTTCACTGAAACTCTTTCCTGTTCTGATACAACCGGAAATCCGCTCTCTATCTGATGTATGCCGAGCTCATCAAGTTTTCTGGCTATTTCAAGTTTTTCTTCTGTTCCAAGGCATACACCGGGGGTCTGCTCCCCGTCACGCAGTGTTGTATCGTAAATCGTGATCCTGTCAGGAAATTTTAATTCAGCTTCTTTATTGAAGGGGCTAACAAAGTATCTCAAGGGATTACCACCTTAATGCTTTATTAAAATGAATACTTGGCATTTATTTAAAATTAGATATATTAGTATAAAAGGTTTGAGAGTGCATCCATATTCCGGTGGCTGAAATATGGTGGGTCATGACGTGTTATGGTATGATAATGATCAGAGCCCGCATCAGTGAATTTGAAATATCTGAGGACCATCATCCTTACTCCTCGCCCAGTTCAAGGAGCTCGAGATATGACCTCCTCTCAAATCCGTCCTCGATGCCAAGTTTTCTGTAGAGCTCAAATATCTCCCTGAGGGCCCCGGCATAGTCACTTCCGTCGGGTAGATCCCTCTCAATTTCAAGGTAGGTCCCCAGGCCCATTACGGTGTCAATGGAAACTGTGAACTCTCCCACACTGTAGATCCTGCGTTCCTTTACAACCTCCCTCACCATCCTGAAGCCGAGGGATTCCAGTATCTCTGCGGCCGTCCCGGGGTCAGCGACCTCCGTCTCGAGTTCCTTTCTTGTCTTGCTCTCTTCATCTATCTTGGGGCCCTTGTAGGTGATGAATGTCCTCCCACCGGATCTTCTTATCCTCAGGGCCTCGTCTGTCCTTGCGAAGTCCCTGTGGGGGGCGTTGAAATACAGGTCATGCTGCTCCTCTTCAGAGACATGAACGCCTCCAAGTGAGAGTATCCGATCAACCATCTCATCTCTATCATGGATTTTTGCCTTAACCTCAACCTCAATCAAATGCTATCACCTTCAGTGCTCTAACACAGAGATAATCATAAAGTAGAGTGCACATACCTGGATGCTCTAAAACAGTTTCAGAAACATCCATTACCACTCTTCAGTGCTGGCAATCTCAAGACCGGCGTATTCCCTCAGGAATATGCTCGCATCTTCCAGCTGTTCAAGGAGTGTCTCGATTATCCTGTCCACTCCCTCATAGGGGCCCAGGAGATCATCCCTCTCATCCATAAGAGCCCTTCTCCTTTTGACATCACCCCTGATGTCAGGGTCCCTCATTTTCTCAAGGTACTCCCTCCTTATTAATCTCATGTCCATATGGAGGTTGTACCTTATCCTCTTCAGATTCCTTATAGCGTCTTCAACCTCCCTCAGAATCCTGAGGGCCTCCTCCTCAGATGAGGGGTCTATTTCAATGCCCTCAATCCCAAGTTCCTCAACCTGTTCCTTGTAAAACCTTGGATCAATAACCACTTCATCCCCCTCTATTCATTAAGTATGTTAAATTATTTAAGGATGGTGCTTAAAATATGAAAAGAGTTTGATGGTAGGCCGCAATAATTTTTCAATTGGGGAATGATAAACGCTGAATATTAACTGCATTATTATTCATAATAACTAGTTTTTTACGTCAATATTAATATAGGTGCATTTAAATTTATATGTAGGTTTAACTTCACCGGGAGGTATCTAGTTGACAGATGTGGATATCAAAATAGAAAATATTGTTGCTTCAGCAACCCTTGGAAAATCCATTGATCTTCAGACAGTTGCAGAAGCCCTTGAGAATGTTGATTTTAACAGGGAACAGTTCCCGGGGCTTGTGTACAAATTAAAGGAGCCAAAGACGGCTGCACTGATCTTTGGATCAGGCAAACTCGTATGTACCGGAGCCAAATCAATAGAGGACTCCAAGAGGGCCATAAAACTGACGGTTGACATGATGAGGACCATGGATCCTGACATACCAGAGGAATTTGAAATAAAGATCCAGAACATTGTGGCCTCGGCGAACCTTGGAAAACCACTTAACCTTGAGGCTGTTGCCCTTGGACTTGAAAATACAGAGTACGAACCTGAACAGTTCCCTGGACTCGTTTACAGACTGGATGATCCCAAGGTGGTGCTCCTGTTATTCGGTTCAGGTAAGGTTGTATGTACAGGAGCCAAGAGTGCAGAGGACGCTAAACTTGGAGTTGAAAAGACTAAGGCAAGGCTTGCCGAGTTAGATCTGATTTAATGGTGATATTTTTGATTAAACTTGTAGTTTTCGATCTTGACAATGTCATTATTGATGGTGAAGCCATAGACGAGATAGGAAAAATCGCTGGCGTTGAAAAGGAAGTAATGGAGATCACCGAGAAGGCCATGCAGGGTGATGTTGACTTTGAATCCTCAATAAGGGAGAGGGTTAAACTCCTCAAGGGAACAGCGGTGGAAGACATAAAGAAGGTTGCAGGTGAACTGCCCCTAATGGAGGGAGCCGAGGAGACCGTGAAGACCCTCAAGGAGAAGGGGTACCTGGTTGCAGTTATAAGTGGAAGCTTTGACCTTGTGGCTGAACCCATAAAGGAGAAACTCGGCATAGATTACCTCTTCTGCAACAGGCTCCATGAGGAAGATGGCATACTTACCGGTGAAGTGAGCGGACCCCTTGTGGAAAAATCAAAGTATGATGTCCTCTGCGGTATCCTTGAGAAGGAGGATATAAGTCCCAGGGAGTGCGTTGCAGTTGGTGACGGGGCCAACGATATATCCATGATAGAGGCCGCACGTCTGGGCATAGCCTTCAATGCCAAGCCAGCCCTCAGGAAGAAGGCCGATGCAGTTGTTGAAGATAAGGATCTGCGCAAGATACTCCCCATCATTGAAAAAGTTGCAGAGGCTGATGATAAATTGAACAAGATGAGTTACGACGAAGTTATGGAACTCAAAAATGAATACGAAGACAAACTCTCAGCAATAGCCTCTGAAAGGGACGAACTGAACAAAAAAGCACGTGAAATGAAGGAACTGAGGGACAATCTCAACAGTGAACTTCGTGAAACACTCAACAGGGCTGTTGAACTGAGAGATAAACGTAATGAAATAAACTCCCAGGTCGAGGAGAACAAGAAGCTCAGGGACCAGATAAACAAGGAGATACGCAAACTCGAATGGTCCTCAGGAGGAAGGGACCGTATAAAGATTGAAAATGAGATCAAGCGAATAGACAAGATCATTGAAACAAGGGTCCTTGACATTAACAAGGAGAATGAACTTGTCAAGACAGCGAACGAGCTTCGAAAGAAACTCATGAAGATTCAGGAGGACGATGAAACCCGTGAAAAGGCCCTTGAACTCAGGAAAAAGTCAGAGGAGTACCATGAGAAGGTTGTGGCCCTCTCTGAGGAGGCCCAGGGTTACCATGAGAAGATGCTGGAGTACTTCAGAAAAACAGATGAGATACGCAAGAAGGCTGATGAGGCCCATGAGAAGTTCCTCGAATTCAGGAGGATGGCCTCAGAGAAGCATGAAGAATTCAAATCAACCCTCGGTGAGATACGCCAGATAAACGAGAGAATAAACGCCCTGAGATCAGAGAACAGAAGTGCCAGGAGAAGAGAAAGCAGGGAAAAGGATATTGAAGAAAAGGAAAGGGCCCGTGAAATATATGAGAAGTTCAAAGAGGGCAAAAAACTTACAAAGGATGAGATTCTTCTTCTCCAGAAGCACAGGATAGTTTAGGGGATCCTATGGGTGGAGAAAAATCCTCAGACAGAGAGAATATGGAACCAGAAAATGGGAATCCATGTGGTGTTGGCACATCAGACAGCGAAACGGTTTACAGCAGAGATAATCCTGGCAGTGAAGAAACTTCAGATGATGAGAAGATAGAAGAGTGCTTCATATGCCATAAGAAGTTCAACATAAACGCCGATGATTCAAGCCATTATCATTACGGTAAGTACCCCATGTGCAGTTACTGCAGTGACTTCTACGGATTCTACAGGTGAGATCCCTGAGTGGTAAGATGCATGAAGTTATAATCTGTGAGAAGCCCAAATCATCTGAAAAGATTGCCGGGGCCCTCTTTCCAGACGCCATGAAGAAAAAACATGGAAGGGTGTCCTACTGGGAACATGTGGATGGTGATAAGAGGGTCACCATAGTATCAGCGGTGGGACACCTCTACTCACTCCGCCCCAAGCAGTCCAACGAAGAACACTTTTTTGACCTTGAATGGGCACCCATACACGAGATCGATAAGAAGAAGGGTTACGTTAAGGATTACCTCAACGTTATAAGGAAATTTGCAGCCGGCGCTGACCGCTACATCCATGCCTGCGATTATGACATTGAGGGTACCCTCATTGGTTTCAACGCCCTCAAATACGGTTGCGGTGAGGAGGCCCTCAGGAAGACCTCCAGGATGAAGTTCTCGACCCTCACCAGGGAGGAGATACAGAGGGCCTACCAGAACCCCATTGAAGTCGACTATGGGCAGGTCGACAGCGGCGCTGCAAGGCACATACTTGATTTTATTTTTGGAGTAAACATATCCCGCTCCCTCATGAAGTCTGTTAAGGCGGCCACAAATCGTTTCATAAAATTATCCGCCGGTAGGGTTCAGACCCCTACCCTCGCGATACTGGTTGAACGGGAGAAGGAGATAAGGGACTTTAAACCCGTCCCCTACTGGATAATACGCGCTGAGCTCGGGGAAGGGATCATCGCCGAGAGCACGAGGGGCAAAATCTTCAAGCGGGAGCTTGTCGACAGCATCCTGGAGAAGTGTCAGGGAAGTGACGCTGAGGTTAAGGATGTTAGGGTGAGGGACACCATCAGAAAGCCCCCCGTACCCTTCGACCTGGGGACCCTCCAGTCAGAGGCCTACCGTGTATTCGGATTCAGCCCCAAGAAGACACAGACAATTGCACAGAACCTCTACACCGAGGGTTACACCTCATATCCCAGGACATCATCCCAGAAGCTCCCGGAAAGTATAGGGTACGAAAAGATCCTCAAAAACCTTGCAAAGAACCCCCGCTTCGGAGTCCACATTGAAAGGCTCAGAGGCCCCCTCAAACCCCATGAGGGAAAAAAGGAGGATGATGCCCACCCTGCCATACATCCCACAGGTCTTCTTCCATCGGAACTCTCAAAGGATGAGAAAAAGGTTTATGACCTCATAGTCCACCGGTTCATAAGTGTATTCGGTGAGGATGCCATCCTCCAGACCATGAAGGTAGAACTTGAAATTGGAGAAGAGGAGTTCAGCTTCTCAAGGAAGAGGGTCAGTAAGGGGGGCTGGATGGAGAGCTACCCCTACACGAAGATGGAGGATGAAGAATTCCCTGAGATATCCGGCGGAGACTCTCTGGCTGTCAGGAATGTAAGCGCAGATGAAAAGGAGACAAAACCCCCGGCAAGATACAACGAGGCTTCCCTCATCAGGGAACTCGAGAGGAGGGGTCTTGGAACCAAGTCAACACGTGCAGATATAATAGCCAAACTCTATGACAGGAAGTACATTGAGGGTAAAAAGATAAGGGTCAGTCCCCTGGGTGAGAACATAATTGACACCCTCACAAGGTACTGTGAGAAGATCACCAGCGAGGAACTCACAAGGCAGTTCGAGAGGGAACTAGAGGACATCATGAGGGGGAAGATAAGCAAGGACCAGGTTATAGATGAGGCCATCACAGAGGTAAGATCCATACTCAGTGACATAGAGGAGAACCTCAGGGACATCGGGAAGGAACTCTACAGGGCCTACCAGGACAGCAGGGTTGTGGGTGAATGCCCTGCCTGTGGTGGGAAGCTCGTCATAAAATACTCTCCCAGAAACAGGAGCACCTTTGTGGGGTGTTCAAGCTACCCTGACTGCAGGACCGTTTACTCACTTCCAAAGGGCGCCAGTGTGCTTAAAAGTCTCTGTGAAAAGTGTGGTCTCCCCATGATATCCTATGGAAGGCCGCGGCAGAGGGCCTGTCTTGACCCAAAATGTGGTAAAAAGAAATCAGAGGTTGAAGAGGTTGTCGGTAAATGCCCTGAATGTGGTTCAGACCTCATAAAGCGCTCCGGACGTTACGGGGAATTCGTCGGTTGTAAGGGATTCCCGAAGTGCCGCTTCACCTGTTCCGTTGATGAGGTCCCCGAGGGTTGAACTGAATGTCAGTGATGCAGGAAATTGCTGGTAATAATTTCTTCAAGTATAAAGGTCTGAGGGTTGAACTGAATGTCAGTGATGCCTTTTGAGTTGTTCTGACCCTCATGGAACCCATAACCCCCAGAATTCAGAGGAACCAGAAAGACCCGCAAAAAAATATGAAAACTTATAAGTCACCGGATCAAAAACCTTATTAACATCATTAAGGTCCTGAATTTATTACCAGATGAAAGAGGCGGTGAAATGGATATCCAAGGTTTGCTTGAAAGATTGAAGCCATTCATAATCATTGTCCTGCTCTTCTCGGTTGTCTTTTACATAAGAGCAGAGGCCAGTAACATTGGCGGAGTCCCTGCCGATGCCAAGAAATTCTATGAAGATGCAGATGGACTCCCCTATTTCAGCGAAATGGACTCCTACTATAACTACAGGTTAACAATGAACTACCTGACAAGGGGTATAATGGGTGATACCCTGGTGGATGGTAAACCCTATGACCTCCACTCCTACTATCCCCCTGGCAGACCCGTTGACTACCCTCCCCTGATCGTATACGTTACCTCGGCTGCCTACAGGGTACTGAACCTCTTCGGGGACTTCAACCTCAAGGAGGTCGCATTCTGGATGGGGGCCTTCATAGGTTCCCTCTGCGTGATCCCCGCCTACCTCTTCGTGAGGAGGATAACAAATGATTACGGGGGTTTTGCAGCTGCCCTCATAGTGGGGCTTGTCCCAACCTACGTCGCCCACACCTATGCAGGTTTCTTTGACACGGACATGTTCAACTTCGTCCTCCCCCTCTTCGTGTTCTGGTTCTTCACAGAGGGGATGCTGGCTTCCAGCATGAGGGGCAAGGTTGGATATGCCCTTGCAGCGGCAGTTTCAATACTTGTATTTTCAGCTGCCTGGGTGGGTTACATATTCTACCTGGCGGTTCTCATCGTATTCGTTGCAGCTTACCTTGTCATTTCAAGGTACATCCTAGGAGAAAAACCGGAAGGCGAATTCGAGGGCAAACTTGACTGGCTGATTCATCAGAGAGAACTTTTCCCCCTCCTGATCCTCCTCATAGCTGGTGGGGTCCTCATAGGAGTGTTTGGAGGATTTTCAAGCCTTGCGGGTGCTGTAGGCGGACTCATAGGTGCCACCCAGATACAGGCAACCGCCCAGACCACGGCCTACCCCAACGTCTATGTCTCAGTCTCAGAACTACAGGTGCCTGAATTCATAACAACCGGTGCCGGGAACATTTTCCTCCCGGGTCAGAACACAATCGTTGGTGGTGTGGGCGGCCTCCTGGTATTCATAATTGGTGTTCTGGGTGTCGGAGCCCTGGTGTGGAAATACCGCCAGCCAGAGGTTGTCGTTGAGGAGTCAGAGAACAGGCCGCGGGCCGGTAAGAAAAGCAAGTTCATGAGCAAGAAGAGGGCGGCTGTTGCCAGTGAGGAGATGAGACACCGCTACCTGCTCTACGCTGTCCTCATGGCTGTATGGCTCATAATGAGTGGATATGCTGTTACCAAGGGTTCAAGGTTCATACCCACATTTGCAATGCCCCTGGGGCTCTCAGCAGGGATATTCACAGGATTCCTTGTTGAGTACCTGAGGGTGAGGTTCACGACAACATCATCACTGGCACTGATCGTATTCGTGGCGGCGGTTGCCATGGTAATGCCCTTCGGAGTCTCAGTTGCGGTTAAGCTCCTTGCAGGGGTGCTTGCGGCTGGATTCATATACTCCGTGAAGAAGCCTGAGATAAGGGCGCCATTCATGATGGTTCTGGTGGTCCTTGCAGCTGTGGCCCCCTCTGTGAGTGGAGCCCACTCAATCACAACGTCGGTAGCCCCCGGTACAGATGATGGTATGTGGAACTCCATGCAGTGGGTAAAGAAGAACACCAGCAGGGACACGGTGGTCATGTCATGGTGGGACTTCGGACACCTCTTTGCGGTTGCAGCAGACAGGCCAGTCACCTTTGACGGTGGTAGCCAGAACACCCCGAGGGCCTACTGGATAGGTAAGGCCCTCACAACGAGTAACGAGACACTTTCAAGGGGTATACTCACCATGCTCTCAACCAGCGGTGATCTCGCCTATGAGACCCTTGACAACTACACAGATGACAGCGGAAAGACCGCCGAGATACTGACCGCGACCCTCGGACTTCCAAGGGAGGAAGCCAGGGCCGTCATGACCGGGCGCTACGGTCTCAGTGATAAGGAGGCTGAGAGTGTACTCATGTACTCCCACCCGGCAAAGCCAAAGCCCTTTGTACTTGTCCTGAGCTCAGATATGCTCGGTAAGGCGCCATGGTGGACGTACTTTGGAACCTGGGATTTCAAGAAGAAGACAGGGTCAAGGTATGGTTACTATCCATCCCTGGCAAGCTCAAAGCCCCAGGTGGTTAACAACACAACCGTTATCCAGACCGTGAACACCATGGTGGACCAGAATAACGTCCTGGGCACCATAATAGAGAAGAAGGCAAACACCACCAATGCAACGATAGCAGTGGGCAACAACATGACGGTTCAGAAGATAAACCCCCACAAGCTCACCATAATCGAGGGCGACCTCCTTGTTAAGAATGAGGTTGTTGACAGTGACGCCCAGCTGAGCCTCATAGTCATTGGAAGCGGGAACCAGTACACGACAATAATAATGAACAGGGAACTGGAGGACTCGGTCTTCACAAAGCTCTTCCTCCTGGGGGGATTCAACCAGACATCCTTCAAGTTCCTCCACCAGGAACCCGGTGTGATGCTGTGGACAGCAGCATAACCCATATTTTTTCATTTTACACGGCCATGATCTCTTCAAGAATTAAGCCGCTCAAAAACTCTTAATGAAAAAAATAAATTTCAGTACCTCATTATAAAAACAGGCAAATAAAAGAAGTTTCTGGCAACAACTTCAGTATCGCTTGGCCATCTTGGCCCTCAGTATATCAGTGGCGCTTATCACGCCTATGATCTCATCGTCCTCCTCGACAAGGAGGCGCCAGACAACGTTCTTCACCATCTTCTCTGCTGCTTCCTTGATGGTTGCCCTGGGAGATATGGTAACAAGATCCCGCTCCATCACCTCCCATACCTTGACCTCTGCAAGATCATCCCCCTCTGCAATGGCCTCAAGCACATCCCATGTGGTTACAATTCCGACCCTGACACCTTCCTTCACAACCACCGAGCTTCCCTTGGCGTTCTCAACATAGTTCCTTAGAACATCCTCGAGGCTGGCGGTTATGTCGATGGTGTCAACATCCGTAACCATAACATCCTCAACCCTCATAAAATCACCTGCATATAATATGAAGGTTATGGGATATAAAATATAAGGGAAAATATTTAATAATGGATAATAGAGAACACTGAATGATTACACTGATTTTTCCCGGCTTCAACAATGTTCATGTGAGTGGTATGGATATCGAAGAGAAGATCAGAAAGATAGAAGAGGAGATTCAGAAGACACCATACAACAAGGCCACAGCCCACCATATAGGTAAACTGAAGGCAAAGATCTCCCGCCTCAAGGAGGAGGCCCTCCAGAGGAAGACCTCATCTGGAAAGGGGAGAGGATTCCATATCAAAAAGTCTGGAGACTCCACCGTGGTCCTCATCGGTTTTCCATCTGTTGGGAAATCAACACTCCTCAACGAGTTAACCAGTGCAGAGTCAAAGGTGGGTGACTATCAGTTCACAACCCTTGAGATCGTCCCGGGCGTCATGGAGTACCGGGGGGCCCAGATACAGATATTTGACATACCCGGGATAATAACCGGGGCCTCCCGTGGGAGGGGCCGTGGAAGGGAGATACTCTCAGTTGCCAGGAGCGCCGACCTCATAGTGATAGTCCTTGATGTCTTCAACACAGACCACATGGACATAATCCTCAGGGAGCTGAGGGATGTTGGTATAAGACCCAACGAGACGCCCCCTGATGTGATTGTTAAGAGGAGAAAACTGGGTGGTGTGAAGCTCTCAGCAACGGTCGAACTCACACACCTTGATGAGAAGATCATAAGGTCAGTCCTCAATGAGTACGGAATCCACAATGCCGACGTCCTCATAAGGGATGACATAACCGTTGACCAGTTCATAGACGTCATGGAGGCCAACCGCGCCTACATACCGGCCATCACCGTTATAAACAAGATAGACCTTGTGGATGAATCCTATCTTGAGGGTCTCAGGGAGAAATTCCCGGAAGCCCTCTTCATCTCCGCAGACAGGGACATCAACATCGATGAGCTCAGGGAGGAAATATTTAACAGACTGGGCCTCATAAGGATATACCTGAAGCCCCAGGGTAAAAAGGCTGATTACGACGAACCCCTCATCATCAGGGAAGGGTCAACCGTTGGCGATGTGTGCCAGAAGCTCCACAGGGACTTTGTGCGTAAATTCAGACATGCAAGGGTCTGGGGGAGCTCTGTTAAATTCGACGGCCAGAAGGTGGGCCTTGAACATGTCCTCAATGATGAGGACGTCCTGAGGATCATAATAAAGAAGTGACCGCTTCTTATGGAAATACATGCAGGTGTGAAGATGAAGCTTGATGATATAAAAATTTCAAGAGCAATTGTTGAAGGATACATGGAGGATCTCCTGGACTACATGGAGATGGATGTTGCTATCGGCGGAGGGGGCCCCTCCGGTCTAACAGCAGGCTACTACCTTGCAAGGGCCGGTCTGAAGGTGGCGCTCTTTGAGCGCAAGCTCTCCATTGGTGGTGGAATGTGGGGCGGCGGTATGATGTTCAACAAGATCGTCGTCCAGGACGAGGGCCGTGAGATCCTCGATGAATTCGGAATAAGGTCAGAACCCTATGATGAGGGATACCATGTGGCTGATTCGGTGGAGGCGACCTCCACCCTGTGTTCCAGGGCCTGCCAGGCCGGACTGAAGATATTCAACCTCATGAGCATAGAGGACGTTATGATCCGCGACGAGGGGATAACAGGTCTTGTGCTCAACTGGAGCTCAGTTGAAATGGCGGGCCTCCACGTTGATCCCCTCACAGTCAGGGCCAGAGCAGTCATCGATGCAACGGGTCATGACTGTGAGATAGTGAAGGTGGTGGAGAGGAAGATCGGACCGGAACTCAACACCCCCGATGGCAGGATACAGGGCGAGAGGTCCATGTGGGCCGACGTGGGGGAGGCTGCCCTCATTGAAAACACGAGGGAGGTCTACCCCAACCTCTATGTGGCTGGAATGGCGAGCAACGCCGTATACGGCGCCCCCAGGATGGGGCCCATATTTGGTGGTATGCTGGTCTCAGGTCGACGTGTTGCAGAGATGATAATCGAGAAGCTGAAATGAATGTCTGCGTCTTACCACCACCATTGAACAGCCACCGCACACAGAGGCAATGAAAAAGGAGAAATGGGCCACGGTTCCAGTCAGCAAGGCGAGACTGTGAAATCATGATCTGCATAACCGGAACACCCGGCGTCGGGAAGACAACCCTGGCGGGTATATTGAGGGAGAGGGGACTGGAGGTCATATCCCTCGGGGAACTCATAAGGCAGAAGGGATTCGTCCTTGGACGCGACCCCATCAGGGGATACCTTGAAGCCGACATTGAGGCCGCATGCAGTCACCTCCAGGAAATGGAGGGTCTGGATGTGGTGGAGGGTCACCTCTCCCACCTCTGCAGATCCTGCAGCATGGTGATCGTCCTCAGACTCCACCCGGAGGTACTCAGGGGCAGGCTTGAGGGGAGGGGCTACCCTGAAGGTAAGGTGCTTGAAAACCTCGAGGCCGAAGCGCTGGATGTGTGCACCGTTGAGGCCTTCGAAATACATGGGGAGCGTGTTCATGAGGTCGATACAACAGGAAGATCCCCCCATGAGGTTGCCGATATCATCACCGATATCATGAATGGTTCAAGGGTATGTCCCCCGGGGGGAGTGGATTTCTCAGGATGGCTTCTTGGATGATGGAAAAGGTTTTTAAATATGGAAACACAAAGCACTTATAATATTCTTCTTGTGCAGTCAGTACACCATCTCAATGTGCAAGATGTGGATGTTCTATTCCGTTATGAGAGGTTAAACCTTGAGGAGAGGAAAGAGACCACGATGGATGTTAAAAATTGCTGAAGAGAGAATAGACATCCTTTTCAGAATGGCTGACCGTGAATTTTCAGCTAATCCCCATAGATCGCACAGGTACACCGAACTTGCAAGAAACATCGCAATGAAATACAGGGTTAGAATCCCCAGGGAATGGAGGAGGAGGTTCTGCAGGAAATGTTACAGTTTCCTTAAACCCGGGGCAAACTGCACCGTCAGGATAGCTGATGGGAAGGTTAATTTTAGGTGCCACGAGTGCGGTCACATCATGAGATTCCCTTATATCAGGGAAAAAAAGGATAGAAGGAGAAATAAGATTGAGTCTCACACCACCAAAGAAGGAACTGATGAACAGATCACTGTCGGCGCTCACAATAAATGTGGGGAAAGCCAGAGTGACAGATAGCCTCATTGAAGAGGTTAAGAGGCAGCTCAAGGCAAATGAACTGATAAAGATAAGATTTGCCAGGACGGTGGCCTCTGAAAAAGAAAGTTATATTACAGAGATAGTTGAAAAAACAAATTCTAAGCTCATAGATTTAAGAGGAAATGTGGCAATAATTTTCAAAAAAAGATCTTAGGAGGATAAATATGACTACAGTTTATGACGTGCCAGCAGATCTGCTCATAAACAGGGTTGCTGAGGAACTGAAAAATGACAGTAAGGTTAAATCCCCTGAATGGGTTAACTTTGTTAAAACAGGTGTCCACAAGGAAAGAAGACCTGAGAATCCTGACTGGTGGTATGTAAGGGCCGCAGCCCTCCTCAGAAGAGTTTACATTGATGGTCCTGTGGGTGTTAACAGCCTCAGGACACATTACGGCGGTAAGAAGGACAGGGGCTCACGCCCTGAAAAGTTCAGAAGGGGTAGCGGTGCCATAATCAGAAGGGCCCTGCAGCAGCTGGAGGAATCAGGTCTAATAAAGAGGGAAGAAAATGGAAGGGTTATAACACCCGAAGGCAGATCATTCCTTGACAAGGCCGCTGCAGAGGTAAAGAAAGAAGTTGAAGGACTTGAAAGGTACTGAAACTATCCCAGAGGGGCCTCAGGAGGTTTCATAGTTGACAGACCTCGAAGAGATACGTCGCAAGAAGATGCTGGAGCTCCAGCAGAAGGCTCAGCAGCAGGCGATGGAAGCTGAAGCACAGGAACAGATGCGTCAGCAGCTGGAAATGCAGAAAAAACAGATAATGATGCAGATACTCACCCCTGAAGCCCGTAGCCGTCTGGCCAACCTCCGTCTGACAAGACCGGACTTCGTTGAGCAGATAGAACTGCAGCTCATACAGCTGGCCCAGATGGGGCGTGTAAGGTCAAAGATCACCGATGAACAGCTGAAGGAGCTGCTTAAAAGGGTTGCGGGTAAAAAGAGGGAGATAAAGATCAGCCGCAAATAGTCTGGTAAAATGAATGCATGCGTACTCTACAGTGGCGGTAAGGACAGTTCACTGGCGGCTGTGATGCTCCAGCGGCTGGGGATACAGCCAGAGCTGGTGACTGTGAACTTCGGGATCCATGATTCATGGAAGCCAGCATCTGATGCAGCTGCATCCCTTGGATTTCCACACCGTGTTCTTAAACTCGGCGATGAAATCCTGAGGGACGCTGCTGAGACGATAATCAATGACGGGTTTCCGAATAATGGTATAAAGCACATACACAGGATGGCAGTTGAAGCCGCAGCCACCGAGTACGACATGGTTGCCGATGGAACGCGACGTGACGACAGGACCCCTAAACTAACAAGGGACGAGATACAGAGCCTCGAAGACCGCCTGAACATTGAATATGTGAACCTGGATGGTCTCGGTCACAGGACCGTTAACAGACTTGCATCGATGCTCTTCAGCCTGAGGAGGGAGAGAAGCAGTATCGATAACAGCTCCGACTACGAGGTTGAGGTCCGCCTCCTCCTTGAGGAGATGGGCCACAGTTCAGAATCATTCTTCCCTGTTCACTTCCAGACCAGGGTCACTGGCTGGAACACCAAAATGAAGGAGGATGCTAAATGAGTAGAAATAAACATGTTGCCAGGAAACTCAGAATGGCAAAGGCTAACAGACAGAACAGAAGGGTGCCCGCATGGGTTATGGTTAAGACAAACTACAGGGTTCGAAGCCATCCAAAGATGAGGCACTGGAGAAGGACCAAACTCAAGGTATAGGAGGACTGGATATGGAAAGGATTTATGTCATACCTCTCAGAAAGGCCAAGAACGTGCCAAGGACCATAAGAGCGCCGAAGGCTGTTAAGATTGTCAGGGAATTTCTCATGAAACATATGAAGGCAGACACCGTTAAACTCGACGAGTCAATCAACGAAAAACTCTGGGAGAGAGGTATCCAGAAGATACCCCCAAGAATAAAGGTCAAGGCCGTTAAGGATGAAGACGGTGTTGTTGAAGCCACACTCGAAGAATGAAATGATGGTGAATTATGATTAGAAGGATCAACCTCAGTGGAAACCCGAACCTGGGAGTTTACATCTCTGTAACCGACAGTGTGGCCCTGATACCACAGAACACCCCTGAAAAGTTTGAGGGTGTTCTCAGGGAAGCCCTTGAAGTTGAGGTCCTGAAGGTGTCCATCAGTGGCAGCAGCCTAAACGGTGCCCTTGCCGTGGGCAACTCAAATGGATTCGTGGTCTCAAATCAGGCCATGGACCGTGAAATCGATGCCCTTGCAGCTGCCGGTGTGGAGGCTGTCAGGATCCCTGAAAGGTTTACTGCAGTCGGTAACCTTGTGCTGGCCAATGACAACGGTGCCGTTGCAAGTCCACTGCTGTCAGATGATGCGCTGCAGGTTATAGGGGATGTGCTTGAGGTTGACGTTAAAGTATCCACACTTGCAGGCCTCAACATCGTAGGCTCCATGGGTGCAGCTACCAACCGTGGTGCCCTGCTGAATCCCCAGGCATCATCTGAGGAAATAGGTATCATAGAGGATACCCTGGGAGTGGAGGCCGACGTTGGCACAGTCAACCATGGAGTCACACTTATAGGTGCCTGTTCGGTGGCCAACTCAAACGGTGTCCTTGTGGGTGAGGAAACCACAGGGCCAGAACTTGCAAGGATAGAAGAAGCTTTAGGTTTTCTTGAGGGATGAAAATGAAGACAAAGATATTTAGGGTTAAAGGAAAGTTCCTGATGGGTGATAAGCTTCAGCCATTCACAAAGGAGCTCAATGCAATAAGGGAAGAGGAAATCTATGAGAGGCTCTACTCTGAATTCGGGAGCAAACACAGGGTTCCAAGGAGCAAAGTTAAAATAGAGGAGATAGAGGAGATATCACCTGAGGAGGTTCAGGACCCGGTGGTCAAGGCGCTGGTCCAGAGGTGATCACATGGAAGACCAGCAGAGGCTCGAGGAGATAGTGAACCAGCTGAACATCTACCAGAGCCAGGTCGAACTCATACAGCAGCAGATGGAGGCCGTGAGGGCCACCATCAGTGAACTTGAAATCCTTGAGAAGACCCTCAGTGATATACAGGGAAAGGATGGCTCCGAGACCCTGGTACCTGTGGGTGCCGGCTCCTTCATAAAGGCAGAGCTCAAGGATACCAGTGAAGTTATAATGAGTGTCGGTGCAGGTGTAGCCATAAAGAAGAACTTCGAGGATGCAATGGAGAGCATTAAGTCCCAGAAGAATGAACTGGAGTCAACACTTCAGAAGATGGGTGAGAACCTGCGTAAGATAACAGACATCATGATGAAATTATCTCCTCAGGCAGAGGAACTCCTCAAAAAGGTAAGGGGAAGTGGAGAGTAAGTGTTTGAGTCTCTGAAGAAAAAATTCAGTGAAACCGTTGGCAAAATCACCGAGAAGGTCTCATCAGGCCAGGAACCCCGGTCCGAAGAGGATAAGTCTGAGGATAGGGGTCCCGAGCCCATTCCAGAAGGTAAACCTGAAGAAGAGGTTAGAACTGAAGAACCAGATGATACGAGTTCAGAGGAACCCGCTCCCGATGCAGGGGAGGGGGGTTCAGGTTTCCTCTCATTTTTCAGGGAAAAAAGGATAACAGAAAAGGACGTGGATGATGTACTCTGGGACCTGGAAATGGCCCTCCTGGAAAGTGACGTGGCCCTTGAAGTGGCTGAAAAAATCACCACAGAGTTGAAGGAAGAACTGGTTGGAAGGAAGGTTAAGAGGAGCACCGAAATATCAGAATACACAATGGAAGCCCTTAAAAAGGCTGTTAAGGATGTTCTCAGCGTTGACGGTGTGGACCTCCCGCAGCTCGTGGAGAAGAAGAAACCCCTTGTTATAATGTTTGTTGGTATAAACGGGACCGGCAAGACAACCACCATAGCAAAGGTGGCCAGATACTTCATGAAAAAGGGCCTTGAGCCCGTGATAGCAGCTGCAGACACCTTCCGTGCCGGTGCAATAGAGCAGATAGGTCAGCACGCAGATAAACTCGGAGTCAAGCTAATAAGCCACCGCAAGGGAGCCGACCCCGCCGCCGTTGCCTTTGACGCGGTATCCCATGCAAAGGCCCAGGGAAAGGATGTCGTCCTCATAGACACCGCAGGGAGGATGCAGACCAACGTGAACCTCATGGACGAGATGGCCAAGATAAAGAGGGTCGTCAGGCCAGACCTCATAGTGTTTGTCGGTGATGCGCTGACAGGAAACGATGCCATTGAACAGGCAGCCCGATTTGATGAAGCCGTTGGCATAGACGCAGTTATACTGACAAAGGCTGATGCAGATGCGCGCGGAGGCGCAGCATTGTCCATAGGCTACATGATCAAAAGGCCCATAATATTCATGGGGATCGGGCAGGGCTACGATGACATAATGGAATTCAAACCCGAATGGATGGTGGAACAGCTATTCGCATGAACTGATTAATGGACATCCATGCAGATAAAATACAGAATACAAAAATTTTTATACAGCCATGTCACATTACCCATGTGGAGACTTTCATATGGGTGTAAGGATACTCCTTGTAGAGGATGAGGCAATAACGGCGATGGATCTCCAGAGAAAGCTGGAGTTCTGGGGATATGATGTTGTGGGGGTTGCATACAGTGGTGAGACTGCAGTTGAACTTGCACAGAAGCACCACCCTGATCTAATTTTAATGGACATAGTCCTCAAGGGCCCCCTGAACGGTGTTGATGCTGCAAAAGAAATTCGTAGCCTTGACATACCTGTGGTTTTTCTATCAGCCCACTCAGAGGGCTCCACCATGGAGAGGGCCAGGGAAGTGGAACCCTACGGATACCTGATAAAGCCCTTTGATGAGAAGGAGCTCCTATTCAGCATTGAACTGGCGGTTCAGAGGCACCGGAGCCAGTTACAGATAAAAAAACTTAACCGTAACCTCAGAATGCTCAGCGACTGTAACCAGGCCATTGTAAGGATAAATGACCCTGAAAAACTTCTGAGAGAGGTATGCCGGATCATCGTCGAGGTCGGTGGTTACAGGATGGCCTGGATAGGCCTTGCAGAGAATGATGAGGAGAGGTCTGTGAGGCCCGTTGCAGAGTACGGATTCCATGAAGGCTACCTTGACTCAGTAACCATCAGGTGGGATGATAGCGTATACGGGGAGGGCCCGACAGGAAGGTCAATAAGGGAAGGGGAACCCGTCATAATAAGGGACACCGGAGAGGATCCCAGATTCACCCCCTGGAGGGATAGGGCCGTTGAGAGGGGATTCATGTCAGTCATTGGTCTTCCCCTCACTGTTAAGGGTGAGACCATAGGAGCCCTCACGGTTTACTCGGGGGAGAGGGATGCCTTCGATGAGGAGGAAGTGAAACTTCTCATGGAACTTGCAGGGGATGTGTCATTCTACATTGAATCCCGTGAAATCCTGAAGGAGATGGAGGAGAGGGTAGCCAGAACGGCCCAGAGGGAGAGAATTCTTAAGAGGATCTTTGAATTATCCCCCGTTGCAATACTGAATTTTCAGGTGGACCATGGGGAACCAGCGCTCCTGGAACTCAACAGGGAGGCCTCAATAATAACAGGGGTGGAGGAATGCTCTGGATCCCTGGGAGTCCATGACGTCCTCAGGGGTCTTGATGAGGAAGATCTGAAGAAGATCAAGGGGGCCATCATGGGGGATGTTGAACTGGAAGAAATGATAAGCTACCCCCACCATGGAAGGACGAAATTGTTCAGGTTAAAGATTGTGAGGCCCTCCCGAGAAATTGCCTCGGTATTCCTTATCGATGTAACACCTGAAAGATAGTATCTGAACTTAAAAAAATAATCCGGGCCACATAAAGACTCAGTCTCTGAATTCTGCTTTCTCGGCCCATGCCGGAGAACATTCACTCCCTCAGAGGGGAATGTATCAACGAGGAGACACTCCCATGAGGAACCATTCACTCCCTGTCACAGAGGAGTGAACCTCCAACCCCCACATCCTCCGGTGGGAACTCCCTTATAAGAACCGTTATTGTTGACTCCGGGAGGCCCATAATTTCACTTGAGACCTCTGTGATACGCTTTACGAGTTCCCTCTTCTTTTCCCTTGTCAGCTCATTGCAGTTTATCTGGATAACAGGCAACTATATCACCACCCATAGGTATTATACTCATATAATAAATCCTTTAATAGATTCAGAGACCAGAAAATAGCAATTGCAGAGGAATCATGATGATTGGAGAACAGCTCTTAAAGAAACTTTTTCCGGACTTTGAGGAACTTGTCCAGCCAGCTGGAATTGACCTGAGGGTTGATAAGGTTTACAGACAGATGGGACCCGGGTCACTGATTGATGATGAGAAGAACCTTCCACCCCTCGAAATGCTTGAGCCGCCCATCTACAGACTTGAGCCAGGCAAAGCTTACCTTGCAAGTGTTGACAGGATGATAGAGATACCTGAGGGATATGCAATGCTCTACCTGCCAAGGTCAACCCTCCTGAGGTCCTTTGTATCCGTTCAAACCGCCGTTGGAGATCCTGGTTTCAGGGGTACCCTCCAGTTCCTTTTACATAATCATGGAGAATATGAGTATACACTAAAGAGGGGTGAAAGGATAGTACAGGCCGTGGTATTCCCGGTGGAGGGATCAGGAAAGTACAGTGGAAGCTACCAAGAATGAATTTCAATCCCATTTTGGTCTGATTTTAACCTGCTGAGGGTCGTCTTCAGGCTATACGCGTGTCCATTTCAATCCCATTTTGGTCTGATTTTAACAAGGAAAAAGCCCCTTTGAAGCATATGAAATCCTCAAATTTCAATCCCATTTTGGTCTGATTTTAACTAAATGATTTTGATGATTTAGATAGTGTTATTTTATTTCAATCCCATTTTGGTCTGATTTTAACATAGAAAGAAAGACAAAAGAAAGAAAAGAAAAATAGAAATTTCAATCCCATTTTGGTCTGATTTTAACAAATCCAAAAGAACCACAGAGGACAAAGAAAAAATAGATTTCAATCCCATTTTGGTCTGATTTTAACACGGCTCCAGAGAGAAAAATAAGAGGTGATAGAAATTTCAATCCCATTTTGGTCTGATTTTAACTGAGAAAGAAAGGGGAGGATCACTCCTCCCTCCTAATTTCAATCCCATTTTGGTCTGATTTTAACCCAGTCGCAGGTTAAGGGCCCTTACGATCGCCAATTTCAATCCCATTTTGGTCTGATTTTAACTCAATTGAAAACCACCATCCATAGCTATTTCCATACTCATTTCAATCCCATTTTGGTCTGATTTTAACGCGAAATGAAAAAAATCGCTACTGAGATGTTTCGGATATTTCAATCCCATTTTGGTCTGATTTTAACTCGGTGGTGAAATGAAAAAAATCGCCACCGAAATGTACATTTCAATCCCATTTTGGTCTGATTTTAACGCGGACGGGTTAAGGTGGCTTGGGGGCGTGATCTAATTTCAATCCCATTTTGGTCTGATTTTAACGTATGGTCTCGCTGAACTCATCTGCCATGAACTAGCATTTCAATCCCATTTTGGTCTGATTTTAACTCGGCAAACTCTATGCGTTTATCTTCTTCAGGTATTCCCATTTCAATCCCATTTTGGTCTGATTTTAACAAGCACTTAGACAGCATTGAGCCAACACAGTGCTTCAATTTCAATCCCATTTTGGTCTGATTTTAACCCTTGAATGTGGCTTTAAGCCTCCTCGCATTCATTTCAATCCCATTTTGGTCTGATTTTAACTATTACGTGTAGATTGTGGTGTACTCTTTTTTTCCAGTATTTCAATCCCATTTTGGTCTGATTTTAACCCGCCCTGAGAGCCCCCATTGGGCTTAAATCAGTCCAATTTCAATCCCATTTTGGTCTGATTTTAACTTTTAATTACACTGTCAGCTGTGGATCGCACAGTAATTTCAATCCCATTTTGGTCTGATTTTAACGTATGGTCTCGCTGAACTCATCTGCCATGAACTAGCATTTCAATCCCATTTTGGTCTGATTTTAACTCGGCAAACTCTATGCGTTTATCTTCTTCAGGTATTCCCATTTCAATCCCATTTTGGTCTGATTTTAACAAGCACTTAGACAGCATTGAGCCAACACAGTGCTTCAATTTCAATCCCATTTTGGTCTGATTTTAACCCTTGAATGTGGCTTTAAGCCTCCTCGCATTCATTTCAATCCCATTTTGGTCTGATTTTAACTATTACGTGTAGATTGTGGTGTACTCTTTTTTTCCAGTATTTCAATCCCATTTTGGTCTGATTTTAACCCGCCCTGAGAGCCCCCATTGGGCTTAAATCAGTCCAATTTCAATCCCATTTTGGTCTGATTTTAACTTTTAATTACACTGTCAGCTGTGGATCGCACAGTAATTTCAATCCCATTTTGGTCTGATTTTAACACGTGGCCTCCGGGGCCACGTCGACCCTTATTGAGCATTTCAATCCCATTTTGGTCTGATTTTAACTGGAAAGAATTGAAGAAAAATATTGGGTAATAAAAAAATTTCAATCCCATTTTGGTCTGATTTTAACCACCGTTACGGTGGATGAGACAGAGACCAATAATTTCAATCCCATTTTGGTCTGATTTTAACGAATTCTTCCTCGACGGCAAACCAGTCCAAATAAAATTTCAATCCCATTTTGGTCTGATTTTAACGAAGAGTACTGGAAATAATGATCACCATTTGCTTGATATTTCAATCCCATTTTGGTCTGATTTTAACACATTGCACATCGTTTCTACCGACTCTCCGCCACCCTTTATTTCAATCCCATTTTGGTCTGATTTTAACGCTGCGCTCTCTCGCAGCCTATCGAGGACATCCCAATTTCAATCCCATTTTGGTCTGATTTTAACTATGGCCTATTCATTACTTCCATTCTTGGTTTTATAAATTTCAATCCCATTTTGGTCTGATTTTAACTTGTATGACTACGTCCGCTATGCTCCTAAGAGCATAAATTTCAATCCCATTTTGGTCTGATTTTAACCTTGAGGCGGTTGGTCATGTCATTGATGCTCTCCTGGATTTCAATCCCATTTTGGTCTGATTTTAACATGTTTGTAATGGACGGTAAATCAAATGAAGCTTTAATTTCAATCCCATTTTGGTCTGATTTTAACTCGTCATGGCACTGGAAACCATAGAGATGTTTGTAAATTTCAATCCCATTTTGGTCTGATTTTAACATAGGTACTATTTTGTGGATATGTTAAAATTATATATAAAATTTCAATCCCATTTTGGTCTGATTTTAACACCTAAAACCGATTAAGAATAAGTATTTCACGATAAATTTCAATCCCATTTTGGTCTGATTTTAACCCTGCTCTCTCACCCTACTGCGTAGCTCATTGCTTCATTTCAATCCCATTTTGGTCTGATTTTAACTCATTTTTTCATTCACTACCATTCCTTTCACCTCCATATTTCAATCCCATTTTGGTCTGATTTTAACGATGTCACTCGTGCTGCACTTTTCCATCTCCTCCAGTATTTCAATCCCATTTTGGTCTGATTTTAACTTTCATGGGAAATAAAAATCAAATTAGAATTGTAAATATATTTCAATCCCATTTTGGTCTGATTTTAACATAAAGGTTATTATTATAGTAATAGTTCGCATTTACATTTCAATCCCATTTTGGTCTGATTTTAACCTCTCTCACCATTCTTATACCATTCCGTAGTTTTCAATTTCAATCCCATTTTGGTCTGATTTTAACATGGCCAATTTTTTCTTTATTTGGCCTCTATCGCTCTGAAATTTCTCCTTTCAGACATATAAATTTGTCGATCCCTGATAATGCACTCCATTTATATGGATAGACGACTTAACAGAAGGCCTTAAAATCCATAAATAAGAGATTTAAACTATTTAAAATAATCTAAAAAGAATTTTAGCAAGATAAATAATCATATAATTGATATTAAAACCTCTAATCCTTAAAGAAGCTTAAAATAACATCAAGTTATTATAACAGGAAGCTGAAAAATGGCTCATAAACGACTGGACGAATGGGCTCCAATTGAGCATATAGCTTATTTAAACAATTTAAATTTAATTTTAAGATTTTTTAACGTGCTATGAATTTAATAATTAGTATATAAGTTCCATTGTGGTTTAATGAAGATTCTGATTGTACGCTAAAACCAGATAGGCTCTGAGGCCAGTTTTTACTGAGTGGTCAGAGTGAAAGTTCATGGACAGCCCTCCCAGTCAGCAATGCCACGAAAAAACTTCCAGGACGACATCATAAGCTCTCCAAAAAATACGGGCCTCTGATGAACTGAAAGCGGCGCGGATGAAAAATAAAACCTGCATGAAAACCAATAAAACTGATTCTCCCATCGGCAAATGGCATACTGGCAACGGTATGCCTGGCATGAAAACCAGTACTGATTCTCCGATAAAAAAGAATTGTCTGATGACATCATCAGAATGTACGGACCCTGTCCTCCAGCATACTCACTGATTCCGGGTTTGAGAGGGTGCTGACATCACCCACATCCTCACCCCTCACAATGGCCTTTATCACCCTCCTCATTATCTTACCTGACCTTGTCTTTGGAAGGTCCTCAACGAACTCTATGTAACTGGGACTTGCAATGGGACCTATCTCCCTCCGCACATGTTCACGCAGAACACCCTTGAGGCGGGGTGTGGGCTCCACTTTATCCCTCAGAGTAACGAAGGCCGCTATCTCCTCTCCCCTGAGGATGTCAGGTTTTCCAACCACCGCAGCCTCAACAACATCAGGATGGCTCACAAGGGCTGATTCAACCTCTGCAGTGCTTATCCTGTGCCCTGCAACGTTGAGGACATCGTCCTCCCTGCCCTGGATCCAGAAGTAACCATCCTCATCTATCCTTGCAACATCACCGCTGAGGTAGATGCCCGGAAATGTGCTCCAGTAGGCATCCACATACCTCTCAGGCTCCCTGAAGAGTGTCCTGAACATTGCAGGCCACGGTGTTTTTATCACAAGGTGGCCTCCGCTTCCACGCAGACTCCTCCCCTCATCATCCACAACGTCGGCTATCACCGTGGGGAATGGTTTTCCTGCGGAACCCGGCTTCAGGGGTGTCACAGGGAGGGGTGTTATTATGTGCATCCCGGTCTCTGTCTGCCACCAGGTATCCATGATGGGGCATCTGCCACCACCAACGGTCCGGTAGTACCACATCCAGGCCTCGGGGTTTATGGGTTCCCCAACGGACCCCAGTATTCTGAGTGTTCTGAGGTCATACTTCTCAGGCCACTTGTCCCCATATTTCATGAAGAGCCTCACCGTCGTGGGTGCTGTGTAGAGGATGCTGACACCGTACCTCTCAACCATGCTCCATATCCTTCCAGGATCCGGGTGATCAGGTGCACCCTCATAGATGACCGAGGTTGCACCCTCAATGAGGGGGGCGTAGACTATGTAGCTGTGACCCGTTATCCATCCTATGTCAGCCAGACACCACCATATGTCCTGGTCCTTAACATCGAAGACGAACCTGTAGGTGGAGCTCACACCCACGGCGTAGCCCCCATGGGTGTGCACAACACCCTTTGGTTTACCCGTCGTGCCGGAGGTGTAGAGTATGAAGAGGGGATCCTCAGGGTCAAGCTCCTGGCAGGGACATTCATCGTCCATGCCCTCAACAGCCTCGCTCCAGTAGATATCCCTCCCATCCACCATGCTGACATCATCCCCCATGCGGTCCACGACTATGACCCTCTCAAGGGAGGGGATCTCATCTGCGACCATATCAAGGGTTTCCTTGAGTCTTATTACCTTACCCCTGCGGTAGAATGCGTCTGCAGTGATCGCAACCTTTGCCCCGGCATCTGCAGCCCTCTCCCTGAAGGCCTTGGCCCAGAAGCCGCTGAACACTACACTGTGGACTGCACCTATACGTGCACAGGCGAGCATGGCTATGGGGAGTTCCGGTATCATGGGGAGGTATATGCTGACGCGGTCCCCCCTTGAGACACCCATATCCTTAAGGGCATTGGCCAGGCGGTTAACCTCCCTGTAGAGGTCATAGTAGGTGAGCTTCCGGACGCTACCATCCTCACCCTCCCATATATATGCCACCCTGTTTCTCTCAGGACCCATAACATGCCTGTCAAGGGCACTGTATGTGATGTTGAATTTCCCGCCTGTGAACCAGCGGGCATGGGGTGGTTCCCATTCAAGGACCCTGGTGTAGGGTCTGAACCATTCGAGTTCAGATGCCATCTCATCCCAGAACCACTCAGGGTCAGAGCTGGCCCTCTCAAGGAGCTCATCATAACCCCCAATACCCCGGGCGTCCATCCAGGCCCTTATATTGCTGTTTTCTGCAAGTTCCTCGTCTGGATTAAAAACCCTTTCCTCCCTGAGCAGAGCATCAAGCTGTCCTCTCATAAACAACCCCCTTCTGTTAATATTTTTTTAATTCATGATTTAAATAGTTGGCAGAATATAGATGGGTGCATGAAGATGTGTGCGGAGGTCCTTGCAGGGATCCTGGAGGAAGCTGGTTTCACCCATATCTTCGGGCACCCGGGTGAACAGATACTGCCACTCTATGAGGCCCTCAGAAAATCCGGGCTTGAACATGTTCTCATGAGACACGAACAGGGAGCCGTCCACGCCGCAGATGGCTACGCCAGGGCCTCTGGAGGACCGGGGGTCTGTGTTGCCACCGGAGGACCTGGCGCCCTTAATCTTGTGATGGGTGTGGCTGCAGCCAGCACAGATTCCGTACCCCTCATTGCCATGACCGGTGACCTGCCACGGGGTGGGGGCCCCGGCAGGTTCCAGGAGGTTGACCTTGAGGCGGTTTTCAGAGCCCTTACAAGGATGAGCATGACCCCGGGGAGTGGTGATGAGGCCTCCATGATGCTGGCTGACTCCATAAGCTCCCTCAGGAGGGGGCTTACCGGTGTCATACACATAAACCTGCCAAGGGACGTCCTTGAAGAGGATGCATGCCCCCCTGTGGGGCCATCTGAAGTGTTTAGGGAGCTTCCAGACATGAGCAGAGCGCTGGAACTTCTGGGATCCGCGAGAAGGCCCCTTATACTTGCAGGTGGTGGTGTAATCTGGGGGAACGCCGTTGGTGAGTTCAGGGAATTCATAGAGAATGTCAGGATCCCGGTGGTGACCACCTACAGTGCAAGGGGTGTTATACCCGAGGACCATCCACTCTGCCTGGGAATGACCGGTACCCGGGGGACCCCGGCAGCTAACCATGCTGCAGGGAACTGCGACGTTCTCCTGGTCCTCGGGGCGAGGCTCTCAGAGAGGACCCTGGCAGCCACAGGAAATCCCCGCGTAATACACGTCAACACTGACCCCTCTGTACTGAGGGGTGATGTTGTGCTGGAGATGGATGTGGGGGATTTCCTGAGGGAACTGCCTGAATTAAAAGGACCGGAGGGGTGGTTTAAGGAACTTGCAGCCTACCGGAGGGATAACCCGCCCATCAGTGAGTTACAGCCCCCCGGTGGGGGTGCATTTGTAACATCATCTGCTGTGAGGGGTATCCTTGATGCAGCCCCCGATGCCACCATAGTCAACGATGCCGGTAGCCACACCACCTGGGTGACCCTCCACCGGCGGGTTCTCCGTGAGAGATCCCTCATATTCTCCGGTGGCTTCGGGCCCATGGGTTACGGTCTCCCGGCGGCCATCGGTGCAAAGCTTGCAGACCCATCCAGGGATGTCATCATGATAGCGGGTGACGGCGGATTTCAGATGACTATCCAGGAACTTGGCACCGTTGCTGAGCTGGAGCTGCCCATCACCATGTGCATCCTGAATAACCAGAAGCTCGATGTTATAAGGCAGTGGCAGGAGATGAACTACGGCACCAGTTACTCTGTTGAACTGAAGAACCCTGATTTCATTAGACTTGCAGATGCCTACGGTATAGGTGCGGAGAGGATCCTCAGGTTGGAAGATGTCTCAGGTGCCGTGGAGAGGGCCCTTGAGTCAGGTGAACCCCGCCTCCTGGAGTTCATGGTTGAAGGGGAGGACATACCACTTCCCGGGGTCAGGCCCTGATCCCCTTGCATGGTGAGGGCCTGGGGATATGTGCTAAAGAATTCTAATCCCCTTAAGTGTCTGAAAATGATCTTCTGAGGTCCCTCACTGCATTAGGCTCCCGGAGGACCCCTGAACACGGAGAGCTCTTCGTCAACGAACAGGGGCCATGGTGATTCCGGGTGGAGAATGTTTTAGGGTCCGCCAGAAAAAGGAGAAATCCGCGAAAAAATAGATATTTAGAGGTCCTCAGGGAGGTAGGTGTCTGCAACTGCTGCAACAGCCTCTCCCATTTCAACCTCAAATCCGAGCTCCCTGAGGGTCATCTCAAGGGCTGAAAATGTTGTTATAAGTTCCCTGTGGGTTATGTTACCCATGTGACCGATACGGAATATCCTTCCCTTGAGGTGGTCCTGTCCCCCTGCAAGCTCAACATGGTACTTGTTCCTCATTGTCCCCCTCAGTTCACCATCTGTAACTCCCTCCGGGAGATTAACAGCCGTGACCGTTGTTGATGAAACTGCTTCATCAGGGAACAGTTCAAGGTCGAGGGCCTTCACCGCATTCCTTGTGGCCTCTGCAGCTATCTTGTGCCTCTTTATCCTGTTGCTGAGTCCCTCCTCCATTATAACCTTGAGGGCCTCATGCATTGCGTATATGAGTGAAACTGCAGGGGTGTATGGTGTCTCAGGTGGCTCCGCGTCACCGCTCTTCCTGTACTTCTTGAGGTTCAGGTAGTATGTCCGGGGATTATCCACAGCTTCAATGACCCTCCAGGCGTCGTTGCTGAGGGTTATGGCTGCCATGCCCGGGGGTGCTGCAAGGCACTTCTGGGAACCTGTAACACAGATGTCTATGCCGTAGGCATCAACATCGACCTCATCCCCTCCCAGGGATGAAACCGTGTCAACTATGTAGAGGGCGTCGTAGTCGTCCATTATCTTCCCTATCTCCCTGATGGGGTTAGCAACACCTGTTGATGTCTCATTGTGGACTACTGTGACTGCCTTTATATCATCATTCTCCTCTAGGGTGTATCCAATGTCATCGGGGTTAACGGCCTTACCCCACTCCACGTCTATGGTGATGGATTCGCCTCCAAAGGCCTCCACTATCTGGGCGAACCTCTGACCAAATTTACCCCCAACAACATTCAGGATCTTATCGCCGGGTTCTATAATGTTTGCAACTGCGGCTTCCATTGCAGCTGTCCCTGAACCCGTCAGTAGGTAAGACTTATTGCTGGTCCTGAAAACATCGGACATCATCTCAGTCGTTTCAGTCAGGATCCTGCCAAAGAGGGCGCTCCTGTGGTTAACAATGTTCTCTGACATTGCCTTAAGGACTCTCTGGGCCACCCTCGTCGGCCCGGGGATCATAAGCAGTGTTTCATCCATTTCCAAAAAACCTCCAGATTAAAGTGGATTTCATAACCTGTATCTATTTTTAATCTGTCCATTTAAAAAGATTTACATGAGCCCCGGCCAGCCATCAGTAAATCCGACCTGAAAATTCAGCCAGCCATGGGGCCCTGAAGAGGTGATTAACTGATGGATCGCGGCTTCAGGGACCTGAACCAGGCTCCTGAGCTCCAGCTCCCACCAGGAGAAAACCCAAAGAATGATATATAAATGTGGATAAAGTTATCCCATGGAAGTCCAGGTATGGCTCAGATGGTACACACGTATACTTGATGACTTTGGATTTGACAGGAGGGCTGATGAGGAGTCAGCATCATACCTCGACGCCTTCCTCAGGGAACACGGATGCCTGCGGGTTGATGACATTGATGTCCCATCCAGTGACTTCATTGTATTCGGGGCTGGACCATCACTCAGATCCCACCTCAAAAGGTTCAGGGCCCTTGATGAGCCCATGACAGTCATCTCGGCAGATGGTGCCACCACTGCACTCCTCGAGGAGGATGTGCTGCCTGATATAATAGTAACTGACCTCGATGGTAAGATGGAGGATATAATCGAGGCAAACCGGCAGGGGGCGGTGGTGGTGGTCCACGCCCATGGAAACAACCTCCCTGCCCTCAGGAGGTACCTCCCACTCCTCCAGAACATCATCGGGACAACCCAGAGCATCCCCCATGGCTGTCTCCACAATTTTGGTGGATTCACAGATGGTGACCGCGCTGTTTTCCTTGCCGCAGCCCTCGGCGCCGGTCGTATAGTGCTGGCAGGCATGGACTTCGGTGAGGTTGTGACAAGGTACTCAAGGCCTGATATGGACTCTGAGCTTGGACCGGCCGATCCCGTTAAAAGGCTCAAACTAGAGTACGCCAGCAGACTAATAGACTGGCTTGAGAGGAACGGGGATGTCAGGATAGAGAGATGGTGAATTCAATAAAATGAACGTGAAGGACCATGAAAGGCGATAAGAGGCGCGATATAAGGGATATACTCCTGCATGATGAGACCCTCTTCAGGAACATGAACGCCTTTGACCCCGACTATGTTCCTGAGAACTACAGGTACAGGGAGTCCCAGATGGAGGCCCTTGCAGTGTGTATAAGGCCCGCCCTGAGGAATGGGAGGCCCGTCAATGCGGTTATACTGGGGTCCTGTGCAACAGGTAAGACAACCGCCATCAAGAAGATATTTGAAATGGTTGAATCAACATCAGAGGGCGTTGTATGCTGCTACATAAACTGTCAGCTCCACACCACAAGATTCGGGATCTTTTCACAGATCTACAGCAAGATATTCGGGCACCAGCCCCCTGAAACCGGAGTGCCGTTCTCAAGGATATATCAGACCATAATGCAGCACCTTGCCAGCGAGAAGAGGGCCCTGGTGGTTGCCCTTGATGACATAAACCACCTCTTCTACAGTAAAAATGCGAACAAGGTACTCTACGATATACTTAGGGCCCATGAAGTATTTGAGGGTGTGAGGACCGGGGTATTCGCTGTTCTCTCAGACATCGAGTTCAGGTACGCCCTTGATAAAAATGTTGACTCCATATTCATACCCCAGGAGATCGTATTCCCTCCCTACACCCGTGAGGAGGTGTTCAACATACTCAGGGATCGTGTCAGGGTCGGATTCTACCCGGGTGTCATTTCCGATGAGCTCCTTGAGAGGATAACTGACCATACAATGGATACCGGGGATCTCCGCTACGGTATAGACCTCCTGAGGGTCTGTGGAAACCTTGCAGAGGCGGATGCATCGCCGGTGATAGGAGAGGAGCACCTTGAAAGGGCCCTGAAGAGCACAGGACCCGTGAATCTCATACACACGGTGCGAACCCTGAACGAAAATGAGAGGGAGTTTCTGAGGATACTTGCAGACGCCGGCGAGGATATGACAGCCGGGGCCCTCTACGAGCTCTTCAGGGAGAGCACAGGTTCAAGCTACTCATCCTTCAACAGAATCATTGAGAAACTGGAATTTTTAAGGTTGATTGACACAAGGCTCACCGGTAAGGGTGTTCGTGGTAACTCCCGGATTTTGATTCCACGTTTCAGCAGGGAGGACCTCAGAAGGTGCCCTGGCTTCTGATTCAGATACCCGCAGGATAATTTGAGTTGCCTCCCGCTGCGACGCTGATAACGCCCCACAGGAGGGCCATGAGAACCATTGAGATGATTAAACATGACCTCACATCCACCACAACGGCAAGGTGCCCGAGACGTCTCCATATACTGTTTGATTTCCTCAGACTGTGCATAATAATCCACTCCACTACCATGTTCATGTGGAGATTATTTAAGAAAAGAGATAGAGAGCACCTGAAAAGTAAAGAGTAAAGCACATACCGGGGATAGAGAAGCCCCCTCAATAACTCAGTGTATGTGCATCTTAAGTTTATGATCAATGTCACCTGCTGCACACCGGGAGGGAGATCATGAAAGGGTTTGAATTCTTTGATGTCACTGCAGATGCTGGATTCTGGGCCTATGGACATGACCTCGAGGAGGTCTTTGAGAACGCAGCCCTTGCAATGTTCGAGGTTATGACCGACACGTCACTGGTTGAGGCTGCTGAGGAGAGGAGAGTTGAAATCACATCAGAGGATAGGGTTTCGCTTCTCTATGACTGGCTGGATGAACTGCTCTTCATACATGACACTGAATTTATTTTATTCAGTAAATTCAAAGTTAAGATAGATGAGAAAGATGATGGCCTCCACCTCACCGGCACCGCCATGGGTGAAGAGATAAAGGAAGGCCATGAGCGGCGTGACGAGGTGAAGGCCGTGACATTCCATATGATGGAAATCCTGGATGAAGATGGGCTGATAAAGGCTAGGGTAATTCTGGACCTCTAATTGATGAGAAGAAATGATGGAGGATGGTTTGCATGAGTATACATGAAGAACTGGTTAAGGTGAGAGAATCCGTATGGGAAGTTCCAACATCATACAAGAAGGGGATGAGGGTGCCCGGGAGGATCTTCCTGAGGGAGGAGGCCCTCAGGGACCTTGAGAAGGGGGCCATCGATCAGGTGGCCAACGTTGCCTGTCTCCCGGGTATTCAGAAGTTCTCCATTGGACTGCCAGATATTCACTTCGGTTACGGCTTCAGCATTGGAGGTGTGGGTGCCTTCAGCGCCCGAACAGGAGTTATAAGCCCTGGAGGTGTTGGATTCGATATAAACTGTGGTGTGAGGATGGTCAGGACAAACCTTGACCATGAGGATGTCAGACCAAAGATAAAGGAGCTCATAAACACGCTCTTCACCAATGTCCCCTCCGGTGTTGGGAGTAAGGGGAAGATACGCCTGAAACCCGGGGAGATCGATGAGGTGCTTGAAAACGGGGCTGAATGGGCCATTGAAAACGGATACGGCTGGGACCAGGACCTCAGGCGCCTTGAAGAAAACGGTAAAATGGAGGAGGCCAGCTCAGAAAAGGTCAGTGAAAAGGCCAAGAAGAGGGGCATACCCCAGCTCGGATCCCTTGGCTCAGGTAACCACTTCCTCGAGGTCCAGATGGTTGATGAGATCTTCGATGAGGAAGCAGCCAGGGTCTACGGTGTGAGCCCCGGAAAGGTCGCCGTCATGATACACTCAGGTTCACGTGGCTGCGGCCACCAGGTCTGCTCAGATTACCTCAGGCTCATGGACAAGGCATACAGGAGGTACAAGATAAACATACCTGACAGGCAGCTTGCATGCGCCCCTGTGGACTCGGATGAGGCCCTGGATTACTTCCAGGCCATGGCAGCAGCTGCAAATTATGCCTGGGCCAACCGTCAGATGATAGTCCACTGGGTCAGGGAATCCTTTGAGGCCGTCTTCGGTATGACTGCAGAGGACATGGAGATGGAAATCGTCTATGACGTGGCCCACAACATAGCCAAGAAGGAGGTCCACACCATAAAGGGTCGTGAAACAGAGGTATTCGTCCACAGGAAGGGGGCTACAAGGGCATTTGGACCGGGAAGGGATGAGATACCTCAGGAGTACCGGAAAATCGGTCAACCGGTGATAATACCGGGGACAATGGGAACATCATCCTACCTTCTCCACGGAACAGAGGTTGCCATGGAGGAGACCTTCGGTTCAACCGCCCACGGCGCCGGGCGTAAGATGAGCCGTGCAGGTGCCAAGAAGACCTACCGCGGTGAGGAGGTCCAGAGGAAACTTGAAAGTGAGGGCATCTATGTCAGGGCCACCTCCATGCCTGTGGTTGCAGAGGAGGCCCCGGGGGCCTACAAGGACGTGGACGTCGTTGTGAGAACCGCCCATGAAACAGGAATATCCCGCCTTGTGGCGAGGATGCTCCCCCTCGGCGTTGCCAAGGGATAGCCGGGGTGAAGCAATGATAGGGATCATTGGAGGTACCGGCATATATGAGATGGCTGAATACGGGAGGCTGGAGAGAAGGGAGTCCCTCATCACCCCCTACGGCAAAACACCTGAAATATCCGTATTCAAACTCCACGGGCGGAGGGTCGCCTTCATACCAAGGCACTCACCGGGCCATGATAAACCCCCGCACATGGTAAACTACCGGGCGAACATATGGGCCCTCAAAGAGCTGGGGGTCAGACAGATAATAGCAACAAATGCCGTGGGGTCTCTTAAAAGGTCCATAGGACCCGGGGACTTTGTTGTGCCCCATGACTTCCTCGACTTCACGAGGTCCCGTCCATCAACCTTCTATGATGAGAAAACAGTGCATGTAGACATGACAGAGCCCTACTGCAGGAATATACGTTCCGCCCTCAGCGGATCATCAGGTGTGGTTGATGGGGGGGTGTACGTGTGCACCGAGGGCCCCAGGTTTGAAACACCTGCAGAGATAAGGATGTTCCAGACCCTTGGGGGCACCGTGGTTGGCATGACAGGACTGCCAGAGGCCGTCCTTGCAAGGGAGCTTGAGATGTGCTATGCAAGCATATGCCTCGTATCCAACTATGCGGCGTCCATTTCACCCAGCAAGCTCACCATAGATGAGGTCTTCGAGATTATGGATGAGAAGAAGAATGATCTCATAGACATCATTGATGCTGCAATCAGGGACCTCAAAACAGAGCAATCATGTCCATGTCAGCATGCACTCAGAGGTGCCGACGTTAATAATCATGAGGAGGAGTTATATGAAGGTTTTAATGATATCTGCAAGCCCGAGAAAGAAGAGCAACACCATGATGGTCCTTGAGCACTGCAGGGAGGCTATAGAGAGCCATGGTGTTGAAACAGATATAATATCACTCCGTGGAATGAAAATCGAATCCTGCAGGGCCTGTCTGAGCTGTGCGAAGAAGCACCGCTGCAGGATAGATGACGGCCTCAACGATATAATCGACAGGATACGTGACTCCGAGGGCTTCATAGTTGCAACCCCTGTCTACTTTGGAACCGCCAGGGGCGACCTGATGGCGGCGCTGCAGCGGATCGGAATGGTTTCAAGGGCCTCAGACGGATTCCTGAGCTGGAAGGTCGGTGGCCCCATTGCGGTTGCAAGGCGCGGAGGCCACACCGCGACCATACAGGAACTCCTGATGTTCTACTTCATAAACGACATGATAGTACCGGGTTCAACCTACTGGAACATGGTATTTGGATGGGCCCCCGGCGAGGTTGAAGATGACAGTGAGGGAATTGAGACCATAAGACGTTTCGGAGAAAACGTGGCTGAGCTCATAAAAAGGATAAATGGCGGTTCTTAAGATGAGGATAGCACTGGCCTCCTCCAGTGGGGAGGAGGTTGACCTCCATTTCGGGAGGGCCTCCCAGTTCCTTGTGTATGAATACAGTGGGGGTAAACCAAGATTTCTTGAGAGGCGGACCGTTGAAATCTCTGAACCCGGGAAACATCAGTGGATGAAAGCCCTTGATGCCATCAGAGACTGTGATGTTGTAATAGCTGTCCAGGCCGGCCTCAGGGGTAAGGTCGGGATTGAGGATGCCGGTATAAAATTCGTGGCCGATGAGGGCCCGGTTGAGGAAGTGCTTGAAAGGTGGGTCAGGCACACCGAATTCATGAAGTCAGTGTAACCCGCATAACTGGCTGTTCATATTCATGACCACACAGCACCCCAAACCACCATGTCAAGATTTAAATACTCCCTTATCCTATTATAGAGTATTCCATACTGGCGGTGTATGTAACTCTAAATCATGGTTAACCAGTTAAATATGAATTTTTTGAATTTATGTTAAATCCAGCTGTTTTTACGGTGTTAAAGATTAAGGTGATATAATGGCAAAGGCTCGAAGAAGGAGAGTACGTGATACATGGAAAGAAAAGAAATGGTATGTGATAAAAAGTCCTAAACTGTTTGGAGAAAACGAGATAGGAACAACACCCTCAAGGGACCCTGACTTCCTCCTCAAGAGGAGGGTTGAAGCCACCATGAGGGAACTGACCGGAGACTTCTCAAAGCAGTACGTTAAGCTGAAGTTCCAGATAGACAGCGTCGCCGGCAGTGAGGCCACAACCAGGTTCATAGGCCACCAGGTCACGACGGACTACGTCAGGAGCATGATAAGGAGGGGTACGAGCAGGGTCGATGCCCCGGTTATAGTTGAAACAAAGGATGGTTACAAACTTAAGGTCCATCCCCTGGCCATAACAATCCGAAGGGCGAAGTCCTCACAGCAGAAGTACATGAGGCAGAGCATAGAGGAACACCTCAGGGAAATCGCCTCAGAGAAGACCTTTGAGGAACTCGTGGAGGGTATTGTAACAGGAAAAATAGCCTCAGAAATATACCACCAGGCCAAGAAGATCTACCCCCTCAAGAGGGTTGAAATAATAAAGAGCAGGGTTCTGGAGGAACCAGCCTAATCAAATGGATCGGGACCCCTCATGATAGACCTCAACATTGGATACGTACTCCTGTGCGTATTCATTGGATTCTTAACCTACTATAGAGGTGCCCTCGATGTATGGGGGTCCCTTTTCATGATCCTTATGGGTCTTCTCATAATATTATCCGCCGGTTTTAACTGGCTCCTTCTTATTTTTATTTTCCTCGTTCTTGGCCTCCTATCAACAAAGTACAGACATGAATACAAGAAGGAGCTTGGTGTCTTTGAGGGAACCAGAAGCGCCAAGAACGTTATATCGAATGGGATAGTGCCCTTCATAATGGCTGCCTTTGGATACTATGACGGTTTTGTTGGGGGCTTCATAGGATCCGTTGCAACCGCCACCGCCGATACCATGGCGAGTGAGATCGGAGTTCTGCAGACACCGCGACTCATAACAACACTTAAGAGGGTGGAACCCGGGACCGATGGAGGCATATCATCCCTTGGAACCGCTGCTGGTATAGCGGGAGCAGGTATAATTGGTTTATCAGCATTTTTACTTGGTGTATGCCCTGATCCCCTCAAATCAATGAAGGTGGCTGTGATTGCAGGGACTGTGGGTTGCTTCATGGACAGTCTTCTGGGTGCAGTCCTTGAAAGAAGGAAGTACCTCACCAATGAACATGTGAACCTCCTTGCAACAGTTACAGGGGCAGTTATAGGAATTATTTTAGGATAGAGATCATAAATCTAGGAAGGTGGGTTAATCATGAAAGGGGTAATAATGATAATAGACGGGATGGCTGACCGCCCGCTTGAGAAACTCTCAGGCAGAACACCTCTCGAGGCCGCCAGCACCCCCAATATGGACAGGATAGCAGAGTCAGGTATTAACGGTATAATGGACCCCATAAAACCCGGTGTGAGGGCGGGGAGCGACACATCGCACCTTTCAATCCTCGGATATGATCCCTACAGGGTTTACACCGGAAGGGGACCCTTTGAGGCCGCTGGTGTTGGCCTTGATGTGAAGCCAGGGGACATCGCATTCAGGTGCAACTTCGCAACTGCAGACGAGGATATGATAATAACAGACAGGAGAGCCGGACGTATAAGGTCAGGAACCTCAAGTATAGCCCGGACGATAAATTCAATGACCATTGAGGGCTTTGAGGACGTTGAAATAATATTCAGGGAATCAACAGGTCACAGGGCAGTCCTTGTACTGAGGGGACCCGGACTCGGGGATAAGGTCTCAGATGCAGACCCCAAGGTGGAGGGAAAACCTCCGAAGAAGATAAAGGCACTTGATGGATCCCCTGAATCCCGGAAGACAGCTGAGGTCCTCAACAGGATCGTTAAGGAATCCTATGAAATCCTGAGGGACCACCCGGTCAACACCGGGAGGATCGAAAGGGGTGAGGCCCCTGCAAACATAATACTCCCACGGGGGGCAGGTGCCGTTCCACATGTTGAGAAATTCCAGGAACGCTACGATCTGAAGGCGGCGTGCATAGCCGAAACAGGACTCATAAAGGGTATAGGGCACCTCACAGGCATGGATGTGATAGACGTTGAGGGGGCCACCGGGGGAATAGACACAGACCTTGAGAGCATAAAGAACGCCATATCCAGTGCAATTGCCGCTGATTACGATTTCCTCCTCATAAACATCGATGGTGCTGATGAGGCTGGACACGACGGCGACCTCGAGGGAAAGGTCCGTTTCATTGAGAGGGTCGACTCCATCCTCGGGGACCTGATGGGGGATGATATCTACTTCATACTAACGGCGGACCACTCAACACCTGTATCTGTCATGGACCACACAGGTGACCCTGTGCCCATCGCCATAACCGGGCCGGAGGTCCGTGTTGATGATGTCACATCCTTCAGTGAGAGGGCCGCCGCGGCTGGTGGTCTCTGCCGGATACGGGGATCCGATGTCATGGACATACTCCTCGACCTCATGAACAAAAAGGAAAAATTCGGGGCTTAAGATGAAGGAGAAAAAACCGCGACTCTTCGGTACATCAGGTATAAGGGGCCGCTTCGGAGAGAAGGTCACACTGGAACTTGCAGCTGACACCGGAAGGGCCCTGGCAACCCACCTCGGTGGTGATGGGGAGGTTGTTGTGGGCTACGATACAAGGACATCCAGCCAGCTTCTGGAGAATGCCCTGATCGCCGGGATAGTAGAATGTGGCTGTGATGTTACACGCCTTGGAATGGTCCCCACACCCCTTGTGGGTTACGCAGCATCCCGTCTGGGTGCAGCTGCTGGTGTGATGATAACCGCATCCCATAACCCCGCCCCCTACAACGGGATAAAACTCTGGAACCCTGACGGGATGGCCTACAGACCATCGCAGGAGAGGGTCATAGAGTCCATAATACACAGCAGGGACTTCAAAAGGAAGGCCTGGGATGAACTGGGGTCCATAACCACGGTTGATATGAGGGATGACTATGTCAGGGCGGTACTCGAAACCGTGGAGATTAAAAAACCCCTCAAGGTCGTCATTGACTCAGGGTGCGGCGCAGCATCCCACCTGTCTCCCCTCATATTCAGGAAGGCCGACTGCAGGGTCATAACCCTTAACTCTCAGCCTGATGGTTTCTTCCCGGGCCGTGACCCTGAACCTGTCCCTGAGAACCTCTCGGAGCTGATGGAGACTGTGAGGTCAACCGGGGCTGATCTGGGCATAGCCCACGACGGTGACGCAGACAGGATGGTTGCAATCGACGACCAGGGACGATTCGCAAGCTTCGATAAGCTCCTGGCCCTCATGGCAAGGGAGATTGGAGGTAAGATAATAACAACCGTTGATGCGTCCCTCTGTGTTGATGAATGCCTGGGGGACCGGGGCGAGGTCATAAGGACCCGTGTGGGTGATGTGCATGTGGCCAACACCATTGCAGAGGAGGGGGCCAGGTTCGGAGGTGAGCCCTCAGGTACCTGGCTGCACCCTGATTTCTGCATGTGCCCCGACGGGATACTCTCAGCCCTCAGGGTGGCGGAACTTGTATCAGCAAGGGGGCCCCTCTCAGAGCTGCTTGAGGAGGTGCCATCCTACCCCAACATAAGGGACAAGGTCCCGTGCCCCGACGAGAAGAAGGATATCATAATGGAGAGGGTAGCTGCTGAGCTCAGTGACCAGTTCAGCGAGACATCAGATATTAACACCATCGACGGCGTCAGGATATCCCTCGATGATGGGAGCTGGGTCCTTGTGAGACCATCAGGGACAGAGCCCTACATCAGGATCACCCTGGAGGGAAAGACAGAGGAGAAGGCCAGGTATATACATGAAAGGACCCGCGGTTACCTTGAAAATGTGATAGGGTGATGGAATGCAGGCAGTTATTCTAACAGCAGGTGAGGGGACCAGGATGCGACCCCTCACCCTCACAAGGCCCAAGACCATGCTGCCAGTTGCAGGTAAACCCATACTGCAGTACAGTGTGGATGCCCTCAGGGACAACGGTGTCCATGATATCGTGATGATAACAGGCTATCATGAGGAGGCCGTCAGGTCCCACTTCGGCGACGGATCCGGATCAGGAGTCAATATAACCTACGTAAGGCAGGAGGAACGCCTTGGAACGGCTCATGCCATAGGTCAGGCCTCAGAGCTTATAGACGATGAGTTCATTGTACTTAACGGGGACATCATCACGGATCCGGGGCTCATGGGCGACCTGATTGGGTCATACCATGAGAGGAAACCCGAAACACTGATGGTCCTCAGGGAGGTCCCGGACCCCTCCTTCTTCGGGGTCGTTAAGGTTGAGGGGGACCGTGTAAGGGAGATCATAGAGAAACCAGGCCCCGATGCAGGGGCAGGGAACCTCATAAACACAGGCATATACGTGTTCAGCCCGGCCGTCTTTGATTATATAGAGAGAACCCCCCTATCCAGGAGGGGAGAATACGAGATAACAGACACCATAATGATGCAGGTGAGGGATGACCTCCCTGTGAGGGCCATAATATCAGACAGGGACTGGATAGATGTTGGCAGACCATGGGAACTCCTTGAGGCAAGTGAAAGGCTCATGAAGGACCTTGAGGATTCCGTGGAGGGTGATGTGGAGGATGGTGTGACCATACATGGCCCTGTTGCCATTGGCGAGGGCACCATTATAAGGTCAGGCACCTACATCCAGGGACCGGTCTACATAGGCAGAAACTGCGATATAGGCCCCAACTCCTACCTCAGGGCCCATACCTGTATAGGGGACGGTGTAAGTATAGGGAACGCCGTCGAAGTCAAGAATTCAATCATAATGGACGGTACAAACATCAACCACCTCAGCTATGTGGGGGATTCCGTTATAGGGATGAACTGTAACATAGCTGCAGGTACCAACATAGCCAATCTGCGATTTGATGATGGCCCCGTCAGGATGGTGGTAAAGGATGATGTCGTGGAAACCGGTCGGAGGAAACTGGGGGCTGTGTTCGGTGATGGTGTCAAGACAGGTATAAACTCAAGTTTCAACCCCGGTGTCAAGGTGGGGAAGGATTCCTGCATAGGTGCCGGCTGTGTGATATCGAGGGATGTGCCCTCAGACAGACTGGTGATACTCAGGCAGGAGCACACTACAATGGAGTACAGGTGATAGGATGGGCTTCAGAGTCCTTGATGGTGCCAGGATAGTGGGGGATGTGAGGATCGGTGATGGTTCCTCTGTATGGTACAATGCCGTCCTGCGGGGCGACCTTGAACCCATCGAGATAGGGCGCTGCTCAAACATCCAGGACAACTGCGTAGTCCATACAAGTCGCGGATACCCTGTCAGGGTTGGTGACTGCGTATCTGTGGGCCACGCCGCGGTCCTCCACGGGTGCATTGTGGCAGATAATGTCCTCATAGGTATGAACTCCACCATCCTCAACGGTGCCGTTATAGGAGAGAACTCCATCGTCGGAGCCGGGGCGGTGATAACCTCGGGTAAGGAATTCCCCCCTGGAAGCCTGATAATCGGGACTCCTGCAAGGGCTGTGAGAGAACTCAGTGATGAGGAGATAGAGTCAATAAGGGATAATGCCCGGAGGTATGCTCTGCTGGCACGTGAATAACTCTCCAGTGACCTGAGTTAACCGAGATTGTATGAAACTCAAGAGTGGTTCTATGGTAAAGATTCGGAATAAGATCAATGATATTGAACCCTATGTACCTGGAAGATCCATAAAGGAAATTGCAGATGCCTATGGTCTTAAAGAGGATGAGATAATTAAACTTGGATCCAATGAGAACCCCCTGGGCCCATCACCCGCCGCGGTGGAGGCCATGGAGCGTGAACTTGAATCGGTTCACAGATACCCCGAGTCAGCCCTGACCGACCTCAGGGAAGCCATAGCAGACTACGCAGGGGTTGGGATGGATCAGGTTATAGTGGGTGGTGATGGTGCCGATGAGATAATCGATGTCCTGGGGAGGACCTTCCTTGAACCGGGGGAGTCCTTCGTCGTGCCCATGCCATCCTACATGTACTATGAGTACACACTCCAGGCCCATGATGCAAGGGCTGTCCATGCACGGTGGGACGTCAACGAGAACCGCCTCGACCTTGAATCGGTCCTTGATGCGGTTGATGAATCAACCCGCCTCGTCTTTCTCTGCACACCCAACAATCCCACCGGGGGCCTCATAGATAAGAAGGAAATCCGGGCTGTTCTGGAGTCAACAGATGCCCTGGTGGTTGTTGATGAGGCCTACACCGAATTCGCAGGTGTGGACAACACTGACCTCCTCCCTGACCATGAAAACCTCTTTATCCTGAGGACATTCTCAAAGGTGATGGGACTTGCAGGTATGAGGATAGGTTATGGTCTCGGGGACCCACAGATAATAGAGTACATGCACCGTGTAAAGCCGGTTTTCAGCCTCACGAGGCTATCCCATGCAGCTGCCCTTGCAACCATCAGGGACAGGGATTACATAAAAAAATCCACCGAGTACTCAATAAAAAGCAGGGAGTACCTCTACTCCGGGTTAAAGAAATTCCCGGAACTGAGGGTTTTCAGATCATATGCAAACTACATACTGATTGACGTGAGGGGGACAGGCAGGACCGCTGCCGAACTCTCAGAAGAACTCTTAAGGAAGGGTATAATCGTGAGGGACTGCACTTCCTTCACAGGACTTGATGAATACTGGATACGTGTCAGTGTCGGCACCCTTGAAGAGGATAGAAGGTTCCTTGAGGTCCTGGGTGAACTGGTTCAGTGATTCCAATGAAGATTGGTTCAATGGCAGTTTCAACCCTCGACTATCCCGGAAAAACCTCGCTCGTTATATTCACTGCCGGCTGCAACTTCAGGTGCCCCTACTGCCACAACCCTGAACTCATAGATGGGGGTGATGAAGTTGACCTCGAAACTGTCCTTGATGATGTGGAGAGGTACTCAGAATTCGTTGAAGCCCTGGTGGTGAGTGGGGGTGAACCCCTCCTCCAGGTCGATGCCCTCGAAACTGTCCTTGAACATGCACGTTCCCTGGGACTTGCAACGAAACTGGATACCAATGGCTCATATCCTGAAGCCCTTGAAAGGCTACTGCCCCACCTTGACTATGTTGCAATTGATGTGAAGGCCCCCCTCCACAGGTACCCTGAACTTGCCGGTGCCTGTGCCGGGGGCGTGATGAGGAGCCTTGAGATCCTCAGGGATTCGGGTGTCACAGTGGAGTGCCGCACAACCTTCGTCCCGGGTCTCATGGGGGAAGAGGACATAGAGATGATTGCAGAGTCAATCGAATGTGATGTCTATGTCCTGCAGCAGTTCAGGAACAGGGTCGTCCTTGATGAGTCACTCAGAGAAACAGAGCCCCCATCACCCAGGAGACTCAGGGAGATTGCAATGAGGGTCAGAGACAGATTCAGAATGGTTAAAATACGTACAGAGGAATTCGGGGAAGAAGAGATCTAGATGATAACCCTCTAAGAGAATCCAGGAGGTGGAGACCCGTTGCCCATACTCTCATTCAGCAGCAGGGACATTGACCTTGTAACAGGCAAAAGGACCATGACTATAAGGCGCAAGTGGAAGAGGCCCCTCAGGGTCGGCGACCGGCTCCACTGCTACTGGAACCTCGTCTCAAAGGACCGTGAAAAGGTCTTCGAAGCTGTGGTGACAGACGTTGAAACCGTGAGTTTCAGGGAACTCAGAGAGAACGATGAGCTGGCCAGGGAGGATGGTTTCAGGGACGCCAAACAGCTCGAAGAGGAATTCCAGAGGATGTACCAAGGTGAACTCACGGATGATACCGAGTTCCAGGTGATAAGGTTCAGAAAACTTCCTGTGGATGAATGGGAAGGTAAAAGAATCGATGAGAAGGCCATGATAACAAGAAGGGCGGACATACTCTTTGATTCAGGTAAATTCAGTAAATCAGAGCTATGTTACACCGCGGCCCTCAGGATAGACCCCAACGACGTCTACATACTCAACAGACTCGGTGACAACCTCACAAGGCTGGGAAGATTCGATGAGGCCCTTGAAAATTACCGGAGGGCCATAATGATAGAACCTGAGAACCCCTACATATGGAATAACATGGCCATAACCCTCCTGAACGCCGGGAGGGTGGATGAGGCCCTTGAGGCTAGTGAAAGGGCTCTGAAAATAAAACACGACCCGGACCTCCTCTACTGGAGGGGTGTGATGCTTGAGGTTGCAGGAAAACCCCTGGAGGCCCTTGAATCCTATGAGCGATCCCTTGAAATTGACCCCCGGAACGCCGAGGTCTGGACTGCCAGGGGAAACCTGCTATCTGACCTCGGGCGGATGGAAGAAGCCATAGAATCATACAACAGTGCCCTTGAGCTTGCCCTTGAGGATGAACAGGACCCCAATGTCTGGAACCGTAAGGGTAACGCCCTCCTTGAACTTGAAAGATTCAATGAGGCCCTTGAATGCTACAGGAGGGCCATTGAAATGGAACCAGAGAACGATGTCTACTGGACCAACATGGGGGTTGCCCTCCTTGAACTTGAAAGATTCGATGAGGCCCTTGAGGCCTTCAACAGGGCCCTGATGATAAACCCGAAAAATGAGGATGCCGGGATACTCCGTGAGGAGTGCCTTGAGAACCTCTAAACAGCTATTTCAGTTTTTCCATGGCCCTCTCGACCAGGGATATGCCCCAGCGGGCCATTTCATCTGCCTGCTCCTGTGTCTCTGACTCTGCGAAGCATCTGAATATTGGCTCGGTCCCTGAGGGCCTTATTATGACCCACCCGGCTTCACTGAATATTTTAACACCGTCTGTGGTATCTATGTCCCTTACACCCTCCTCATCTGCCAGCATCTTACTTACCAGGTCCATCACATCCCCTTTAATTTCATCGGGACATTCTATTTTCCTCTTACTGGAGTAATATGCGGGTAGTTCCGATACAAGCGCTGATAGTGGCCTGTCCTCATGGGCCATTATCTCGAGTATCGTGGCGGCTGTGAGGGCTGCGTCCCTCCCGTATACAAAGTCGGGGAATATTAATCCACCGTTTTCCTCGCCTCCAAATAGTCCGTCTGTCTCTTTAAGTTTTCTTGCCACCAGGAGGTCCCCTACAGCTGTTGTTATTACCTCTCCGTTGTTCTCTGATGCTATATCGTATATTGCTGAGGATGTTGCGACGGTGGTGACTATTATGCCTCCACCCTTTTCCTGGAGCATCCTCTTCTCAACAAGGGCGAATGTCTTATCGCCGAGGACAAATTCTCCCCTCTCATCGATACATATTGTCCTGTCTGCGTCACCGTCGTGGGCTATGCCCAGATCAGCCCCGGTTGACCTCACAGTCTCCATCAGCTCCGAGAGGTTCTCAGGGACAGGTTCAGGGTCACGGCCCGGGAAGAAACCATCAGGCTGAGAGTTAAGTGCTATCACCTGACATCCGAGCCTCCTGAGGATGTAGGGCATGGTGTAGGACGCTGCTCCACAGCCACAGTCGACCACCACCCGGAATTTCCTTCTACGGATGGCCTCTGCATCGACCCTCGCTATGACACCGTCCTGGTACTCCCTGATTATGGAGGGGTTTGATGTGAGGTTTCCGATTTTATCCCAGGAGGCCCTCCTGAAATCTTCGCTGAAGAATATCCTTTCTATTTCCTCCTCCAGGTCATCAGGGATGCCTATGCCGTCTGAGTCAACGAATTTTATACCGTTGTACTGTGGGGGGTTGTGGGACGCCGTTACGATAACCCCTCCATCATAATATTTTCTGACTGCATACTGAACGGCTGGCGTTGGGAGTATTCCCAGGTCAACAACATCACATCCGCTTGAAAGAAGGCCGGATATGACAGCATTCTTTATCATTACAGTGGATGTCCTTGTATCTCCTCCAACAGCTATTTTCCCTTCTACAGTTGAACCGTATGCTGCCGCAAGCTTTGATGCGAATTCAGGTGTTAAAACCTCATTTGCAAGTCTTCTAACTCCGAATGTGCCAAATAGTTTCTTCATTTTTTAACAGCCCCATTCACTGGATAATATTTGAATTGTAATCACCAGTATGGATAAAGTCAGACCTTCACTCCGTATGAATTTTTAATCACATTACCTCAATGAATAAAGTCAGACATTCACTCTGTAAACAGAAAAGTCCCGGTTCCTGTAAACAAGTCTGGAGTAGGGGGGAGTCCTCTCCTCATTATCCAGGATTATGTATCCCACACGATCCCTCATTATATCATGCTTCGTATAGTTAAAGCTGCTGATATATTTTTCCACGTTGATTGAACGGATGGTTCCTGGCGCATAGCCGCCCGCCGAGACCGGTTGCCCTGAAACTGCAACTATGGCTGGTTGGATGTGGTAGTCAGACACAACAACAGTTGCATGGTCTCCGTTATACCTGAACCACTCTGCAATATCGAGTTCAGAATCTGAAACCTCGAGTTTTATGGAGCTTGCAAGGGAGTAACCATCATAGATGCAGTAAAGGGATATAAGCAAAATAATGGCGTAAAAGGACCATTTGCCATTATTTATTCGTATTGAATTGAAAAGATTTGCACTCAGTGTTGCCATCGGGAAGAGGGCGAAGTACAGTATCCTGTCCGAGAGGACCTTCAAACCCAGAAGGTAGGCAGCTGTAAGTGCCAGGACGAATACAGTCCAGACAGCCATTATAACATCCTTTTTCTCCCTCCGTCCAGCCGCATGAACAATTCCTGCCAGTGAAAGGATTGTGAGCAGAACCCCCAGATGGGTGATGTATCCCTCTAGAGGCAGGGAACTGGTCGCCGGTGACCTGAATACAAAACCGTATTTAACTATAAGGGGTGCATACCAGACCGATGCAAGTAAAAGGCCGGACCCGAGGATTATTAATAGATTCCATGGTCTGATATCATATTTTCCAATGTAAAGGACAATGGTTGAGAGAGTAACCACTGCTAAAATTATGGAGGCAGAAAGGATATGGGTCATTAACATTAACCCCAGGAGCAAGCCTGTTAAAACAGGGTAAAGTCTTGAGCAACATTCCATGGACCTGTAGTATCCATAAACAAAGAGGGGGATGGAGATCATCGCAAGGGACTCAGGGATCGGGAACATCATCCTCATGAAGAATAGACTTGAAAATAGGAACATGCCTGTTAAGAATCCTGCCAGAGGTCCGTAGAGTTTTCCTGACACATATGAAAATGACAGTAGAATGAGAAATGCAAACACCGGCTGCATGAATCTGGAGACTGTGAAAAAACCCAGGCCGGTTATTTTACTGAGAAAAAGCAGCATTATGTGAAAGAGGGGTGGATAATATAGGGGTCTCCCGTGGGGGGCGGAGGTTAGAGGATCCCAGAACACGATGCCCCTCCCCATGTAAAGGGTGGCATTATGTATATGGTAATAGACATCCCATGTCAGTGGAACAGTGTACCTGAAGGTGGGTATTAAAGCCAGGGCAAATGCACATAGTGCCGGTAAAATGATTAGGAATACATCCCTCTTCCTCCCGATATCCATGTTCTCCCTCCATAAATTAATTAGGTAATAGCTAACTAATGTAGATGAGGTTTGTTAGCATGATTATTAAAGATATCCTCAGAGAAAATCAGGACTTCAGGTTCCGGGATCTCTCAGATCTAAAACATTCCCCGAAGCTGTGTATCATCACATGCATGGACTCGAGACTTATAGATCTCCTTGAGAGGGCCCTTGGGATCGGGAGGGGTGATGCGAAGGTAATAAAGAATGCGGGTAACATTGTGGATGATGGGGTTATAAGATCCGCTGCAGTTGCCATATACGCCCTGGGTGTGAATGAGATCATCATAGTCGGGCACACCGATTGTGGGATGGCACGCCTTGATGAGGATCTCATAGTCTCAAGGATGAGGGAGCTCGGGGTTGAGGAGGAGGTCATCGAGAATTTCAGTATAGATGTGCTGAATCCAGTTGGTGATGAGGAAGAGAATGTGATTGAGGGTGTTAAGAGGCTGAAGTCATCCCCCCTCATACCAGAATCCATAGGGGTCCACGGACTGATAATAGACATAAACACAGGGAGATTAAAGCCACTTTACCTTGATGAAGATTAACCATAACCAGGGAGAGGCCTCAAACCTGAAGGTTCCTCTACGGCCACCTCAAGTAATCCCCTGTACTCCTTCACCCTCCCGGTTACCTGCACTCTCATCCCCTTCAGCAGTATGGGGGCAGGGCCATTCCTCTTTATTGTCTCTGCTGTTGATTCGAATATAACAGCCGTTATTGTGCCGGTGCCATCATTTATTTTCAGGAATATGATTCCCGAGTGTTCTGATTCGCGGACATCAGCCACTGTGCCCTCGACCGTAACCTTCCTGTCAATCATGCCCCTGTCAATCTGAGCTATTTTAATAGGGTCCGGTGTGAGGGTCGCCGAAGAGATTATCATTCCGGTGAAGCCGGCGAGTCCCAGCATGGCTGATATTATGAGCAGTTTCCTGTCATCCAGAAGGGTTCCCATAAAAGTAATTATTACTTTGTACTATTTAAATATTACTAACCTGGTTGGTCTGGCTGTCCGGACTGGAAGAGGGACTCTATACGTCCAACTGTATCAACATCGTCCAGGCACAGATCGTCCCTTATACGTTTCACCACTGGAAAACGCAGGGAGTAACCGCTTTCATACTCAGGACTCTTCACTATCTCACTGTAGGCGACCTCAAGTATTATTTCTGGCCTGACCAAGAGTTTCCGTCCCTTCCTCTCAATGGCAAGTTTTTCCATCCTCTCTGAGAGTTGCTGGAGCGTCTCATCGTCAAGCCCCGTTGCAACATGTGCAACCGTAACAAGGTCCCCGCTATCCTCATCCCTGGCTGCCAGGAGATAGGATCCCACCAGATGTGCCCTTTTACCCCTGCCATAGGTGCCACCGACCACAATGAGGTCCAGGGTCTCTGGTTCTGCCTTAAACTTAAGCATCTTTTTACCCCTTATACCCGGTATATACGGCGCCTCCGTATCCTTTATCATTATACCCTCATGTCCCTCTCTTATTGACTCCTCGAAGAGCCATAGAGCATCATTCAGGTTATCCGGGCCCACATCAACCATGCGACTCGCCTCAACCCTTCCAGGTATTTCTGAGAGTATTGACTCAAGGACCTCCCTTCTGTGCCGGAGGGGTTCATCGATGAGGGGTTCTCTGTGGTAGAGGACATCAAAGAGGAACAGTGAGAGGGGAACCTCCCTTGTAAGTCTCTCCACATCATATTTTCTTCTGACACGCTGGAGTATGTACTGGAAGGAGGCTGGCCTCCCATCCATGGTGACTATTATTTCCCCCTCAACTATGTAGTCATCGGCTGGAAGGGCCTCCTCAACACCCTCAAGTATCTCGGGGACCGCCGCGGTGATGTTCTCAAGTCTCCTGGTGAAGATGGATATCTCATCCCCGCATCTGTGTATCTGAACACGTATACCATCATATTTGGTTTCACAGAAGGCCCTTCCAAGCTCCGTTATGGCAGATTCTATGCTGCTGGCAAGCTGTGCCAGCATTGGTTTCACGGGTCTTCCCGGTTCAAGGTTGAGTCTTCCAAGTCCAGGCTCGCCCTCCTCCCTTGCAACTGCGGCCACCATTCCCAGGTCATTTGTGAGCATGTGGGCCCTTTCAACGAGTGCCGGGTCAACCTCAAAGGCCCGGGCAATGGCGTCCCTTATGATTCCCTCTGCAACACCAACCCTCAGTTCCTCAAGGACCGTCCTTGTTATATAGCGTGCCTCCAGTGGCTTTGCCTGGGACAGGACCTCAACAAGTATGTTTATCTTCTTTGACTGTGCCCTATCACCAGAAGCTGATGCCAGGGCCTTCAGTCTGCTGTAAACAAATTCCACTGTCAGGGGTTGTGAAAAAAAGGTTGTTTGAGTTTTTCTGGAGAATAGTTTTTCACTTGCAAGGCCTATATCACCCTGTTCCCTTATTTCGTCCTCGATTTCATCCATCGAAACCCCCACAACCAGGGATATTGCCTTCATGAGCAGCTTTATGCCAACCCCAAGTTCCTCCTCACTCCAGATTGGAAACACCCTGCCAAGCATCAGTATTGTTACATCGGGCAGAAGTTCCTTATCAACACTCCTCAGGAGTTCCGCAAGTATTTCAGTCTTTTCAAGGCGTTTTGTGGTTGATTCAAGTCTGTGGTATACCTCTGCAAGTTCCATATAGAGCAATTCCTTCATCCCCTAAGTAATCTGAACCGTTAAACTCCCATCGACCTTAAAACCATTCTTCAGCACCTACAATTCACAGTCATCCTTGTCTGCTGGCGCTTCCGCCATGTCCCTGAAGTGTTTGAAGAGTTTCCAGGCCCATCCAACGGCCTCTTCATCCCTTGAAAAGAGGAATCTCACGGGATCATAGAGGCCATCAGACATGAATAGGGAAAGGGCCATTGCCGTCTCCGTTATTATGAGGCTGAACCTCAGTTCAGAATCGATGGTGCTGATCTTAACATTTTCCGTAGCTTCAACATGTTCAATTGCATCCACAACATTCTCTGAGAGGATCATCTCGGTCTTTATCCCCGCTTTCAGGAGGTCCCCGTAGAAGGGGTGGTGAACGCCTGAAAGGATCCAGACCCTCCCGGAGTTCATGACGTTCTTTGTAACTACCTCATAGGGCTCTGTGAGGTTCTCGGGTTTTGCCTCGAGGAGTGATACTCCCTCAAGGGATTCTATGCTGTAGAGGAGTGATTCGGGTATGGATCCAAGGTCATGGTCAAGCAGAAAATCCGAGAGTTCCCTGATCACCGAGATTGTCCTTATAATCCCCTGAACCTTCAGAGATATTATCCTGCCGGTTGATGATAGTTCATACTTACGGTTGACCCTGCAGACCAGCCCCTTGTCCTCGAGCTGGTATATGGCATGGAGAATAGTTGATGAACTTGATTTTATGATGGACCTCATCTTAGAGAGTTCCATTGGACCGTCCATGAGGGCCATTAAAACCCTGAGCCTTATCTCGGATGAGAAAAGAAATTTGATATCCTTTCTGACTTCAGTGAAGGCTTCCAGCAAGGTAATGCACTCCTCTATTCAATGAAAACATGGAATTTTCCTGCCACGCCACAGATGGGGCAGGGTTCCGGAGGGATCTTCCTTGCGCAGAGATAACCACAGATGCGACACCTCAGCACAGGTATGTCAAGGCCGGCTGGTGCCCTGCCAGGACCTCTACTCTTTCCCCGCCTCTCGGGTATGGATCTGAACTCAACGTCCTCATCCCTGACATAGAGTCCACAGTAGCATGTCCCGTATTCCTCAATATCATCATCCCTGTAATCACAGGGGCACACTATATCCCTGTCCTCCTCGGGGTTGCCTGATGCGAGTCTGCAGGGGCAGGAATCATAGCCATATCTTTTCCTGTTAACCAGCATCCCCCTGAGCAGTTCCATGACGAATTCCCTGTCAGGATTAAGCTTATAACCTGATTTCTCTGCTGATTCCCTAACCTCTCTGTATAGTTCCTGGAGTTCATCCTTCATGATGATCCCTACCTGAGGGATGATTTTATTGAGAGTGGATCGAATCCCACCACCACTTCCTCATCGTTTATTACAAGTGTGGGGAATGAGAGGGATGGGTTCCACCTCTTAAGCTCCTCAATTACATTCTCACGTTCCTCACCCTCAAGGAGGTCGACGTATATATAATCGTAGGCCACCCCAAGTTCCTCCAGCAGCTCCCGTGTCCTTTTGCACCATCCACATGTGCTGAGTGCAAATAGCCTTACACTGCCCCTTTCAGTACCTTCAACATGCTCGAATCCCATAGGACCACCAGTTTAATTATGGTTCTGATCTCTATTAACCCTTACCAGCATGTTAAGGATCGAGGCTGTGATTCATCTGTCTTCACGCAGTATCCTGAGGGCGCAGTATTCGCCACACATTGAGCACATCTCTGAATCCTCAATTGGGCACTGCATCCTGTATTCATATGGTTTTTTTGAGTCAAAGGCCAGTTTGAACTGTTTATCCCAGTCAAAGGACCTTCTTGCATCAGCCATCTCAAGTTCAGAATCCCATGCGCCCGGTAATTTTCTGGCGGCGTCTGCAGCCTGGGCAGCTATCCTTGATGCAATGACACCCTCAATAACATCCTGAACCCCCGGTATCGCCAGGTGCTCTGCCGGTGTGACGTAACAGAGGAAGTCCGCCCCGTTCATTGCAGCGACGGCCCCGCCTATGGCTGCGCTTATATGGTCATAACCCGGTGCCATGTCTGTGACTATGGGTCCAAGGACATAGAAGGGTGCGCCGTCGCAGACCTCCTTCTGTATCTTCATGTTGGCGGCTATCTGGTCAAGGGGCATGTGACCGGGCCCCTCAACCATGCACTGAACATCTGCATCACGTGCCCTCTCAACGAGTTCTGCAAGTGTGAGGAGCTCACTGATCTGGGGTATATCAGAAGCGTCTGCCAGGCACCCCGGCCTGAGGCCATCCCCGAGGCTGAGTGTGACATCATACTCGTAGGCCACTTCAAGGAGGTACTCATAGTTGCTGTAGAGAGGATTCTCCTCCTGATTCTGCATTATCCAGGCTGCAAGGAATGCTCCTCCCCGGCTAACTATTCCCATTATCCTCCCTGATCTCTGAGCCCTTTCAACGGTTTCCAGGGTGATTCCTGAGTGCACGGTCATGAAGTCAACCCCATCCCGGGCCTGGTTCTCTATGGCCCTGAACATGTCATCCTCATCCATGTCCACCACGGCTCCATCTGACATGAAGGCCTCGACACCGGCCTCGTAGATGGGTACCGTGCCCACAGGAACGTCAACAGCCTCCAGGACCGCTTTCCTGACATCCCTCAGCATGGGGCCTGTGCTGAGGTCCATGACAGCATCTGCACCGTATTCGACAGCTGCAAGTGCCTTATCAACCTCCAGTTCAATGTCCTCCATTTTTGAGGATGAACCGATATTTGCATTGATCTTTGTTGAAAGATTTTCCCCTATGCCGCAGGGTGATGATTCCCGATTAATATTGGAGGGTATCACAATTCGACCGTTTGCAATACCCCTAATGAGCATCTGAATGTCCAGGTTTTCTTTCCGGGCAACCTCCTCCATCTCAGGGGTTATATTGCCCTTTCTTGCTTCTTCCATCTGAGTCACTTTGGATCCCTCAATCTTAATATATGAATATCCATAAAAATAATTTCATGATCAGGAAGCTCCGTGCAAGGGATATAATGCTCCGTGATGTTATTGTTTCCCACCCCGATGACCTTGTCGCAGCCGCCAACCTCAAGATGGTCCGTGCGAACGTGGGTGGTGTCCCTGTTGTGGAGGGTGATAAACTTGTTGGGCTCATAACCCACAGGGACATTCTGCTTGCCGGTGGCGAGGCCCTGAAGCTTCGGGTGAAGGACATAATGAGCCAGGACCTTGTTGTGATTGATGAGGAAACTCCTATAAGCAGGATAAGCCGTATAATGGCAGATACCGGATATCAGAGGATACCGGTTGTCAGGGATGGTAGACTGGTTGGACTGATAACCCAGAGCTGCATAATAAAGGCCCTTGCAGATTATCTCTAGTTTCATACCAGTGGTTGCGGGGAGCCTGAACCTTTCCCTGAATCCTTTATACCACCCATCCTTTTAATTCTGAGTTCAATGAATCTTTTACCATTCTTTGTGCATGCATATACCGGTATGGCTGATCCTACCTTCAGCAGCGCCCTTCTATCAGCTATTCTTCTTATGTATTTTGATGCGCATGATGTTACAACATCGGCTGTGTTAATCACTTTCTCGGCGCCCCTGTAGTCTATCCCGGTCAGGTGAACGGCGAATATGTAGATTTCGCCTCCATCCATTTCCCTCAGCCTCTCTGCCTCTGCCGGGTCAGCCACGGTGACAGCAACCCTATCATAGCCCATCTCAAAGGCCCTTTCAACCCCCTTAACCTGGTCTATCGTGGCTTTTTCGGGGTCAAGGACCTTTTCTGGTCCTATGGATCCTATAACCTCATCCTCAGGTGATGTTTCCACCACTCCTGATATCCTGCCCCCGATTCCCTGTGCAAGTTCGGGTTCGGTGACTATGACTGTGCCTGCACCATCACATACCATGACTGCTGCGTCCACCTCGCCCTCCTCGATGAGTGTTGAGATTATCTCAGAAATGCCAAATGATAGAAAATCCCTCATTCTTAATTCACGATTACCTGTGCACATGCCAAAATCTTTAATGCGAAACTCAATATTTTGACGGATAGCCTCAGATGTGATTTTTTCAATGCCCCGGTACTTATGAAAGAGGGGACAGTAATCGATAAGTGGTTCGGATACATCAACCACCCTTCCATTCCTCACGGTGACACGACTTTTTCCCAGGGCCTCTATTACATGTTCACCCACAGCGAACACCTCAACAGCTTAGGGGTACGGAAACCCATCGGCAGGGTCCGGTTTCAGGATGAGGGAAGCATCGGATCTCAGGAGTGCATTGACGGTTGCACTGAATGAGCAGAGCGTTCCTATACCACATCCAACCCTCCTATCACCAGATAGGATATCCACAGTTATATAATCTTCCATCCTTACATGTTCCCTCACACCGACCCTGGTCATCCTCTGAAGTATCCTGTTTCCGAGGGCACCCATGGATTTCCCGAACCAGAAATGTTTCAGGGGACAGAGGTCACAGTAATTCTTAAAGATGCGGTTCCACTTGCTGCTTCCAAATCCAGCATCTATCTCCGCCCTCACCGTTGCATAGGCTATGCAGCACCCCCAGTTCCTGCCGATGACCTCCCCATTCTCAAGGAGGGATACATGGATCCTGTTCCTCCTCCAGGCGACCCTGCCGGTCACCCCTCTCTCATACTTTTCCATTCCCGTGTTTCTGGATTTCCTGGATGCCATCCTCCTCCTGATTGATGGCACCCTTGAAGCTGCTATGTTTACTGCACAGACCGGGCAGAAACCTGATGCTGCAGATACAATTTCATCACCTTCTGCAGAGTATAGTATGACCTCTATGCCAGGGCCGTCCCTTCTGACCTCAACTGAACCCCCAGCCGACCAGATATCAGATATTATCATGGAGGCTGTGTTAACAACCCTCCCGTAGCCAGACATCTCTGCAACCCGTATCTGGTCTCTCCTGCCTGTCAGGAAGGGCGAGAGTTTATCTGCAGCTTCGTCATCCAGAAATCCTGCATTGATCTCGGCCTCGAGTATCGCCGGGGCCCAGGTTATATCCGAACCCTCCCCCACAGAATCCCCTGAAGGGTCAGTTATCCTGGCCCTGACACCCTCAGGGTACTCTGCTGTTTCAACCATGAAGCCGGTCCTGGAGATATCTGCGAGGACTGCATGACATATCCCACAGGCCCCCTCTGAGAAATCAAGATCATCAGACACATTAAACCCCCGCAAAGAAAATTCATATATAATTATGGTGGCATTTCATAATAATGATTGCACCCCTGACAGAAAAGTTTAAATTTGATGAAAACTGATCTTGTATAAGTCATGCCGGGGTGGCTCAGCTGGTTAGAGCGCACGGCTCATAGGGTATTAAGCAGTGCTCTGACTTTTTCCTGGGATACCGTGAGGCCGCGGGTTCGAATCCCGCCCCCGGCACTTTAACCCCCCATTTTTGCATTCAAAAAAAACTTTTTTATCCTTAAAACAGAAAAGATGAATTCTTCTGAAAAAACAAAAATCACGTTTCTTTAAATTGGAGATAATAAAACCCCTTCCCTGAACCGAACTGTTTTTCGATTTCAGAATGGCTCCAGAGGACCGCCCCAGACATCTGCTTTTCACTGATCTAAAGAATCTTTCCCACAGGATCTCCAGTGATAGGCTCATGCTGCAAGCAGATATAAGGCTGTGGTCCTACAGGATGACCCCCTCATGATTTATATCAACACACACATAGTATTATGCAAGAACATGAAAGAGGGTTTGAATGCCTGAGAGATATGAGGGTATGGCTTACTGGGAGATGGTCAGCCGGCAGATGGGTTTACTTTCAAGGGCAGACCAGTTAAAGCTCAAGGATTCCACTGTTTCTGTGATCGGCTGCGGAGGTATAGGTGGCGCTGCAGTTGAGATGCTTGCACGGATGGGTGTGGGCAGTCTCAGAATAATTGACAGTGACGTCTTTGACGTCTCGAACATCAACAGGCAGCTCATGAGCAGCTTCAGGGACCTCCGGATCCCCAAGGTTGATGTTGCAGCGGAGCGTATTCGCACCGTAAACCCCTTCAGCAGGGTCAAGGTTTATCATGAAATCTTCGATGAAGAAAATGCAGCTGAACTAATAACCGGCAGCGATGCCGTGGTTGATGCCCTTGATAACATAACATCAAGGGTGATTGCATCAAGGAGGTGCACATCAGAGGGAATACCCTTCATTCACGGCGCCATACATGGCTCCATGGGTCAGGTAACTGTATTCAGGGAGGGATCACCATCCTATGAGGAACTCTTCCGTTTGCCATCTGTGGGCCTTGAGCTCACAGCTGATGTGAAGGCGAAGCTCAGAGATCTATCATCAAAAACACCTCCGGTGATAGGTCCCGTGGCAAATATCACCGGCTGCCTCCAGGCAGCGGAGGTTCTCAAGTTGATCACAGGGAGGGGTGATGTGATAGCCGCCCCCCGAATGTTAAAGTTTGATCTCTTTCAGGGCGAACCATTTAAAATTGTTGAACTATCCTGAACAAAAAATATATAAACCAGTAGAAGGAAAGTTACTTCCGGTGAAGTTAAGCTCATGCCATGGAGGCATAACCCATGTCAGATAAGATTGGAAGAATAATAGCTAAAATGGATGAATGCGGCGTTAAATTCGTCCGCCTTCAGTTTGTGGACATACACGGAAAACCAAAGAATATGGCAATACCCCTGGTAAGGCCAGACCAGATAGAGGACATAATAAAGGACGGTCTCCTCTTTGATGGGTCATCAGTTGAGGGGTTCGTGGATATAAACGAGAGCGACCTCGTCCTGAAACCTGACCCCGACACCTTCTCAACACTCCCATGGAGGCCAGAGGAAAAGGGTGTGTGCAGATTCATCTGTGACATATACTGGCCAGACGGAAAACCCTTCGAAGGGGACCCAAGGTACGTCCTCAAGAGGGCCCTCGACAAGTACGCCCACCTTGGATATGAATACAATGTCGGACCGGAACCAGAGTTCTTCATCCTCGACCAGGACGAGGATGGCAACATAATACCCCACGACTGCGGTGCATACTTCGATGTTGAACCGGTGGACCAGGGAACCGACTTCAGGAGAAAACTCGTCATGGACCTTGAGGCCCTTAACTTCGACGTTGAGGTCAGCCACCACGAGGTTGCTCCTGGACAGCACGAGATAGACTTCAAATTCGACAAGGCCCTGAAGACAGCAGACGCAGTTATAACCTTCAAACAGGCCATAAAGGCCATAGTCGACAAGATGGGGTACATGGTAACATTCATGCCAAAGCCATTCTTTGGTGAAAACGGTAGCGGTATGCACTGCCACCAGTCCCTCTTCAAGGATGGTGAAAACGTCTTCTATGACCCTGACACAGAGACACAGCTCTCAGAGGAGGCCCTGTACTTCATAGGGGGGCTTCTGAAACACGCCCCTGCGCTCACAGCTGTCTGTGCTCCAACAGTCAACTCCTACAAGAGACTTGTCCCTGGCTATGAAGCACCGGTCTACATTGCCTACGGCCTTAAAAACAGGTCAACCCTCATCAGGATCCCTGCATCACGTGGAAAGGGTACACGTGTCGAGTTAAGGATGCCTGACCCATCATGCAACCCATACCTTGCATTTGCAGCCATGCTGGAGGCAGGTATGAACGGTATACAGAACAAGATCGACCCCGGTGAACCAACCGAGATCGACGTTTATGAAAAATCAATGAGTGAGCTCAGGGAGATGGGCATCGAGACACTCCCATCAAGCCTCTGGGAGGCATACCATGCCCTAGAGGAGGATGATGTCATCAAGGGCGCCCTTGGTGGTCACGTCTACGAGAAGTTCATGGAGATCAAGCACAGGGAATGGGACGACTACCGTGTGAGGGTCTTCAAGTACGAACTTGAAAGGTACCTTGACATCTAAGCCTCAAAATTTACTTCCTTTTTTTCTTAACCTTTAAATAAACCCTCCCCCTACTTTTTATATGGTGTTTCTGATGGCTGATGAGACCAACCAGAAGATGATGGAGATTTTAAGGATCCTTGCAGAGCATGATGATGTCCTCGGGGCAAAGATAATAGCATCTGAACTCAGGAAGAAAGGGTACAACCTCGGGGAACGGGCCGTCAGATACCACATGCGCATACTTGACGAAAAGGGCTTCACAGAAAGGGTTGGTTATGCTGGAAGGAGAATAACAGAGAAGGGGCTGCAGGAGATAAACCGTGGCCTCGTCTATGACCAGGTCGATTTCATATTCTCAAAGTTTGAGAGCATGATATACAATACAAGCTTCAACCCTGACACCCTCGAGGGGAAGGTTGTCGTTAACACGTCAAGGATATCCCCCCGGTCCATTGAGACCCTCAAACATGTTATGAGAAATGGGCTCTGCCTCAGCCCAAGGGTTAAGCTTGAAAGGGATGGTGATGGGTGCATAATAAGCACCATATGCGGGACAACCGTCGACGGCATCCTGCTCGCCAGTGGCATACCTGTCATACCCCAGTTCGGGGGCCTTGTGAGATTTGAGGACCATCAGCCAGTGAACTTCACAGAGCTCATAGCCTACAAGAAAACATCGATGACACCCCTGGAGGCCTTCACCTCAGAGAACATGACCTCGGTTCTCAGTGTCATTGAGGAGGGGGATGGGCTGGTACCGGCAAATCTCCGCCTCGTGCCAGGGACCGGAAGGGAGGACGCCGTGAAAATTCTGAGGAAACTTGAGGGAATCGGGATATCAGGGGTGCTCAAGGTTGGAGAACCCGGAGAGGACGTCCTGGGTGTCCCGGTTGCAGATGGAATGGTGGGTGTTGCAATCATAGGGGGTATAACTCCCCTCTGCGCCATCCAGGAGGCCGGCTACCGTGCAGAAATTAAACTGGCAGAGAACCTCATAGAATTCCAGAGCCTGAAGCCCCTTGTAAAGCCTGAGAGAAAGTTAATGGTTTCTGCACCTGAAAGGGGTGTCAAGGTCCGCTTCCTCCTGTCAAAGGCCTGGAACCTCATAAACAGAGTGGATTTAAATCCAGAGGACCTTTCAGGGAGGGTTATAGCCAACATATCCCTCATAAGCAGGGATGATCTGGATTATGCCCTTGAAGTCATAGGTCAGGTTCTCAGTGAGAGGCCAGAATTCTCCACCCTCCCCATGATAGGAGTCACCGATGAGGGGGGCATGGCTGGAATTGCAACTGTATGCAGTCTCACACTGGATGGTGTACTGATAAAGAGCGGTATCATGTCCACACCAAAGTACGGGGGTCTGCTTGAGGTCGGCGGCAGGGCCCCCCGCTTTGTTGAGCTCACAGCCTACAGTGGTTCCTCCCTTGACCCCCATGAGATCTACGTATCAAAGAATATGACTGCGGTCCTTGAAGCCCTCAATGGACAGGGCAGGGTCCTTGCGAGTCTGAGGGAGGTCCCGTACCTTGCAAGGGACCATGCTGAGGGCCTGATTGAAGAACTCTCTGAAGCAGGATTCAGTGTGCTCAAAATCGGCGTCCCCGGCGAGATACTGTACAATGCCCGTGTGGAGAAGTATCACGCAGGTATAGTCACACCCGGCGGCCTGAACCCCCTTGCAGCTGTCAGAGAGGCGGGTGTTGAGATAAGGATGAAGGCCATCGAGAGACTCATGGATCTCAGGGAATTCAGATATGTGGATGAAGTGTAAACCTTATTTTTATAAGCACCATAGGTGCATATAATCCAGTGGAAGGTGATCTCTTTGAAAAAGGAAAATAGAATAGCAACCTGTGAGGAACTCTGCAGGTACATAAAGGAGGAGGTGAAGCCCGGGGATACCGTGAGACTATCCCTCGGCCGTGTGTATATACCTGGAAAGGTCGTCACCAACAACGCAGGGGTTCTGCAGATAAAGATCGACAGTGATATGATAAAGGGCCTTACAACAATTGATGTTGAGAAGCTGAAGGAGTACCTCATCGAACTTGAACATGAATGTGAAGGTGGGGTATGCCTGATCGAGGCAGTTGATGAATGAGGTGATACTGTGAATGCAGCCATTCAGATAGTTTCACTCATAGTGGCGGGATTTATACTTGTGAGTCTCATGGCACATTTCATGAACAGAAACGCCGCCTGAAACTTTTTTTAATTTTATTCTGGTCTCGTTGTAAGCTGTTCCATGACCCATAATTGTCTCTCTATCCTCAATGACAGTATTTATACAGCCTCCCTTTGATAACCATGTCCCCCTGAATGAAAGGGCGCATAGTGGATGGACATCCTCGCTGGAACGTACAATCACACAACTCTTTCCTGCATTTGATTCCGCGACTGAAATCTCTCCATCATTAAAACCAAGTTGTGAAAGCGTTCCGGGGTTTAGGTAAATTTCTACAAGACCTTTATGAAAGGTAGGCTCAACGGAACCTACCCACTGTGGTGACATGACTGTTAAAAGCCTTATGGAATTTTCAGGGTGTGCCCCATCATGTTGCTCCATCTCGTAAGGCCTGTCCGATGGTAAATTGAACCTTCCATTGTCTGTATAGAATAAAGGCCCCTCAAATGGGACCGGAGGGAATCCCGGTGATCTGTATGGTTTTTCCAGGAGATCACAAATTTCTATTCCATGATAATCAAGAACCTTTGAAGCTATAATTTCAAGCCACTCCATCCTTGTTCCTTCCATATCAGCAAAACCCATGATCTCTGATAATCTCTGTAAAATCCAGAACTCGGAATGAGATTCACCCAATGGCTTGACTGCAGCGTTTACAGGAGACACGTAGGGGTGACCATAGCTTCCAACAAGGTCTGTTTCCTCCAGAAATGTTGTTGCGGGTAAAAATAGGTCGGCTGTATGTGCTGTATCATTCAAGAAGAGATCCACCATGACAACAAAATCAACTTCTCTTAGCGCATTTAGAGTCTGAATGGAGTTGGGTCCAAGGGTCACGGGATTACCTGCCGTTATAAATACACAGTTAACGGTTGGTGAATTCATATTCACTATTTCCCTTCCAAAAAGGGGCATTGACACTTTTCTACCATTTCCTGCCCCTTCAAGTGTAACAGATTCATCAAAGGCCCCATATTCATCAAAACCGCTGCTCACACCACCTCCACTCACACCTATATACCCTGATATGGCTGCAAGGGCATCTATGAATCTGCAAGCCATATATGAGTTGAAGTACCGCTGCAGACCCCAGCCAAGTATTATGCTGCTTGGCCCATCAGAGTATAGGTGTGCAAGCTTAGAGATTATTTTCAATGGAACCCCACTCAGCTCTGATAATTGATTTAAATTGAATTCATCAAGGATTTCTATATATGAATCAAAATTTTCCGCATGTTTCTCTATGAATCCAGAGTCATGAAGCTCTTCAGCCATGATTATCTTCGCCATTGCTATTGCAAGGTATAGGTCCTTCCCGGCTTCAATCTGACAGTGAATATCTGATTTCACTGCTGTTTGAGTCCTTATGGGATCGATTGTGATAACCCGTGTTCCATGTTTCTGGGCCCTCTTTATTATCCTCCAGAGATTAATGTCTGTGACGGCAGGGTTACGTCCCCATATGAATATGTTCCTGCTGTTAAGGTGATCTGACGGATCATGGGACAGTCTCCTCCCAAAGTCTTTTGATTGAGCTGCTATGGCTGCACCCCCGCATAGAGTTCCCCTGAGAGTTGTTGCTCCTATGAGATTGAAAAACCTCCTGTTGAGGAGTCTCAACGCTGTTCGTGCTCCAAAACCCTGATAATACACTATAGACTCAGCTCCGTGTTCATCCATGCACTCATTCAATTTATCAGAAATCACATGAAGTGCCTCATCCCAGGATATCGTTTTCCACTGCCTCCCATCCCTCTTCAACGGTTTTAATACCCTTCTATCAGAATAGAGCCTCCTTACATGATACCTCGCTGTATTTTTACATATAAATCCCCTTGTGTGTGGGTGAATACTGCTTCCTTCTATGGAATTGACCTTACCCCTGCTCACATTAACTGTAAGACCACATGAACCAGGGCAATCCCTTGTACATGTTGTCAGGACCTTCATTGATTTACATCCAGGTATTTAGTTAAATTAATTGAACTATCTTCAGATCGGTTAAAGATTTCAGTACAGTACCTTGCCACATATACAGTCAGATTCATCTAATTTTATGAGTTGCACCACATTATCATTTCTTTTCAGTCTTATCCCATCAAATTTCCTTATTTAAGGAATATCCTTATTAAATTCAATTTTTATAAGAGTATCCCCATCTACAGGTATTTTAACGTATTTCAAATCATCTGATGCAACAGCTCTCATCAGCGTCACTCACATCGGATATTTCATAACCCTCATCATAGTATCTCTCAATTATCAGGTTGGTGAGGGAATCAACAAATTCTATACCTCCACTGTAACCTGCAATTCTTATCCTCTGGGAACCAAGTCTATCATAAACCGGGAAGCCGACCCTCATGAGGGGTATTCCATTTTCTTCTGCCGCTCTACCACAGTAAGAGTTCCCTATGAGAACATCAATGGGTTTTTCTGAAATATATGACTGTAAATCAAATATATCCGCGCCACTCATGGCCATACACTTGAAACCGTATTCCTTTTGAAGTTGGCTAATTTTCTCATTGAAATATATGCTCTCTGAACCTGTAAAAACGGCTGAAGGTGTCATTCCCATCTCAAGGACCATGGAAGTGATTGCCACTGCATATCCAGGGTCTGTGAAGATTGCAACATTCCTTCCATAGGTATACTGATGGGCATCAATCATGGCATCAATCAGGCGTCCCCTGTCCCTCATGAGGGACTGTGAAATACTTGCATCAAAGAGCTCCGTTAACTTACCTATGAAACGATCGGTGTTTTCAAGACCTGCTGGGATCTCAAGACCGATATTTTTAATCCCATATCTACCTTCAAGTACCCGACCGCCTTTACATCCTCCAAGACTTAGTGTTGCCATGGAGTTAGAGGCCCCCTCTATTTTACTTATGGGTGTTCCGTGCCGCGTTATGAAGTAGGGATCTCCATTGAATGGTTCATCAAGGGATTCTGAGGTATCAGTTATCATGAGGAATTCCGTTCCCATACTCCTAAGAATACTCTTTAACTCATATGTGTCGGCTGGGCTCATGATGCCATTTATAACGTTAACCCTCTCTATCTGATCTGAGGGATCCCCTGCGATGGATCTGAGGATGGAGGTGACTGCCATGTCATAGCCATCCACATGGGACCCTTTGAAGCCAGGTGTTGAAACCGGAATTATTCGGGATTCCGATCCCGCATCCCTGTAGATCCTCACAATCCTGTTGATGTCGTCCCCTATGGTCTCTGAAAGGCAACCTGAGATAACACCTATGACCTCCGGTTTGTAATTTTCCTCAACCGTTCTTATAGCCTTCAGAAGGTTTTTTTCTCCACCGTATACAACCGTTGCCTCGTTCAATGAGCTTGATGCAATGTTAACTGGTTCCCTGAAATGCCTCGTTATCTGAAACCTCATATATGTACTGCATCCCTGCGAACCATGTATTAGTGGCATCGCTCCCCTGACTCCAAGGAAAGCCATGACGGCGCCAAGTGGCTGGCAGATCCTTCCGGGGTTTATTGTTATGTTTCTATTCATAACCGTACTCAACTCCGCAATTTAGAAAGGTTCTTGGTGCTGCCAGTTTCCATACTCTGCTGTTTACAGCCTTATCAACTTCCTCTGCAAAATTCAAAAATCCCCTGAAACATGAAAAGGGCTTTATCCTGTCATGATTAAATTCACAGAAAGGTATGCCAAGTTTGTATGAGAGGTATTTCTCTTTAGCTCCTGAGACAAAAAGATCTGGTCGATATTTATTCAACAACCTTGAAAGTTCAACTGGATTGGCGTCATCGAATAGTATGAGCTCTCTGCCAGATTTCTCCATTATTCGAAGGTAATCGTTGGGCAGACCATTCTGGGTTCCGCTCATGATAACCTCCATTCCCAGATCTTCAAATGCCCTTATGAGTGACCACGCCTTGTTACCTCCTACGTATATGGCCACCTTCTTTCCCTCAAGGGTATTCCTGTATCTGGCAACCTTCCTCTTTGTTTCCTCAACCATTCCAAGTACCCATTTCTCTGCTAATTCCAGTCCAAAGAACTCTGAAATTGAAATGAGGGAATCCATGGTTTCCCTCATACCAAAAAAATTGACGTTGATGTGTGGTGTTCCATGCCTTTTTTCCATCTCCTCTGCGATGTATCCAGATGATTTGCTGCACTGTACAAGGTTAAGCTGGGCTTTGTGGGCGGCTGAAATCTCAGCCACGGTTGAATCACCGGTTATGGATGCAACAACCTTAACGCCCATTTTCTCAAGGAGCCTCTTTATCTCCCATAAATCCCCCGCCACATTGAATTCGCCCACAAGATTAACTGACCTTTCCCCTACTTCGGCATCTCCACGACCTATAACGTGATCAAGAAGGACATCACAGGCAAGCTGATGGCCTAAGGATTTATTGAAACTCCTAAAACCCTCAGACTGTACGGGTATTACCCATTTTCCCGTTTTATATTCTGCATTTCTGCATACGGCGGTGATATCATCGCCTATGACACCTGAAACACATGTGGAGTACACGAATATTGCTGATGGAGAGTAAATTTCGTCCACTTCAAGTATGCATTTGAGAAGTCTGTCCTCACCGCCAAAGACCACATCCTTCTCCTCAAGGTTCGTGGAGAATCCCGTCTTGTACAGATCTGACTTTGAACTTCTGCTGCCCCTTATATCCCATGTACATGCCGCGCATCCAACAGGTCCATGGACTATGTGAGCTGCATCTGTTATCGGCATAAGAACAACCCTTGCGCCTCCGTATACACATGATCTCTGAGTAACCATACCCGGTACTGATGCCTTATTGCAGCATGGACCTCCCCCTCCACTCCTTTTGAAGTGTCCTCTCCTTGAGGGGATGGTGTCGATTACCCTATCAACATGCCCCACCTGGAATTCAAGGTTACTTCCAGGAAATTCTTTATTATTGCTGGAGTTTCCAGTGCTGTGGTTCATAGTATTCTCTCAGTACTGTGTTTGTTATTCTGTTTAGAAGATTGACAGATCCACGGTAACCCACAACAGGAATCCTGTGATACCCAACTCTATCATATACAGGAAAGCCCATCCTTACAAGGGGTATTCCAAGATCCCTTGCTATAAGCCTTCCATCCGAATTCCCTATCATAAAGTCCACAGGTTCCTCTGTAAGTTCTCTTTCAAGTGCCCTCAGATCTGAGTTTATCATGACGTTTATCCTTTCATCTGCCTCGGATGCCACTCTTTTCATTCCCTCCCTGAAGATTTCATTATCGACACCGACACATGCATAGAGTGGTGTGATTCCAAGTTCACAGAGGAACCTTGACACACCCATTACCATGTCGGGATCCCCGTAAACAGCTGCTGTCCTTCCAAAGAGATATCTTGAGCTAATATCTGCCATTGAATCAATGAGGATACCTCTTTCATCCAGAAGCTCTTCGCTCACATCTACTTCTGCTATTCTCGCCAATGAACGGACGAAATCGTCTGTATTCCTGACACCAATGGGTATGTGGTGCTCCTTGGGAATATTGAAACGCTTTTTAAGTGTTTCTGATGCTTCATTTCCATACATTGACATTGAAAGTGTTCCTATACTGTTTGAGGATTCCTCTATATCAGAAACCACTGTTCCACCCTTAGGATAGAATGGCATTTTCTCTGTCTTTGATGGTCGTAGTGGTGAATCGAATGGATCCGAAGTGTCTGTGAGTATAATGGGGTCGACGTCCATCAACTCAAAGATGTGCCTTATCTCCCGTATATCACCCGGGTTAACAATACCTGGTATCAGGTTGATCCTCTCATTGCAGTCCCCCTCATCAACTGCAAGAGTATCTATAAACGATTTTAGGGCATTTCCATATCCTCTTAAGTGATGTTCAACAAAGCTTGGTGTTGATATGCTAACCATCCTTGTTCTGAATCTTTCTCCAAGTTCTTCTCTTAATTCAGCCTCCGCAACCCTCAGGAATCCATCCACATCGTCACCAATTATCTCACTTGAACAGGTCGTTACAATTCCTACGAGTTCTGGCCTGAATCTCTTCACAAGATTTTTAACACCATCTATGAGGTTGCTCCTGCCTCCAAAAACCGCAGCATCCTCATGAAGCGATGTGACAGCTATTTCAGCCGGTTCACGGAAGTGCCTATTAAGACCATACCTCACAAAGGTGCTGCAACCCTGCGAACCATGGACTATGGGGAGACCCCTCCGTATGCCAAGGGTTGCGAACATTGCCCCGAATGGCTGACAGGTCACAAGAGGGTTTACCACAAGTTCCCTTGTTCTTTCCATCACATTTATTTCTGACATTCAATCACCTGCCTCAAATTCAAGGAGATCCCAGACAGGACTGTATATTGATGCATACATGTCCCTTGCGAGATTCAGGAACCCCTCAAAACCTATGTAAGGTCCATTTTCGTAGGAATGGATGAGAACGCATGGTACACCAAGTTTATGGGCAAGATACTTCTCCTTTATACCTGAAAGGATGATATCTGGCCTGTATTTTTCAATGATTTCCTCAAGTTCCAGTGAGTTTGGGTCATCAACTATCACCGTATTTTCTCCGACCCTTTTCTTGATTTTTTCATAGCCGTCTTCGTGTTCGAACATTGTTGAAACTGCAACTACCTCCATTCCAAGTTCATCCTCAAGGGGGCGTGGAAGGTGCCAGTTCTTAGGACCCCCTGAAAATACCCAGACCTTCTTACCAGCCAGTTTATTACGAAGATATTCAATTTCGGGGCCTATCTTCTCCATCCTATCCTTTATGACCTCCTCTGCCCTTTCAGGAATCCCAAAGTATTCCCCTATAGCCATGAGATTCCTCTTGCAGTATTCTATTCCAAAGAAATCAACCTTCATGTATGGAACATTGTAACGTTCCTCCAGAAGCCTTGCAATATATGTGGCTGAACGCTGACACCGGACCAGGCTAAGCTTAGCTCTGTGCATCCATTTTATCTCATCATGGCAGCAGTCTCCAGTGAATGTGCTGAGGACATTTATTCCCATCTCCTCGAAGTATCTCTTGAGAACCCAGAGGTCACCATCGATGTTGTACTCTCCTATGAGGTTTACATCATAGTCTGTTACTACCGGAGGCTCTGCGGTTCCCACAAGGTTCTCAAACAGTGTGTAGTTTGCAACCTGATGCCCCTTTGACTGTGTTGGACCCGCAAACCCGGGGGCATTTATTGCAACCACGTCCTTCCCTATTTCTTCTGAAACCTCCCTTGAAACGGCTTCAATATCATCTCCTATGAGACCGGTTGTGCATGTTGCATATGTGTAAACAGCATTTGCCTCTGGGAATTCTTTAGCAGCCTCGATGATGCATCTTTTGAGTTTATCCATACCCCCAAACACAACATCTGTCTCTGTGAGATTTGTGCCCGTTATATACTTCAGGTTGAAGTTTTCAATGGGAAAAAGGCTGCCATCAGGCATTTCCTGTGATGTGGGATACCTCTTTGTACCGTAGCCATATGCTGTGCATCCAACAGGGGAATGGATAACATGCAGAGCATCCTTTATTGCACCGGTTATGACACCCTTCGCACCCGCAAAGGCGCAGCCCCTCTCAGTCATGCAACCAGGGATTGTCTTTGTGTTACATAAGGGCAGATCCTCTTCGGGATCTTCCTTCTTCTTTATATAGACATGTTTTTTTCTCTCAGGTATTTCAGCGTCAACATCAAACAGTTTAAATGGCATTTTAAATCATCCTTCAAGTAAGTCCATTCAATTCACTCTATTGAAGTGCCACATCCCCATTCTCGCCGGTTCTTATCCTTACAGCATCATCCACTGGGCATACAAAGATTTTACCATCCCCAATATTGCCTGTGTGGTTTACCTTCATTATGGCCTCCACAACCAGCTCCACGTCCCTGTCTTCAACCATGATGCTGATCATCCTCTTAGGAATATACCTCATTGTACCTCTCGACTCTTCAATACCCTCTGGAGGAAAGGGGATGTTAACATCGTCAATTATGGCCCTCTGATGCCCCCTTCCCAGGACTCTTCTGGCGTTCATGGCGGGAAACCCGAGGACTTCAAGGACATCCCTGGTCTTTTTCATTTTGTTTGACCTTATTATGGCTATTATCTCCTTCATTAAAACACCTAAAGACCCTCTTCCCTTGTCCTGATGGTATATGCACTTTCCACGGGACTTACAAAGATTTTACCATCCCCAATGTTACCTGTGAATGCTGTTTCATGGACGGTGTTTATGACCTTCTCTGCATCACTGTCATCCACAACTATGAGGAGCATGGTCTTTGGTAACTCCTCATAGTAGATCTCATCAAGGCGTATCCCCCTCTGTTTACCTCTCCCTGCAACATCCATTTTTGTTAGGGCTGGAAATCCAGCTTTATCGAGGGCATCAATCACCTCTTCAGACTTCTCTGGTCTTATTATGGCCCTTATCATCTTCATCTTTAACACCTAATCCATAACTCCGTATTTTACAACGAGTTCCTCCATTTCATCCATTGTCATTGGTTCAGGTATCACGAAGTCCTTGTTTTCAATTATTTTCCTTGCGAGTTCCCTGTACTCCTGGGACTGGTTACACTCTGGATCGAATTCTATGACCGATTTTTTGTTGAATTCAGCCTTCTGTACTATGTTGTCCCTTGGAACAAAGTGTATCATCTGTGTACCTATTCTTTCACAGAATTCTTCAAGAAGCTCTTTCTCCCCATCAACGTTTCTGCTGTTGCATATTATGCCCCCGAGACGCACTCCGCTCTGCCTGGCATATTTAACCATCCCTTTACAGATGTTATTGGCTGCATAGAGTGCCATCATCTCCCCAGATGCCACTATGTATATCTCTTCCGCTTTCCCATCCCTAACAGGCATTGCAAAGCCCCCACACACAACGTCACCCAGTACATCAAAAAATACAAAGTCCAGGTCCTTCTCATAGACTCCATGTCTTTCCATGAGGGTTATTGCAGTTATGACCCCCCTGCCAGCGCATCCTACGCCGGGTTCAGGACCTCCTGATTCAACACATTTTATTCCCCCAAAGCCTGTTTCAATAACCTTATCCGGTGTACATGCGACCTCTCCAAGTTCACGGAGGGTATCCATCATTGTTGTCTGCATTTTACCTCCAAGTATCAGGCGTGTGCTATCTGCCTTTGGGTCACATCCATGGATCATCACATTTTTACCATGGAAGTAGCTCATTGCAGCTGCAGTGTTTTGCTGTGTTGTGGATTTTCCGATTCCACCCTTTCCATATATCGCGATTTTTCTTACCATGCACCATTCACCATCTTCAACATTGTCGGAAGTATGCTTCTGCCTTCCGACAATTTTCAATTGTTGGAACATCTATTTAAATTTTTTGGTAAATGGTTAAAATAAAGAACAAAAAAGCAAAAACTGAACAGTCTTCATGAGAAGAAAATGGGAAAAATAGAATTTATTTAGGATCGGACCTACTTAGAGGCCTTATACTCCCTTACCTTCTCAAGAAGTTTCTCGAGGATCTCCCTGTCTGAGAGGAGGTCTGTGTCAACGACCTTCTTCATCCTTATAGGGACACCCTCCATACGGTAGGCGGTACCCTCTGCCTCCATACCCACGATGGCCGGTGGAATTATGATATCAGCCATCTCGGTTGTTGGGGTCCTGTGGGGTTCAATGGCAATCACAGGGATTTCAGCCATCCTCTCAAGGGCCCTCTGCGGGAAGTGGGCTCCCGGGTCAGAGGCTATCACCATCATGGAGTCAGCTTCCCTGTTCTGGAGGAGGTCGTTTGCACCTGTCTCACCAGGGTTGTACCTGGGTTCGCCCTCTGAGAAGTCAACACAGTATGGGTATCCGCTCTCCCAGGTGCAGACCTGGTTGAACCCTGTAACGTTGTAGTGACCCCTCATGGGTATGAGTGTCCACTTGGCGTAGTCGTTGAGGTCCTGCACCATCATAATGGCTGTGTCGATGTTCCTGTGCTTACCCCTGCTGTGGGTTATACCCATACCGAAGAAGAGTATACCGAACTGTGCGTTTTTGAGTACCTCAACTGCCTCCTCGATCTGTTCCCTTGGAACACCTGCCACCTCATCGTAGAGTATCTCATGTCCAAGCAGGCATGACCTCATTGCATCGAGGAGTTCATAGTCATGGTCAAAGTCGAGCTGCAGGTGTATGTCTGCAAGCTTTGCACTGTCAGTTTTCCTTGGATCCACCACTATGAGTGTCCTGTCTGATCTTCCCCTTTCCCTGAAGAATCCGCGGGCGAAGACGTTCCTTGACATGTGCCTGGGGTGGGCGTGCATCGGGTTGCATCCCCAGTATACCACAACATCTGCCCTGTTTTTGACCTCACCGAAGGTACAGATTGGGTAACCCACGTCCTGGAGGGCGAGGACTGATGGTCCATGGCATACTGATGCTGTGTTGTCGATTACTGCACCGGCCTCCTCTGCAAGTTCAACCCCGACGGCCTGTGCCTCGCACTCGGTACAGCTCCATCCATACATCAATGGCCTTTTTGATTCTGCAAGAATCTTTGCTGCCTTGTCTATGGCCTCGTCGTAGCTAACCTCGACGAATTCTCCGTTCTTTCTTATGAGTGGTTTGGTGTACCTCATTGCACCCTCTGCATGCACGAACTTACTGTGACCTATCCTGCATGCGTTGATGGTTCCAACGATCTCGTTGCCCTCAACCTTACATATGATGTCGTCACAGAGGGTTCCGCAGAAGGGGCAGACCACATTTTTCACATATTCCATGATAATTACCTCCAAGAAAGTTTAGGGTTCTATGTGGCCGTTGCATCCGACAGCCGCATAGACCATACCCTTAGCTCCTTTAATTGCGTGATCTCCTTCAAACTTGTAGTATGCTCCAGGGAAGGTTTCCCCGTTAACCTCTATGTCCTTTTCAACACCGAGGTACTTGAATCCTGGGAGGAATTCCTCTATCATTCCCTTGACGACTATTGTCCCGCCTGCCATTTCACCGCCGACCCTTGCAACGGCGTTGCCCTCAATTATTATGAGGCCGTTGTTCATGTGTATTCCAGGCATTATGTTAACATCACCCTTGATGATGATTTTGCCGCCGTTCATGTACTCTCCGATCTCGTTTCCAGCGTTTCCATGTACGGTTATGACTCCACCGCTCATACCTCTCCAGTCACCACGGTAGGAGGATCCGACGTAGTCGCCCGCATCTCCGAGGATTTCGAGTTCTCCCCCTCTCATGTCCTGTCCTGCCCAGGATTTTGCGTTGCCTTCCACTGTGATCTTACCGCCCTTCATACCTGCGCCGACGTACATGTTCACGTTACCCTTCACCAGGATTTCGCCGGCGGTCATATCCTGGCCTATCCTCTTGGTGTTGTAGACATCGCCGTCGATTATGATTTTTATGTCGGCTGCTGAGTCTGCTGGTTCACCGCTGACTTCGAAGAAGTCTCCAAGCTTAACTACCTTGTTACCGTGCATTATCTGGATGTTCCTGATCTCATCTATTGACTTTCCTGCGAAGACATCAGGTTTGATGTTTGGTGCCTCCAGTGGCACTTCGGGCTGTTCCTTTGGAGTTAGTATTATTTCACTCATAACATCACCCCTTTAACTGGAGCAGATTTTGGCAGGTACTCGTCCTGCACAGGGTAGTTTGCAAAGTTGACAGAGTAGTACTGTTTGAATTTGCTCTCAACACTGGCGAGAACCTCGTTGTAGAGGGACTCATCCACCTGGGTGTCAATCCAGTAGGTCCTTCCGTGTGGTGAGGCCACAACTTCTCCGTCCTTAACAACTATTTCTCCGTCCTTGAGGACGTATGCTGCCCTTGAGAATCCTTCCTCAATGGCCATGTAATCTGCTGATGGATCGACTGTTTCAGGGTTGATGTTGTAGACTGCTATATCTGCATCTGCACCTGCGCCGAGGTGTCCCTTGGTTTCGCTGAGACCCAGGACCTTTGCAGATGTTACCCTTGTGATCTGGGCTATCTCTGAGAATGTGTACTCCCTGTCGATTGTTGCTATTGTACTCTTCCTCTGGGCCCACTTGTGCAGTTCTCCCTCAATGAGGTTCATCCTGTACTTGTTGCTCATGAGCCATGCGATGACCCTGGGGTACCGTGTGAATGGCCCTGCATTTGGACTGTCTGTTGTGAGGCACACCTTGGCGGGGTCGTCTATGAGGAGGAAGAGTTCCATTCCGATTGCCCACTGGACCGCTGGGACCGGTGCCCTTGCAGAGTATATGAATGGTACGACACCTGAACCTGTTTCGAGTTCCACGTCACAGTTTGCCCATTTGAGGCCGTTGAGTGAGTGGAGGTCGTATTCCATTGGACCGTCTGCGGTCATGGTGGTTGTCTCATCCAGGGTTATCTGACCAACGTCTATCACAACATGATCGTTCCTGTTTATATAGTCAGCAACCTTTGGTGCCTCTGACACGAAGTCCCTCCAGGTTGTTCCGCCGTAGCTGTGGAACTGGACATGGGTTGCATAGAGTACTGTGTCTCTTTCACCGGTTGCAGGGTCTGGTTTTATGTTCTTTGGCACGTCAAAGGATGCCAGGGTTGTCTCGTAGTTTCCAGGGTGTCCAAGGTCGTTACAGTGGAGGTGTATTGAGTGTGGTAGCTGGAGTTTCTCGTTGACCTCTGCGAGTCCCTTTATGATCTCTGCAGGTGTTATGTCAAAGTAGGGTGCGGGGTCATAGATTCCGTGGACGTTTCCACCCCATCCCCATGCCTCTGTACCGGCAGGGTTAACTATCTTTATTGCGTAACCTTTGGTGGCCCTGAGGAGCCATGATGCGTAGGCTGCACAGGCATCCACGTCGCCATCCTTCAGGTACTCCATCACGAACCAGTTGTTACCGAACAGTGGGTATGCTGCGTGGTCTATTATCGGTGTGTCGTGGAATTCCTCATGGGTGTGCCTTGCAAGCAGTGGTGGCATGGCTGCCTCCATTGCTGTGGTGTAACCCATCTGGGCGTACCTGTAACCTGTCATGAAGGTTGATGGTACTGAGAAACCGCTTCCGGCCCTTCCGGCCCTGAATTTTTCAGCGTCCCTGCGGCTGTCCTCTGGCCTGTACATCCTTCCCACGTTGACCTTTGCACCGGCTATGTGGGAGTGAGGGTCGACACCTCCTGGCATCACCATTTTTCCAGATGCATCAATGACCTTTGCGCTGTCACTGACGCTTTCAACTATTTTACCATCCTTGACGCAGATGTCCATCTTTTCTCCATCGACGTTGTTAAGAGGACAGTAAACAAATCCGTTTTTGATTATGTATTCCATTTGAATCCTCCCGCTGAGCTTTAGATCTGACCTACCTTACCGTAGACCTTCATGAGGGTTGGCATGTCAGGAACCTCTTCATCGGTGGGTATGATCTCCACCGGTATGTTCTTAAAGCTGGGTGTTGCTGTTGAATCAGTATCTGGCCTTATAACCCTGTTGGCCCAGGGCCCCATTGGTATGTAAACCATTCCCTCTGGGAGTGGCTCCTTAGCTTCAACAGCCTTTACAACGACATCCCCATATTCTGAGATGACCTTCACGTTGTCTCCTTCACTTATTCCGAGCTGCTTCATCATGTCAGGGTTCATCTGAATTATGGCAGCTGCATCGACGTACATCTTAAGGTCCTTACCGGACTCTATAGCCTGTCCCTGCCAGATGGTCCTTCCTGTGTTTAGTATGACTCTCATTCTAATTCCTCCAGCCTGATTGCATCAACAGGGCAGCTTTCAACACATGTACCGCACTTTCCACAGAGATCAGGGTTCTTTATGTTAACAACCCCGTCCTCAACTATCATGATGATCTCCACATCATCTGTTGGCCCCTTTCCACCTGCAACCTCGGGGCTTCTGAGGGCGTTCACTGGACATGCGATCACGCAGTTTCCACATCCATGGCAGAGTTCAGGGTATGCCTTAAGTCCTATTGCCATCTGATTACCTCCATTTATTTGAGTAATGATTCAAAGGCGTTCTTCCAGGCCTTTGATTTGATTGGAGTGGTATTTATCCTGCTCCTCTTAACCTCTATTGCGTCAACGGGACATGACCTCTCACATGCGCCGCAGTATATGCAGAACCTTTCGTCCTTGTAGAGCTTGACTGGTTTTTCACCTGGTTTTTCTGGTTTAGGGAATGATAAAACGTTGCATGGGCATGCCATCACACAGGTTTCACAGGCCTGGCAGGTGTCCTCGTCGATTATGAGTTCTCCCTCGAAGGGCTTTGTCACCGTTGCAGCGTCAACAGGGCATATCTCCTGGCACCATCCACAGTTCACACAGAGTTCAGGGTCGATGTAGGAGGTTCCTGTGACCTCCGGGACCTTGATCTCGTATTCACCGTATGGGCATATCCTGCAGACCTGAGTTATGGCGTCAACAGGGCATATCCTCTTACATATACCGCAGTGGACACATTTATCCTCATCGACTCGTATGTCAGTCGCGACTGCTGGACTTGAGGAGGTCGGCACCTGGTGGTCTATCTCTATCGCATCAACCGGACACATCTCCTCACACATTCCACAGTAGATACAGGTTTCCTTGTCTATCTCGATCTCACCTGTTATGAGGTCCTTCCTTTCGGGCAGGTCCCTTGTTATGGTTATGGCATCCTGTGGACATGCTGTTTCACAGGCCTTGCACTGTATACATGTTTCATCATCTATCTCAGCTGATTTGATGATTTTTGGGTATTCTGCAAGTTCCTTTATTGATGTTCCGTCAATCTGAAGGTCCAGTGCCTGGAATGGGCAGATTGAGCTGCACATACCGCAGAGGACGCATTTGTTCTCATCGATGCATATCTTTGACTCGTCCTGTTCGGTTCTCACCATTGCGCCTGTCGGGTTGACTTCAATGGCGTTCACAGGACAGATTTCACCGCAGAGTCCGCAAACAGCGCAGAGGCAATCCTGGAAGATTAACTTTCTGTCTTCTTCACCGGTTCGCTCCACGGTAATGTTCTTACCTTCAATTACTTCGGTTGTTTCCATCAAGTTCTACCTCCTTTATTTCTATAGAATCAGTTGGACACATATCAACACAGATGAGACACCCGCAGCACCATTCGGATTCTATATGTGCCTTGAGGTCTCTTAAACTTATGGCCTTCATAAGGCATGTGTCCACACATAGCCCGCACCCAATACATGAGTTCCTGACCTTTCCCTGAAATTTCTGCTTCTGGCACGTTTTTATGATGGTCCTTGTCATCTCTGTGTTCTGTGTAAGGGAGTGGGTGAGAAGAAGGAAGTCCCTTGGACACATCTCTGTTATTACCTTTGCAACCTCTATTGACCTCCAGGAGAGGTTCCTGCCGTTGAGGTAGTGAGAAACAGTTGATCTGTTCATGTTGAGAGCCTTAGCTATCTCTCTCTGTGAATGGCCCTGCTTTGTCAGATTTACAGCTGCTATGTATTTGAGTCCAGAAACTATATGTTTCGGCATAGGGTCACCATGTGTGTTAATCACACATTTGACCGCCGCCCATATAATAATTTTCTACAAAAATCAAATAGAAAAATATATATAGAGGTGTGTGGCTACCCCACAGGCTTTATGGTGACGGGTGTGAATTTCAGTTCAGGCATCCCTGATGCCGGGTCACGCCCTCCCCCGGTGAGGACATTTGCCGGGGTCTCTGCAAAGTGGAATGTCATGAAGACAACACCCTCCATGACCTCCCCTGCAACCCTTGCCCTCACCTCCAGAGAGCCCCTCTCTGATTTCACGAGGACCGTGTCACCATCCTCAACTCCGAGGTCTGCTGCATCCAGAGGGTTAATGAGAAGTTCCTCACTCTCAGAGAATGAATCAAGTTCCGGCACGCGCCCTGTCATGGATCTTGTATGGTACTGGTAGAGGTTGCGACCGGTTACAAGGACATATGGATACTCCTCTGAGACATCCCTTTCCTGATACTCTGGCAGGATAAATGAAGCCCTGCCTGTGGGTGTTGAGAATCTCTCAGAATGCAGGTACTGTGTGCCCTCATGGTCATAAGATGTGCAGGGCCACTGTATACCACCATCCTGAAGCCGCTCATGTGATATGCCGGCATATGATGGCACGAGTGCTGCTATCTCATTGAATATCTCCGAGGATGATCCATAATCAAAGCCCTCAGCCCCCATCTTCTCTGCCAGCATACAGATTATCTCCCAGTCAGTCCTTGCTTCCCCGGGGGCATCAATGGCCTTCCTGAGCAGCTGAACCCTCCTCTCGGTGTTGGTGAATGTCCCATCCTTCTCTGCCCATGCACATGCCGGAAGAACGACATCAGCAAGCTCAGCAGTCTCTGTCAGGAATATGTCCTGGACAACAAGAAAATCAAGATTTTCAAGGGCCTTCCTGGTCTTCTCAGCATCAGGTTCACTGATCAGGGGATTCTCACCCATTATGTACATGGCCCTCAAACGTCCCTCCAGGGCGGCGTCAAACATCTCAGGTAGCGTCATCCCGGGTCCCGGTATGGGTGAACCCCATTTATCAGAGAACCCGGATGACCCATCCAGCCCCTGATAGCCGGGGAGTAGATCCGGAAGTGCCCCCATATCACAGGCTCCCTGGACATTGTTCTGGCCCCTGAGCGGGTTTATGCCTGCAGATGGTTTACCGAGGTTACCTGTAAGGAGGGCGAGGTTGCTGAGTGCAATCACATTGGCGGTACCATCAACGTGCTGGGTGATGCCCATTGAGTATATGATGGAGGCCGGCTGGTTTGATGCGTAGGTGATTGCAGCCCTTCTTATATCCTCTGCTTCAACACCGGTGAGGTTTTCAACCTCCTCCAGGTCCAGGGCCATGACCGCATCCCTGAATTCATCAAAGCTTTCTGTCCTTGAATCCACGAATACCCTGTCATGGAGACCCTCCTCAATGATGAAACGACACATTGCCATGATCAATGGAATGTCAGACCCGGGCCTGTTCTGGAGGTGGATGTCTGCAAGCTCCGAGATCCTCGTCCTCCTTGGGTCAATGACCACCAGCTTTGCACCTGAGCTGATGGCCCTGATTACACTGTAGGCCGTTATGGGGTGTGTCTCGGTTGGGTTGGTCCCCACCGCCAGGATGCATGCTGAATTTTCAAGTTCAGCTATTGAGTTTGTCATTGCACCGCTACCCAGCGTCATGCTGAGGCCCCTTATGGAGGGTGCATGGCATAGCCTTGCACAGTGGTCGATGTTACCGGATAACATCACGGTCCTCGTAAACTTCTGGAGGATATAGTTCTCCTCATTGGTGCACTTTGCAGATGCAACTGCAGCAAACTCATCACCCCGGTACTCTGATAACCTCTCGGCCACTTTGGATAAGGCTTCCTCCCACTCCACCTCAATGAAGCTGTCACCAACCTTTATGAGTGGCTTTTTAAGTCTTTCAGGGCTGTTTACAAAATTCAATGCGAATCTACCCTTAACACATAGTTTACCCCTGTTAACCGGATTATCAGGGTCTCCCCTTGAACTCACAACCCGGTCCCCCCTCACACCAAGGTAGATGCCGCAGCCAGCACCACAGTAGGGGCATACCGTCTTCACCTCGGTGAAGGGTTTCTCTCCCCTTGAAACAAGGGCCCCCACAGGGCAGACCTCCACGCATTCCCCGCAGGACACACAGCTTGATTCAATGATGGCCCTGTCCATGAAGGTGGATATCCTGGTGTCATGTCCCCTGTAGGCGAAATCTATGGCCTCTGCACCGGTAGCCTTGCAGACCCTTACGCATAAACCGCAAAGAATGCACTTATCATGGTTTCTAACGAAAAATGGGTTTGATTCATCTGGTTCTTCTTCGGGTAAATCTGGTCTGAGTCTAGAAATGTCATCCTCTGTCAGATTAAGATAGGATGAGACATCCTGGAGACGGCAGTCCCCTGATGAGGGGCATGAAAGGCAGTCCCTGCTGTGCTCTGATACCAGAAGGGATAGCACGGTCCTCCTGATATTATTTATCCTCTCTGATTCAGATACGAAGTTCGCACCATCCTCTACAGGAGTTTCACAGGCCGTTACAAGACGTCCCTCATCGTTTTCCACCAGACACAGCCTGCATCCCCCAAAGGGTTCGATACCCTCCCGGAAGCAGAGGTGGGGGATGTATATGTCATTTGCAAGGGCCGCCTCAAGGACGGTCATTCCATGTTCAGCCTCAACTTCCCTTCCATCTATTCTAAATTTAACAGTCCCCTTCATGTTATCTTCAGTGTCCTTTTTATGGTGAAACTTTATCACGATGCACAGATAAAGGTTATGAGTAGAGAGCGAGGTGAAGAGGATGAAGATCATCGGCGTTACCGGTACAAAGGACACCGGAAAGACCACCCTTGTGGAGAAAATCGTGGAGAAACTCACCGGGGAGGGCTACAGGGTCGCTACACTTAAACATACCCATACCGGCTTTGATTTCCCTGGGAAGGATACTGATAAGCACAGGAGGGCCGGTGCACAGATCGTCGCCGGGACTGGGAGGGAAACCTTCTTCCTCCTTGAAAGGGAGATGGGCCTTGAGGAGATAGCTGGCACCCTTGAGATCCTTGATGACCTGGACTTCCTCATAGTTGAAGGCTTCAAGGAGATGGAATATGCCAGCGTATCAACCTCCGCCCCCGGCGACTTCACAGTGAAGGTTGTTGATCCCTTCTCACTGGAGGATATGGATGAGCTCATTGATCTCCTGAAAAGGAGGAGTTATGGTCTGTTGCAGGACCTCAACTGCAAGAAATGCGGTTTCAGCTCATGCAGAGAGTTCAGAGAGGCCAAGATCCGTGGAGAGGCTGATGATGTCGACTGCAGGAGTCAGCCCGAGAGGGTTCTCCTCAGGATCGATGGAAAACCTGTCCCGCTGAACCCCTTCGTCCAGGAGTTCATATCAAAGACTGTGAGGGGTATGATTGATGCCCTCGAAACAGAAAGCCTTAAGAATGGAAGGGTTGATCTCATCATAAAATAGTCCACATGGAGCTCAGTCATGGGGAGGTGACTGAAACCATATAATGGCATTCACCCAATTTCAGAGGTAAATCAATGCATGTCCAGGACAGACACGGAAGACCGGTTATGTCACTGCGGCTATCCATAACAGGTCGCTGCAACGTTAACTGTATCTACTGCCACAGGGACGGAATGACCTCATCCCGGGGAGAGCTGTCGGCTGCAGATATAGAGAAGCTCTGCAGGGTTGCCTCCGACCTCGGTGTGGGGAAGATACGTCTCTCAGGTGGAGAGCCCCTCATACGGGATGATATAGTTGAAATAGTTGAGAGGATAAATAAAATCGGATTCCGGGACATATCCATAACAACCAACGGCACCCTCCTTGAAGGGTACAGCACGGCTCTGAGGGAAGCTGGACTTGACAGGGTCAACGTGAGCTTTGACACCCTCAACCCTGAGACCTACCGCTTCATAACCCGGAAGGATTACCTTGAAAGGGTTAAGTCTGGTATAAGCAGTGCCGTTGATGTGGGGCTTGATCCGGTCAAGATAAACATGGTGATCCTCAGGGGTGTGAACCACCACGAGGTATGGGACATGTTTGAATTCTGCCGGGAGAAGGGCGCGGTGCTCCAGATAATTGAACTCCTCAAAACAGAAAGCTGCCATGATGACGCCGTCGAAAGATACCACTGCGACATCACCCCCATCGAGGCGGAACTTGCAGAGAGGGCGGACCGGATCAGAACCAGAAAATTCATGCAGGACCGCAAGAAGTACTATATAGATGGGGGGGAAATCGAGGTTGTGAGGCCCATGGACAATACAAGGTTCTGTGCAAACTGTACAAGGCTCAGGGTAACCCCTGATGGGAAGCTGAAACCCTGCCTCCTCAGAAACGACAACCTCGTGGATACAAGGGACGCCCTGAGGGAAAACGACACTGACCGACTTCGTGAACTATTCTTTGAGGCCATAAGAAGGAGATCCCCCTACTACACTCCATGAACTGTTTCTGAGAAAAAGGATATGCCGTTTGAGGGATCATCTAAATATGGGATCATCTAATATACTAACTTAGTGTGGCCTGAAGGTTGCGGCTGAAGTGTGCCCTGCCACCCATCTTCCTTCTCAGGAATCCCTGCTGAATAGGTTCTCCTGGGGGTAGGCGCCGGGAACCCTCCTGACAGCATCCCTTTTACATATATCAAGACATGACCCGCACTTGAGGCACTCATCCTGGTCTATAACATGCACTTCGTCCCTTGAACCCTTTATGGCCTCCGCCGGGCATGTTTTGATGCAGGCCATGCATCCATCACATTTTTCAGGGTCTATGATGTAGTGCATCAGTTCACTGCATGCTGCGGCTGTGCACCTGCCGTTTATGTGGTCACGGTACTCGTCCTCAAAGTATCTGAGTGTCGTCAGAACCGGGTTTGGTGATGTCTGGCCGAGGCCGCATAGTGAGGCTGCCCTGACACCTTCAGCTACATCCCTGAGGATATCCGGGTCTTCAGGTCTTCCTGAACCCTCCACGATATCATTGAGTATCATGAGCATCTGCCTTGTCCCCACGCGGCAGGGTACGCATTTTCCACAGGACTCCCTCTGCGTGAACTCAAGGAAGTACCTTGCAAGTTCAACCATGCATGTGCGGTCCGATAGAACAACAAGGCCGCCTGAACCCATTATTGCCCCTGCAGATGTGAGGGAGTCATAGTCTATACCTGTATCTATAAGTTCAGCAGGGAGGCATCCCCCTGAAGGGCCCCCGATCTGTACCGCTTTAAGTTCTCCATCCACAACTCCCCCTCCAATATCGAAGATGACTTCCCTCAGGGTTGTGCCCAGTGGGACCTCAATGAGGCCGGTTCTTCTGACATCGCCCACAAGGGAGAAGGTCTTGGTTCCCCTGCTTTCAGGGGTTCCCATGGAGTTGAAGTAGTCTGCACCGTGCTGCATTATCATTGAAACAGCTGCAAGGGTCTCAACATTGTTTATAACGGTGGGTTTGCCCCAGAGGCCCCTTGTTGTTGGGAATGGGGGTCTTGTCCTTGGCATTCCCCTCTTACCCTCAATTGAGGATATCAGGGCTGTTTCCTCTCCACAGACAAATGCCCCTGCCCCCTCCTTTATCTTTATATCCAGGTCGAAACCTGACCCGAGGATATCCTTACCGAGGAGTCCCAGATTTCTCAGATCGGATATTGCTCCCCTGAGTCTCTCAAGGGCAAGTGGGTACTCTGCCCTGCAGTAGATGTAGGCCTCCCTGGCACCCACTGCATATGAGGCTATGAGTATCCCCTCAAGCAGGGCATGTGGATCCCCCTCTATGAGTGAACGGTTCATGAAGGCCCCCGGGTCTCCCTCATCGGCGTTGCAAATGAGGTACTTCACTTCTGAGGCCTCCTGGCGACAGAGACTCCATTTGAGCCATGTCGGGAATCCCGCGCCTCCGCGGCCCCTGAGGCCGGAGCCCTTAATCTCCTCAATTACCTCATCAGGTTCCATTTCAAGGGCCCTCATGAGGCCCCTGTAGCCTCCGGTTGCCAGGTAGTGTCCCAGGTTTTCAGGGTCTATAAGGCCGCATCTTCGGAGTATCCTCCTTGACTGTCCCTCCATGAATTCCAGGGTGTAAACAGGTTCAAATGAGTCGCCATTGAAGGCGATGTCCACAGAACCTATGGGTCCAGCCTCCCCCGCCTCCACCAGGTGCTCCTGGATTATCCTCTTTGCGAGTTTACGGTTCACCGGGCCGTAGATGTAACCACGGCTATCCCCGTTGAATATGACCACCATGGGCTCGGCGTAGCAGAGGCCCATGCAGCCTGTGTGTATGATCCTGCAATCAACTGAGAGTTCTGCTGCCCTCTGCCTCATTATCTCCTCTATCTTCTGGGCCCCTGCAGACCTTCCGCAGGTGGCTGAACCTATAAGTATGGTAGCTTCGCCCCTGAAGAGGGACATGTATTCCTTCAGGGAGTCCCCTGCAATTTTTTCTATCATTTAAGACACTCTAAGACTTTTTTGGGAATATTTTACCTACCCTTGATGGTTTTATGCGTGATACAACCTCATCGTTCACCATTGCACAGGGTGCGAGGGAGCAGCACCCTATACAGCCCACGGATTCGAGTGAGTATTCCATGTCATCTGTAACGTCCCCCTCCTCTATGCCGAGGTGCCTCTCAAGTGCATCGAGAACCTGTTCCGCTCCGCTGACATGACATGCCGTTCCTGTGCAGACCATTATGTGCTTTCTCCCCCTTGGTTTGAACCTGAACTGGGCATAGAAGGTGGCGACCCCGTATACATGGGTCCTGCTAACCCCTGTGAAGCGAGCTGCTTCTTCCAGGGCATCCTCTGGAAGATAACCGTATGCATCCTGTATATCCTGCAGTATGGGTATGATTTCAGATTTATGGCCAGTGTAACCCGCAAATATTCTGTTTAATTCCTCGTCCATTCAAAACCTCCAGGTTAGAGAGTCATGAACTCAAATCTATTATAGATTAAGGACAAAAGATTGTTTAACTGTTAAGCAAAGATGGATATATGTTTTTAGATGTGAGGTGGTGGGTGCATGTCACTGTACAGAGAGGTTGATGCTTTCCGTGTGGACGATGAAAGGAGAAGGGTCCTTGAAAAGGTCGTTAATGACATTGAGGTGCGTATACGGATAAATGGTGGTATGGAGCAGCGCTTCACAGCAAGCCCCCAGGCCCTTGAGGAGTTTGCAACAGGTTACCTCCTTGGTGAGGGTCTGGTGGACTCCGTCGATGATATATTATCCATTGAAATCAGTGATAACATAATCGATGCTGAGATAGAATCAGGAGATCTTGATATACGAAGGGAGCTTGTGATGGGATCCGACTGTTTCGGTGGCTGGAGGCAGAGGGTGGAAATGGTGGAACCCGTTGATTCAGAGTTTAGGGTCAGGGCTGATGATATATTCAGGGCATTCAAGCGTATGGTGAACTCTGCGGTTGTCTGGAGGATGACCGGAGGTACCCATGTGGCTGCACTTGTAACAGGTGATGAATTCAGGGTTTTTGAGGATGTTAGCAGGCATGTGGCTGTTGATAAGGTAATAGGTTCTGGTGCGATGGATGGTGTTAATTTCAGGGAGAGTTTCATTGTCTATAGTGGTAGAATGCCCGCGGATATGCTCATAAAGGTCGTCCGTGCAGGGGTACCGATTATAGCATCCAACGCCGCCCCAACATCCTCAGGCTATGATGCTGCCCAGCGGACGGGTCTTACAATGCTCGGTTTCGTCCGCGGGAAGAGATTCAATATATACAGCCACCCTGAGAGGATAATTTAGGGATCGGTTCTCAGAATAGAGAGATTGGACAGCTGAATTAATACCGGACCGAACGCTTAAACAGCTGATAAAAATTAACTGAACCGGAACATCTGAAAAACCTGAGTTTCTGAATCCGATGCCCTGTGGTCTGTTAATGATGCTCCAGTTCACTGTTCTGCCATGATGGCTAATCAAAGGAGCTGTGCCTGTGGTGCAGATCCTCCTCCCTCTTATCAAACCTCTCCATGAGCTCAGCTATGATGCCGTCCAGGAATACCAGGGCTGATATCTCAAAGAGTGTTCCAAGGGGTGTTCTTGAGTGATGGTTGCCCCTCATCTGCCTCTTCATGTAATCCTTCTCACCGTCAATCTTTGTCCTTCCTTTTATGGTCACAGTAAGATCTGCCAGCCCTGCGAGGTCAGAGTCAGGGTATGATGTTACTGCCACGACCTTTGCACCCCTCTCCCGGGCGATGGAGGCTGCATTCACGATGTAACTTGTCCTGCCCGAACCTGATATTGCGATCAGGACATCACCCTCATTTATTGCAGGGGTTATGGTCTCGCCCACCACAAAGGCGTTTATCTCAAGGTGCATAAGTCTCATGGCAAAGGCCCTGGCAACGAGGCCCGACCTCCCAAGTCCCAGGACAAAGACGTTGGCTGCAGACGTCAGGATTTCTATGAAATTATCAAGGGTCCTCTCATCAATATCCCTCTCCATCTTCTCCAGATTATGGATTATGTCCCTGATAGCCTCTTTTATTATCATCGCAACACCTATACCAATATATACTCTGTATGATATAAAAACAGTGGGGAATGGACCATCAGACCTTATTCCAATCCAGATGAAATGTATTACTATGATCATAAAATGTGCTGAACCCATAGAACCCCGGGCTACCCCTGAAACCCATGACTGAAGGAGGATCTGAGAAAACCTGGCCACGGTAAAGGGCCTGGAATATGGTCCGGGTGGTTATGAAACCCTGAAGCCACAGAAATATCATAGGTGCTCAAGAAAGGTGTCAATATGGATATGAAGCCCCTCCCTGGAATGGAAATCAATGGGCACAGATTTGATCACAGGTTCTTTGAGACCCTCAGGGTTATAGGAGAGACCTTCTCACAGAGAAGGGCCGCCAGGGTTCTCGGGGTATCACCACAGGTGCTCAACAGGAGGGTGCTCAGGGCCGAGTCCCTCCTTGGTGTGAAACTGGTGAGAAGCAGTGGGGCTGGATCAGAACTCACACCGGAGGCCATGGAGATCCTGGGAGCCTACCTGCGACAGATTAAAATACTGGAGGGTTCAGGGCCACTGATGATAGCTGCTGGTTACATATCCTCAAACCTTGTAGAGGCCGCCATTGAGGGTCTGGGGGTGTCAGCATCCCTGTTTGCATGCTGTGATGAGGATTCATTCCATCTCGCAGAGAGGAGCATGCTTGATGCCGTATTCCTGGATGATCCCCTCCAGGCATACCGGAGGGACCTGGATTTTGTTCCTGTCGCCTATGACCACCTGGTCCTTGTTGGCAGGGGTATCAGTGATATCAGGGACCTTGACGGCTCCTGCTTTGTGGGGGTTTCGGGTTCTGCCCAGAGGCTGGCATGGGAGGTCCTCTCAGAGGCTGGTGTGGAATTTGAGGTTGTCAGGGAGGTGAGATCCCCATATCATGCCCACAGAATTGTCATGAATGACCCGGAGCTGCTTACGTTCTTAAGTGCGAGTCAGTTCAGTGGCTCCGACATCCTGAGGGAGGAGACAAGGCACGTTATAAGTGCAGTGAGGTGCCGTGATAGAGAGTGGGTCGATGAACTGATTGAGTTCATCACCGGTGAGGGCCAGGCCCTGGTTGCTGAATCCGGCTTTGAGCCGCTTCACTGAGCATGAAAACCCGCTGAAAAACCATTTCTGGGATCAGTTCCCTGCATGAAATTTGAGGACCACATTCTATAACAATCACCTTAATCCGCCTCAAAGTATAAAGTCCCAATCAATAAAGATGCTCAACAGAACCAGGCCCAATCCATCTATAACGAATAATCCAATCACATTATAAACCAACCCCAACAGAATTAACCCCATATTTTTCAGGTGATCATATGAGTGAAGACAGAGACCTTCTTGCTGTTGGACATACCGCCTTCGATTACATAATACATCTGGATGAATTTCCAGAACCAAACACATCAACAGCCATAAAACGCATGAGGAACCTTCATGGGGGAGCAGCCGCAAATGTCGCCCTGGTGGGATCAAGGCTTGGTCTTAGAACATCCCTTGTATCCGCGGTTGGAGGCGACTTTGAGGGTTCAGAGTACAGGGAGCTCCTGGAGTCAAGTGGTATAGATATTGAATCCATGATCTTGGTGGCGGATGAAAGCACCCCAACAGCCTTTGTGATGACCGATTCTGATCACAACCAGATAAGCTACTTCTACTGGGGCGCTGCAAGGTACTTCAAAGACGCCGAGACACCTGAGGATGCCATAAAATCTGCCCGTGCAGTGCACCTTGCAACCGGTGACCCATCCTTCAACTGCAGGTGCGGTGAATTTGCAAGGTCCCTCGGTAAGATAATAAGCTTTGACCCGGGGCAGGACCTCCACATGTACTCCCGCAGCCAGCTTGAAAGGGCCGTTGGTGTATGCGACATACTATTTGGGAACCACCATGAAATAGATCGCATATGCAGCAAACTGTCGGTGGATATCCATGGACTCCGGGAGATGGGACCTGGGGTGGTGGTTAAGACCTACGGGAAAGAGGGGAGCATCATATACTCCGATGATGTGATAAAGATAGACGCAATACCCCGGGAGGCGGTTGACCCCACAGGGGCCGGGGACTCCTACCGGGCAGGCTTCATGAGGGCCTACCTCCGGGGCGCGGACCTCAAAACCTGTGGGCGGTTCGCATCTGCAGTTGCATCATTCATAGTCGAGGATGAGGGTACCCAGACAAACATCCCTGACACAGGAGAGGCCGTGAAACGCTTCACTGCACAGTGGGGCTATGAACCCCCGATATGATGGGGCCCGCCCAGACTCTGACAAACATGATACACAATGCGTAGCAGGCAGCAAGCCGTGGCCCCTCAACTAGGGGAGACATCAAAGACTCCTTAAGAGTATTAACGGGGACTGAAACAGTAGTTTTTATAACTGGATGGAACCAATCAATATGATATCCATATATCTCATTTCCGCTGATCCAGATCATACCCTCACGGGTTAAGGGTCAAACCAGAAGGGTGATTACATGACTCAAATGGATGAAGCTAAAAAAGGTGTTATAACAGATGAAATGAAAGCGGTGGCGGAGGCCGAGAACGTCACCCCAGAGTTTGTGAGAAGAGGAGTTGCCAGTGGTAAAATAGCCATCCCAAGCAACCTTAACCGTGAAGAGGTTGCAGCTGTCGGTATAGGCGCCGGTCTGAGGACCAAGGTCAACGCCACCATAGGAACATCCACAGACATCGTCGACTTTGATATGGAGGAGGAGAAGGCCCGCATTGCAATTGAAAACAGGGCAGACACCCTCATGGAGCTCTCAGTTGGCGGGGACCTGGATGAGATAAGGAGAAGAATCCTTGACATCTCACCCATACCCGTTGGAAGCGTACCTGTCTACCAGGCAGCCATTGAGACCATAAGGGAAAAGGGAGCCTCCATATACATGGACGAGGACGTTATGTTCAGGGCCATCGAGAAACAGGCAAAGGATGGTATAGACTTCATGGCCATCCACTGCAGTGTCAACAGGGAAACCCTGAGGAGGCTCAAAAGGCAGGGCCGTGAGGGTGGCCTTGTGAGCAGGGGAGGCGCATTTGTATCCGCCTGGATGGTTGAGAATGGACTGGAAAACCCCCTCTATGAGAACTTCGATTACATACTGGAGATTGCAAAGGAACATGACTTTGTGCTCTCCATGGCCAACGCCATGCGCGCCGGTGCCATCGCAGACTCAACCGACAGGGCCCAGGTACAGGAGCTCATAGTACTCGGTGAACTAATTGACAGGGCAAGGGAGGCCGGTGTCCAGACCATCGTTGAGGGCCCGGGCCACATACCCCTCAATGAGATAAAGGCCAATGTGATACTCCAGAAGAAACTCTGCAGGGGAGCCCCATTCTACATGCTGGGACCCATAGTCACGGATATAGGGGCCGGTTATGACCACATAGTGTCATCCATAGGGGCTGCCGCATCAGCTGCTGCAGGTGCAGACTTCATATGCTACGTCACACCGGCGGAGCACCTTGCCCTCCCATACCCGGATGATGTGAAGGAGGGTGTCATAGCAACAAGGATAGGTGCCTATGTGGGGGACATGGTCAAGGGTATCCACAACGGGGAGAAGGACCTCGAAATGGCCAACGCCCGTAAGAAGCTCAACTGGGAGGCCCAGTTCGATGCCGCGATGTGCCCTGCTGAAGCCAGGCGTATAAGGGATGAGAGGCCCCCTGAGGACCCTGATACCTGTACAATGTGTGGGGAATACTGCGCGGTCAAGATCGTTAACGAGTGGCTTGACAGTGCAGATACAAGGATCTTCGACTGAACCACCCACTCCTTTTTTTAGAGAAGATTAATATATTTTGAAGTTCACACACTTTTTTGTTGCACTGATTCTATCACGTTTTTTACAGGTGATCTCTTTGAAGCACTGGATTGAAAGGATAGCTGATGAACTGAAGGAGAGAGATGTTGAAGAGCACGTTGTTGCCAGCGGAACATCCATATCCGGCTCAATACACATAGGTAATTCCTGCGACGTTTTCATAGCAAGCTCCATAGCCAAATCCCTCAAAAAGGACGGGTTCAAATCAAGGACCGTCTGGATAGCCGACGACCACGACCCCCTCAGAAAGGTACCCTACCCCCTCCCTGAAAGCTACGAGAAGTACCTCGGGGTGCCCTACTCCATGATACCCTGCCCTGAGGGCTGCTGTGAGAGCTTCGTCGAACACTTCCAGAGGCCCTTCCTGGAGGCCCTTGGAAGGTTCAGGATAGGCGTCGAACACTACTCCGGGGCCCGTATGTACACCGAGGGCCTCTACAATGACTACATAAGAACATCCCTTGAAAGGGCCCCTGAGATAAGGGAGATATTCAACAGGTTCAGGGACAGGCCCCTGCGGGATGACTGGCTACCCTACAACCCGATCTGTGAGAAGTGTGGCCGCGTGAACACGACGGAGGCCTATGACTTTAGTGGGGATACCGTCTGGTACCGGTGCGAATGCGGCTTCGATGGGGAGATGGATATAAAATCGGGGCTCGGTAAACTCACCTGGAGAGTTGAGTGGGCTGCAAGGTGGAAGATCCTCGGCGTCACCTGTGAACCCTTCGGTAAGGACCATGCAGCAAGTGGCGGTTCCTATGACGTCAGCAGCATCATATCCGAGGAGATATTTGACTATCCTGCACCCTACCCTGTTCCCTACGAGTGGATAACCCTCCGGGGTGAGGCCATGTCCAAGTCAAGGGGTGTCTTCTTCACACCGGGCCAGTGGCTTGAGATAGGACCTCCTGAGAGCCTCAACTACTTCATATTCAGGAGCAAGCCCATGAAGCACAAGGATTTCAACCCGGACATGCCCTTCCTTGACCTGATGGACCAGTTCGACCGGACAGAGAGGATCTACTATGGGATGGAGGATGCTGCATCAGAGAAGGAGGAGCAGAAGCTCAGGAACATCTACAGGGTTTCAATGATAGAGGAATTCGATCTACCCCTCCGGCCCTCCTACCGCTTCATGACGGTTGCCTGCCAGATCGCGGGTGATGACCCTGAAAGGCTCTATGATATCCTCAGGAGAAACTCACAGCTTCCAGAGGAGTTAATGGACCTTGAACTGGATCAGCTCACAGATAAACAGCTCGAACAGCTGAATGAGCGTATAGAGAACGTTAAAAACTGGTTGAGACTCTATGCTCCTGAATTCGTCAAGTTCCAGGTTCGGGAGGAGCTCCCTGATGTTGAATTATCAGAGCCGCAGCTGAAATTCCTTCAGGACGTTGCGGACCTCATGGAGTCCAGGGAGATGACCGCCGAGGAACTCCACGACGAGATGTACAGCATACTCCGAAGGCATGGACTTAAACCCCAGAAGGCATTCCAGGCAATATACAGGGTCCTCATAGGTAAGAAGATGGGGCCAAGGGCGGCTTCATTCCTCCTCTCACTTGAGAGGGACTTCGTGATAAGGAGGCTAAGACTGGAGGCCTGAAATGAAGGTCAGGATTGTTGAAAGGGATGTGATGGACCCTCTGGCAGATACATGCATGGATGAGATGCCGGTCAACCGGGTGGGTGAAGTTAAGACAGTTTCACTCCTCGACAACACCAAACCCGGGGCCAGAACCATACTTGAGGCTGTTGAGTCCTCCCTTGAAGGTTTAAGGTTCCTGTGGTCTGAGAAACCTGCCGGTGCGCCTGCATCAGAGGACCAGATAAACAGGGCCGGGGAGGGGGACCTCTGCATACTCGCCCTGGGTGACTGCGGCTCCTGCACAACCTGGGTGATCCTTGACGCGATTCGTCTTGAGGGTATGGGGGTTCCAACAATCTCCATCTGTTCAGACACTTTCAGGGAATATGCAGAGAAACTTGCAGCCGCCCATGGGATGCCGGGCCTCCGGATAGTTGAGATAGAACATCCAGTGGCTGGACTGGAAACTGAGGAGATCCTCAGGAAGGCCAGGAAGATTATGCCCGCCATAGTGGACCATCTGAGGTGATAGTTTGGTTAAAATTGACAAATCCTGCGGATGCCTCATAGATGACCTTCTGGACGATAACAGGCTCTGCGGTTCATCAGAGGAGGATATGAAGGTCATGGTAGACCCCGACCCTGAGAGGGTCAGCCTTGAGTTCTATGAGAAGAGGATGACCGATGGTCTCCCCATCATACCCCCCACAAGGGGACGTGTGGAGAAATTCTACAGGTACACAGCCAGAAAACCCGGGGATGTCATAGCGACGTTACCCCCCAGGATGGGGATTGCGACTGTGGAGAAGGTGGCTGTTAATGCTGTCATGGCTGGCTGCATACCCCAGATGATGCCGCTCCTTGAATCATGCATTGAGGGTATCGGAAGGGATGAATTCAACCTTGCAGGTATAAACGCCACGACCCATCCTGTATCAGTCGCGGTGGTGGTCAACGGACCCGTGGTCAGGGATCTGAACTTCAATTCCGGGGCAGGGTGCCTTGGACCTGGAAACCTTCCAGGTGCAAGCCTTGGGCGTGCACTGAGGCTCTGCCTCATGAACATAGCCGGGGCTGTGCCCGGTGTTGGGGACCATGCCACCATGGGGTCCCCTGCAAAGTACACCTACTGCCTTGCAGAGAATGAGGAGGAGAGCCCCTGGGAACCTTTACACGTTGAGAGGGGCCTATCAGGGGAGGATAGTGCTGTGACCCTCCTGGGGGTTGAGGCTCCCCATAACGTGAATGACCACCGTAGCCAGAGGCCCGAGGACCTCCTTGACACCATAATCCATACAGCTTCCACCGCCGGCTGTAACAACAGCCACGTCCCTGGGGAGCTCCTTGTGATTATGAGCCCGGAACATGCAGAGACACTTGCATCCCATGGATGGACACGGGATGATGTTAAAAACTATATCCATGAGGGGGCCGTTGTACCTGCAGAGATGGCTGACCGTGGGGGGAGGAAGCTGGATGAGGGTCTCATTGTGGATGGCATGGTCCATATAACCAGGAGCCCCGCTGATGTTGTTCTCGTTGTGGCAGGCGATGCAGGAAGGCACACCATGATAGCACATGGATTCGGTGGCTCATCAGAGTCCCAGACCGTTCCTGTGAGGTTCCCTGAAGATTGAATCCTCCCAGTGGTTCTCCAGCTTCTCTCCTATTTTTCATTCTGTCACGGCTGGCTACCTTCTAATATATATTGAAAATTGAGGCACTGGTTTGTTCTCTGTCATTCAACTGAGAAATTAGCTATCGGCATACCGGCAAAAATAAGAGAGATTCAGTTAGTGGCTGACCATATTAAACTCAGAGGTCTATTCTTCGTCTATCAAGAAGTTCCTGCTGTTTACCCCTGTTCCAGCCACCGCTTGAGGACTTGGCACGGCCCACCTGCTGTACGTAACCTGTGATCCTGTCATACCACTCAACCTCATCCCTCTCGCCGCAGCGTGCACAGGAATCCTGCAGACCCCTCATGAGGGTCTTGCACCTCAGGCAGAAGCTCAGGGCATTGCTGTACGCCCAGAATCCTATGTCACTCCTCCTGCAGATCCTCCTGGTGAGACCCTCAAGGGCTGCTGGGTCAGGTTTCGCCTCACCCAGCCATGCATTGAATATGTGCCCGCCGGGTGTCAGCGGGTGGTACTTCTCCTCGATCCTTATCTTCTCAACAAGGTCCACCTCTGCATTCACGGGTGTGTGGCTGGAGTTGGTGTAGTAGTATGCCCCCTCGGTGCCCTGGAGCACAGCCTCCTCAGGGTAATGCTCATGGTCCAGCATTGCGAATCTGTGGGCTGTGGACTCTGCAGGTGTCTGGAGGACACTCCACCGCCATCCTGTCTCCTTTTTGAGTTCAGCTGCACGTTCATTTATGTGCTCTATGACCCTCAGGCCGAACCTGTTGGCTTCAGGGCTCTGTATACCTGCCCCAAGGTGGTACTCGAGCATCTCATTGAGTCCCGTGAATCCGAAGCTCATTGTCGCATTCTCTATACGGTAGTACCTCTCACCGTCTATCTCCTGGGAGAGGAATGGGAGCAGGTGGTAGTCGTCCAGGCATCTCTGAGCCTGGCTCCTCCTTATCCTGAGCACCTCAACCGCCATGTCAATGTACTCATCAAGGTACTCGAATAGTTCATCATCATCCCGTGACTGGTAGGCTATCCTGGGGAGGTTGAGGGTTATGTAGGCAAGGTTTCCTGTCCTGAGGCAGTCCTTCTCCCAGTCACCTGTCCAGTTATCTGCAAGGCTCGTACGGCAGCCCATGTAGTTTGCCATCTTGCCCCTGTAATCCGCCAGCATGTTTATGAAGTAGGCTGTCCCGTACTTGGATGCCAGTTCATGGACCAGGCTCAGTTCCTCATCGAATTCCCCCCTGAAGGTCTCCCTCCGGAGGGAGTATATGGTGTTGGGGAAGAGGTGGGGCTTCCCATCGGCATCACCCTCCAGGAGGACCTCGGTGAAGGCCCTTGTGAGCAGCCTTGCCTCCTCAGCGAAGTCACCGTATACACCAGCATACTCCCCGCGGGGCCCATAGGCTGGTTCGTCCTCAAGGAACTCAGGGACCCCGAACTCCAGGTTTATGCTTGTGAATGGTACCTGACTTCCCCTTGCAGCGTAGGCCATGTTGAGGTTGAATATGAACATCTGGACCGCCTGTTTGATCTTCTCATAGGGCAGCCCTGAGGCGAAGGGTGCCACGAAGACGTTCCAGAGGCTCATGGCCTGGCCGCCGGACATGTTCTGCTGGGATGCAAGCATTATCTCCCCTGCATGGTTCATTAGGGTCTCCAGGTGCTTTGGTGGTCCTGCAACTGATGTGTGATCCCCTGTACCATCAACCCGGAGCCCGTGCCTTATGAATAGCCGGAGATCGTGCTGCAGGCAGTTAAGTGGCCGTGCAGCGAAGAATTCGAGGTCATGGATGTGTATGTCGCCTGACATGTGGGCGTCTGCGAGCCTGGAGGGGAGTATGTGGAGCAGTGAGTACTGTTTGAGGGCCTCATCAGCCACGTACTTGTGGACGGTTTCAGGGTTATGGATCATGTTGGCGTTGTCCCTGGAGCCGTTCTCTATGAGGTTTGTGATGTTGTAGACCGGGATCCCGAGACGTGTGTACCTCTTCCTGAGGGTCTCAAGGCCGTGCTCTATGAGCTTTGTGTTAACAACCTCCCTTATCATGGGGGCTGTGAGGTATTCCACGTTCAGTTTCTTGAGCTCCCTCCAGACCTCGGTGGCGATTTCCCTTGCAACATCCTCTGAGGCGCCAGTCTCCCTTATGAGGTTGTCCTCTATCTTCTTCTGGTCAAAGGTCTCTATCTTATCCCTTGATGTCCTCACCCTGAGCCTGTTGGCTGCAAGGTAACGATCTGCCAGTTCCTCATCCACCTTCCTGAGGGAGTCGTAGACCAGGATCTTTATCTCCTTGGTGGTTATTCCATTGTAGACAGACCTTGCAACCTCTGAGGCCACATTCTCGGAGGTCCATAAACTGGCCCCCAGGTTCAGGAGGGATTTTACAAGCTTTTCATGGCTGAATTTTTCCCTTACACCATTATTTTTCAGTACACATGTTTCTGCCTTTGTTGGCATTGCAGCCAGAAGACGTGAATCATCAATCACAGGATCACCACATAACTCCTTATAAAATCTAATGTCTAAGTAATTTTATGTCCAGCATCCATATTAAATGTGACCCCTTGAAAAGCATCGGCTGCCTGGTAACACCTTTATAAGGGTTTAAATGTATGTTATATATTATTCATTTAATAAGGCATTCATATTGGGGACTGTTCGTATGGGGGAAATTAAGGGTCTCTGCATCACCCGGTCTGTTTTTGGCAGAAAGAAAAATTAATTGGGAATAAAACCTCTATTCGAGCCTTATCTGAACTGCACCTATCCTTGGTGCCAGTACATTGTAGAAGAGGGCTGTGACTGCATATGCTATGAATGCCCAGATGAATGCGCCGACTGTTAAAGCCACAAGTATGAGGATACCTGCAGTGTACTCTCCTGCAATGGCTAAAATGATCAGTGCTATTAGCCCCACTATTAAACCAAGGACCGCGGCGATTGACCCGGTTATGAGTCCAAGTGGTATGGCCTCTATCCCATCTATACTCACAAGGCCCTCACCGAACTCGCTGAGTTTCAGTTTTATGGGTGTTATCCGGGGTGCCAGGAAGTTGTAGAGGAGGAGGCCTATGGCAATTATCACGAAGGATGCTATGAATGTCATTACCGGTGTTAACACGATGTTTATGACAGTCCCGAGTGCCGTTGCAGATCCAACCGCAGCCATGCTTGATACAGCAGATGGTTCAACTGTCTTTGCAATGTTAGCCACGGTGTTGAAGAATATCCACTGGAGAGGGGCTGCTAAAAGCTGGTATATGAAGTTCAGAAGCGCTGCCACCGCGGAGAGTATCAGTGATGTGCTCACGATGTCAAAGGACTCCACCTTCTCCATAGCTATCAGAGCAAGCTTGATGCCTCCAAGGCGTGGTGTCAGTCCATTGTAAATGTATGCCCTCAGAAAAGATTCCACGATGCTGAGCAGAAATACACCCACCGGCAGGACCACCAGTCCAACGACGGATATGCCAGTAATTATCCCCCCAAGAGACCTTAATTCAACTGGAGGGGCAGATGAAATTGCCCCAGCGAATATAAGGATCAGAAGAGCGAATATGAATGCCCATATCGCCCCTATGGAGGAGTTCATTATTGTGTAGGGAACAACCCTCACAGACTTTATTTCTTTTAACTCCATCTTATCACCATGATGATCTATGGTGACAGGACATATAAAAAATTTATGAGAAGATTTTTTTGAGGTATTAAGAAGAATATGTGTCTTCCAGACCGATCAGAGCCATTTTTCTGATTCCTCAAGGACCCTCTCAACCATCCTCCTGGCTGATCCGATGTAGGTCTCAGGGTTCATTATCTCCTCAAGGTCCTCCACTGTAAGGTAATCCATGATCTCGGACCTCTCAAGGACCACATCCCTGAGGCTTCTTCCTGTCCTGCTGGCCTCAATGGCACACTGGCGTACAGCTGCATATGCTGTCTGCCGACCCATGCCCCTCCTTGTTAGCTCAGCCATGAGCCTCTCCGCCATTATCAGGCCTCCTGTGAATTCAAGGTTCCTCTTAATATTCTCAGGGTAGAAGACGAGGTTGCAGAGGACATCCAGTGTCAGTTTAAGTATGTAGTCCGTGAGGATGCATGCCTCAGGAAGGATTATGCGTTCGGATGATGAATTTGTGAGGTCCCTCTCATGCCATAATGGGTTGTTCTCCAGGGCCGCGACAACATAGGACCTTATAACACGAGCAATACCACATATCCTCTCTGCAGTTATTGGGTTCATCTTATGAGGCATGGTACTGCTTCCCACCTGTTTCTCAGGGTCAAATTTTTCTCCAACCTCCATTATCTCTGTCCTCTGAAGGTTCCTGATCTCGAGGGCTATCTTATCAAGGGTTGTGGCTATGTTGGCAAGGACCATTATGAACTCTGCATGGTTATCCCTCTGGACGACCTGGTTGGATATCAGGACCGGTCTGAGTCCCAGTATCTCTGAGACCCTCTCATGGACCTCCAGGCCCTCCTCCCCCAGGGCCGCTGTGGTCCCGACGGCCCCTGTCATCATCCCGACACAGAGCCTTTCACTGCACGCATCAAGGCGCTCCAGCTGCCGGTGGATCTCATCTGCCCAGATGGCGAATTTCATGCCATAGGTGGTTGGGAGGGCGTGCTGTCCATGGGTCCTTCCGATGCAGACCCTGTCCCTGTTTTCATCCGCCAGATCAAGGAGAACCTCAAGTACCCTGGTGAGTTTATCCCTGAGAACCGAGATTGAGTCCCTGAGAAGCAGGGAATTGGATGTGTCAACAATGTCATTGGATGTTGCGCCGAAGTGCACATATTCCCCTGCGTCACCCTCACACTGCTCTGCAAGGGCCTTTACAAGGGATGCTATATCATGCTTTGTGTCCCTCTCAATCTCATTAACCCTTTCAAGGGTTACAAATTCTGTGCTGGCCTTCCTGACTATCTCAGAGGCCGCTTCAGCAGGTATGATCCCAAGTTCGCCCTCTGCCTGTGCAAGGGCCGCCTCAACGTCAAGCATCTTCTGGAGCTTATTTTCAGCCTCCCAGATAACCCTCATTTCAGGTGTCCCGTACCTGAATTCAACTGGATGAATGGCCATCTTAACACTCCTTGATCATCCCGAAAATCTGAGTACAAGGCAGAACACTGCCAGTATTATGCTCATCACAACTACCTGTTCCGGTGTGAGTTTCGGTCCCTTCGTCTCCTCTTCAAAGTACCTTACAAGACCTGCACCGCTGGGTGGAAGTGTCTTCTTATCCTTCTTTGCCATGAAAAATCACCATAAGTTTGATGTATAAAACTTATTATATCTCTGCAGATACCATATAATATAAGTTTCACCGGTAGCTGAAACTGAAGGACCTCCAGATTACTGAGAGACAATTCAATGGAGTTCAGGTTTACGTGTGATGTATCATGATGGACTACTTCAATGAGCTTGAAAGGGAGACAGAACGCCTCTATGAGATCGCAAGAAAGGCGAGGGCCAGGGGGCTTGATGTAAGCGCCACCCCTGAGATACCGCTTGCCAAGGACCTTGCTGAACGTGTTGAGGGGCTTGTTGGTCCCGAGGGAATAGCCAGGAGAATAAAGGAACTTGAAGGTGACAGGGGACGTGAGGAGGTTGCATTCCAGATCGCGGCTGAGATAGCCTCCCAGGCTGTTCCCGACGATGACCCCGGGGAGAGGGAAAAACTGGCAGATCAGGCCCTGAGGACCGCCCTTGCAATACTCACTGAGGGCGTGGTTGCAGCGCCCCTTGAGGGTATAGCCAGGGTCAGGATAAAGGAGAACTTCGACAAATCCCTGTACCTGGCAGTGTACTTCGCAGGGCCCATCAGGAGCGCCGGGGGTACAGCCGCCGCCCTCTCAGTCCTCATAGCAGATTACATACGCCTGGCTGTGGGCCTGGACAGGTACAAACCAGTAGAGAGGGAGATTGAAAGGTACGTTGAGGAGGTTGAACTCTATGAATCAGAGGTCACGAACCTCCAGTACTCCCCGAAGCCCGATGAGGTGCGCCTTGCAGCCAGCAAAATCCCTGTTGAGGTGACAGGGGAACCCACGGATAAGGTGGAGGTGTCCCACAGGGACCTTGAAAGGGTTGAAACAAACAACATCCGTGGGGGCGCCCTCCTGGCCATGGTTGAGGGGGTTATACAGAAGGCGCCCAAGGTCCTCAAGTACGCCAAGCAGCTGAAACTTGAGGGCTGGGACTGGCTTGAAAAGTTCTCAAAGGCACCCAAGAAGGGTGAAGGAGAGGAAAAGGTTGTTGTGAAGGCAGACAGCAAATACGTTGAGGATATAATAGGTGGAAGACCCGTCCTTGCCTACCCCTCAGAGAAGGGTGCCTTCCGTTTGAGGTACGGGAGGGCCCGTAACACCGGCCTTGCAGCCATGGGGGTGCACCCTGCCACAATGGAGCTCCTCCAGTTTCTGGCCGTCGGGACCCAGATGAAAATCGAAAGGCCAGGTAAGGGTAACTGTGTGGTCCCGGTCGACACAATAGATGGACCCGTGGTCAAACTCAGGAACGGTGACGTTATACGGATTGAGGATGCTGAAACCGCGTCCCGGGTCAGGTCAGAGGTTGAGGAGATACTCTTCCTCGGTGATATGCTGGTGGCCTTCGGTGAATTTTTAAGGAACAACCACGTCCTGATGCCGGCGGGCTGGTGCGAGGAGTGGTGGATGCAGACCATCCTCTCATCCCCTAAATATCCCGGGGACGACCCCCTCAACCTATCATACTACAGGACCCGCTGGAATGAACTGGAGGTGAGTGCCGGGGATGCCTTCAGGATTTCAGAGGAATACGATGTACCCCTGCATCCACGCTACACCTACTTCTATCATGATGTGACCGTCAGGGAACTCAACATGCTCAGGGAGTGGCTTAACACCTCACAGCTGGAGGATGAACTAGTTCTTGAGCTCAGACCAGAGAAGAGGATACTGGAGATCCTTGGAGTCCCTCACAGGGTGAAGGATTCCAGAGTAGTTATAGGGCATGATGACGCCCATGCACTTATAAAGACCCTCAGGAAGCCCCTTGAGGATTCATCTGATACCGTGGAGGCACTGAACAGGATCTCCCCGGTCAGAATAATGAAGAAGGCCCCCACCTACATCGGCACACGTGTCGGGCGGCCTGAAAAGACCAAGGAGAGAAAGATGAGACCAGCCCCCCATGTCCTCTTCCCAATCGGAAAGTATGGGGGTAGCCGGCGCAACATACCCGACGCTGCAAAGAAGGGTTCCATTACTGTCGAAATAGGACGTGCCACCTGTCCATCATGCAGGGTCAGCTCCATGCAGTCCATCTGCCCGAGCTGCGGCTCAAGGACCGTGATAGGAGAGCCAGGTAAGAGAAATATCAACCTGGCGGCCCTTCTGAAAAGGGCGGCTGAAAATGTTTCGGTGCGTAAGTTAGATGAAATAAAGGGGGTTGAGGGTATGATATCCGCCGAAAAATTCCCTGAACCCCTCGAAAAGGGTATACTGAGGGCCAAGAATGATGTTTACACCTTCAAGGATGCCACGATACGCCATGACTCCACAGACCTCCCCCTGACGCACTTCACGCCCCGTGAGGTGGGTGTGAGTGTTGAAAGGCTCAGGGAGCTTGGGTACACCAGGGACTGTTATGGAGATGAACTTGAGGATGAGGACCAGATACTTGAACTGAGGGTCCAGGATGTTGTCATCTCCGAGGACTGTGCAGACTACCTGGTGAGGGTTGCAAACTTCGTCGATGACCTCCTCGAGAGGTTCTATGACCTTGAAAGGTTCTACAATGTTAAAACAAGGGAGGACCTTGTGGGTCACCTGATAGCCGGCCTAGCACCCCACACCTCTGCAGCTGTCCTTGGAAGAATCATAGGATTTACAGGTGCATCTGCATGCTACGCCCACCCCTACTTCCATTCAGCCAAGAGGAGGAACTGCGACAGTGATGAGGACTCTGTGATGCTCCTACTGGACGCCCTCCTCAACTTTTCAAAGTCATATCTGCCCAGTTCAAGGGGTGGCAGCATGGACGCCCCCCTTGTTTTATCCACCAGGATAGATCCAGAGGAGATCGATGATGAATCCCACAACATAGACACCATGGACATGATACCCCTGGAGGTCTATGAAAGGAGTTTTGACCACCCGAGGCCATCGGAAGTGCTTGATGTTATAGACAACGTTGAGAAGCGCCTCGGGAAGCCTGAACAGTACACTGGCCTCATGTTCTCCCATAACACTTCCCGGATAGATGAGGGCCCGAAGGTGTGCCTCTACAAGCTGCTACCGACCATGAAGGAGAAGGTGGAATCACAGATAACCCTTGCAGAGAAGATAAGGGCCGTTGATCAGCGGAGTGTTGTTGAGGGAGTCCTCATGTCACACTTCCTCCCTGACATGATGGGTAACATAAGGGCCTTCTCACGCCAGAAGGTCCGGTGCACAAAGTGCAACCGGAAGTACCGTCGCATACCCCTCAGCGGGGAGTGCAGATGCGGGGGTAACCTTGTGCTCACCGTCTCCAAGGGTTCCGTCATAAAGTACCTTGAGATATCAAAGGAACTCGCATCAAGGTACCCCATAGATCCTTACCTGATGCAGCGCATCGAGATACTGGAGTACGGTGTCAACTCCCTCTTTGAAAGTGACCGCTCAAAACAGAGCTCACTCGACGTATTCCTTTAACGATTTACGCTCCAGCTCCTGAAATTAACCTTCTCCCTGCTTCTCCCTCAACCTTCTTGCAGGTGGGGTGTATCCCCTGAGGGTGAGTGAGAGGGATACCACTGTCACTGAACTGAGTGCCATTGCCAGACCCGCGTATTCTGGTCTGAATACGATTCCGAGGGGGTAAAGGGCTCCGGCAGCCAGTGGAATCAGCACAACGTTGTAGGCGAAGGCCCAGAAGATGTTCTGCCGGATCCTTGATATGACCTTCCCTGCCAGCTGGAGGGCCGCTGGAACATCAAGGGGGTCATCTCCCATGAGGACCACCTCACCGGCCTCTCTGGCTATGTCTGTTCCGCTACCAACCGCCACTCCGAGGTCGGCCTCTGCAAGTGCGGGGGCATCGTTTATACCGTCCCCGACAAAGGCGACTCCTTCACCCCTCTCTCGAAGCTCGGCCACCCTTGTTGCCTTATCCTGTGGGAGGACCTCTGCAATCACGGTCCCTATCCCCACCTCACGGGCCACAGCCTCCGCGGTTTTCCGGTTGTCCCCGGTTATCATTGCAGTGCCTATTCCCATCCTCTCCAGTTCCCTGACAGCCCGCGCTGAACCAGGCTTTATCTCATCTGAGACCGCTATGATCCCCTTCACCTCGCCATCCACTGCGACTATGACCACCGTCTTCCCATCTGATTCAAATTTTTCAGGGTCCCAGTGTTCCAGGGGGATGCCGTATTTCTCCATGAGGGCCCGGTTACCTGCAAGTACATGGTGTGAGTCCACCATCCCCTCAAGTCCCATGCCGGGTATGGCCCGGAAGTCCTCGGCCTCCGGGACGTCAACCCCTTCCTCCTCGGCCCTCTCAGTTACTGCAGCTGCAATGGGGTGCCTGGATTTTCTCTCAAGGGCCGCTGCCAGGCCCAGCACATCACCAACCATGTCTGTGACCCTGGGCCTTCCCAGTGTCAGTGTACCTGTTTTATCGAAGATCACGCACGATATCCTGTCGGATACCTCAAGGGCCTCACCCTTCTTTATGAGTATTCCAAGTTCAGCGCCCCTGCCTATACCTGCTGTGACAGCGGTTGGTGTTGCAAGGCCCAGTGCGCATGGACAGGCCACCACAAGTACGGATATGAGAACCGTGATGGACAGGAGTAACCCTGCACCTTCAACAAGGTACCAGAAGAGGAAGGCTGATGTTGCAACAAGCAGAACTGCGGGTATGAAATAGGATACTGCCCGGTCAGCAATCCTCTGTATGGGAGGCTTTGATGCCTGGGCCTCGTCAACGAGTTTTATTATACCTGAAAGGAAGGTTTCATCACCGGTGCGTTCAACCCTGAACCTCAGGATGCCGTCAGTGTTTATTGTACCTGCAACGACCTCTGATCCGGGTGTTTTAAGGGCCGGGAGGGGCTCACCTGTTATCATGGACTCATCCACATAGGAGGATCCCTCCACAACCTTTCCATCAGCGGGTACCCTGTCCCCTGGTCTCACAATTACCTCATCACCCACATCTATCTCGTGGATCCTCACCTCAACCTCCCTGCCGTCCCTGAGGACCGTGGCGGTGTCTGGCTGGAGTTCCATGAGCCTCCTCACTGCCTCTGATGTTTTACCCCGGGCACCTGCCTCCAGGTACCTTCCAAGGGTGAGGAAGGATGCCAGCATAAGTGCGGTGTCATAGAACATGAAATCGGATGGGAGAATCCCTGCGGTGCCCAGGATGCTTGAAAGGAAGGCGACTCCTATACCCATTGAGTACATTACATCCATGTCAAGTGTCCCGGATCTCAGTGATCTGAGGGCCCCCCTGAATATCGGTCCTGAGACATAGATGAATGGTATGATTGACACCAGTAGCATGGATATACCCCCACCTGGGGGCTGTAGACCGAGGTACATCATCGCCATCAGGGGGACTGACACTCCGAAACCCACTATTATTCTTCTAATTTTTGGTTTCAGGTCCTCACTGATCTCTTCACCCTCCAGACCGCTCACGGTGTACCCTAGATCCTCCACCGTCCTTTTGAGGTCCTCCACAGAGGTCAGGGATGGGTTATAGGAGATGTAGGCCTTTTCAGCTGCGAGGTTGACTGTGGCATTGCTTACGCCCTCAAGTCCCCTCAGGGCGGATTCTATTTTCTGTACACACATCGCACAGCTCATGCCACCCACAGCCATGGCTATGTTCTCATTGAGTACAGTGTAGCCGGCTTCCTCAATGGCGCCCTCCATATCGGAGAGATCAACCCTCCGGGGGTCATACTCAACTGAAACCTTTCCCTCAACCAGGTTGACCGCAGCATCGCGGATTCCATCCAGTTTTCTGAGGGCCTCCTCGATCTTCAGTGCGCATGCAGCGCACCCCATCCCGCCTATCCTTATCGTTATTCTTTTCATTTACATTCCACCAGATCCATGATTCAACCTGAACTTCAGCCAATCAAGAGACCAGCTCATCCCTGTAGATTATGCCATCCCTCACAACCAGGAGCACGTTCCCGGGCCTGGAGAGTTCGTCTATCTCCTCCACCGGATTCACCTCAGTTACAACAATATCTGCAATTTTACCCTTTTCTATTGAACCTATCCTGTCCTCCCACCCCATGCATTCGGCTGCATGTATGGTTCCAGCCCTTATGGCTTCCAGTGGTTCCATGCCGGTCTCTGTAAGGTAGGATAGTTCAAGCAGGTTCATTCCATGCTCAACAACACCTGAATCTGTGCCCATAACCATCCGCACGCCCTCATTGTAGGCCATCTCCATGTTCTCCCTGTGGACTTCTGCCACCTCAATGGCGTCCCTGCGGCTGTATTCCGCCAGTTCTCCCCTCAGGGCCTTATCGTTGTTGAGGCGGGTTACCAGGAATGTTGGTACCAGGTAGACGCCCCTTTCAGCCATCAACCTGGCGGTCCTTTTATCCAGGTATGTTCCATGTTCAACTGAATGAACACCCGCCTTTATGGAATTCTTTATCCCCTGGAGACCATGGGCATGGACCATAACATTTTTACCCCTGAATGATGCCTCCTCAACTATGGCTGCAAGTTCTGACGGTGTGAACTGGGTGTCCGATGGTCTGTCCGTGCTGCTCATGACTCCACCAGTCGCCATTACCTTAACAACATCCGCCCCTGCCCTCAGGACCTCCCTCGTCCTCTTCCTCACAGATGGGATCCCATCACAGATACCGGAGGGTAGCCCCCTGTATCTCCTTTCAATGTTGAGTCCGGATCTTGTGTGAAAGTCGAAGTGGCCTCCTGTGATTGATAGGGGCGTGACGCTTATCTGCATCCTGGGCGCCTGGATGATGTGGCTGTCGGAGGCCATCTTAACACCGAGGTCTGCAAGGCCAGCGTCCCTTACCGTTGTAACACCTGCCTGGAGGGTTGCCCTCATGTTCTCAAGGGCCCTGTAGAAGTAGAGTGAGAGTGGATCCTCAAGTTTGCTCTCTGTCCTGAACCCATCTTCCATTAGATGGGTGTGCAGGTCAATGAAGCCGGGGAGAATGAACTTATCAGAGGCATCAATAACCTCAACACCTGTGACACTACTCTCAATGGCGGTTATCCTCCCCCTATCAACAAGCACGTACCTCCTTTCATGCTCCCCTGAATGGATGTCCAGAACTTCACCCTTCACTGCAAATCTCATGGAAAAACCCCTGAAAATACCCTTATGGTCACCTTCAATTCTGTAAGGAAAATATATATACAACGGAACCTATATAGATTTAGGGGCTGATCTACATGTTTTCTGAATCATTTTTACTGGATGAATCCGGTCAGTCATCCTCAGAATACATACTCCTCTTCGGAGCCATGGTGGTCATTGCAATACTCGCACTGATAATCTACAGGTCCTACTTCCAGAGGAGCAGACTAAACTCTGCCCAGGACACCGGGGAGGTACGCTGCAGTACCGATAGTGGAAGTGCCTCTGAGAACCCCCCGACAAATAACACCTCCGGCCCTGGCCCGGAGCCAGAACCGATACCCCCATCGTTCCCGTGAGCAGCTTGAACTGCTGGCCCCATCCAGGAACATGAAAACCTATATTCTAGATTTTCTCAGTACTATCTGCTGTAACTCATCCATCGTTACCGAGAACATAAAAACCTATATTCTAGATTTTCCCTCATAGTCGGAGATGAGTGCAGCTACCATGACCGCGCCGGCCATGTTCATTGAGAGGTCCCTCATTGTGTCTGAGTACAGGGCAGCAGATGGCTCATAGTAGATTAAAAACCCTGTGATTTCATATAAGAGACAGAAGAGGACTGCAGCCGATACCGTGAACATGAACCTCTCCCACTGGCTCAGTTTTTTGAGTGCGCCATGGAGGAGTGTTGAAAGATAAATTGCCACCACAAGACCCGCAGTAAAGTGCTCGGCCATGTTCACTGCAAGGGGCCCTGAGGCAGCCAGTAGCTTCAGTGCAAATTCAGCGGGGGGATACATTATGACTGTTAAGATGAAGATCCTCCTTTTATGGCCATCAAGGAATCCCTCCGGTTTATAGACGATTATTATGGCGGAAAAGATCAGTCCCGCCAGGAGCTTAAAGTTCATGTCAGGATGGGAAAGGAGGAACACCGTTAACCAGACGATCAGAAAAACCGGTACCCATTTATCATCAAAAAATGAGAGCTTATAATCATTAAAATCATCAATAACCATGAAATGCAACTCCTTAGCACCCAAAAACCGTTCGAATTATCCCATGAATGAATCTCTGGTCCAGCAAGTTCTTACTTTTATCTGGGGCATCATTACCAATCCGACCATAACATTATATATCCATCATAAATTATTATTCATGGTGATCGATGATGGAAATTGAAGTTAACTGGAAGGCAGTTGTTTCTGGTATCATCCTTACAGTCATCCTTGGACCCCTCCTCAGATTACTGATCCCCTCATTGATGGGCGTGCTTTCAATTCTCCTGGCCTCTGTGGCCTGCGGTTACATCGCAGATAAGGATTATCTCAACGGTGCGGTGAATGGGGTTATCATGGGGGCCGCCGTTGGCATCATAAACATCCTCATGGTCTACATCAAAACTGGTATCATGAATATGCCGATCCTCTCAATACTTATATACGCCCTTGCAGGTGATATGAGCCTTGGATTCCTTGGTGGGAGCGCCGGCAGCATACTGGGGTCCTTCAGGGACTAGAACCTTATTTTTCCCTCCTCAGCATCCACCTCAACCTCCATTGAATCCTCCAGAAGACCGAGGAGGTCCTCCGAGGGTCTGTCCACCATGGGTATGCCGGCCATTATGGCCCCGGTTGCGATTATTGGCTCCGCGTTCAGGCATATTATGGCGGCCGGAGCTGTTTCGTTCTTTGCCATCTGAAATATGACATAGGACCCCACCGTGGAGCCCTTACCGCCGGGTATGAGGAGAACCTTCCCCTTCATGCTCCTGCCATGGAGGGGGTGTTTCTGGTCAATAACCCTCCCCGTGCCGGGATCAACTCCTCCGAGAAAGCTCAATGGTTCAGTTGATACCAGAACTGGACCTCTTCCCTTTCCACGTGATATAACTCTGCAGTCAACTTCCACCGGATCATCTCCATACCTTTAATCATTCAGTAAGTGGTCACGGATATTCAGTAAAATCCATGGACCCACCTGCATGTCTGAAGACCTAGACAACATCCTTTTTCATGATCTCCCTTAAAACAGAGGTTGCATAGCACCCCCTGGGTATTGAGAATTCAACTGTAAGGCCCTCCTGGCTCTCATGGGCATCCACGTCCCATATCCTGAAGCGTATCGCCCTCCTCATGCCATGGCTTCCCAGTTTGGGGACCTTTATTGAGTTGAAGTCCTCAAGGGACACTCCCTCATCCTCAAGTATCCTCCTCTCAATCTCACCGGGCCTTCCACTGGCAAGGGGGACCTTGCTGCCATATAATGGTGCTGTCGGATGGGCCTCGAAGTTGAGGATCAGCTCCTCCAGTTCATCTTGATCAGCGTCATGTATTATGTGCTGGTCATTATCAATGACTATATCGCCGGGGATGTGGGTGTTTATGCCGAGGGCCACCCTCTCACTTACTGCCCGGTTGAAGAGGTATGACTGGTAGGCGTGGACGAACATCCTCTTCAGGGGCTTCGGAAGTGCATGGATGGCCCTCACGTATGATTCGTCTGAGAACTCACCCCTACGTAGATCCCTGAGCATCGGTCTCAGCATCATCCTCTCATACCTCATTGATGATGGCATGAGCTCATATGCCTCCTCAAGGTCGCCCCTGTCATAGGCCCTCCTGGCCTCTGAAACAATCTCTGATTCCCCCTCAAGGGGGTTACCTATGTAGCTGTCAACCGCGCCCTTTACATCGCCATGGACAAGTGCCCGTCCAACAAGGTGCGTGTTTGCCCTTGGACTCCCAAAGCGCTGCCAGCCATAGTAATTCGGGACACCCTTAGCCTCAAGTTCCTGGAGGGTGGCCTTGGCTGTCTCCAGGGGTTCATCGATTTCGGTGTCCCTTATCCGGATCCTGAAACGGTTGCCCAGCAGCTGACCCATCCGGAGTTTCTTCTCATTTGCTGTGACCCTGAGGAATTTAACGTTTCTTATCCTTTCCTCTATGGCCTTAACCTCTGAGGGTGCTGTGTTGCTCACACATATCCACTGTCTGGTGACGGCCCTCTTATCCTTCATGCCAGCGAATCCCATCCTTCTCCTGTCAAGGTGGAGTTCCCTTGCAATGTCGAGGAGGACGTCTAGGGTTGTCCTGCCCTCCTTCTCTATCCATATCCATGTGTTGGGGCCGCTGCCACTGGGCTCTGTGAGGGGGATCTCCTCCACCTCAAAGTCCCTGTTATGCACCCTTATTCTTCCACCGGTCCCCTCTGTTGATGTGACATAGGTTTCTGCATTCAGCATCGTTTTACTCCAGAATTTATGTACTCAGTCGATAATGTTTCTGCATTCAGCACCATTTTAATTATATAATTCGCTATCCACTGAAGGAAGGCTCAGTTCCCTGAAACTATCCGTCCATGATGATGTCTGCCCTACATCCCAACCTTAGCTGGACTATCTCCTATCAACCATACGCTTGGGCCTGCCCTTAACCTTATAAAATTCGAGTTCGCCTGGCCCTACGAAGTTGAATATTATCTCAAATGTTCCCTCAAGGTAGGCATCATGCAGGTCCCTCTTATATTTGAAGAAGGCCCCTATAAAGTTCTCCTGGATTATCTCCTTGGCGCAGTTTCCTGGATCCTCACATTCAAGGGAGACCCTCATGGTCACTGTGCCCTCATCCTCGTCCCCGTAGAGGAAGGCCTCATATTCCCCTGTGAGGTAATCCATGTTCTCCCTCTGGAAAACCGCTGCCTCAACGTCAACCCGGTTGAATGGATGACCGGAGATCCAGAAGGTCTCTGCCTCCCTTTCAGGGTTCATTATCCTCATGTGGGTCCTTCCACACCTGCACGTGTCCCTGGATATGACCACGGTTGTGTCCTCGGTGTCATAGTTGAGCAGGAGTGTGCCGGTCCTCTCACCAACGGGTAGCAGGGTTGTCAGGACTATCCTGCCGCATTCCCCATCATCAACGAAGTCCCTGAGGTTGGGGTCATAGACATCCAGGTGTACGAGGTCCTCGGGGACGTGGAGTCCCTCCTTGATGTGGCATTCCCCACACATGGTCCCCTCGGTGCTCCCATAGGTGTTGTAGACATCAACTCCCCACAGTTCCTCGACGTATGCCCTTGATTCCGGCGCAAAGCTTTCACCACCGACCACCAGCCTCTTTATGCTTGACTCCCTGGGATCAATTCCCTGCTCCTTCATTCGCCTTGCGAGCCTCAGCAGTTTGAATACGTTTGCAACTATCCCTGTTGGCTGGTAGTTCTCCATTATCCTCACAGGAAATGTGCATTTGCCCTCAGGTATTATTGTCATTCCTATCTTCTGTGCTGCCAGTGTCATCGTGTTGGCCCCGACATTCATGCCGTAGGATGCGCATACGACGACCCGGTCACCTGTTTCAAATCCCTGGGATACAAAGGACCTCGCATACTTCTCTGCGTACCTCTGCCAGTCCCCCCATGTGAGGAAGAAGGACTTTGGTCTTCCGCTGGTGCCGCTGGTCTCATGGATGGTGTAGATCTCCTCCCAGGGGGCGCATTTAAATTCAAATCTGTCCTTTTCAGGTGGCTGGTTTTTCCTTACTGTTTCACCGCTTATTATAGGGAGCTCCCTGAGGTCCTCATGACTCTTTATATCTGAGGGCCTGATATTGTTCTTCCTGAACCATTTGCTGTAGAATGGAGAGTTTTCATATGCATAGTTAACTGTGTACCTTATCCTCTCCTCTACAAGGGCGTCCAATTCGCCACGTTCCATGGTCTCTATTTCAGGATTGAAGTAGGTCCCCATAACAACCACCATCTCCAGACATTAGTTTGTCGTCCATGAAATAAAGATTTGCTGATGATCTCCATCCCGACATGATCAGAGCAAGAATGAGAAGAGATTTGCTGACGGTCCGCTTCAGGTTCCGCTTCCAGCGCTGATTCCAGATCAGACGGTACACTGGGACGGACGCAGTTACTTGATGGTTTCGCCCTTTAAATAGAATCAGTGGATTTTAATGTGAAGGTGAGTGCCCTGACCGGGACTTGAACCCGGGTAATAGGATCCGCAGTCCTACGTGATATCCGCTACACTATCAGGGCAAAATGAGAGTGAAGGGTAGTTTATACCATCCTATATTAATAATTTTCCATGCAGGTATTTAAGTCTTGCATCAGGGTTTCCATAGATAGAGTCTGAAGGTGACGTTTCCCCGCGACCTCACAGCCACGTCTATGTCTTCTGCATCCTCCATTGAACCACGGGATGCAACGGTAACCTCACCGGTCCCCCTGTCAGCTGTGAGATTGTAGTCCATCCCCTCAAGGGTCCTGTTGAGGAAATCCGATGCCATGGTTGGGTCAGGAGACTCTGCAAGGCCATCCAGTATGCTTTCACCTGATGGATAGGACGCCATGGCATCAAGGACATCCCCTGCTTTCGGAGATTCAGGGGTGACCAGCGGGGGGTCCGTGTTGATGACGGATGCCGTTACTATGAAGACCACTGTGAGTGCAAGAACCGCGTCGGTTGTGGATATGTAGCCCCCATCATCCATGATATCCCTTCAAGAAGGCTGTACTCTCTTAGATCTACTCCCTGGAGATCATCCGGACCACCATGTCCTTCTTCTCTATGGCACGCCTTGCAGCATCCTCAACCTTCCTCTTCATCTCCTCAAAGTCCTGGGGTGTTTTATCACCCACCATCTTCTTTATCTGGGTGTATGCTGCCTCACGGAAGAGTGGCCTGAGTTCCTCCTCTGAACCGTCCCTCAGGAGAACCGGGACCCCTGAGTCAGTTACCCTTCCTATTTCTGCAACATCAACGCCTGCACCCCTTATGGTATCCATAACATCAGGGGCCACGTCCTCGGGGGCTATTATCATGAGCGAATCTATGGAGACGCCGAGGGGGTCAATTTCAAGGTCCTGCAGCATCCTCAGGACACTGGGGTTTATCATGGACATGACCGCATCGGCATCGAATTCCAGTCCAACCCCTGCTGTTGAGGATATCTCATGTGCATCTCCCCTCAGACCACCATTTGTAACGTCTGTCATTGCATGGACATCGCCCAGGAGCCCTGAATCCATTATGGCCTCGGAGGCCCTTATGAAATTCACGTCAAGGGTCTCCCATACAACATCGAAGAGTCCATGGTATATGGCGGTTGTGGTTATTGTCCCGCCTCCTGACCCCTCTGTTAGGAGTATGACGTCTCCGGGCTCTGCACGCTTCCTGGCTGTTGGTGGTGTCTCTGAAAAGCCTATGGCCCCGACTGCGCTGACAAGCCTGTCACCAAGGACCATGTCACCCCCGACCCTCAGGGTGCTCCCGGCGACCACCGGGACGCCAACGAGCTCTGATACTGCTGCAACCCCTGCAGTGAAGTCAAATAGTTTACCGACGTCACCATCATCTGCAAGGTGGAGGTCGCTTATGAGGGCCACGGGCCTTGAACCCATCACACACACATCCCTCAGGGCTGCCCTGGTGACATGGAAGCCCCCGAGGAAGGGGTATTCGCTTAGGCGTGAGTGTATCCCGTCCACTGCGGTTGTTATGTATACGTCCCCACTTCCTGTTTCAGTCCTTACGACGCCACCATCATCCTGTGCCTCAGGATTTATGAATGAACGTGTCCCTGTGCTTGAAACGATATCTGCGATCTTCCTGTGGACAAAAAAGTCGCCCTCACCCCGGGACCCGACCCCCATCTCACCCATTCCAACCCCTGCAGGGGGGTATGATATTATGGTCCTGAGGCCATCGTCGAGTCCACCGGTTTTAAGGGTATTCTTAACCTCATAGATAACCGCGTCCGCCATCCGGATGGATGTTTCCCTGTCTGTATCCTTGAATTCCAGTATAAGGTCAGCCAGTGCGTTCCTGAGTGACTCCTCATCCATGGAATCCATGTTTCGCCTTACAAATCCCTCTATATCCATTATCCAACCTCTCACTGATCCTTTCATGCCCTGATTATTTCGACAAAGTTCCTTAGAACATCCAGTCCGGCTTCCCCGCTCTTTTCAGGGTGGAACTGGGTTGCATGGATGTTATCGGATTCGATGGCCGCTGTCATTTCAACCCCATAATCTGTCCTTGCAACGACCACGTCGTTGGAGGGTTCAGCATAGTAGGAGTGGACGAAGTAGAAGTACTCGTCCTCAGCACCCTCAAGGAGCTTTGAATCCTTCACAATTACCAGCTGGTTCCAGCCCATATGGGGCACCTTATTGCCTGGGGGTATCCTTATTACCCTTCCAGGTATAAGGTCAAGGCCCTGGACACCAGGAGATTCCTGGCTCTCTGAAAGGAGTACCTGAAGCCCCAGGCATATCCCCAGGAAGGGTTTACCGTCCCTTATGTTCCCCAGAAGGGTTTCCCTCAGGTCCTCGAGTTTGGCCATCGCACTTCCGAAGGCACCGACACCCGGGAGTACGAGTGCGTCAGCGGCTTCAAGGATCTGTGGATCGGATGTCACACAGGCATCTGCCCCTATCCTCCTGAATGCATTGGCTATGCTCCTGAGGTTTCCGCTTCCATAGTCTATGATGGCTATCAAGACAGCTCACCTTGTATAGTAATCCTGGACCCTCACGGTGTCGTTGAGGTGTGGTGTTGACACCTCATGGAGTATGGTGTTCTCCATCGCCACTATGGAGTGCCTTTCTCCCGGCTCTATGCGGATGGTGTCGTTCTTGCTGAAGTACTCCTTCCGGTTATCGAATTCTATGTAACCTGAGCCTGAGATTATGTACATCGTCTCATCCTTCTCCTCATGGTAATGGAATGATGTGCGGTAGCCCTCCCTTATGAAGAGCTCCTTTGTGAGGTACTTCTCGGTGTTTATGAGGATCTTCTCATAGCCCCATGGCTTGTCCTCCCGGTTACGGTACTCCTTCCTTATCTCCTCAAGTTCTTTGGAGGTGTCGATGGCCATCCAGAAGAGACCATCCTCCCTGTAGTAGCCCAGCTTGTTCTCCTTTGCCATGAGGGGGAAGAGTGTCTTTTCGATGTCACCTGACTCAAAGTCGCCGAAGTCGAGGTTTCCCTGGGAGAAGTAGACCCCTGCGTTGATGTAATAGTCAAGGAGTGGTTTCTCCCTGAAGTTCACTATCTTATCACCGCTGGTTTCAACTATGCCGTAGGGTGACTGCATCCTGGTTATGAACATGGTTAGGGGGTAATCTGACATCTCACCCAGGTGTATCATCTTCTTTATATTGAGGTCAGCCACAACATCCCCATTCCTTATTATGCACTGTTTCTCTCCATCTATGGCCTCCATGCCAAGCCTTATTGCGTTAAGTGTTCCCAGTGGCTTCTCCTCCCTTACATACTCTATTCTGAGTCCCTTGTAGTTATCACCATACCTCTCCTCTATCTTTTCCCCGAGGAAGCCTGTGAGGAGGTAGGCCCTTTTTATGCCTGCATTTTTGAGGTCAAAGAGCTGCTTATCAAGGATTGTGTAGCCATCCTTTATCTCAATGAGTGGTTTTGGTATTCTCTCGGTGAGGGGTCTCAGGCGTTTCCCGAATCCCCCGCAGAGTATCATTCCAACTGTTTCAGCCATTATATCACCTTTTCAATGTTTCTTCTAAGGGCATCTCCAAAATCAGATTCCACTATGCTGCTCTGTCCCAGTGTCCTTGCATGGGCATCCAGCTCGGCCACCACATGGGTGTAACCAAGTTCCCTCAGTGGCTCCACGAGTCTGGGTCCATCGGTAACTGCCACGGATTCAATATTCAGTTCCTCAACTGGAAGTGCATGGGGAACTCCGGATACCACTGCAAACTCTATTTTCTCATTCCTTAATATTTCTGCGGCCCTTGCACCGGTTATGGGGTACTCATCCAGGCCACCTGTTATGTGATCCACCCGGTTACCGCTCCTCTCTATCTCTGATAGTATGCTCTCTGCATGCCTCCGTATCCTTGGAAGACCAACATCCCTATCAAGATTCGCGATTATAATGGGGGAGTTATCAGGGTTCAGTGAACTGAAGGGCAGGGTCAGGATGTCAGCGAATAGATAGGATGTCTCCTTCTTGGCATTGAGGACAAATGCCACCCTTCTACCTTCCATTATGGCTTCAAGGACCCTCAGAGCCACCTCATCCTTATCATCACCGTAGGATGGGCGGATGTATTCCCCCTGAGCCATGCCCCTTGTCTTCTCAATTTCGGTTGCGAGTTTCAGCATCTTTATCTGGCGCTCTGCCTCCTCTTTCGGGATTATACCCTGCTCCGCAGCTGCCTCCAGGACTATTATGGCACCCTCGGTGTTATCGCCCTCCCCGAAGCCGCCATGGGATTCCACGGCGAGGACCCTTGCAGGTATACTGGCCCTCTGGACAGCCTCCTTCAGGTCCTCTCCGATTATCATGCTGGCACAGGTTCCCACCACACCCACAAGCTGGGGGGAGAACATTTCATATGCCTTCCTGAGGGTCTCTGTGAGTTTATCGGATGCCCCGAAGATGAAGTCCTGCTCTGACATCGCAGTTGTTAGAACACGGACTCCGTCAGTTTCAAGGAGTCTCCCTGTCCTGAAGCAGCAGCCGTGGGGGCCGTGGAGGATTATCACGTCAGCGTCAAGGTCTCTGAGTGTGTAAAGTGATGCAGCTATTGGGCTGGGTCTTGGATGCAAATTCCTTCACCTCAAATGTCTGTAGTGATGCAAACATGGGCTCTCAGTCGTTCCCGGGATCCCTGCAGGAACGACCCTCAAGGGTCTGTAGTGGTGCATTGGCGGACCCCGGATGAGAAGTCCTTCCTCATGATTCATATCCATGGATTGATTAATATTCATTTAGAAGCTTACATATATAATGATGGTTGCCGTGATCATAGAGAACCCCATAAGGGGAAGCTACATTGAAAGGCCCAACAGGTTCACGGTCGCTGTTCATGTGGATGGTGAGAGGCGACTGGCCCACCTGAGGGATCCCGGGAGGCTCAGAGAACTTCTGATACCTGGAAACGATATTATACTGAGGAAAGCTCCCCCTGGAAACCGGAAAACAGAGTTTGATGTTATAGCCCTCAGGAGGGGTGATGAGTGGGTACTTGTAAATTCGGGCTTCCACAGTGACCTTGCCGCCATTATAATGGAGTCCTCAACCGTGGATGAGTTTCAGGGTTTCAGGATAGAAAAAAGAGAATACAGCTTCGGTAGAAGCAGAATCGATTTTCTGCTGGCATCTGAAGATGAAAGGATGCTCGTTGAGGTTAAGGGTTGCACCCTTGTCAGAAGAGACCTTGCACTTTTCCCTGACGCGCCCACAGAGAGGGGCAGGAGACACATTGAGGAACTGGAACATGCCCTCTCTGAGGGCTACCGCAGCAGTGTACTCTTCCTTGTATTCGGTAAGGGGGCACGTTTTTTCTCTCCAAATCATGAGATGGATCCTGAGTTTTCATCGGCATTAAAAAGGGCCCATGAAGCGGGTGTGAATGTAATAGCACACACCATGGCCACTGATCTCAATGGGAGCGTCCTTGTGTATCCCCTCAGAAGAATACCCGTACTCTGGCCTGATGAATCACCGTGAAGGCCCTGAAAGTTCAGATCCCGATGTAATCCTTCAACCTTTCAATCTCCTCTGGTTTTCCTATACCCAGTATTATATCCCCTGCCCTGAAGGAGTAATCCCTGGGGGGATCTATTATGAGTTCATCTCCACGTCCCACTCCGATTACGATAACCCCCGTCACCTCATGGATGTCGGCATCAAGAACTGAGATTCCCTCAAGTTTGCTCCCCGGGGGGACCGGAACTTCCACCATCCTCCTTGTGGACTCCTCTGCAAGTACATCCTGTACAAACATAGCCTCATAGCCGTCATCGATGCTCCTTGACATCAGCCTCCCTGATATGACAAAGGGGGATATCACCTGATCAGCCCCTGCCATCCTCAACTGCTCAATGTTCTCGTATCTCTCAGCCTCGGCTATGATCCTCACTGATTCATCGATCTTCCTTATGCCAAGTATGCAGTGTATGGTCTCTGAATCAGATTCAAGGTCAACTATAACTGCCCTTGCACCCCTTACATTGGCCTTTTCAAGGTCAGAGACCCTCGTGGGATCCCCATGGACAAAGCTGGCCCCGCTCCTCAGGACCTTCTTCCTTACATTCTCATCCTCTGCAAGTACAAAAACCTCGCTCCCCCGGAGTTCCCTGAGGCACTCCAGTGTGCTCTCACTCCAGCCACATATAACCACGTGCCTTGATTTAGCCACATCTATCAGCCCCATTAATTTCATCTGCTCCCTGTTTATGAGGAACTCTAAAAGTCTTTCAACTGCAACCGCGAAGGTTCCTATGCCAAGTACGATCAGGGTTACCGTGAAGTACATTCCAAGTGGCGTTGAGGGACTGTAGTCACCGTAACCAACGGTTGCTATTGTTACAAAGGTCCAGTAGAGGGAAACCGTCCATGACTCCCCCTCTATGAAATGGAACCCTGCCGTGCCGTAGATGATCACAGCAAGGACAAGGAGGAGTATGCGCGTGGCCGGGACCTTTAAGACCCTTGGGAGATGCTTTCTTATGATCTCAATTACAAGGACCATCCTATCCCCTCAGGACTCATCAATCACTGGCAAAGTTTCCACCACCCATCAGCATCCAGTTACTGTCTGTAAACAGCGAAGGCGCGGCCAGCCATTCGTCTATCATCGCCTCAGATAGATGAGAATCAGCACAGCTATCACAACAATTAGAATGATAAGGACAAGAAGCCATAGCCAGTCCCCACCTGCAGAATCATCAGCGCCACCAGAATCATCATCGTCGTCGAGGTCAATATGTTTTCCTGATGAACTCTTAAACCCGCCACCAGCCTTACCCTTCATGGCTGGTTTCAGGGTATCCCCTGAGTGGGCCATGCAGGTCCCTATCGATGAACCCGCCACAAATATCATGAGCATGAGAAGAGCTAACCATCTCATACCAGCACCTCCATTTCTTTAATTAATCATAGTTCAGTCCGGGCCCTAATAAATTAGTATCCCTGACAATCCATGATGTTCAGGCCAGCCTCCTCTGTATGAACTTCCTCATCTCATCGGTCAGAAAGACGATGGGTGTGAAGAGTATCAGGATGAACCACTCCAGGATTCCAGGTGGGGCTGTGCCGAAGATGGGCTGCAGTGGTGGGAGGTAAATAACAAGGAGCATCACCAAGATTGCAAAGACCATACCTGCCAGTATCCACCTGTTCCTCAGGAGGCCCACCTCAAGTGCTGATGAACGGAGGGTCTGTGAGGAGAGAAGATTGCCCAGCTGTGCCATGACTATACCTGCAAAGACCACCGTGGTGGCCCTCATGTAGAGGGGATCGCTGGCTGAAAGTTCCTGTCCTGGAAGCCATCCCCCTGAATAGAGAACCAGGAAGTATGCTGCCATGATGAGGGCTGCCTCAATTGTCCCTGTGAACAGGTAACCCCTCAGGATGACCTCCCTGTTAAGGAGCCTCTCTGAGGGGGCCCTTGGTGGCAGTTTCATCACATCAGACTCCGGCAGGGATCTTCCAAGGGCCAGGGCCGGGAGGGTGTCTGTTCCAAGGTCTATTGCGAGTATCTGCATTATGGTTATTGGGAGGGGTATGCTGAAGAGAACCATCATGATAAATGGGACTATCTCAGCTGTCTCATGAGAAAATATGTAGGTTATGAACTTCCTTATATTCTCATAGACCGTACGGCCCTCCCTGACCGCGGTCACGATACTTGCAAAGTTGTCATCTGCAAGGACTATGTCTGCTGCCTCCTTTGCAACATCGGTGCCGCTCCCCATGGCAACACCTATATCTGCCTTCCTGAGGGCGGGTGCATCGTTAACACCGTCACCTGTCATGGCAACGATCTCATCTGAGTCCTCCAGGACAGATGCTATCCTCATCTTATGTTCAGGGACAGCCCTTGCGAATATAAGGTTCCTCTCCCTGGCCAGTATACCCCTGAGTTCGGTGTCTTTGAGCTTATCCAGCTCCTTTCCCTTGATTATTCTGCACTCACCCTCCACTATCCCGATCTCCCTGGCTATGGCCTCTGCTGTGAGACCATAGTCGCCTGTTATCATTATGATCCTTATACCTGCAGTCTTGCAGTGCTCCACAGCCTCCTTAACCCCCTCCCTTGGTGGATCATACATGGCTGCCATGCCCACCAGTATAAGGTCCCTCTCAACCTCACCGGGGTCCCTGACTTCAAGGTCCTCTGGGAGTTCCCGGTATGCGAAGGCAAGTACACGGAGACCCTTCGAGGCCATTTCATCATGTATGCCTATTATCCTTTCCTTCTCATCTTCATGTAGGGCTCTGACCCTCCCATCCACAGAAATGCGTTCCGATAATCCTATTATCTTCTTTGGCGCTCCCTTGACGTAGGCCACCCTCTTTCCTGATTTCTCATGGATTGAGGTCATTGATTTCCGCCTGGAGTCAAAGGGGAGCTCTGTTATCCTTGGCATCGCTTTGAGTTCTGCCTCAGCATCAAAGCCCAGCTTCTCGGCTGCAACAAGGAGGGCGCCCTCGGTTGAATCACCCAGCACACTCCATTCACCTTCCTCATGTATGAGGGCCGAATCGTTGCAGAAGGTGGCTGCCCTCATGAGCAGCTTCAGCTCGGCCATGTCCCTGTGGCTCACTGGTTCACCCCTGAAGAGGAACTGACCTTCTGGTCTGTAACCTGACCCTGTGACCTCGATGACCTTATGGGGGATCCATATTTTCCTGACCGTCATCTCACCCCTTGTGAGGGTCCCTGTCTTATCTGTGCATATGATTGTCGTTGATCCCAGTGTCTCCACACTGGAAAGTCTCTTCACAAGGGCGTTTTCCCGGGCCATCTTCCTTGCGGATGCCGCAAGTGAGAGTGTGACGCTCGGAAGAAGGCCCTCCGGGACGTTTGCAACCATCAAACCAATTGCGAATATGAATGCCGTTTCAAGGGGGAGTCTGACTATGTAAAGGTTCACCAGGAAGAGGATGACCCCCATGGCGACCGCCAGGGCCCCTATGATCCTTGCGGCCAGGGATATCTGTCGCTGGAGGGGGCTGGGCTCCTCACGCACCTCCTGTGTGAGTGTCGCTATCCTGCTGAACTCGGTGTCCCTGCCGGTTGCAAACACAGCGGCCCTTCCTGTACCTGAAGTCACCTGGGTGCCTGCAAACAGAATGTTCTCTGTGTCTATGTAGTTATCAGCCTCCCTGACCGGGTGTGATACCTTTCTCACAGGTTTTGATTCTCCTGTCAGTGCTGATGCATCCACCCTCAGGTTGTGTGATTCAAGGATCCTTGCGTCGGCCGGGACGGTGTCCCCCTCCTCAAGGATTATGATGTCCCCGTGCACGACATCAGCCGCGGGTATCAGAACCTCCTTTGAGGCCCTTATGACCTTAACCATCACAGGCAGAATGTTTTTAAGGGCCTCGGCTGCCTTTTCAGCCTCATATTCCTGCCAGAAACTGAAGAGTGCGTTTATGATTATAACCATTACAATGGCGACTGCAAGCTGGTAATTGCCTGTTATAAAGGACAGTATGGCTGCGATCCAGAGCAGCAGTGCAAGTACGTTGTAGAGGTTTGATAGAAAAAGCAGGATGAGTGGTCTCCTTTTGACCTCCTCAAGTTTGTTTGGACCGTGGATCTTGAGGCGTTTTTCCGCCTCCTGGGGGTCAAGGCCTGATTCTGATGTTTCAAGCCTCTGCAGGACCTCCTCCACTTCAAGTTCATATATGGCGGTCATGGTTAACACCACATTTACACTTGAAACACACCACCCTCATTATTAAATTAATGTAATACTCTCATCCCATACCCTTGGGGTTGCACAGCCACCAGCTTCATCAAGGGGACTTACACTTGAAATGCACCACTCATGTTATTAAATTAATGTGATATCCTATGAAACTATCTGCTGCATATAATGCTTATTATGTCCCCATCCTCCAGTTCATGGTCGGATGCGACCCTCATACCCTTTCTGGCATCCACCGCATGGAGGAAGGAGTCACCTATCTCCGTGTGTATCAGGTAGGCAAGGTCCCTTGGACTGGAGCCCCGCGGTACAAGGATGGCGTCTGGCAGCACATTCCCCTTCTGGTCAGTGAATCTGTGCTCATCCTCAACCGGGAAGACAACTATCATGTCCAGAAGATCAAATACGGCCCTGTTGATGGCCTCCTGGACACCTGTGCTTCCGTAAACCTCCAGGACATTTTCACGTATGTACTCAAGGGCCGCCCTCTGTTTATCTGTGAGCTTTGATTCATCGATTATCTCAAATTCACTGCCACCGGGGGTGTAACTGATTAAACCCGCCTCTGCTGCCCTTCTGAGGGCCAGTTCAGCCTCTGCAGATGCGGGTACCACGTGGGGGTAGGCATCCTTCAGGCGCTCAATATTCTCACCGGCTGAGGGAAGGTCAGCCTTATTTGCAACTATGAGCATTGGCTTTGCTATTCTGAGGAGCTCATCAAGGAACTGCAGAAGCTCATCCTTCCCCCATGAATAAACATCGGCATCCACCTTTCTTGATGCCTCAATGATGTCCTCAGGTGTTATTCCGGTACCTGAGAGCTGTTCATGTATGATTCGGTTCATGTCGAGCTTCTCTGAAGCAGCCTTTCTGAGGAGCCTCTCCCAGTTCCTCTCGAGGATCCCGTAGAGCCACATGGTTATCTCCTCCTCCAGGAACTCAACGTCCTCCAGGGGGTCGTGGCTTCCTGCTTCAACGGGTCTCCCCTCCTCATCGGTGGAACCCGAGGCGTCTATGACATGGAGAAATGCCCTCGCCTGTCTGAGGTCATCAAGGAACTTGTTCCCGAGGCCCCTCCCCTCATGGGCCCCTGGTACCAGGCCGGCGACGTCTATGAGCTCCACTGGTATTAGTCTGACACCATTGATGCACCGGGAGTTCCGGGGGTTGCATTCAACTCCAAGTTCCCTGCAGGGGCATCTGCAGGATGCATAGGCCACTGCATGGTTGGCATCGATTGTTGTGAAGGGATATGATGCAACCTCGGCCTCAGATAGGGTGGCTGCATTGAAGAATGATGATTTTCCAACGTTGGGTTTTCCTGTGACTGCAATCTGGATCATTGTTATCACATTAATAAGTAGTGCCGGGATATTATAATAAAATGTTGGTATGGGACACTCTCTTTAATGGAGAGATTGCTGAGACCCAGTGAATATCTGCCTCCGTGCTGATTTGATGGAATAGGGGTAATTTTATGACTCTGAACATAGTGGGAATAGGTCCAGGATCGCCGGATTACATCACACCCGCTGCAAAAAATGTGGTTATGAACTCAGAAGTTGTATTTGGAAGTCGCAGGGCCCTTGAACTTTTTCCATCCGCCAGAAAAACCGTGGTCCTCGGTGCCAGGGATATGGATGAGAAGTTAGGAAGGGCTGCTGAACTTGCAATCGCCATGGAGGTCTCCGTGCTCTCCACAGGCGACCCTGGATTTTCAGGGGTCCTCAAACCACTGAAAAGGATAATATCCTCCCGTGGACTCCCGGTGAGGGTGAAGGTGGTGCCTGGAATCAGCTCAATCCAGCTATGTGCTGCGAGGCTGCTGATACCCTGGGACGATGCAGATGTCATCACCCTTCATGGACGTGGCGAGGAGGGGATCCTGGATGTAATTGATAATGGGAGGCCAACCATAATCCTGCCCTCAAGGAATCCATCAAAGACAGCAGCATTCCTCATTGAATGCGGTCTTGACCCTGAAAGGAGGGTTGCTGTCTGTGAAAGGCTCAGCTATCCCGATGAGAGGGTCCTGAAATCAACACTGAGGGATGTGAGTGAATCTGAATTCAGTTACATGTCCATCCTCGTTGTCCTCTGAAGCCTTTATTTACCTCTAATTCCATCCCCTTCTCTGATATCCTGAAAACGACACATCAGCTGAAATATTCTGCCACCGAAGCCGTGACTGTATATAACGAATTTTCAGCTGCTGATGCTCCGGATGTTTTCTGAGGCTGATTAATACTGAATAATCCTCTATTAATAAAAATCCTTTTTAGATTGTCCCTCTTATTGTATAACTTCATGAAAACATCCAGTTTATTTTTTTGAAGTGTAAAGATAATTTCTTAATTTCAAGATCAAACCGTAAATTATATTCATTATAACTGTGAGAATAAAGTTCACCTTTGGGAGGTGATAAAATAGACCTATATAAAAGGTTTTCTATTCTGTTTTGCACCATATTCCTCCTACTGATACTGCAGGGTACAGTAGCTGCAGAATCAAACTATACAGTGGACTATTCAACATACCTCGGTGACAAAGTCGTTGACGAGGCACGTGACGTCTATGTGGACGACTCAGGGTACATCTATGTGACCGGATCTACACATGTAAATGGATCCAAGGATGTATTCGTCACCAAATTTAACGTGACAAGAGAAGTCATATACCACACAATATTAACTGACACATCAGGAGACGACTGGGGCCACAGAATAGTTGCAGATGGAGATGGATACGCCTACGTTGTGGGCGAGATAAACCATGACGGTCTGAAGGTTGCGGATGCCTTCATATCAAAAATAGACCCCTCAGGCAAAGAAGTTAAGAGGGTATACATTGGCGGCTCAGGCTATGACGTTGCAAAGGGCCTTGCCATCGATTATGAGGGCAACATTTACGTCAGTGGCTACACAATTTCAACCGTCCTCAATGTATCCGAGCTGGGTGGGGGTACAGCCAGAGTGCCTGGGACCAACCCAAACGCAACTCCACTGACAGACTGGACCTATCATGGTGGATACGATGCATTTCTTGCCAGGTTCGACCAGGACCTCAATCCTGTCAATCTAAGATACTTTGGGGATCATGGGACGACTACTGCCAGGGTATCGCCATTGACTATGCAGGTAACATATACATTACGGGATACACCTACTCAGATGACTTTCCAGTGACATTTGATGCCATATCCGGTGATAAAAGGGGAACCACCGATATATTTCTATCAAGATTCACTCCAGACCTGAATTGTGATTATTCAACCTACCTTGGAGGTTCAGGACCGGATTTCTGTTATTCAATTATATCCAAGGACTCCCGGATTTACCTCGCAGGTAAAACCAATTCATCTGACTTCCCTGTGACATTAAACGCCTACCAGAAAACAAGGAACGGCTCCAGTGACGGTTTCATCATGGTATTCAATGACTACTCAGTGGAATACTCAACATACCTCGGTGGGCGCGGAGACGACTCAATAAACGATATCACACAGGACATCCTTGGAAACCTCTACCTCACAGGTTGGACAGGATCAGATAACTTCCCCTTAACACCCGGAGCATACGACAGTTCCTTAAGTGGTGTGGATGCCTTCGTTATGAAATTCAGCATCCCGAAAGGCGTCCTCTACAGCTCCTACCTGGGGGGCATTGAGGCTGACCAGGGCTACGGTGTGGCGGTTGACAGGTACCAGAACATCTATGTTGCAGGAAAAACCTGGTCCTCAAATTTCACGGTAACTCCAGATGCCTGCAAAAAGAATCTCACAGGACTCTCAGATGGTTTCCTTACAAGATTCACACCATTCATAATAAGCAACATCAGCGTGACACCCCTCAACGGGACAGGACCCCTCACAGTAACCCTTACAGGTAACATAACCAACTGCGGTGATTCCACAGGGTGGTACAGACTTGACCTCTACATAAACGGTTACAGGACCGCTGGAAAGTGGGTCGAGGTTGGTTCACTGGAAACAGAGCCCTTTGAGTTTGAATACACCCTGAGAAACAGCAGGGCATATTCTGTGGGTGTGAACAACTTCCCACCAGCAACTGTGAGGGTATTCCTCGGGCCCCTGATAATCCCTGAGAACCTCCGGGTGACACCATCAGGTGGCCAGGAGCCCCTGAAGGTGAATGTGACAGCTGACCTTGTAAACTACGGCGACCTTCCAGACAGCTACACAGCAGAACTTTACATTGACGGGGTGCTCGTTGACAGCAGGAATGTCACGGTGAACGCCAGCAGCAGGACCACCGTATCCTTCAACAGAACCCTTGCAGCAGGCCTATATGAGATCACCATAAACGACCTTGAACCCGAGCTTGTCTATGTCATGGAGGGGGAGAAGTTCTACATAGAAAACTTCACACTGACACCCCAGAGCGGAGCAGCACCACTGACGGTTACGGTCAGCGCCATGATCACCAATATCGATTCAAATCCAAGGAGTTACACAGCCACCATATACGTCAACGGTGTTCCCGATCACACGGAGGTCCTCAATATTCCAGGTGAAAGCACGGTACCCTTCAGCACCAGCATACTCCTTCCTGATAGAGGATTATACACGATATCACTCAACAATAATGTCTCAGGAACCGTCAGGGTCCTCAGTGAGGCCAACTTCACACTATCCAATGTTACAGTTTCCCCGGTGGATGGCAAATCACCACTCAACGTGACTGTCACTGCAATAGTAATGAACAACGGTGACCTCGCAGGTGATTTCGCAGTGACGCTCTACCTTGATGATGTAGCCTGGGAAACCAGAACCGTCAGTGTCCCTGGTAAGAGTTCGGTGCTGGTTTCATTCAGAAAGGAGCTCACCTTTCCAGGCGAATACCGTCTGCGTTTGAACTCAGGCACTGATGTGACTATCAGGGTCCTTGAGCCTGATCCAACGATCACAGGGTTCAATGTCACGCCTGTGACAGGCCCGGCCCCATTAAGTGTAAGGGCGTCCCTGAACGTGACAAATCCCCACGACCTGGTTATAGGTTTCACTGCAAGGCTAATGGTTGATGGTGTGGTCGTGCAGGAGAACATTGTGAGTCTCAGTCCGGGCGAAACAAGGGAGATCGCCATGGGGACACTTCTAACCCCTGGAAACCATACTGTGGGAATCAATGAGTTCAGTAAAATCGTGCGTGTCCTTAGACCTGCCAGCATAACCCTCTCAGATCTGCGCGTGACACCATCTTCAGGTTTCAGCCCTCTTACCATAACAGCCACTGCCACTGCCAGGAACACCGGCGAGGTTGACGGGAATTACACTGCAGTCCTCTACATCAACGGTCTGGCTGTGGATGAGAAGAATGTTACAGTTGGGGCCGGTAGAAGCGTCCAGGTGGCATTTAATCACACCATAGACAATCCCGGAATATACCTGGCTGGAATAGGATCTCTAACCCCACTTAATGTGAGGGTACTCAGTGAACCTGCAATCTCAAACCTCAGCGCCACACCACTCACCGGTGTTTCACCACACAGGATAATAGTCACGGCCCTGGTAAGCACCACTGAGGAGGGGTCTGGAAACTACACTGCAGGGCTTTACATTGACGGTGTGAATGTCCAGAACAGGACCGTTAGGGTCACAGGTCCGGGTTCAGTGCTTGTTAGCTTCACAGCGGATATCAGTGAACCAGGTGAGCACCAGGTGACTGTCAATTCCCTTTCCCCGGTCACAGTGAGGGTTCTAAGACCCGCAACCTTCATTGTTGACAACCTAACTGTTTCACCATCCACCGGAGTCATACCCCTCAGAGTCAATGCATCTGTAAGGGTGACCAACATCGGAGACATTGCCGGTAACTACACCGCAAGGCTCTACATTGACGGTGTGAATGTCCAGAACAGGACCGTTAACGTGCCTGCCGGTGGGGATGTCACAGTGTCATTCACATACAATATAACGCAGAGGGGCAACCACACGGTGTGGATAGATAATCCGCCAGGCATCAATGTGAACGCACTGAAACCAGCCACACTTGAGATAAGATCATTCAGTGTTACACCGGGAAGCGCTGTGGGTTCAGTGAACGCAAATGTCAGTGCAGAGATTGAAAACAGTGGTGACCTTGAAGGGGAATTCAGCATACCATTCTACCTAAACAGGTCACTCATAAGGAACGAAACCATCAGACTCGGACCCGGGGAGAGAGGAAACATAAACTTCCAGCAGTACCTATCAGGACCTGGTGTCTACACCTTCAGTCTGGGTAACCTCAGGAACAGCACAGTATACGTTAACCCGGCCAGAAGAACATACTCCTTCACATTCAGGAATACAGGAAAGTACACCACCACAGTGACATACTATGTGACGGTTTATTCATCAACAGGTGCAAAACTTGGATACCGGACATTCAAGTTCACACTGAAACCCGGTAGAAGCTACTCAGCAACCATCGGATACTACCCATACGATGCAAGTATAGTGACAACGAGGAAGATCTACAACCCGAGCAGGTACACCAGGACCATAAAACTCTCAGAGACCTTCAGAGCCGACACACTATCAGCAACGCTCAACTACAGCAACACCATAAGGGGTTACAGGTACGTGTACATAAAAAAGACCTTCAGGGCGGTTAATATGAGAATAACCGTAACCTGATCTTTTTATTTTTTGGATTAAAACGTCGATTCAGAGCTTCTACTAAAAACTTATTCTGGATAACATCAAATCAGGGCAAAAATCAGCTGTCCCGAATTAATTAGTCTCAAAAAATTAGTTGCGCAAAATAAGATTAAGGAAAAATTATTATTCAAACATCTTCCTCATGCAGCGCCTTATTGTACCCTCGGCAGCCTTTCCACCCATGAGGTTCTTTATCTCCTTTGCAAGGGCCTGTGCAGCAACCAGATCCGTGTGCCTGATCTCACCCTTCTCTATCCATTTATTTACCTCATCATCAAGGTCTGATAGGGTGTTGAGTGCTGCATCCAGTTCCTCCTGCTCCTCAAGGAGGTGCATTGATTTAGCGCTCCTCACAAGGAGTTCAGGGTTCATGGCCTTGAGCATTCCATTAACACCTGAGGTTTCAACGAGTGAAGCTATGGTCTGGAGTGTCATGAGGATCTGCTTCTCAACCATCTCCTTGGGGGCCCTGATTATCTGTGTACCCACATAGTAGTAGTCAAGGACACCTGAAAGTGTGACCGCTGTAACAAGTGACCCCATATCTGCAACTGCACTTGATACGTCGGCCGGTACAACATAGGCTACCTTACCGCAACTTTCAGCGAGTTCAACGCATCTTGATATCTGTTCATCTGTTGCTATGTCAAGTTCACTGCTTGAGTGACCCCCTATGACATAGTGGCCATGCTGTGGTGTACCAGGGACGGCTGCAGGGTGCATTGATGCTATACCCAGGTCCTTACGATCCCTTCTAAGCTCCCTTTCAAGTACGTAGTAGAGTACCACAGGTGAGACCGTACAGGTGTTTGCTATGACAGCCCCCTCTGGCAGGTGATTTGTTATGTTCTTTGCTATCTCAAAGGTCTTCTTACCGAAGGGTGTGAAGAGTACTGCTATTTCAGCCTCACTGGCTGCCTCTGCATCGTTGTCTGTTACTGTGACCCCTGCATCCTCAACCACCTTCCAGTGTGCATCATCCAGCATATCCCTTGCTGGTTCTGCCAGTACAACGTCATGTCCGGCCTCTGCAAATTCAATTGCCATTCTGCTTCCACCGTAGGGTGCCTCACCCCCATATTTTTCAGGCAAGTTCAGCTGGTCCACATAAAGTTTCTGGTTACCCGCGCCATAAACTGCAACTTTCATAGTGCTCACCTAACATTAATATATTGTTAAGTAATTTGAATGAATATTATAAATTTTGGCATTTTTTTCTTTGAAAAAAATAGGAGCCCCCAGCATCCTAAAATACATCAAGAAGTCAAAAATTATTTTAAAATTTGATATAATCCCATTTAAATTCCATATTAAGATTTAAAGGTCTTAAATATGATACAAATTGAAATAATGACATCTGAGATGGAAAATTTTTTAATAAAAGATGGTGATCCTATAATACAGTGGCCTTAGATGTGTCAAAAAAGAGAAAAAATCAGTGCTCAATGTACCTGACCATAAAAAATTTAAGGGATCTATTCTGGCTCGGGTTCGCCGTAAAGCTGCTCAGCTATCTTCTCCAGGGTTTCAATACCCTTTGCCTCCTTCTTGAGAAGCGGGACCTCTGCAACCACCTTATCACTGAATTTCTCCCGGATCTGCTTAAGCCTCTCCTGCTGGAGTTTTCTGCGGGCATTACAGAACTCACAGTCGCTCTCCTCCGGGAGGACCTGGTTCACTATTACGCCGTCGGCGTGGATACTGTACTTCTCGAGGGCCTTCATTGCCCTCTCTGACTCGTAGATGGACATCTCCTCAGGGATGACAACCATCTTGAAGGATGTCCTCTCAGGGTCTGACATGACCTCCCTTGCAGCGTTTATCTGCTTCTTGGTGGCCTCCATGTCCTGCAGCGCCCTGTCCTCCTCTTCCTCATCACCCATGAATGGGAGTATGTTCTTGAAGGCCTTGGCCATGCTTCCTATCTGCCTCCTTATCTTTATCATCTTCCCGACCCATGAGTCCATTATTTCAGGGAAGGATAGGAGGCGGAGGGTGTGACCGGTTGGTGCCGTGTCAAAGATAACGATATCGTATTCATCGGTTGTCATGTACCTCAGGAACTGGTCGAAGGCCGCAGCCTCATCGATACCCGGGGACATTGATGCCATGTCCATCTGGTCCTGAAGCATATCCAGGCCCATGCCAGGGTTCATTGCAGCCTGTTCCTGAAGTTTTGCCTGGTACTCCTCCATTGCAACCTCAGGGTCTATCTCAACCGCATAGAGGTTCTCGGTTATCTTTGTGGGGGTGTGACCTATCTCCCTCTCCAGTGAATCTGAAAGTGAGTGTGCAGGGTCAGTTGAGATCACCAGGGTCTTTTTACCTGACCTTGCCATCCAGAGGGCTGTTGCAGCCGATATGGTTGTCTTACCAACTCCTCCCTTTCCACCTATGAATACAAATGTTGTTTTGCCCTTATTGAACTTGAAGAGATCCTTAAATGCCATTATACTCCTCCTGTAAAATTAATCATCGATCCAAGATCAGCATCACTGATATAAGTTTTTCTACCTCTTTTGATAGTTATATAAAATATACCCTACTTACTTTTAACCATTGCTGTTTGATGAGAGTGGTTCCATGAAGTGTGTTCCCGGGCTTTGTTCTGAAGTGGTATCGGTAATAGAGGATTTCATAAGGCAGAAGGTGGCTGAGAGTGGAGCCAGCGGTGTGGTGCTGGGGCTCAGTGGTGGTGTGGACTCAAGCACAGTAGCATACCTTGCAGTTAATGCTCTGGGACCTGACAGGGTCCTCGGGCTAATCATGCCATCCAGTACTACCCCCAGGGATGATCTGAGACATGCCAGGACCGTTGCAGATGAACTTGGAATTGAGAGTGAAACCATAGACATTGACCCCATCATAGAATCCCTCACTGGGCTCTGCAGCCACAATGCGAATGAACTGGCACTGGCAAACCTTAAACCAAGGGCCCGCATGGTGATCCTCTACTACCATGCCAACTCCCTGAACCGGCTCGTGGCAGGTACCGGTAACCGGACCGAGCTACTTCTGGGTTACTTCACCAAGTACGGTGATGGTGGAGTTGATATGCTACCCATCGGAGGACTGTACAAGGGACAGGTCCGTGAACTTGCGGGGAGGCTGGGTGTTCCCCCTGAGATAATAAAAAAACCTCCCACAGCCGGCCTCTGGCACGGCCAGACCGATGAGGAGGAACTCGGCATGAAGTACGATCTACTGGATGAACTCCTCTGCCTCCTGGTTGACAGGAAGCTCCCGGTGGAGGAGGTCGCATCCACCCTATCACTGCCACCCTCAGAGGTTGAAAGGATTGCCAGTATGGTTAAGGGATCGGAGCATAAACTGAAACCCCCTGAGGTCCCGGATATCTGGGAGGTGATGGAGTGTTCACACTGATCTACATAACAGCATCCTCAGTGGATGAATCAGCATCCATCGGACGTAAACTTGTTGAGGAGAGACTCGCTGCCTGTGTTAATATAATCCCCTCCATAAGGTCCATCTATCACTGGGAGGGAAGCATGGAGGAGGATGAAGAGTCAGGCCTCATCGTTAAAACGTCCCATGAACTGACCCCGCAAATAATTAAAAGAGTCAGGGAACTACATAGTTATGATAATCCATGCATAATATCAATTCCCATAACCGGGGGATCTCGTGATTACCTTGAATGGTTAGATGATGAAGTTAAAAGGCCATGATGGCGGTGATTCAGTGGATATTGAAAGAAAATGGCGTGATAGATGGAGAGATGCTGGCATATTTCAGGCTGACCCTGATGACAGAGAAAAGATATTCCTCACAGTCGCTTACCCCTACCCCAGTGGTGCGATGCACATAGGACACGGGAGGACCTACACTGTCCCTGATGTCTATGCACGGTTCAAGAGGATGCAGGGCTACAACGTCCTGTTCCCCATGGCCTGGCATGTCACAGGGGCCCCTGTCATAGGGATAGCGCGGAGGATTCAGAGGAAGGATCCCTGGACCCTCAAAATCTACAGGGAGGTCCACAGGGTCCCCGAGGATGAGCTTGAACGTTTCAGTGACCCTGAGTACATAGTTGAATACTTCAGCAGGGAATACCGGTCTGTTATGGAGTATATGGGCTACTCCATCGACTGGAGGCGTGAATTCAAAACCACGGATCCCACCTACAGCAGGTTCATACAGTGGCAGATAAGGAAGCTGAGGGACCTTGGCCTCGTAAGGAAGGGCGCCCATCCTGTTAAGTACTGCCCTGAATGTGAAAACCCTGTGGGTGACCATGACCTCCTTGAGGGTGAGGGGGTCGCCATAAACCAGCTCACACTCCTCAAATTCAAACTTGGAGACTCATACCTGGTCGCAGCCACCTTCAGGCCCGAGACAATCTACGGGGCCACCAACCTCTGGCTGAACCCTGATGAGGATTATGTGAAGGTTGAAACAGGTGGTGAGGAGTGGATAATAAGCAGGGCTGCCGTGGATAATCTTTCACACCAGAAACTGGACCTCAAGGTTTCCGGTGACGTCAACCCCCGGGACCTGATAGGGATGTGCGTGGAGAATCCTGTGACGGGCCAGGAACACCCCATACTCCCGGCCTCCTTCGTTGACCCTGAATATGCCACAGGTGTTGTGTTCTCTGTCCCTGCACATGCCCCTGCAGACTTCATAGCCCTTGAGGACCTCAGGACAGACCATGAACTCCTTGAAAGGTACGGTCTTGAGGATGTGGTTGCTGGTATTGAGCCAGTGAATGTCATAGCAGTGGATGGCTACGGTGAGTTCCCGGCGGCCGAGGTTATAGAGAAATTTGGTGTCAGAAACCAGGAGGACCCCCGCCTTGAGGATGCCACCGGGGAGCTATACAAGATCGAGCATGCCCGCGGCGTTATGAGCAGCCACATCCCTGTCTATGGTGGTATGAAGGTCTCTGAGGCCCGTGAGGTCATCGCTGATGAACTGAAGGACCAGGGCCTTGCAGATGAGATGTATGAATTCGCTGAGCGACCTGTTATATGCCGCTGCGGTGGCAGGTGCGTTGTGAGGGTCATGGAGGACCAGTGGTTCATGAAGTACTCTGATGACGCCTGGAAGGACCTCGCCCACAGGTGCCTCGATGGCATGAAGATAATACCCGAGGAGGTCCGGGCCAACTTTGAATACTACATCGACTGGCTCAATGACTGGGCATGTTCAAGGAGGATAGGCCTTGGAACAAGGCTGCCCTGGGATGAGAGGTGGATCATCGAACCCCTCACAGACTCAACAATCTACATGGCATATTACACCATCGCACACCGCCTCAGGGAGATGGATGCCGGGGAGATGGATGATGAGTTCTTTGATGCCATATTCCTGGATGATTCAGGAACCTTTGAGGATCTCAGGGAGGAATTCCGGTACTGGTACCCCCTTGACTGGAGGCTCTCTGCAAAGGACCTCATAGGCAATCACCTGACATTCCATATATTCCACCACTCGGCCATATTCCCTGAGTCAGGGTGGCCCCGGGGGGCTGTGGTCTTTGGTATGGGCCTTCTTGAGGGCAACAAGATGTCATCCTCCAAGGGCAACGTCATACTCCTGAGGGATGCCATCGAGAAGCACGGTGCAGACGTGGTGCGGCTCTTCCTCATGTCCTCAGCAGAGCCATGGCAGGACTTTGACTGGAGGGAGAGTGAGGTCATCGGGACCCGCAGGAGGATTGAATGGTTCAGGGAATTCGGAGAGAGGGTCTCAGGTATTCTGGATGGTAGGCCAGTCCTCAGTGAGGTTACACCGGCTGAACCTGAAAGCTTCATTGGAAGGTGGATGATGGGTCAGCTGAACCAGAGGATACGTGAAGCCACAAGGGCCCTTGAATCATTCCAGACAAGAAAGGCGGTTCAGGAGGCACTCTATCTCCTTAAAAAGGACGTTGACCACTACCTTAAGCGTGTTGAGGGTAGAGTTGATGATGAGGTGAAATCTGTCCTTGCAAACGTTCTGCACGCCTGGATAAGGCTCATGGCTCCATTCATACCCTACACTGCCGAGGAGATGTGGGAGAGGTATGGTGGTGAGGGTTTTGTAGCAGAAGCTCCATGGCCTGACTTCTCAGATGATGCAGAGAGCAGGGATGTGCAGGTTGCAGAGGAGATGGTCCAGAATACCGTTAGGGACATTCAGGAAATCATGAAGATCCTTGGTTCCACCCCGGAGAGGGTCCACATATACACCTCACCAAAATGGAAGTGGGATGTGCTAAGGGTCGCAGCAGAGGTAGGGAAGCCAGATATGGGCTCCATAATGGGAAGGGTTTCAGCTGAGGGCATCCATGATAACATGAAGGAGGTTGCTGAATTTGTAAGGAGGATCATCAGGGACCTTGGTAAATCAGAGGTTACGGTGATAGACGAGTACAGCGTACTCATGGATGCATCTGATTACATTGAATCAGAGGTTGGAGCCAGGGTTGTGATCCACAGCAAACCAGACTATGACCCTGAAAACAAGGCTGTGAATGCCGTTCCCCTGAAGCCAGCCATATACCTTGAATGATCCTTCAGACAGCGCTTTTCCTAGAGTATAAATCCAGACCCATTTTTTCTCTTTTCTCTGAAAACATATGAAAAAGTGAGAATTCCTCAAAAGAATATCAAGACACATCTCTTTTCTCTGAAAAATTATGAAAAAAAGAATCTTTCTCAATGGTCGATAAAATCCTCAATCCATCCACACAGACCTTTCAACCCGGTTCACAAGGGTCCCCACACCCTCAACGGTGGCCCTCACGGTGTCCCCCGGTACCATCTGGCCCACGCCGGGGGGTGTGCCAGTTGCTATGACGTCCCCTGGCTCCAGTGTCATGACATGGGATATGAACTCGAGGAGCTCGTGGACCGTGAATATCATGTTGGACGTGTTTGAGGACTGTCTGACCTCTCCATTGAGTTTCAGGGATATATCAAGATTATCCGGAGTTACATCAGTCTCTATTACAGGCCCTATGGGGCAGAAGGTGTCAAAACTCTTTGCACGTGTCCACTGACCGTCCCTCCTCTGCAGGTCCCTTGCAGTTACATCATTGAGGACAGTGTAGCCTGCTATGAACTCAGATGCCGCCGAGGAGTCAACCCTCCGGGCCCTCTCTGATACTACGGCTGCAAGTTCAACCTCATAGTCAACCTCTGAGGACATCTCAGGATATATCACTGTGTCCCCAGGACCTATCACGGTTGTCGGCGGTTTAAGGAAGATGATCGGTTCATCAGGGATGTCCATTCCAAGTTCAGCGGCATGGTCCCTGTAGTTGAGGCCCACACAGACTACCTTGGATGGGGATACCGGTGGTAGTATCCTCACATCATCCAGTGAATGTTCAGCAATGACCTCAGGGTTATCTGAGAGGTATTCCTCCTTCCGGATCTCCAATATCCTTCTGTTCTCTGTGAACCCGTGAAGGAGCCTTCCATCCTTCATGAACCTCAGGAATTTCAATTCAATCACCCTCAGGGTATTATCCTCTCAATGGGCACAACAAGTATATCCCTTGCCCCCACCGCCTTGAGCCTGTTTATGAGGTTGAAGACCTCCTTTTCATCCACCACTGCGTGTACTGCCACAACCCCGTTATCTGAGAGCACCTCTGAGACCGTGGGGCCTGTCATCCCGGGCATCAGGGCCCTGACCCTGTCAAGGTTTTTGCGGTCGATGTTAAGCATCACCAGTCTCTTCCCCTCGGCATCTATGACTCCGCGTATCCCTGTTCTGAGTTCCTCTATTATCCCTGATTTGGTGGCGTAGCTTTCCCTGTTTGCTATGAGCTTAACCGAACTTTCGAGGATGGTGTCGATTACCCGGAGGTGGTTCATCCTGAGGGTTGTCCCTGTGCTGCTGAGGTCTGTTATGAGGTCAGCGACTCCAATGAAGGGCGCTATCTCTGTTGATCCTGTGAGCTCAACAACCTCCGCATCTATACCGTGCTCCCTGAGATAGTTCTCTGTTATCCCGGGGAACTCTGTGGCTATAACTGCACCCTGAGGTATGTCCTCCGGGCCCCTGATGGTGGAGTCCTCAGGGGCTGCAAGAACCAGGCTGGCCCTCCCGTATTTGAGGTCCTCCAGGATTTCAACGTCGCTTCCCCTTTCAACTATGAGGTCATAGCCGGTGATCCCCAGGTCAGCGGCACCGTCGGCAACGAATTCCGGTATATCCGCTGCTCTGCTGAACATTACCTCAATCTGGGGGTGCTGTGTCTTTGAGAATAATTTCCTGTTAACAGTATCCTTAAGGCCGACACCCGAATTTTCAAGTAACCTTATTGCAGGCTCGCTTATCCTTCCCTTGGAGGGAACCGCTATTCTTATCTTCATTCAATCCCTCGATGACTGGTTAAATTTATTTTACATTAAGCTCCTGCAGGGTTTGTCCATTCATCTGCAGGATCTATCATTCTTCACTGGAGATTAACTTATATCTCTTTCAGGAAACCTATATAATAGGTTTGGAGTCCGGTCCCTGACCGGATTATAAGTTAGAACTTATAAGTTATAAGGTGGTTCCATGGATAATGAAAGCATACTGATAACCGGTCCAGAGATCCTTGATGCGGGGGGAATCCGGCGGGGATCCATCCTCATTGAGGATAACAGGATAGCTGATGTCTCGAACACCCTCAGCCCGGGGGATGCTGACACCGTTATTGACGGAACAGGCAAGCTCCTGATCCCTGGACTTGTGAACACACACACTCACCTCTCAATGACACTCTTCAGGGGGATTGCAGATGACCTACCCCTTGACAGGTGGCTGAACGATCACATATGGCCTGCCGAGGCCCGGCTCAACGGGGATTACTGCTACGCCGGAGCCCTGCTGGGATGCATCGAGATGATAAGATCAGGTACAACCTCCTTCAACGACATGTACTTCTACATGGACCACGTTGCACGTGCCGTGGAGGAGGCAGGCCTCAGGTGCGTCATAAGCCACGGTATGATAGACCTGGGAGACACTGAAAAGATGACGGCCGAACTGAGGGAGAGCCGCAGGATAATAAAGGAATGCCATGGGATGGCAGATGACCGCATAAGGGTTGCGCTTGGCCCTCACAGCCCCTACACATGCTCAGAGGAACTCCTTAAAGAGACAGCTGCCCTGGCCGATAAAAATGATCTCATGATACATATACATGTCTCAGAGACAGAGAATGAGGTCAGTGAAGTCTCCAGGTCCCATGAAATGACCCCTGTGGAGTACCTTGATGAGGTTGGGGTGCTGGGCCCACGGACCGTGGCTGCCCACTGCGTGTGGCTGAAGGACTGGGAGATTGATATACTTGCAGAGAGAGATGTGAAGGTCTCACACAACCCCTCAAGTAACATGAAACTTGCATCGGGAGTATCCCCGGTCGCCCGGCTCCTCCAGAGGGGTGTTAACGTTTCACTGGGAACCGATGGCGCCGCATCAAACAACAACCTTGACATGTTCCAGGAGATGAAAACAGCCTCACTGCTCCAGAAGGTGAACCTTGAAGACCCTACAGCGCTTCCAGCCATGGATGTGTTCAGTATGGCCACACTCAACGGTGCCAGGGCCCTTGGAATCGACGCCGGTCTTATAGCCCCTGGTAAGCTCGCTGACATCGTCATACTTAACACCAGGAGGCCCCACCTGACTCCCTGGAGAAACCCTCCGTCACACACGGTATATTCTGCCTCAGGGGCCGATGTGGACACAGTCATATGTGATGGGAGGATTCTCCTGAGGGATGGAGAACTGGAGGTCCTGGAGGAGAAATACGTGATGGAACTCGCAGAAGCAGCTGCCGCGGAGCTAACAGGATGATGGCCCTCTTTGATGTTGATAAGACCCTGATACACCGCTCTTCCGCCCATGAGAATGCCTTCAGGCACGCCTTCAGGGAGGTCTATGGTGTTGATGCCGGCGTGGAGCTCATAGACTATCACGGAAAGACAGACCCTGTGATAGCAGAGGAGGTCCTCCTCCTCAGGGGCCTTGAAGGTGAAGAGATAGAGGGTCAGCTGCCCAGATTCCTCCGGGAACTCAGAGAATACGTGAAACATAACATAAATGAAGAGAATATAGAACTCATAGATGGCGTGGAGGAGTTCCTGAGTTTCCTTAAATCCATGGATGTACCTATGGGCCTTGTTACAGGCAACCTGAGGGAAATAGCATTCATGAAGCTCGAAAGGGCAGGTATTGCAGGTTACTTTTCCTTCGGCGGGTTTGGTAGTGACAGTCCTGACAGGAATAAGCTAACAGAGATTGCGGTTAGAAGGGGTCTCAGGATCGGTGCAACCGGGAGTACCGTGCTCTTCGGAGACACTCCCCATGACATGAGGGCTGGTGACCATGTTGGGGCTGTTAACATCGGCATATCAGCAGGAAGGTACAGTGATCGGGCCCTGATGGCGGCAGGGGCCCGCCATGTATTCCCTGATTACAGAAAACCTGAACTCCGGGATACCGTGCTGAAGATCATGGCAGGTGATCATCGGCAGCAGATCATATGAGCTGACCTATGTTTAAGGTGGTCCTAGGCTGATTTAAGGCCCCTCTCTATGAAGCCGGGTCTTCTGTTCCTGTTGAGGACTATGCTCTTAAGCCATTCAGGTCTGGTTTCAGGGAAATCCTTCCTGTAATGGGATCCCCTGCTCTCCTCCCTTATCAGGGCTGATTCCACCACCATTGATGAGGTTACAAGCATATTTTCAAGTTCGAGGGCCTCGATGAGGTAGGTGTTAAAGCCAGACGTCTCAGGGACATTCAGATCCCCCATCATCGTCGTGAGGTCCTGGATAACTGCTCTGGCTGATTCAAGGGATTCACGGCTCCTTACTATGGCAACACCGTTCCACATGGCCTCATGAAGCCTGTCCCTTATCTCGGATGGGCTGTGTGATCCTTCGGCCACCATTGACTTTATACGGTATTCCTCCTCCTCAACAGCAGACCTGATAGACGCCGGGGCTGATTTGATGGCGTTCCTTGCAGCTGCTATCCCGGCCCTCCTTCCGAATACCTGGGTATCCGCCAGTGCATTGCCGCCCAGTCTGTTGGCTCCATGGACACCACCGGTAACCTCACCGGCTGCAAAGAGGTTCCTGAGGTTTGTCCTGCCCCACTCATCTATCCTGACGCCTCCCATGAAGTGGTGTGCTGTGGGTGCCACCTCCATTGGCTCGGACCTTATATCAATACCAACATCCTGGAACTGGAGGAGCATGGTCTCAAGCTTCTCCTCTATGACCTCATCGGGCAGGTGGCTGACATCAAGGTAGACTCCACCATTCCCGGTGCCCCTCCCCTCCATGATCTCGGTGTAGATTGCCCTTGCAACAACATCCCTTGTCGCCAGTTCGCCGCGGGGGTCGTATCTCTTCATGAACCTCTCCCCCTCACTGTTGAGGAGTATTCCGCCCTCACCCCTCACGGCCTCCGTCACAAGGACCCCTCTCCTTGACTCGGGGTAGACCATGCCCGTGGGGTGGAACTGGACCTGTTCCATGTCTATGAGGTCAGCCCCTGCCTTCCATGCCACTGAAAATCCATCACCGCCCTTCTGGATGGTGTTGGAGGTAACGGGGTAGATGTGACCGGCCCCACCGGCTGCCAGGATGGTTGAAGACGCCCTGAAGGCCACAGTGCTTGAGTCCCTTATGGACACACCCATGGCTCCCAGTACACGGTCCTCCTCCACAAGGAGGGATGTTATCATGATCTCCTCAACTGTCTCTATATCCCGTCGTATGACCTCCTCCTTGAGGGCTGTTATCATCTCATGGCCGGTGCGGTCCCCCTGGTAGCATGTCCTCCTGTAGGTCTGCCCCCCAAAGGGCCTCTGGTCAAGCAGCCCGGATTCCTGTCTGTCAAAGAGGGCTCCATATGTTTCAAGGTCCCTCAACCTGTCGGGTGCCTCATCCACAAGTATGCGGACAAGCTGGGGGTCATTGAGGAATCCCCCACCCCTCATGGTGTCCTCGAAGTGCACATCCGGACTGTCCTCGGGGTCAACACATGCAAATGCAGCGTTGTATCCTCCTTCAGCCATTCCAGTGCACCCTGATTTAAATGATAATCCCTTTGAAACTATTAATGGCGTGAGATTGTGTTCAGAAACTTCTATGGCTGCCCTGCAGCCAGCTCCACCTGAGCCTATTATCAGAACATCACATTCATAGACCTGACTTTCCATGGACAATATTTTTAGCATTCATTATTATAAGGTTTGGCAGTCAATAGTTAAGGTGATGAACCATAACCGAGAATAAAGTCAAGCTCAGGTGATGAACCATCACCCGGTCCTCTACGGACGTTCTAATCTGAGGGTGATGTATGGATTTAAGCCTTCAATCAGGATCAGTCGCCTGATTTATTCGATAATGATCACTGGGGGTTCTGTTTGAAAAGAAAGGATATAGTGAAGCTTTCAAGGAGGGACTTTGAAAGGGCATGGCTTGAAAGTGGGAAGAGTCTAAGGAAACCCCACCATGACATGCAGTATCCACGCCTCCGATTCGAAACCGGAAAATCGCACGTACTCTATGATACCATCTGGATGATAAGGGAGGCCTACCTGCGCCTTGGATTCAGTGAAATGGTGAACCCTCTCCTCATAGACGAGGAGCACATATACCGCCAGTTCGGGCCCGAGGCCCCTGCAGTCCTGGACAGGTGCTTCTACCTCGGGGGTCTCCCAAGACCCGATATCGGACTCGGGGCCGGGAGGATCCAGATGATAGAGGATATGGGCATAGATGTGTCTGATGAGAAGCTAGAAAACCTGAAGGAGGTCTTCAGGTCATACAAGAAGGGGGATCTTTCAGGGGACGACCTCGTCCTCGAGGTATCCAATGCCCTTGAAGTTGAGAGCCACGACGGTCTGAGGGTCCTTGAGAGGGTCTTCCCTGAGATAAGGGACCTCAAACCAGTCTCAGGGAGAACCACCCTCAGGTCCCACATGACATCAGGATGGTTCATATCACTCCAGAACATCCACGACAGGTACAGGATGCCACTAAAGCTTTTCTCCATCGACCGCTGCTTCCGGAGGGAGCAGAAGGAGGACTCCAGTCACCTGATGACCTATCACTCCGCCTCCTGTGTGGTGGTTGACCATGAGGTCCCCCTTGATGTGGGGAAGGCCGTTGCAGAGGGGCTCCTCGAGCACCTGGGATTTTCAAGGTTCAGGTTCCGCCCAGATGAGAAGAAGTCCAAGTACTACATACCCGGCACCCAGACAGAGGTCTACGCCTACCACCCTCTCCTTAAGGAGTGGGTGGAGGTGGCAACATTCGGCCTCTATTCACCGATAGCCCTTTCCATGTACGGGATAGACCAGGAGGTCATGAACCTTGGGGTGGGGGTTGAAAGGGTTGCCATGATCCTCAACCAGGCAAGCGACGTGCGTGAAATGGTCTACCCCCAGATATACGGTGAATGGCGACTGTCTGACAGGGACATCGCCGAGATGCTCAGGATAAACCTCCACCCTGTAACCTCAGATGGCCGTATGCTCATGGAGAAGATAGTCAAAACCTGGAGGGCCCATGCAGACGCCCCGTCCCCCTGCAGCTTCGAGGTCTACAGTGGGGAATTCCTTGGGCGGAGGATAGAGGTGAGTGCCCTTGAGGTGGAGGAGAACACGCGGCTGCTGGGACCCGCAGTCTGGAACACCGTTTACATACATGATGGGAACATCCTGGGTGTGCCACCTGGAACCGAGCTCGACAGCGAACTCATCACCAGGGCCAGGAAGGAGGGCCTGAACACCGGTATAACCTACATGGAGGCCCTTGCAGCCGAGGCAGCCTACCGCATAGAGGAGATGGTTGTAAGTGGCGCCGAGGAGGTTGAGGTGAGGAGCACAATAGCAAGATCCCTCTCTGACCTGAACCTCACCCTTGAGGACACCGCCATGAGGTACATAACCGGTAAAAACCGGGAGATCGACCTGAGGGGACCGCTGTTCTCAACAATAAGGTGCAGGTTAAGGGGGTGAACCTCTGATTATCAGAGGAAAGGTGAAATCAGGTTTCGGTGAGGGGGCCTACTTCATAACCCGTAGCGTATACCGGGATCAGTTCAGGGAAAAACTGGGCTTCGATCCCTTCCCCGGCACCCTCAACATAGAGGTCGGTGACCCTGAAATTGTGGAGAGGATAAGGGAGGGGGCCCCTGTGATACAGGGAGGCGGTGGCTTCGGTGATGTCCTCTACGTTAAGGCCCTGCTCAACGGGGTGGTTGAGGGGGTCATACTCTTCCCCCTTAAGACCCATCACCGGCAGGGGTGTCTTGAATTTGTGGCCCCTGTGAACCTCAGAAAAACCCTTAAATTAAGGGATGGAGATACCGTTAGCCTGGATATAGACACCAGTGAAATTCAGGAATAACAGACATCAGGCTGGAATGAATAGATAATAGCTCAGCATAGCCGCCGATTAAATCTCAGGATAAAATATACATCAGGATTATCAATGGAGATTGTGATCATGATTCAGGAAGCCCTTAAAGCACTTAGAAGGGGAGAAATAGTCCTTGTATTTGATGCAGATAACCGTGAAAGAGAAACAGACATGATCGTTGCTGCTGAGAAGATAAAACCGGAGCATATAAGGATCATGAGGAACGACGCCGGGGGACTCATATGTGTGCCTGTCTCCTGGGAGAACTCAGAGAAGCTTGGAATACCCTACATGACCGATATAATGGAGGAGGCGTCAGGGAGGTACCCGGTCCTGGGAAAACTATCCCCCCATGACATACCCTACGATGAGAAGTCCGCCTTCTCCATAACCGTGAATCACAGGAAGACCTTCACCGGTATAACCGACAATGACCGTGCCCTCACCATAGGGGAACTTGCAGGGATCTGCAGGGATGATAGACATGAGAGCTTCGGCGACCTCTTCAGGTCCCCCGGTCATGTCACCCTCCTCAGGGCCGCTGATGGCCATGTACTCAGGAGGGGGGGTCACACCGAGATGAGCATAGCCCTCATGGAAATGGCCGGACTTACCGGTGTTGCTGTCTGCTGTGAGATGATGGATGACAGGACAGGTAACTCGCTTTCAACAGAGGACGCCATGAAATACGCCAGGGAACATGACCTTATTTTCATGAGCGGTGCAGAACTTATTGAATCATACATGGAGTTCAGATCATAGAGGTGTTCATAATGGAGAGGCTGAAGATAGGGATCAATGGACTTGATGATACCATAGGCGGTTTCCCCATGGGGAGATCCGTTCTGATAACAGGGGAGCCCGGGTGTGGTAAGACCATCTTCGGGCTGCGGTTTGCCATAAGCAGCTGCATGGAGGGTTACAACACCGTCTACATAACAGCAGAGGAGGATGCCAATGACCTCCACATACAGGCAAACTCCTTCGGCTGGAACACCCAGGAGCTGGAGGAGAAGGGGCTCCTCAACTTCATAGAACTTACAGGTATAAGGGCGAGGATAACCGAGGCAGAGCTAAGCATGGACATGGACCCCATGAAGGGCAACTTCACCAAGATAATACATGACATACCCCCTGAGGCCGAGGTGGTTGTCATAGACAGTCTGGGTGGCTACACAGCCAAACTCACAGCCTATGAATTCAGGAACCAGTTTGATCTCCTCGTATATGAGCTCAAACAGCGGGGTATAACATCCGTCATAATACTGGACAGTGCAACCTCCAAGGAGTTCAATGAACTTGCTCTCTTCTCGGTATACGGCGCCATAAAACTTGGTAGAAGGGAGAACCCCTACACCGGTCGCAGGGAGCGGATAATGGACATAGTCAAGATGAGAAGCACCAAAACACCCCTCCAGTTCCTCACATATGAGATCGGTGGCGAGGAGGGTATAACCATAACTGAGGGTGAGGAGATCCCTGAAGAGGATATGGGAATCTAAAAACCTGACCTGATGGTTTAATTCCCGGAAATAGGGGATCCAGCCCCTGATGGCTGGGATCCCAAAGACGGGGATTCAGGGACTGAATACCTTTTTGATTTCTTCAGGGCCCATATAACCCCTGAATTCTGGTTTTTTTGCGAAGCTGATGAGGGTATCAACATCAAGGTGCTCCTCCACGGTCTCCATGGCCTTCAGGCAGAAGTCCTCAAGTTTTATCTCAACCTCGGGTGTGCCGCCCCTCTCACTCATCTCCACCCTCGGAATGGCAAGGTACCTTCCGCCTGATGCCCTCTCAAATATATCCATATCATAGACCCTGTTGAGTATTCCGCAGGAGACCTCAAGGCCCAGTCCCTCAAGTACCGATATGTGGGCGTCAAGATCAACCACCGCAGACTCTATACCCCCCTTGCTGCAACCTGCCACCATAATCAGGGGGATACCTGCTGCCAGGGCAATCTCAGCCCCGGAGTAGGGTGTTATATCGTTCAGGAGACCTGTGAGGATGCTCATAACGCCCTCGATGAGTATTATGTCGTATCTTCCCCTCACAGATTCAAGGACATCCCTGAGCTCCATCCAGCCCAGGCGCCCTATCCTTATGGATGAGTGCTCCTCCATGGGCTCCTTTATGAGGTAGAGGGCCGGGACTATGTCCCTGACATCGGGTCCCACCTTGATAACGCCCACCCTGAGGCCCCTCCTCCTCAGGGCGCCTGCAAGGCCCGTTAATATGAACGTTTTGCCGGAGTCTGAACCCGTGGATGCTATCATTATGGCTGGTGGGGTGCCCCTCGTCCCGCCCCTATCCATAACACGTATCCCCGTTGATATCCCGAGCTCAGATCTCAGAGCTTCCCGCAGTTTCCTGTTGGCTTCAAGTATCCTCTCCCTTGCAGTTTCATCCGCATCAAGGAATTTGAGGATGTTACTGACAAGGGCCTGGTTCTCATCGAGGCATCCGTGGACCATGGTCCCTGCCACGTTACCATCATCACTGCAGACCCCTGATAGGATCTCCCCTGGCCTTTCATGATAGTCTGCCCTGACTATGCTAGACCTCATTATCTCAGGTGCATCACCACGTATCTCACCGTAGGTGTGACAGTGGAATCCAGTTATCCTCTCACCTGACATCCCTGAGGTCAGGAAGGATTCGCCGGTTATGGTGGCCTCCACCCTGTCGTTGCTTATCATGGGGTGGAATGTTACGTTGAGGAGCCCGAGGCCCTCCCTGTAAACAGGGCATGGCGATTTTCTCCCTATATCTGTCCTCTCTGCCAGGGCCTGGAATCCTGAGCATATACCCAGGACAAATTTTCCGTCCGATGCCATCCTTCTTATCTCAAATGCAAGTTCAGGTGAAAGGCTTCCTGACTCAACGATACTTCCCCCCGGTATTATGATCCCGTCCAGGACCCTGTGGGCCCTTGAACCGTTTACAAGACCATTGCTTCCAACTATATCGGTGGGGAGAAATCCGAAGTTCTCAAAGGCAGGGACCGATCCCCTGATACAGACGAGTCCAATCCTCATGGGGGACACTCTCTTACAGTGAAGCAATCTCCCTCATGGCCGATAAGATCATGCCATCGTCTCCTGGCTTTGCCTGGAGCTGCAGGCCAACAGGGACTCCGCCCACATCCCCTGCCGGTATGCTTGCAGCGGGTATACCTGCCAGGTTAGCTATGACCGTGAGGACATCGTAGGCGTACATCTCCATTGGTTCAAGCTCCTCACCCAGTGTGTGGGGTAGCTTTGGAACCGTTGGCCCCGCTATCATGTCAACATTGCTGAGAAGCCCTGTTATCTCCCTCCTTATGAGGGATCTTGCCTGGAGGGCCCTCTTGTAGTATTTTCCAGATAGTTCCTTCTGGCTGATGTAGGAACCCATATGTATCCTCCGGAGGACCTCCGGACCGCAGACATCCTCTATCCTGTGGCCGTACTTTCTGCCGTCATACTTCCTGGTGGCTGAAAAGAATTCAACGTAGTTTATGAGGTAGTAGGTGGGGAGACAGAGGTCTATGTATCCAAATTCCAGTTCAACTATCTCGGCGCCCTCATCCTCCATGGCTCCGAGTTTCCCCTGAATAACCTCGTCTATTGCCTCATCTGTGACCTCAAGGAACTCCCTCACAACACCGACCCTGAGGCCCTTCAGTTCCCTCTCCACCTCAAGGTCCGGTGAACTGTCAAGGGTTGTGGGGTCTGCCGGGTCATAACCTGAGATGACATCCAGTGCAAGTGAGATCCCGGATACATCTGCTGCCAGGGGTCCTATCTGGTCAAAGCTCATGGCGAGGTCCAGGAGGCCCTGCCTGGATACTGCCCCGTAGGTTGGTTTGAAGCCCATTACACCGCAGTGCGATGCTGGATTCCTTATTGAACCCCCTGTATCTGATCCCAGTGCCAGGTCACACATGCCAGCAGCCACTGCAGCAGCACTCCCGCCACTTGAACCTCCCGGGATCCTCCCAGGGGCTGCTGGATTGTCTGTTGGGCCAAAGAATGATGTCTCGGTTGAACTCCCGGCAGCGAATTCATCCATGTTGGTCATGCCGATTATTATACCGTCTTCTTCCTTTATGCGCCTTATAACAGTTGCATCGTAGCTTCCAGTGTAATTTTCGAGGGTCTTTGAAGCTGCTGATACGTTGAAGTCCTCCACGTTGATGTTGCTTTTAACTCCTATCACCAGGCCCGCCAGTTTCCCTGTCTCCTTGCCGGAGGCTATCCTGGCGTCTATCTCCTCAGCCCTCTTAATCGCCTCTTCACCCCTAACCTCCAGGAAGGCGTTGATGTCATCGTTTTTTGCCTCAATCCTCTTAAGAAATTTTTCAAGATTTTCTGATGCGGTCAGGCCATGATTCTTAATCATATCAACCTTATCAACAGTTTCCATCTTTAACACCCTTATATTTCAAGTTGAAGTGAGATATAAGTCTGATCAACCTTAATAGCTGCCATGACTGCCCTGAGGGTGGAGTTTCCGGTCCATGGACCGCCGGGACAGCCATGACAGTACTCATCCGTGGTTTTAATTTCATTTCCAACACTAATAAATGTGAGATGTTCAATATTTAAAGATTGGTAGATTGACCCTGATTGTTATTAAATGGGGACGGTGGATGCATGGAAAAAACAGTTGTGCTAACCAGGAGTGATGTTGAAGGCCTTCTTAACATGGACGACTGCCTGAAGGCGGTTGAGGGTGCCTTTGTCCAGGAGGCCCTTGGGAGGGTTCAGATGCCCCCTAAGATGTACCTGTTCTTCAGGAGATACAATGGAGACCTCCGTGTCATGCCATCCTACCTCGAGGAGCTTGAGATGGCCGGTGTTAAGTGCGTCAATGTGCACCCCTCAAACCCTGATAGACATTCCCTGCCAACGGTAATGGCTGTCATAGAGCTTGTGGACCCTGAAACAGGGTTTCCCATTGCACTCATGGATGGAACCCATATAACCGATATGAGAACGGGTGCCGCTGGCGGTGTATCGGTGAAGTACCTTGCATCCAGGGACGCGTCAATGCTCGGGATAATCGGCGCCGGAAGGCAGGCCTGGACCCAGCTCATGGCAATCAGCAGGGTGGCGGATCTTGAGGAGGTCAGCGTCTACTGCAGGACACCGTCAACGCGTGAAAAATTTGCATTAAGGGCTTCAAGGGAATATGAAGTCCCCGTGAGGGCCGCTGCAGAGCCAAGGGAGGCTGTTGAGGGTATGGACATCGTTGTAACCGTCACTCCATCAAGGAGTCCTGTGGTCATGGCAGACTGGGTGTCGCCGGGTACGCACATATGTGCCATGGGTGCAGACGCCCCAGGGAAGCAGGAACTGGACCCTCTGATACTCAAAAATGCCCGTGTATTCTATGACAGCCTGGAGCAGGCAACCCACAGCGGAGAAATAAACGTGCCCATCACCGAGGGAATCCTCGGGGTGGATGACCTCCAGGGAAGCCTGGGGGATGTTATGACAGGCAAGATTGAGGGTAGAACTTCACCCGCTGATGTGACCGTATTTGATTCGACTGGCCTCTCCATTCAGGATATAACAACAGCATGGATGGTCTATGAGAGGGCCGTTGCCGGTGAAGTGGGTCTGGAGGTGGATCTTCAGGGATGACTGGAGGCACCCCGCCGCCGATAATCATCACAGATGACTGGAAGGATCCTTATACTATGAGTGATAGAAATTGATATGGAGCTGATAGCATGTACCCCACCAGGACGTATATGAATGAACTCCTCACAAGGATGGACCATGTCTTCGAGAGGATGAGGATAGTTAGCCGGACAAGGTCCCTTAAAAGGGATGAAATCGAAGAGATAGACCACCACCTCTCAGAGATAATGAGGATACTGAACAGATACAACTGAAGCCGTGGAATCATGATCAGTATCCTTCTATTCACCCTGACATCATTTCTGATTGGACTATCCGGGGCCATGGCCCCCGGACCCCTCCTTACCGTAACTGTTTCAGATTCCATCAGGAGGGGATTCAGGGCCGGACCCCTCCTTGTGGCCGGTCATGTCCTCGGAGAGGCTCTCCTTGTTACTCTGATACTGATGGGCCTGGGTTATATCCTCAGATCAGGCCCTGCTCCAGCTATCCTTGGGACTGCAGGTGGAGCAGTCCTCATATGGATGGGAATCCTTGGTTTCAGGGATTCTGAAGACACTGAAAATATCCCTGAGGGGGGGTCAATCCTTCGGGGGGCCATCATAAGCTTTGCGAACCCATACTTCTTCCTGTGGTGGGGTGCGGTGGGCGCTGCCCTGATGTACAGGGGACTGGAGCTTGCAGGAGTCCTTGGACTCCTGGCATTCCTCGCAGGTCACTGGTCATCTGACCTCACATGGTACAGTCTCGTATCATTCCTCTCATCAAGAAAATCCTTCAGAATGGATGGAAGACCTTACAAAATTGTTATGATGATTTTAAGTCTATTCCTGATTCTTTTTGGAGTCTACTTCTTAATTGAAAGCCTAAAGACCATTTCAGGGTATTCCTAGGATGTTTATGGGTCTCGCTTACATGTGCCACTCTATCCTCTCAAAATCTTAATACCATAAAAAAACATATATTGGTCCGATGAAGGCCGTTGTTTTTGATAATTCAGGGACACTCATAAGGAGGTACAGGGCCCTCAAGGATCTTAAAACCGGTAAGATATGTGACCGCATGAACTCACTTGATGTTGTTGATTACCGGGACCGTAGAGCACTCGTGGTACTTCAGACGGACCCATCCACCTGTATAGTGAATGCCAGACCCCACCAGACAATCTACGAATTCATAGAGAGGAACCATATAAGGTTCAATATAAGCTACGCCAACACCGCAGTTGATCACGGTGAAATCCTTAAAGTCCTAAGGGATGACCCGGCCACCGTGGGGGACATACAGGATACCATAGATGCTGTTGCAGGGAAGAACTACAACATACAGATATGCAGCGGTTCAGGTTTCATCGTCAACATGGACCGGGGGAGGGTGGATTTCACCATAACAGCAGGAGGAAAGCTCTTCCCGGAGGTCCCCCACGTTATCGGTGAACTCATGGACAGGAAAATCGACATATACATTGCATCGGGGGACAGGAAGGGGTCCCTCATGGAACTTGCAAAGCTCCTGGGAATCCCCACTGAAAACGTATTTGACACTGCAGACACCGAGAGGAAGGCAAGGATAATACGTGAACTCCGGGGGAGGTACAGCAAGGTCGTTATGGTGGGTAATGGCGTCAACGACATCCTTGCACTTAGGGAGGCCGATATAGGGGTTCTTACACTCCAGCAGAGGGAGCCTGTTCCCCAGAGGCTTATAGAAGCCGCTGATTATGTAATAGAGAATATAGTAGAGCTGCTGGATATAGAGATCTGAGGTTAAAACCTGTAAGGGGGGTGTTTTATGGCTGAGCTGAGCATAATCCAGGTGAACGACACCCACGGATACATTAAAAGCCATCCCGAACTTTTCTGGGAGGGCCGTGAAATCGTATATGAGACCCTTGGTGGTTACCAGCACATAGCTGGACTCGTTGATAAAATACGCGAAGAGAGGCCCGCTCTACTTCTTGACTGCGGGGATACCATCCACGGCACATACCATGCCGTGAAGAGTCGGGGCGCTGCAATGATCCCCCTGCTGAATGAGATGGGATTCGAGGGCATGACAGCTCACTGGGAGTTTGCCTACGGACCTGAAAGGTTCATTGAACTCTCAAAGAAGCTCAATTACCCTGTACTTGCCATAAACTGCTACCGTGAGGGTACCGAACGGCTGGTATTCCAGCCCTATGAAATCCTTGATGTTGGGAAAGTGCAGGTGGGTATCATAGGGATAGCATCAAACATCGTAGATAAGGTCATGCCACCCCACTTCAGTGAGGGCCTTGAATTCACCCTTGGCCTTGAGGAACTCCCCGGATGGATCGATATCCTCAGGAATGAGGAGAGGGTGGATCTCACCGTTGTGATCTCACACCTCGGCTTTCCACAGGAGGTTCAGCTGGCATCTGATGTTGAGGGCATCGATGTGCTGCTGAGCGCACACACCCACAACAGACTCGAGAGGCCCCACATCGTTGGAGATACCATAATCATACAGTCAGGCTGTCATGGCTCCTTCATCGGGCGCCTTGACCTGGAGGTGGATGATGGTGTCAGGGGATTCAGCCATGAACTCATGAAGGTGAGGGGTCCCTCAGATCTTGATGTTGAGGAGATGGTGCTCAGGATAACTGAGACCGACAGTGACCACCTCGAAACAGTCGTGGGCTCCACCAGGACCCACCTTAACAGGTACACCATACTGGAGTCAACCATGGATAACCTCCTCCTAAAGGCCGTGATGGATACAGGGGACTTTGACCTTGCATTCTCCAATGGGTGGCGTTACGGTGCCCCTGTGCCGCCAGGAGATATCAGAATTGAGGATCTCTGGAACATTATACCTGTAAATCCTCCTTTATCCCGGGTGAGGTTAACAGGCAGGGAAATATGGGATATGATGGAGGAAAACATTGAACTCGTATTCTCAAGGAACCCCTACAATCAGATGGGGGGCTACCTCAAGAGGTGCCTCGGACTTGAGATGTACTTCAAGATCGAGAACCCTCCAGGTGCAAGGATACAGAAGATATTTGTAAATGGCAGACCCCTTGACCCGTCAGGGACCTACAGTGCCGTCTACGTCACATCCCAGGGAGTCCCCTCCAGGTACGGTGAGGACCATGAGGAGACCGATCTGAGGGCCATTGAGGTGCTTGAAGAATACATCGCGAGAAACAGCCCGGTGGACGCCGGCCTTGAGGGGAGGATAACACCCGTGTAGCGGAGGTGGTGTCATGGTGGATTACCGTGTGGTCTTCCACATAGATGAGGATGATGAGTCAAGGGTTCTGCTCCTCATCTCCAATGTCAGGAACCTAATGGCTGATCTCGAATCCGTCAGAATAGAGGTTGTGGCTTACTCCATGGGAGTTAATGTCCTCAGAAGGGATTCTGAGTACTCAGGGGACGTATCTGAACTCACAGGTCAGGGTGTCAGGTTCTGTGCATGCTCAAACACCCTCAGGGCATCTGGTATGGATGGGGATGACCTCTTGGAGGGAGTCGATGTTGTATCATCCGGTGTGGGTCATATTGTAAGAAGACAGACAGAGGGATGGGCCTATATAAGGCCCTGAATCATTGCATTTAAGTATATCAACGTGCAGAGCCCTGAAAAAAGGTGTTGCGCTGAGTTAAAGGAGCCTCTTTAATATGAGAACTGCGTAGGCTGTGGAGCTGTACTCCGGTGCAATGGGTGTTAAGATGAGTGCAAGGATGGCTGCAAGAGGCATTAAAAGATTCTTCTTCAGGATTAAGCGGTATTCATTTTCTCCGATATCCATTAAACCATTCCTCTGGGTATAGATCCAGCTCATGGATAATAAAAGACCTATGGTGAGCATATTCAGGTGGAACAGGATATTGGGTGTTACAAGGTCTCCATAATTACCTGTCAGCTTTGTTGAGAATGGTACCAGGACAACGACCATGAGCCAGACGATGTTTATCCATATGAATCCCGTGTCAACCTTCTCCAGTTTCTCGAAGTGCATGTGGTTAACCCACCAGAAGACGCCGAGGAGGAGGAAACTGAGACAGTAGCTGTACAAATCAGATGCAAGGCCCATGATGTAGGCGTCCATTGCCGGAACACTCATGGTGCCGGTGGGCACATCTATGCCCAGAACAAGTATGGTCATGGCGATTGCAAATATGGCATCAACCAGACCCTCCAGTCTCTTCTTTTTCATGACAGCCACCTCAACGGACGACCTCCTCAAGGATTCTTCTGCTCCTGATTACACCATCATAGCTGTTCAGTTCTATCACACCCCTCTCTATGGATCCCAGGAGTTTAAGATCGACTGTGCCCTCCCCGAGGGGCAGGTGCTGGTCCCTCTTCCCGTTATTGTCACTGAGGTGATAGTGGGCTGTTCTTTTGATCTCCAGGAAATCCTGGAGGCGCCCTGTAGTGTTGGCATGTCCTATGTCAACCGTTGCGTAGGAGCCACATTTTTCAACAAATCTCTCATGTTCTGCAGGGTTATTGCAGAGGTAGGAGAATCTTCCGGGCATGTTTTCGACTGAGAATTTTATGGACAGATCCTCTGCGTATTCAACGCATTCACCAAGTGTTTCAAGTGCGAACTGGAGTGCAGCACTCCTTATCCTGTCCTCCCTCCGGTGAACCACTCCAGGGTGGGTTGTGACTGTTGTTGCACCTATCCTTGATGCAAGTTCAATTGTCTCGACCATCTGCCTCCCTGTCTCCTCCCTTATACCCCGGTTCATGCTTGCAGGGTTCAGGTCTATGGTGGGTGCGTGGATAAGGACCTCGAGGTCGAAGGACTCGAAGACTTCCAGGGAATCCCCGTCCTGAAGTAGCCTTCTTGGCCAGTAGGGTCCCTCACAGAGGAGCTCTACAAGTTCAAAACCATCATCCTCTGCTTTCTGAAGGATGTTTTCCAGTGGCTCCATGAAAAGCGCCAGGGTTGAAAAACCAAGTCTCATATCAGATCCCGGTAGATCTTCTATTTATCGGGGCTTATGAGTCTTTCCATTTGATTGCAGTGCCCACAAGTTACCCGCGCAGTTTCACGGGATACCGCCAGATTCCCTCCCCATCATCACCGGTTAAAGGACGCCTCATCAATATATCACAAACTTTATATATCATGAACATTTTATTATGGCAAATAGATATATCGTAAAACTGATATATTGTGTGTATGAAAACATCAGTTTCTCTGGAGATGACTCTATGTGCGCAGAAGAAGGTCCCCTCACCGGTGAGGGGGGTGAATTCGATGAAAAGATAATAAAAAGCTTCATGAGAGGATTTGGAAAGACAATGATCCTCTGGATGATAAGCAAGGAAAAAATACATGGCTACGAGATAATGCGACGCCTTGAAAGATTCTACTCATTCAAGGGCATGCACTGCAAGAACATAAAACCGCCCGGACCCAGCGTAATCTACCCGGTACTCCATGACCTCGAAAGGAAGGGACTGATAGAGGGCAGCTGGGAGATGCACGGTGAGAAAAGAGTGAAATACTATGAGATAACCCCTCTCGGTGAGAAGACGATAGAGAGGATCCGGCAGATAATGAGGGACCATGTATCAAAGATATGGGAAGACTTCTGGAATGACATGTTCCCCGCTGAAAGGGAGGATGAAACATGAAATATGCGATAGAAACCTTCGACCTCACAAAGGTCTACGGGGACTTCAAGGCGGTGGACAGCCTGAACATGAAGATAGAGAAGAACTCCATCTTTGGTTTCCTGGGGCCCAACGGGGCCGGGAAGACAACAACCATAAAGATGCTCACATGTCTCATCCCGCCAAGCTCAGGGACCGCCAGGGTTGCAGGTTATGATATACTCAAAAACCCCGATGAGGTCCGACAGCAGATAGGCATGGTTCCCCAGAAGGTAAGCCTATACGAGGACCTCACAGCAAGGGAAAACGTGGAGATGTGCGCAGACTTCTATGGCATGCCCGAGGATCTGAAGGAATCAAGGATAGAGGAGCTCATGGAAATTGTGGACATAAAATACGCTGCAGACAAGCCAGTCGGGCAGATGTCAGGTGGCCAGCAGCAGAAGGTGTCACTGGTTGCAAGCCTCATACATCAACCAGACATCCTCTTCCTGGACGAACCAACAATCGGCCTGGACCCGACAACCAAGCGGGTGCTCTGGGACCTCATAGACGAACTGAACAGCAGCGGTCACACCATCATACTCTGCTCCCACGACATGTACGAGGTGGAACTCCTCTGTGACTACGTGGGGATAATAAATCAGGGTGTTCTTGCCGCCTTTGACACTCCACAGGGGCTCAAGGACACAGTGATAAAGGAAGAGGAATCCCTCAGAGCAAAGGAGATCGGTGGGATACTGGACAGGATCGACAAGGAGACGCCTGAATCCGAGAGAAGGGCCATCCAGGAGATCAAGAAATCAGAGAGGGTATGTGCTGGTAAGGAGATAAGCATGCTCATTGTGAACCTCACAGATGATCTAATATCTGAACTGGAAGCCCTACCGGTTACACTGGACGTTAAGAAGCACCACACCGGAAGGATAATCCTTGAACTCGATGAAACATGCGAAACTGCCGTTAATGATGTTCTGGCGTCTGTTATAAGGAACAACGCCAGGATAACCTCAATTTCAACAAAGGACCCCTCACTCGAGGACGTATTTATGAAGGTTACAGGGAGGTAACCGTTATGGAAATGAAAAAGGTTATGTGGATGCTTAAGAAGGACCTGATAGTCCTCTGGAGGCACAAACCGCGCCTCATATCCATCATACTGTTCCCCATACTGATGATAACCCTCTTCGGTTATGGTATGGGCGGTACCCTTGAGAATATACCCGTGGTTATAGTGGAACAGAGCAGCGGTCCGGTGACAGACCAGACCGTTGATGCCATGAGGAACATGAGCCTCTATGATATAAAGGATATCCTGAAGGACCCTGAGATCGCCAGGGATATGGTGGACGCCGGGGAGGTCAAGGCAGCCATAATACTGCCACCTAACTATGATAACCTCACATCATCGGAGCCCACCGTGGTCATGTACCTTGACTCCTCGGATCAGCTGGCAAGCCAGGCCCTTGTACCGGCAACACAGGCCCTCTTCAGCAAGCTATCCGGGCAGCTTGCTGTGGAGAGGATGCAGGGCACATCCATGAATGCACAGAATTCAACTCCAGGTTCAGGTTTCCAGAGCATGGTCAGCACCATAAACCTCCAGATTGACAGAATCTACGGGGACGTCAAGTACATGGACTTCCTTGTGCCCGCCATACTGGCCATGACCATAATGTTCTCCTGCATGTTTGGAATGGGTCAGTCCATTGCGGGTGAAAGGGAAAGGGGAGAGCTTGCAAGGCTCTTCATGACCCCCACAAGTGTAGCCACAGTTGTGGGAGGTAAGATAATCTCAAAGCTTGTGATAGAAAGTGGAAGGGCCCTTCTCCTGCTCTTCATTGCAATTCTTCTCTTCGGTATCAAGATAAATGGCAGCATGCTCCTGACGGTCCTGCTACTGATACTGACGGCCCTCTGCTTTGTCGGCTTTGGTATAATGATATCAGCCAGGGTGGGGACCCAGGAGGACTACATGCAGATGGTCATGCCCTTCGCCATGCCCATGATGTTCGTATCAGGGGTGTTCTACCCCATTGAGACCATGCCCTGGATATTCCAGAAGATAGCCTACGTAGTCCCCCTCACCTATGCCAACAATGCCCTCCGGGCAGTCATGCTAAAGGGCGCCGGTGCTGGGGACATAATGGTTAACCTCCTTGTGCTTGGTGGATTCACCCTCCTGTTCTTTGCGATGGGTGTTACCCGTTTCAACAGGGACATTTAATGTAATTAGTTTAATGTGGTGATAGAAATGATGAGAAAAGGTTTAATCGCGGCACTCATAATCCTTGGGATGATCCTCAGTCCTGTATCAGCAGCTGACTGGCCGGTATTCCATGGAGACGAACAGCACACAGGTTATGCAAAGGAGCCAAGCGACTTCTCTGCAAAGACATGGTACCTCTCCATTGGGGGTATAAAGTCATCCCCGGCCATATTCAACAAGGTGGCCTACATAGGATCCCTTGATGGGAGGCTCTATGCAGTGAACCTTGAGACCGGGTCCGTGGTCTGGAGCTACAAAACAGAGGGTGCCATCGTCTCATCGCCGGTGGTTGTAAATGGGACCGTATTTGTGGGTTCCTGGGATGGATACCTCTATGCAATAGACACAGACACCGGAGACCTTGAATGGAAATTCAAAACAGGTAACAGGATAGAATCATCACCTGCAGTGAGCGGGGACACCGTCTATATTGGATCTGATGACTGCAGGGTATACGCTGTGGACAGAGACGATGGCTCCAAGAAGTGGGAGTTCTACACCGGGGACGCCGTTAAATCATCACCCCTCCCTGTGAATGGCACCTTATATGTGGGTTCATTCAATGGTAAGGTATACGCCCTCTCAGAATCCGACGGGAACGAAGTATGGAGTTACACGTCAGGGGACGCCATAAGATCCTCACCAGCCTTCTGGAATGGGACAGTCTATGTGGGGTCAGATGACGGGAACATCTACGCCCTATCAGAGTCAGATGGGAATGTGATCTGGAAGTACAGCCTCGGCGACCGTGTATATTCCTCCCCATCAGTTGACACAGAGGAGAACAGTGTCTTCATTGGATGCGATGACGGGAACATCACATCCCTGGACACCAGGACCGGTGCCCTGAAATGGTCATTCCATACCGGTGCCCCTGTACGTTCAACACCGGCTCTCTTTGAGAACATGATAGCGGTGGGATCAGATGACGGGACACTCTACATCCTCAACAAGTACAGTGGCAGGGAGGAGTGGAGCTACTCCCCAGGCTACTACCTCTTCAGCTCACCTGTGAGTTCCTCTCCAGTGGTCTACGGCAAGACAGTCTACTTTGCAACCGAAAACGGATACATATACGCCCTTGACTCCAAGAAGAAGGAGGCTCCTACCTCAGTATTCGCCTACTACATCATTGCAGTGATCCTTGTAATCGCCGGAGCTGTTATCGGACTCAGGAAGGTTGCAGGAAGAAGATAAAATACCCATTTTAATTTTTAAAGGGGGATAATCCGATGTTCAGGACACTCATAATCTATGAGAGCACCTATGGGTCCACAGAGGAGGTTGCATCTAAAACCGGGATGATACTTGGACCATCGAGGTGCTGCAGGGTCCCTGAATTCCAGGAGCCCTTCAGGGACTTTGAATTCTTTGTAATTGGATCCGGTGTCTACCGGGGGAGAATGCACCCACGAATAACTGATTTTATAAGGGAAAACCCATGGCTCAGGGAGAAACCCGTGGCACTCTTCTCAGTTTCCCTGAGTAGAGAGGATGGTCTGAGAGCCATTAAGGAAGTTGAAGATCTTATCGGAGGTAGCATATATTCCCGGGCGCTTGGTGGACGTATGAAACTCGGCGAACTTTCAGAGGAGGACCTTGCTGATCTCCAGGCGTTCTCTGAGGTCACCGGTATTGAGTTGAGTGACGTTGATCTCCTGGATAAAGGGGAGGTCACTGAATTTGCACTTGAACTGAGGGACATCCGTGACTCCCTCATGACCTCCATTGATGAGGGTGAACTCCGTGGATTCATTGACGAATTCCTCAGATCACACAACACCTGCACCCTTGCAACCTGCCATGGAGGACAGCCACGGGCCACACCCCTTGAGTACATATATGATGGGGATTCCCTCCTCATAATCAGTGAGGGTGGTGAGAAATTTGCAGGTCTCCCCGAGAATGAACGGGTTTCAGTTGCAGTATACGAGGACTACACATCCATGAGCGACCTTGCAGGGATGCAGATAACGGGTGCTGCCAGCATACTCCATGGAAAGGATGCTGAACATGTTTATAAGCTGAGGGGTCTCAACCCGGATGCAGTGAAGGATCTGAACATTGATATGAATGTCATAAGGATTGATATCATGAAGGTTGAATTCCTCAACAGTAAATTCAGGGACCTCTCAGCATGCCCAAAGCAGGTCCTCTGGGTTAAAAAAGAGTAATTAAAATTGACTGCACGTAAAAACCCTTAAATGATTAATCAGAGGTCACTGCAACCTTTGATAATAAAATATAAAAAATGGAAACCTGTGGCTTCCATCTTTTATATTTTTAATCCTTTCGGAGCTGAATTTCTATTGCTGAAACATTGGTAGCGGTTCCCTCGTTACCAATGATCTCCTCTGTGCATATGTCGATGTTCTCTATCTGTATGTCTGGTATGAAGCGGTTCCTTACAATCTCTGCAACGTCAACAGCCCGGCTTATGGCTCTTCCACGGGCTTTAAGGATCACTTCACTGGTCCCACCGTTCATCTGAGTAACCACGGCCAGAACATAGTTCATTACAGGCTTGTTTCCGATGTATACTACATTCTCCTCTGACATCACTTAACCTCCAAGAGTGTCTGTAATAAAGATAGAAACCCAAGATTATATAAACTTTGTGATATGGTAACTGAAAAATTTAATAACAATCATGATCCCCATAAAAAGCCCCGCACATTCTAGCACCAAGGTTAACAGCACCCCTGAAACCTGCTGTGAGGCTGGATCCATGCATAACATCGATGAGGGGTGCCCCTGAAACCTCAGATATGCGGGTCTCTGCAAGGCCTCCCAGTATCAGTTCGGGTTCAGTCCTGATGATGGCCTCCTCAATATCAGAAACATCGACCCCGACAAGTATCTCTGACCTCAATCCAGGCACCCCTCTAAGGTTTTCCAGTGTGTAATCACCTATCATATCCATTGATACAAGAACTGGCTTCATCCGCAGTTCAGTTATGAATTCTGTGAGTGCAACGGCCCTTGTTGGTCCTGAAACTACCGCCACCCTCAGACCCTCAAGTTCAGCCCTTATTCGATCCCTCTCCTCGATAAAAGCTGAGAATTCCTCATTTATGGGATAATCGAGGTTGAGATACCCGAGAACCTCCCTGTAAAATCTGAGTGAATTTGAAAAACCTATGGGGATGGGGTGGTGGATGAAGGGTGTCCCGAAGTTCTCCTCAAGGAAGCGGCAGGGGGCGATACCCGAGACATCACAGAAGGAGCAGTTGAGGTGGCCCGCCGGGATCATGGTCATGTCCCTGATGCTGCATCCTGATGTCAGGACACAGTTCACATCCACCCCCATCAATGATAGGGACTCCCTGACCTCCCTGAGGTCGGCTCCGCCCCTGAATTCACCTATTATGTTGACTGAAGGCTTAGATGATGGCTCCATCCTCCAGCAGAATTTATGGATGAGTGCCATCATCACCTCCTCATATCCCTCACCCTGACTGGATTCAAATCCACCGGCACTGACGGTTATGAGCTCCGCGTCCACGAGTTCTGAGGTCTCATCTGCAACCCGCCCTATATCCTCTCCGATTATGCTGGTTGCACAGGAACTCATAATTACTATGATATCAGGTTTTCGTGTCCTGTCAACCTCTATTATCCTGTCCCTGAGTTTCTCTGATGCTCCGAAGACCACGTCTGATTCTGATAGTTCTGTTGATGCCACAGCTATCCTCCGCCCGCCCCTGGCTGTGAGTAGATAGCCTATATGGTATGCGCATCCCCTGGGGCCATGGATGAGGGGTACTGCATTTTTTATGCCTGTCACCGCCCTCACGGCACCGAAGAGCTTGCAGGTTGAAACTGGCCCCATATCATACCAGCTCAATCACTTTTCTATTTAAGGCTCAGAATCTTGTTTATGGCGTCCAGTACTGCCTCAACACTCGCCATGACTATGTCCTCCCTGGTGGACCTTCCTGTGGCCTTGTTACCCTCCCCGTCACTCATGACAACGAAGACCTCTGCAAGTGCGTTTGTACCACCAGTTATGGCCTCTATGTTGTATTCATCGAGTTCTATGTCTGCTGTTTCACTTACAAGGCTTTGTATGGCGTTTATTGCAGCATCTACAGGTCCAACCCCTGTCATGGATGTTGTCTTGACCTCGTCACCGATTCTGAGCTTAACTGTGGCTGTTGGCATCACACTCTCCCCTGTCATGACTGCTATGCCCTCCAGCTTCACTATTTCTCTGCTGGCCTTTCCAAGGATGGTGACTGCCATGGCCCTCAGATCAGCATCCGTAATCCTCTTACCCTTATCTCCAAGCCTCTTGACCTGTTCATAGAGTGTGCAGAACTGTTCCTCCTTCATCTCTATTCCGTATTCCTGGAGCTTTGATCTGAGGGCGTTGGCTCCTGTGTGTTTACCAAGGACTATCCTCCTCTTGTGGCCCACCATCTCAGGGGTTATTGGTTCATAGGTTTCAGCCTTTTCAAGGACTCCATGCACGTGTATGCCTGCTTCATGTGCAAAGGCGTTTTCACCGACTATGGCCTTGTTGGGGGGCATCCTGACACCGGTTATCTTTGAGACGAATTCTGAGATGTTGACGAGTTCCACGGTTCTTATATCCACCGGGAGGTCATACCTGGTTATGAGGGCCATTACAACCTCCTCAAGGGCAGCGTTTCCTGCCCTTTCACCGAGACCATTCACTGTTGCATGTACCTGTGATGCCCCGGCCTCCACCGCTGCAAGGGAGTTGGCGACTGCCAGGCCAAAGTCATTGTGGCAGTGCACGCTTATGGGTACCCTGAGTTCCTCCTTAAGCCGGGATACCAGGTGGTTCATGGCCCGGGGTATCATGACCCCGACGGTATCCGGGACGTTTATGATCTCGGCACCGGCATCCTCGGCTGCACGGTATACCTCAACCAGGTAATCAAATTCAGTCCTTGTTGCATCCTCCGCAGAGAACTCAACCTTCAGGCCATGTTCAGCCGCATATTCCACTCCAAAGACCGCCCTGTCTATTATCTCATCAGGGGACATTTTGAGCTTGTATTCCCGGTGGAGTGGTGATGTCCCTATGAAGGTGTGTATGTAATCAACTCCACAGTCTATTGCCGCGTCTATGTCCTCACGGAGCACCCTTGCCAAACCACAGATATTTGCTTCAAGTCCGAGTTCAACTATTCTCCTTATGGAGTTCATTTCACCTGGAGATGCTGCAGGAAACCCTGCCTCGATTGTATCGACTCCAAGGGCGTCGAGCTTCCTTGCTATACCCGTCTTTTCCTCCACTGTGAGGGCCACTCCAGGTGTCTGTTCACCATCCCTCAGTGTTGTGTCAAATATCCTGACATTCTCCGGGAGATTCATTTCTCCTTTAACCTCTTCTATGTACATCTTGATTCCCCGTGGTCTGGCATTTTATCTGCTTAAATTTCTGTGGGCTACAATTAAAAGCTTTTACACACAGTATGTTATAAGTTATATCTTATAAGTTATAACCCGGGTTCCCGGGTGCCAGGTAATTTACAGAAAACCATTAAACCGCCATGCTCAGGCTCAGGAAATTTCTAAGACCCGGGGCAAGGCCCAGTATGAATATCACAAGCTTGAGGGCCTCTGAATCCATATCGGACTCAACGTATCTATCAATGGCATAGAGGGCCGCCAGTATAACCGCCATCTTCAGGGGAAACATGACCAGGGCAGTGCCCGTGAGACCTGTTAGGGCTGATGGCAGCACATGCTGCTCTATATAGCCATACCAGTCAACTGCAACGTAGGTTGAGGATGCATCGAAGAGGTGTGCATATATAACAGGGAGGTTCATCCTGCCCCGAAGGAACTCCCACCTCAAGCTCAGGGCGTAAAATGCTGCTGAAAAAACTGAGAACACTCCAAGTACGGAGAGGAAGGGTACCGGATCTATGTGACGTATGCTGATGAGGTTGGGCACAGCGAGGACAAAGCCCGTGGCAAATATAAGTTTCCTGTAATCCCAGCCACGGGTCTCCTCAAGTTTAACCGCGGCTATTAGTGTTGCTATGGTTGTAAGGCCCACAAGGATGTATATGCCAGGGGTTACCAGAAGGTGTGTTAGCGGGTATATCCCGTTATCAACAAGGGCCCTTGCACCGGAGCCCAGGAATATGAAGGGAAGCAGGGGCACCAGTAGCTCGCCTGGATCCTTTTTAAGCCATCTGAACATCCTGAGTATTATCAGAACAGCTATTCCGAGTACAATCCCGAATACGACCGTGTTCAGTGGTGTGTAACCAGGGTGCAGGTAAAAGAAGTTGCTCTCAAGGAACTCGATGATTTCAGATATCATGTCACTCCCCCATGTTGAGGAGGTATGTCTGTCGGCGGCTGCAATGCATCCGATGACCGTGCCATGCCCGCATACGCTATTGAAGAATAGACTCCACTGGGAGGGTCAAATATGAGGTGTGCTGCCCAATTAGAGTTATCAGGATCAGACATAATCCCTCATCCTTCCAAGTAATTTCTTGTTTATGACCTCCCTCACAATGAGTGGGAGTGGTGTCCTGCTTCCTGCTGGCTCTGTTTTTCCCTTAAGGATAGCCCTGACTATATCATCAGCCTCGCCCTCAGAGTCAACCAGGGTGAAGGAGCTTCCAACGGCCTCCAGAAAGTGGGCGTCACTTGCACCTATCTCTGGTATGCCTCTTTTCCTTGCAAACTTCCGGGCCCTCCAGTTCGAGTAGCCCACGATGTACCTGGAGTTCAAGGTCTCGATGGCATCAACACGGATGTTACGCTCATTCACAAAGAGTCCCTGCCGGTACCTCACAAAGGGGTGGGGTATTATGGCGACTCCATCCTGGTCATGTATCTCATCCAGGGTCTCTACCGGAGTGAGTCCCCTCGAGATCTCCTCCTGGATGCCAAGGGCAACGATATGTCCAGCAGATGTGCTGAGTTCCATTGCGGGTACCACGGTTATGCCCATTCCCCGAGACTCCTTGAGGGCGATTATTGATCCCTTCATTGTGTTGTGGTCTGCAACTGCCACCGCATCAAGACCCACGGCTGAGGCCCTCCTGAGGATCTCCCTGGGGGTTCCCCTCGCATCACCAGAATATACGCTGTGTATGTGGGGGTCTATCCTGATCATCCCATCACCCTGTACTCAATACTCCAGCAAAACAACACAAACATCAACTCACCCTATACTCAATACTCCTTATGAGACCCACGGGTCCTGTCATCATAACATCCCCCGCCGGTGCTGCATGGTGGACATCAAGGTCTATACCGTCAAGTATGCCCCTCTGGGGACCGGTTGCAACCACCTTGACCGGTTCGCCAACAGCATCAATGACATGGGCACCGTGACCGCCATCTCCATGGATTTCACCGTGGGTCAGCTCACCCAGGCAGAGCCTTATAATGAAGTCCTCGAGTTTAGCCGGTGAGAGCATGCGGGTGTGGTGCTCCATGACACCATGTATCCTCCCTTCAAGGATGCTGGCTGCCAGGGTGTGTCCATTTCCCACGTCCACCACGACAATCGGCTCATCTGAACTGACTGCAGGATCCATGAGTGCCCCGGTCACTGAGGCGAACTTTGAATCCATGATGAGGGTGGGGTGTCTGATGGCCTTCTCAATGGACTTCATCCTTGTGAAGTACTCAGGGACGTCTCCCAGGTAGGAGAACTCCTCCGGGGGGATGGGTACGGATAATTTCTCCCTGATCTTCATGAATCTGAAGTTCCTATCACCCATATCACCCCCGGCCCCGTGGTCCTGTACAGCAACACCCAGCACATCAAAGTCCAGATCAACGTCAAAGCATGCAAGTGCCCCTCTTATGGCCTCAAGGTCTACGTCCCTGAATTCAATGCTCTGAAGTCCCGGGTTTTCCTCTGATATCTCTATTCCCATGGCCATGACCCTTTCAGGATCATCCCTGACTGTCCTGGCTGCTTCAGGTGTCATGACCACCCGGTTTCCGGCTCCGATGTGTTCAAGTATTGCACCTGTAACCGGGCCCCCGCCCATTGTCTGTCCACTGATAAAGACATCGCCACTGATCCCCCGGATTCTCCCTGCAATTATCCTTGTTGGTGAGGGCATTACCATCTTCAGGGAGTTCTCTATCCTGTCGATCCCCGTGTCATGGTACATTATATCCTGGGTTCCGGCCCCCACATCAACTGCAAGTATTTTCATGTGGGAAACATATCTCATCACTGTTTATTAACCATTCCCTTTGATGTACATATATGTACAGTAAAGTTTTAAATAGTTCTTTAAAGATATCTTACTGCATGGAAATGATGATTTCATCAGTAGGGACCAGTTCCAGCCATGAGGTGATATGATGAATAAGATCGTTCTTGATGAAAATGAAATACCAAAGAAGTGGTACAACATTAACCCGGACCTTCCCTCACCACTACCAGAACCAAAAAACCCTGAGGGTGGGAAGAACATTGAAAACCTGCCAAGAGTATTCTCAAGGGGAGTGCTTGAGCAGGAGATGTCCATGGAGAGATGGATAAAGATTCCCAGGGAGGTCATGGACGTCTATAAGATGATTGGAAGGCCCACACCACTATTCAGGGCAAAGGGCCTTGAGGAGATGCTGGACACTCCGGCAAGGATATACTACAAGAGGGAAGACTATTCCCCCACAGGGAGTCATAAACTGAACACCGCCATAGCCCAGGCATACTATGCCCGGGAGGATGGTGCAGAGAGATTAACAACAGAGACCGGTGCAGGGCAGTGGGGAACAGCCCTCTCCCTTGCCTGCTCACTGATGGACCTCCAGTGCAAGGTCTACATGGTCAGAGTATCCTTCAACCAGAAACCCTTCAGAAAAACCATAATGCAGCTATACGGTGGTGAGGTTGTACCATCCCCAAGCAATCACACAGAATTTGGTCGCCGGATACTCAAGGAGGACCCCGAACATCCCGGATCCCTGGGTATAGCCATATCTGAGGCCATGGAGGAGGCTCTCCAGAAAGAAAACGTCTACTACTCCCTTGGAAGTGTACTTAACCATGTGCTCCTTCACCAGACCGTAATAGGTCTTGAGACAAAGAAACAGCTTGAAATCGCAGGTGAAACACCAGACATCATGATAGGGTGCGTTGGAGGGGGCAGCAACTTCGGGGGGGCCATCTTCCCCTTCGTGAAGGACAAGCTTGATGGTAAGCTGGACTGTGAATTCATTGCTGCAGAGCCAAAGTCATGCCCAACACTCACAGCCGGAGAGTACCGCTACGACTTCGGTGACACTGCAGGCATGACCCCGCTCCTCAAGATGTACACCCTCGGCCACGACTTTGTACCCCCATCCGTCCATGCCGGTGGCCTCAGGTACCATGGAATGTCACCCCAGGTCGCACTCCTCGTGAGGGAGGGTGTGATCAATGCCAGGGCCGTTCCCCAGCACACCATATTCGAGAGCGGCGTCAAGTTTGCAAAGGCAGAGGGTGTTGTGCCGGCCCCGGAAACATGCCATGCCATAAGTGTGGCAATCGATGAAGCACGCAAGTGCCGGGAAACCGGTGAAGAGAAGACCATAGTTATCAGTTTCTCAGGCCATGGCCTCCTCGACCTTAAGGGATACGGTGACTACCTGGAGGGTAAAATCTAAACCCCTCCACCACCTCACCCCTACTGATTTTTTTCTCCCGGAGCCATCCAGAAACGGTGATGGCCGCTTCAATAGATATAAATACCATCATCACCTACACTAAAATTAATTTATATCAATCTCATCAAGGTGATCTGATGGACTACAGGAACATAGTTATCGGTGCCATGGTTCTCATCATAGCACTGATGGTTGGTTTCAATGTTGCCCTGTACCTGGGGGCCCAGGACCAGAATGTAACCCAGCTGGATTGGTCAGATAATGCAACAACAGATATGAGTTTTGCAAATGAATCCCCGGCACCGGTCAGCACCGACAACACAAAAACCACCACCAAGAAGATAAAAACAAACACAAGCAGTGCTGAAAACAGCACAGAAACATCTGAACCTGAAGAACCAGCAGGAAACCAGACCACATAGGAGGATTTTAATGTACAGAATAGGTGAAGCACTCATAGGAAGCGGCAATGAAGTCGCGCATATAGATCTCATCATAGGGGATAAGGAGGGAAACGCAGGGGCCGCCTTCGCAAATGGTCTCACAAACCTTTCACTGGGTCACACCCCACTTCTATCAGTCGTAAGACCCAACCTCATGACCAAGCCCGCCACACTCATCGTGCCAAAGGTCACGGTGAGCTGCCTTGAGGATGCCGATAAGATATTTGGTCCTGCCCAGACAGCAGTGGCACGTGCAGTTGCTGATTCCGTTGAGGAGGGCATAATCCCCGAGGAAAAGGCTGAAGACCTGGTTGTTATAGTCAGCGTATTCATACACCCTGAGGCAGAGGACTACAGGAAGATATACCAGTACAACTACGGAGCAACCAAGCTTGCCCTCAGAAGGGCCATGGAGGGTTACCCATCAGTCAAAAAGGTCCTCAGTGAAAAGGACCGCGGAAGCCATCCCATAATGGGCTTCAGGGCCGTGAGGCTCTGGAACCCCCCATACCTGCAGGTTGCCCTTGACCTCGATAGCATGGAGGAGATGGAGAGGATCATCAACGCCCTTCCTGACAGGGAGCGTATACTGCTTGAAGCTGGAACACCCCTTGTCAAGAAATTCGGTGTGGGTGTTGTCAGGAGGATAAGGGAGCTTAGAAGGGATGCCTTCATAATAGCTGACCTCAAAACCCTGGATGTTGGAAGGATAGAGGTCAAAATGGCTGCAGATGAAACTGCAGACGCCGTTGCAATATCAGGCCTCGGGACAGTTGAGTCCATTGAGAAGGCCATCCACGAGGCCCAGAAACAGGGAATCTACTCCATACTTGACATGATGAACGTTGAAAACTTCGTCGATAAACTCAGGGGACTCAAATACAAACCCGACATTGTTCTTCTCCACAGAAACGTTGACCTTGAAACCCTCAGGGCTGAACGTGGAGAGGAACTTGGTGAAATGAGTGAATGGGGTAACATCAGGGAGATAAAGGAGATCCTTGGACCCAGGGGCCTTGTGGCAGTGGCAGGGGGAATAACACCCTCAAAGATGCAGGAGGCCCTTGACAGCGACGCAGACATAATAGTCGTCGGCAGGTACATAATAGGATCAAGGGACGTCAGGAGGGCTGCAGAGGACTTCCTTGAGCACATGCCCCAGGACCCCGACACCATGAGACTGCCCCTCGACGAGGACGAAGCAATCTAGCACTGGAGGGGGTTGCATGATACTCGGTATATGTGGAAGCCCCAGGAGGCAGGCGACAGAACATGTCCTTAAGAGGGCCCTCTCAATGCTTGAGGATGATGGCCTTGAGACAGAGTTCTTCACGGTGAGGGGTAAGAACATCTCCCCCTGCAGACACTGTGATTACTGCCTGAGGAATAAGGAATGTGTGCTGAAGGATGACATGTTCCCCCTATATGAGCTACTCCGGAGGGCCGCCGGGATCATAATTGCAACCCCCGTGTACAATGGAGGTGTCAGCGCCCAGATAAAGGCCATCATGGATCGTTGCCGGGCACTGGGTGCTGAAGACTATGACTCCCTCCGCGGGAAGGTTGGTATGGGTATAGCTGTTGGTGGTGATAGATGCGGGGGGCAGGAGCCAGCCCTCATGCAGATCCACACCTTCTACATACTCAACGGCGTCATACCCGTAAGTGGAGGTTCCTTCGGCGCAAATCTGGGGGCCTGTTTCTGGTCAAGGGACACCCTTGAGGGTGTTAAAGAGGACTCATATGGATTCAAAACCCTCAAAAAGACCCTGGGCATGTTTAAAAGGTTCCTGGACTCTGAAGGACCCTGAAATTCTTTTTTATTCGGAATTTATTTAAATCCGTCAACTCTTTATTTCTGGTGATTCAATGGCATCTTCAGGCACATCCAAACTTCTAAAGGGCAGTTTCCTTATAATGATAGGCAACCTCCTGTTCAGGGTCGGGGGCTACATCTACAGGGTGCTCATGACGCGTCTGCTTGGACCCGAGGGCTACGGTTTGCTTGGACTCACACTCCCCTTCCAGGGAATATTCCAGATACTGGCAGCGGGGGGCCTTCCTCCAGCCATTGCAAAGTACGTGGCCCAGCATAGGGCTCTGAATGAGGAGGAGATGGCGCGCCAGGTCGTTGTGACATCCCTAAAGGTGATGATATTCCTGGGTATAGCCTTTTCCCTGGTCATGTTTTTCACTGCCCCCTGGCTTGCAAATGATTTCTTCCACAAACCAGCGGCCCAGTACCCCCTCCAGGCGGTTGCCCTCATAACACCATTCAGTGTCATTGTTGGGGCATTCCGTGGAGCATTTCAGGGCATATACCGCATGGAATACGTCGTGATTACAAGGGCTGTTGAGCAGGTTTTCATGATAACAATGGCTGTTGTATTCGTCATGGCAGGTTTCTATGCAGCCGGGGCGGTCATTGGCACCTCCATGGGGTTCCTTGCATCAGCCATATCAGCCATAATCATCTTTCGCAGACTGATAAACAGTTACTTTCCGCCCGCCCCACCCGAAAAGAGACTGGGCCTCAGGGAGGAACTTGGACTTGTCAAGACCCTGATATCCTTCTCGATCCCGGTCATAATAACCGCCCTCTCTGAGATGGCCATATACGACATAAGCGTATTCGTAATAGGATACTTCATGGCAACAACCTCGGTGGGGTACTACACCGCCGCCGACCCTGTTGCAAGGCTCCCTCTTGTGATATCAATGTCTGTAGCCACTGCTGTGCTGCCAGCAGCCTCTGAGGCATTCGCCCTGAAGGATCAGAAGCTCCTTGAGACCTACATTGTCCAGTCCTACCGGGTCGTGACCCTCCTTGTGCTGCCAATGTGTGTGGGTATAACCGTGTTCTCAGGGCCCCTCCTTGAACTCCTCTTTGGGAGGGACTTCATCTTTGGGGCGGGGGCCCTCAGCATACTCGTGGTGGGTATGAGCTTCTACACCCTCTTCATGATATCATCAAGCATAACGCAGGGGATAGGGTACCCCCGCCTCCCCATGTATGTCCTGGTGGGTGGGACCATCATAAACCTTGTACTCAACGTTGCCCTTGTACCCATCCTCGGGATCGAGGGAGGGGCCCTTGCAACAACCCTTGCAGCCCTAATTATAATGATCATAATCCTGTGGAAGACCACACAGATAACAGGTGTGAAGCTTCCAGGGATGGCGTTCATCAGGATAGCCACTGCATCCGGGGTTATGGGTGGTTTCATGATGCTGCTCCCCCAGAACATCCCAGGCCTCCTTGCAGCCATCATCTTCGCTCCCCTGGTTTATGGTCTGAGCATTCTCCTTGTCGGTGGTGTTGAGAGGAGGGATGTGAGGCTCATTCGAAGGTTAGGTGCAAGGATGGGGCCCCTCAGTGGTGCAGTTGCAAGAATGGCTGATCTGATGGACCGGTGGGCGAGATAGTTGATGGCATAAAGATATAAAGAACCGGCGCCATAGGTTCTACAATGAGATTTGCCTGTAGAATCCCCATCAATGATCTTGAAGTTCCGGTTGATGAGAGAATGTTCAAGCTCCTCAACCTCATCCACAGGATGGGCTCCATAACAGTTGCAGCAAGGGATGCTGGAATTCCCTACAGAAGCGCCCTTGCATACATACGGAACGTCGAGGATATCCTTGGCGAGAACATAGTGGAGACCCGGCGTGGTGGAAGGGGAGGTGGTGGAGGCAGCAGGCTCACAGATACAGGCCTGATGATCATCAAGGAGTACCTTAAACTAAAGAGGGCCCTCGAAAGACAGAGAACTGTGAATGAACTTGAGGGTGTCGTTAAGGAGGTTTCAGCGGATGGTCTCAGGGTTGTGGTAGGGGGTTTCACCATTGATGCCGCCCGTGCAGAGGATGTATCCGCCGGGGACAGGGTCATCCTCCTTGTTGAACCCGACGATGTTGTCCTGATGAGGGAAAGGCAGGTCACAAGCATGAGGAACATCATCAGGGGGAGGGTGACAGGTCTTGAGATGAAGGGGGACATCGTAAGGGTCAGAGTGGACGCCGGTGATGGACTTGAAATTGAAACCCATATAACACCGGCTTCACAGAGGAACCTCCAGCTTAAACTGGGCACAATGATCTACGCCGGTTTTAAGGCAGTTGCTGTTACCGTCCTGAAGATATGAGGTGTTCACATAATCTCAAAACGCATTAACCTTTCATGAAGATGGGAGTGGTTCACTTGAAGATAATTGTTGATCCAGATAAGTGCACAGCATGTGGCGAGTGCCGGGAGGCATGCCCCAAGGGTGGTAAGATATGGACCATCCAGAGAGGGAAGCCTGCAACCCCATCAAATCTTGAATTCTGCCACCAGTGCATGATCTGCGCAAGTAAGTGTCCTGAGGGCGCCATAAGAATTATCAGGGATGATAACTATGAGAAGAAGTATGAAGACGAGGGAAACCCTTGAAACCCATGTGAAGGTGGATCTTGAAATCGACGGGAGTGGAAAATCAAGCGTGAACACCGGTCTCGGATTCCTTGACCACATGCTTGAATCAGTTGCACGCCATGGACTCCTTGACCTGGAGGTTGAGGCGAGGGGTGACCTGGAGGTTGACGACCATCATACCGTTGAGGATGTTGCCCTCACACTGGGGGAGGCCCTGAGGGAGGCCCTGGGTGATAAGAGCGGTATAAGGAGGATGGCCCATGCCATGGTCCCAATGGATGATGCCCTTGCAACCGTTGCCCTGGACCTCAGTGGAAGGCCCTATACGGTCCTTGAACTGGAATTCGATGATGCTGTGATAGGTGATGTGAAATCACAGAACATAGGACACTTCATTGAGTCCCTTGCGGTATCTGCAGGCATGAACATCCACGCCTCCGTGAGGGGAAGGAACGACCATCACAAGGCCGAGGCTCTATTTAAGGCCCTTGCCCTTGCAATCCGGGACGCTGTCCGGGTTGAACACGGGGAAATTCCAAGCACGAAGGGCAAATTGTAATATGGAACAGGATATGGGATGAAAACTCCAGTTCCAGATAATTTAGCCGGCATTCCGGCTCCACTGAAACAGTAAAGCACCTCTCCACGCAACCGTAAGCCCCTTTTTCACGTGATCATCATGAGTCACCTCCATGGTGGATTGTGCCTCAGCCATGTTCATCCAGAGACCACCATGGGGACCCAGAAAACATCAGACACGCTTCAAGTATATCCATTCACTGATAATATCAAATCTTAATATGTAAACATTTATTAACCTTTTTTAACATATATTGTATCAGGATCAGGCTCGCCGGCCATGATCATATCCTTTATTATTGAATGACTGCAAATCGCAGTTATCAACTGGAATGGGGGTGAACGTTTTTGTGTGAACTTTTAGGAATGTGTTTCAACCAGGAGGTGCAGCCATCCTTCTCCTTGAGGGGTTTCAGGATGAGATCAGAGCGCAACCCCCACGGATGGGGGCTTGCCTTCTATCCGGACAAATCCGTCCAGGTGTATAAGGAGCCAGTGAAATCCAGGAAAAGCCTGATGGCGGAGATCATGGAGGGCTATAACCTTATCAGATCCAGCATCATAATGTCCCACGTCAGGTATACAAGTAAAGGAAGTGTTGCCCAAAGGAACACCCATCCCTTCCAGAGGGAGTGGGACGGTAGAGAATATGTATTCGCCCACAATGGCACCCTAAATGCAGAATTTAACCTGGAAGACGGAAGATACCGGCCAGTAGGTGAAACTGACTCTGAGATGGTCTTCTGCCATATCATGAACCAGATCAGCGAAAATGGGGTTACATTAGAGGATGAATCAGGATACAGGTGGTTCTGGAACCTCCTGAGGGATATAAACCAGTACGGAACATTCAACTGCCTTCTATCCGATGGCAGGCATCTCTTCTGTTACCATGACCATGCCGGATACAATGGTCTCTGCCAGCTGCACCGCAGGGCACCCTATGATAAAGTGAAACTCCTGGACGATGACTACGAGATAAACCTTGCCCATGAGAAAAGACCCGACCAGGAGGGCTACATCATCGCAAGCAATCCTCTGACCAATGAAAAATGGGAAGAATTCCAGGAGGGTGAACTGAGGGTCTACAGGGATGGTAAACTGGTATACAGCTCCGGAGAATAGGTTAATCTGAACCTCTCCATCCCCACTTCATTTTGCTGTGGAACTTCAAAACTTGTGTGGATGTCTTTTCAGCTGAGACCTGTAAAATTATATTAAAGGGAGAAAAAAGTAAAATCAGAACTGATCTATTCTGGTTTGGCCAGAAGATCAGTTTTGCTTAATGTTTCGCCCTCTTTACCGTGTGGTGTTCTGAGGACGGTGTCGTTGGCCTTTTCAATCTCCCTTGCTTCTACTGCAAGTTTGGCTGCTGCAGCCAGCATTTCATGTGCTGATGCAACTATTGGTATGTACTTGTCTGGATCCTGCACCATGAAGCAGCCCTTAACGTCTATATCTGCAACCTTGGTGGCTATCTCATATGCTGCCATGGCCTTGGCCTTTGCATATGGGTTCTCATATCCTGCTGCCTCAACAGCCACGTCGGTATCTATAACAACCTGTGGAAGTTCAGGAGCCTTTCCAGCCTCAACATCGGCGATCATGGCATCAATTGTGTTCTGAACGACCCTGTATGCACCTGTAAATGCCAGAACCTTTATAACGTCGGAGTTGAAGGATGCCATCTCTGTTGGGTCCAGGAACTCCCTCCTGGCACCTATCATTGGGTCCGCCTTAACTATGATGTAACCGAGTCCCTGTTCCTCGATTTCATCCTTTACCCTCAGACCTGGAGCGTCACCAATTATCATGGCAGGGACGTCAGCCTCTGATAGGAGTTCCCTTGCCTTTGCAGGGCCCGGTGCACCTGGGTTTGGACTTATAAATATAACAAAGTCCCTGTCCATTTCAAGCATGGTGGGTACTGCCCTCTCAATTTCATCAGGGTTCATCTTTGCACCAGAACCAACCACACAGACATCTATGTTTGGCCTGTCGGCCCTCTCATCTAGTAACAGGTCAAGTACCGGTGAGGTCCCGATGTTACCGCATCTTATTATCCCAATTTTTACAACCATTAGATCACCAGAATCTTATTATTTTGCACCTTATTAAGTATTTTATGATTTAAAGATTATGATTAAGCTTTTATATCAGTAGTATATTTTTCACGGTTGCTGGGATGCGGATGGTTAAAATTCAAATTATAAATAATATTTTAATCATTTAATTTAATATTAAATTTATTAATCACAGGGTCTTTCAACAACAAGGACATTGCCCGTGAAGATCCTTGAAAATATCTCCCTCTTAACTGTGATCCTCCCAAGTGCAGGGTCCGCAAGTGTGACATTTCTCTCATCCATGGACATGATGACTGTGTAGTGACATGTGTCTCCATACTTAACAAAGACTATGTGGTTTTTTCTAAGATCATTGAGTTCCATTTTAACTCCCCTTGCTCTCAGGCCCTTTGAAGTTGCTGCAAGGATCAGTCCATACATTGTGGTACCTGATTCGTCTGTACCTGCAAGTTCTGCAAGTTCTGCCTCGGTACAGTTCACTCCAAGGTTTCTGAGGACCGTTGCAAGCGCTGCCGGTCCACAGCTGTAGCTCCTGCTCTGCATGACTATAACCTCATCACCCAGAGATGTGCTCATAATAAAAACCTCCATTTTAATACTGATGTTAATAATTAATTATTAAATGTTATTAATAAATGTTGGTGATTTGTGGAATATGAAAGAACCTCAGGGATCTCCAGAGAAACAATCAGCTGAGAATATGAGAAGAGGACTACCAGAAAGAAGAGGTGCGCAGACAGCCAGAACAACCTACCTGAAATGTTTTCGGGCATCCCAGATTCGTTTCATGGACTTAAAACCACCTCTGGGACCGGCAAATTCATTAAAATCTTCTACAAGCTCTGAAAGCTTGCTTAAAGCAGCTTCAGCGTTTCTGACAATGTCTGATGCTGCTGGTGGTCTGACATCATCCACCACATCCCTCAGATCACCAGCATCAGCAACCGGTATCCCCACCTCACCGGCGAGGTCAACACTGGCATGCCTCCCGTGGAAGCCCTTAATCTTGATGGAGGGGACACCCAGTACCGCCGCCTCGATTGTGATGCCCATTCCGGCACCGTATACCATGAGGTCAGCGGCGCTCATGAGGGAGGGAAGGTCAACGAAGCCCTCAAGTACCTCCACGTTACCAGATTTTACAAAGCTCCTGACATAATCCGGGCTGAAACGGAACGGGACAACCAGGACTCTCCTGTCAAGTGCTTCAACCCCTGAGATCACCTCCGGTATGTCCCTCCTCCTCAGGTCCCCGCCAAGTACAAGGAGGGTGTAGTCCCTTATCCCCGGGTCCACGATCTGGAGGCGGCTCACATAGAGGGCGTGGGGGTATCCTCCGATGACCTCAACATTCTCAAGGAGGTACTGGTCCTCAAGGTAATCCCTGTAGCGTCCTGAGGGTGCCGTTACAATGTCTGCGAAGGCTATCATCTCGATGGGGTTGTAGATATCCTGCTCAACGTGGAGGACACCGATACCCCTGAGACGTGAAGCCGCTATGGCCTTCCTGACATCGCCGGCATTTCCACATGTGAGGACCAGGTCCGGTTCTATCACCCCGAGGTGCCTCCAGGTCCTCATGATATCCCTAATGACAAGTGCTCCAACCTCAACCGCCCTCCCTGACCGGCTCCTGCCTGCACCCATGGAATAGAATCTTGAACAGAGGCCATCAAGGATCTCCCTAACACCATCACCATGACAGAGGCAGTGATAATCATGTTCAGTGTCTTCCATGAGGGGGTGGAATGTCTTCGCAGGGGCCATTTCAGCTGCAACTGCCAGCCTCAGAGTAACACCTCCAGAGAACGTATATTGCTGATATAAATCCTATAAGGTAGAATACCCAGACCACAAGGTCCGTTGGTCCTGTTTCAACCCATACAATTGTCTGGGCCAGTATGATGGAGTATATGCCAGTGAAAAAGCCGTCGAGAACTCCCTGAATTCGGTGCATGAGCCCCAGAAGCAGGCCCAGTATAAACATCTGGAAAAGCATCGCATGTAATCCAAAATCGAGGAGGGATGGTCCAAAAATCGTGGAGGTTGTGGAGTGCCTGTAACCCAGTACAGCCTCCCCAACGATTGCCCTGGGGTCGGTGGAGTGGATGTACCCTGTCAGGGTGTAATAGAGAAGTTTGCCGCCTGTTGCACCCTGCAGGGATATTATCCTGTCAAAGACTGTGAGGGTGTAGCCTGCCCTGTAGAGGAGAAGTTCCACAGGGTTAAGGGTCCATGTCTGCCACTCAATGGATTTAACTGCAACGTAGCCAACAAGAAGAGCTGCAACTGCAAGCGCAGAGATTAAAACTCCCAGTTCCCTCCAGGAGGGCCTGGCTGAATAGTAGAGGGTTATGGTGCCGCTGAGAAGTATGACCACCACAGTTGTCCTGTAACCCGTGAGGGCGAAGAGAATGGTCCCCATGATGAGGGGGATGTAGTATTTCCTCCGTGGATACGCTGCCAGGAGTATGTTGATGGATGGGAGGAATAACAGGTATGAGATGAACCATAACTTTGTGACAGCCCTCGCCTTGAGGTATCCGCTTAGGAGTGGGATTCCCCCCAGAAGATACAGGTTAATGGCCTGGATGAGAATTCCGGCAATCACTAAAGCCACGAGGAATGGTTCAGAACCTTCATGGGTCCTTATCTTCCCTATCCTGAACCCTGATGATAGGTAAACACCTGCAATGAGGGCGACCGTTCCGGTGGCAATGTAAATGATGGAAAGGGCTGAAGGTGGTTCAAGTCCCCTCAGGCCGAGTCCGGTTCCGGTCAGTGCCAGGGAAAGGTAGATTATAATGACAGCCACCAGTGAGTATGGTGAAAACACATCAAACCTCATTTATGGCCCCCCTTCCTGGATCAGCAGAAATCCCTCCATGCTAAAACTCCCAGGCATTCCGTGTGAAATTTGCAGCAAACTGTGGGCAGGATGCAGCATGTATGTGGATGTAGCTTGCAAGGGATGAGCCTGATGTGATACCATCAAGGGAATCCACTATCCCCCTCCCCCTGAGGACCCTGAAGGCGAATTTTCCGCCTGAAGCCCCCAGGACCCTTGAGTAGTGGAACTCATGTCCCCTGAATTTATCACCGGCCTCTGTGATCAGGTTATCCATCACTGCCTCGGATATCACGTAACTCAATCCCTGGACGCGTCCTGTCATTTCAGCGGGGTGTGGGAAAACACCGCACATTTCACGTTCATCGATTGAACTCATGAGGTACATGAGACCCCCGCATTCCCCGAAGATAGGTCTCCCATCTGCATGGAACCTCTGGATGGACTTCCTCATTGAGGTGTTGGATTCAAGTTCCGCTGCAAAGATCTCGGGGTATCCCCCACCGATGTAGACGGCGTCAACATCTGGAAGCTCCTCATCGTGTATGGGGCTGAAGGGAACCACAGATGCTGCGTTGTCCTCAAGGGCCTCAATGTTCTCCTGGTAGTAGAAGTTAAAGGCCTCGTCGATGGCAACACCTATCCTAACCCTCTTTCTGTTTCCCCTCTGCCAGAGAGGTTCCCTTTCACCCCTTATCTTACCTGCGGAGGACATTATATCCTGAAGGGCCTCCAGGTCAATGTACTCCTCCATTGCAAGGCCCCACTTCTCGATTTGGGCTGCTATGGTATCCCTCTCAACTGCAGGGACAAGGCCGAGGTGTCTCTGTTCAACCTCGAGTTCACTGCTGCGGGGTATGCCCCCAATAACCGCTGTGCCGGTCAGTTCCTCCACAGCCCTTCTGGTCTTGAGGTAGTGCCTCCTGTTCTTGACCTGGTTCAGTATGACGCCCTCTATTTTAACCTCCCTGTCGAGGCTTCTGAATCCGAGGACCATTGCTGCAGCGCTCTTAACAAGGCTCCTTGAGTTTATTATAAGGACAACCGGAGCATCGAGGGCCTTTGCAACGGATGCAGTACTTCCTGTATCCCCTATTGGACTTATACCCTCATATAATCCCCTTACGCCCTCTATTATGCCCATCCGGGATCCTGATAATTTCATGGCCCTTGTGAATGCCTCCCTTATCTGGGCCTCTGTCATGAAGAATGAGTCAAGGTTCCTTGAGGTGTTGCCGGTGGCCATGGTGTGATAGGATGGGTCTATGTAGTCTGGGCCAACCTTGAAGGGCTGCACGCCTCTACCTGAGAGCGCCTTCATTATCCCTGTTGCTATTGTGGTCTTACCAACCGCACTCCCTGTCCCTGCAAGTACAACTCTCATGTATGATGGTCATCGCTCAATTTATTTAAATTATTTGTAACAAAGAGAGAAAAAATGACCGGAGCTGATGGAATGCATCAGCCCCTTAAGATACCCTGCCAGCAGAGAAAAAAATGATTGGAGTTTAGAGACTGCATCAGCACCTGATAAGGTACCTTGCCCTTGCTGTGTGGGACTTTCCATGTACAAGACAGAAATCCGCGTCACAGTGACTGCATACCCACATACCCTCTGGACAGGTGGGACCCTTCTCATACCTCAGTGTACCGTCCCTGCCACAGAAGGGGCAGTGGTTCCTGAAGGCAGCCCTGTGTTCAGCGTAGTCTGTGTGGAGTGAGCATGAACATCTACCCACCGATTCAACGTACTGTGAAGTTACCCTGTGGTAAGATGCTCCCACATCACGGGATGTGCGTCTGTAGACCCTGACGTGTTTCCTCTTGTAGACCTTCTTCCGGTAGTAGGCCTTTGTATGAACCCTCTTTTTCTTGTAGGTGTGCTTTGCTGCAGCAACCTTAACCGGCTTCACGGTTACACAGGTTCTTCCATCCTCCGCATCCTAGGAAGCAGCCACACCTGCTGCTACCATGGAAAAGGAGGAACAGGGATGTAATAAAAAATCGCTTAATTGTACCGCCTCCAATCCAGAAATACGTTTATCGTTCCCTCTGGATGGTAGGAATATAACTGCGAAGCCATATATAAATATTTTGCCTCCAAATCGAAAAATAAGCCCGCATAAAACTCTTTTTTTCAATTAAAACATTTTAATCCCTTTCAAATATGCTGATAATGGATGTGTCATTTTTATTTCCCCTTTAAACCTCTTTGACAATCTAAATCGTCTTTTTCGAAAAATAAGTCATTTTAAGCTCCTTTATGGTTGCGATGCTCCAGTGGATTATACTGAAAGAGGCTGCAAAATCCATCTGGATCATTTAGAGGTCTGATTCGAATTTCGTGCCTGATCCGGTGGTTTAAATTGTGAAATAGCCGTTAAAATGTTCATATATCCAACTGTCATTAAAACTCATTTAATGGTTAATTTCTGGTCATCTGGCAGTCCAATCTAATGGTAAAATCTGGCAGTCCATGTACTGGTAAAATAATTAATAGAAGCCTCCACATATATACCTCCATGAGTCTCGGTGAAAGGGTCCAGGTACTAAGTGACAGCGCCCAGTTTGACCTGTGTGATTACAGTGCTGACCCATCACAGCGGAATACAGCTGTCCCTGGCATCTACTACACCAGTTACAGGGGCTGCAGGGTCCCCCTCTTCAAGGTGCTCCTCACCAACAGGTGCTGCAATGACTGCAGGTACTGTATAAACAGCTCATGCGAGATGCCGGTGGAGCTCAGCCCTGAGGAAATTGCAAGGGTATTCCTTGACTACTATGAGAGGAGATATGTTGACGGTCTCTTCCTAAGTTCCGGTGTCAGCCACGACCCGGATGAAACCATGGAGCGTCTCATAGAAACCCTCAGGATCCTCCGTCTGGAAGGCTATGGTGGTTACATACACCTCAAGATCATACCGGGATCCTCCATGGATAGCATAAAGAGGGCCATGGAGCTTGCAAGCCGTGTGAGCATCAACATCGAAACAGCCACCCCCGACGGCCTGGATGAGCTTTCATCAACCAAGGATTACGGTGTTGATATACTCCGGAGAATGAGGTGGATACACAGGTTACGGAAGAGGCACCCTGAACTTGCACCCTCAGGTCAGAGCACACAGCTCATGGTTGGGGCCGTTGATGAAACAGATGAGGATATAGTGAAAAGAGTCGGGTGGATCCATGACCGTTTCTCAATTAAAAGGGTTTACTTCAGCGGCTTCCAGCCCATGGAGGGCACTCCCCTCGAATCCAGGGGTGAAGCTGATCCTATGAGGGTTCTTAGGCTTTATCAGGCAGATTCCCTCCTCAGTTCCTATGGTTTCAGTCCAGACGAACTCAGGTTCAGTGGGGGCTACCTTGACACGGACCTTGACCCGAAATATGCTGCTGCAATGGATATGGATATCTTTCCGGTTGACCTTGAGAGCGCACCCTACCATGAAATCATAAGGGTCCCCGGGATCGGTCCCAGGTCTGCCAGGAGAATAATTGAAATGCGCAGCAGGACACACCTCACACCTGAAAGGCTCAGGAAGATGGGTGTGAGAATGAATAGGGCAGAACCATTCATATACCTTGATGGCTTCCAGTCCACACTGGCTGAATGGGGTAAAGATAGAAGGGAGTGAAGCAGCCATGGGCGATCCACGGGTGCCTAAAGTTCAGAAAACAGCTCCCATATATCAGGATACTTATCCCTCACCGCCTGCTCTATAAGGGCAGATGCCTCCCTGCTTATGCTGAATTCTGGCTGCGTCTTTTTAAGGTACCTTAAAACAGCTGCTGATCTTGCAGACCAAAGGGTAACCCTGGGATTCTTCTTAACTTCCCGTATGACCTCCTGGATGCGTGCATCATCATCCCTTCCTGTATCTTTTTCAGGTTCCTTCCTTGTCCTTGACTGGATCAGTGCATCCAGTCCCATTCCAAGGCCCTTCTTCTGTGTCATCCTATCCCTCCATCTCAAGTATTTCAGCTGCAAGTTTCATGTAGGCCTCTGTACCTGTACTTTCGGGGTCATAGGTTATGCAGGGCTTACCGTGGCTGGGGGCCTCTGCAAGGCGAACGTTCCTGGGTATCCTTGTCCTGAAGATGTTCTCCCTTTCACCGAAAAACTTCTCAACCTCCCTCTGTACGTCCCTTGCAAGTCGTGTCCTTGAATCGTAGAGGGTCAGAAGTATCCCCTTTATCGGACAGTGACTCTGGAGTCGTTCTTCCACCAGGTTCATTGTCTTCAGGAGGTCTGCCATGCCCTCAAGGGCATAGTACTCTGCCTGTATGGGTATCATGACACTGTCAGAGGCCACGAGGGCGTTGAGTGTGAGTATGCCCAGGGATGGTGGGGCGTCTATGAATATGTAGTCAAAGTCATTCCTCACATCCCCCAGTGACTCCTGGAGGATGGCATGGTATCCTATCTCACTGCTGAGCTCTATCTCGGCACCGCTGAGGGATATGTTGCTGGGTGCTATGTAGAGGTCCTGGAGCTCTGCAGGCATTATCACAGAGGACAGTGCTGCCTTTCGGCTCAGGACTGTGTATATTGTTGACTCCAGTTCTGACTTGTTTATCCCGAACCCAGTGGTTGCATTGCCCTGGGGGTCCATGTCGATTACAAGAACCCTCCTGTCAAGGAGGGAAAGTGCTGCTGACAGATTAACGGCTGTTGTTGTCTTTCCACAGCCACCCTTCTGGTTTATGATTGAAATTACCTCTCCCATCTCATCACCTGCTGGATCTAAGTTATAATTTATAACTTATAAAGTATATGTTATAAGTTATAAGTTATAAGATTAAAAAAATTATTAGAAGTTTATCCTCTCGGATAGTTTAACCGGTAGCGGCAGTCTTCTGAAGGGCATGCCCTCTGTTTCAGCCCTTATACGTTCTATGAGTTCATCCAGGCCCATCTGGAGCTTTTCACCTGTTTCCCTCACATTGACCGTGAGTTTGCCCTCCATTTCACTGTCACCTATAACAACAACGTAGGGGACCCAGTCCTGGGCCGCATTCCTTATCTTCTTTCCGAGGGTCTCTGATCGGTCATCCAGGTCAGCCCTTATGTCAGCTGCGATAAGTTCTGATACCAGGTCACTGGCATATTCCATGTGGCGCTCTGCAATTGGAAGCACACGTACCTGGGTGGGTGAGAGCCACAAGGGCAGCATAGGTGGTTTTTCATCCATTTCAATGGCCGTCTTCTCAAGAAGGCTGCATATGACCCTCTCAATGCTGCCTGTTGGACTGCAGTGGAGTATTATTGGGTTTACCTCCTCCTCATCACTGTTAACATAGGTTATCCCGAACCTCTCACCGCTTTCAACGTCAATCTGAACTGTTGGATTCTCTATCGGTCTTCCAAGGTAGTCTATGGCTGCGAAGTCCATCTTGGCAATCCAGTAGTGCTTCCTTGAGGGGAGTATCTCCAGGAGCACTGGTTTTCCGATTTTATCCGCTACTTCATGTACCCATTCCCTGTACTCCTCATAGAAGTCAGCCGTGGCCCTGAATATGACCTCATAGTTCACCTGGAGGTCCTGGCCGGTCCTCATGCACATCTCGACCTGCCTGGCGAATTCCTCAAGGGACTGGTCAAGGTCAGCACATACCGTGTGGAGATCCGGCATTGTAAAGCCCCTGAGCCTCTTAAGACCAACCACCTCGCCCTTCTTTTCAAGCCGGAAGCTGTAGGTCGAGAGTTCATATATGGATGCAGGCAGGTTCTTCCAGGTCAGGAAGGAGTCTGAAAGGATCCTGAAGGCTCCGAAACAGCAGGCGTATCTCAGCATGAGCTCCTTCCTGTTCTTCATCCTGTACTGTCTTTCACCGAACTTCTCTGCATGTACCCTGATTGCCTCATCCTCGAGGTCATACATTATGGGTGTCTCAACTGGCATTGCCCCCTCACTGGTGACAAGCATGTAGACGTAGTCTGCAAGAAGATCCCTTATCAGCCTTCCCCTGGGGTACCACCGGAGGTGTCCAACGTCTGCTGATGGCTCATAGTCTGCAAGTCCCTTCTCCCTCATGAGTCTAACGTGTGGTGGTTCTTCACCAGAGGATTCAAGTTCGCCAAGCTCATATTTCACCAGGTTCTCAAGGTCCCTGTTTTTGAACTTGAAGTCTTCGGGTTTAACCGTCTCTCCCCTGTGGAGTATGAACCACTCGGATTCCTGGCTCTCCTCCTCCACCCTTGGGGGCTGTGGCCTTATGCTCCTTGATAGCTCTGATAGAGGGTGACCCTTGCATGATATCTTGAAGGCCTTGTACCACCCGAAAGGAACCCTTGAGACATCAACACCCTCACTGCGCAGGGCTGATTCCATTCCCTCAAGGACCTCCACCGCTGTTTTGGGGGAGCTGAGCGAGGAGCTGAGGTGTGCGTAAGGGTATATCACGACGTTCTCTGCCTTAACGTCATTTAAAACCTTTATTATTTCATTAACCGCGTTTTCAATTACTGATTCAGGGTTATCCTCATCTTCGGCCTCTACTGCTGTGAAAACCACCAGGGACTCCCTGAAATCTCCCTGCATCTTATCTTCAGGGATTTCCTCTGCTATCCCTGTTTTATTCTTTGTCTCGTATTTCAAGTAATCAGAGTGAATTAACAGTATTCTCATGCCATCACCTTGGTAAGAATAACTAATGTTATTGTTTTTAAGGTGAGGGTTTTTAAATATTGCTCCGGTGGATCTTTAAACCCATAGTAATGTTCAGATGATGACCCTTAAGGGATCTCCTGAACCGCTTTAATGAGGTACATTCTGTGCTGATTGAAATGGAAATGTCCTGTCTCTGAGATTGAAAGGATCTTAAGGTGACCTCCCGGCACCCCCCTTCCATACCGTGTCGAATATCCGGGCATAGTTCTCTGCGATCTCAGGGTACTGGTTCCATATCCCGATGGCGGTTTCAGGGATGGGTGCACCATCGGGTGTGAAGCGTGAGAATATCCACATCATCTCCTGTGAATCCCGGACAAGCATCCTGACAGGGGGTATTTTCCTCACCTCAACCTCACCGGGTATATCAATTACGTCCCTGGCCATGATCCTCACATCAACTCCACGACCGGTTATTCTATCAAGGGCCGGGCGGAGTGCCTTTATTTCATCCCTGAATATGAAGCCCATCCTCATCTTGAGTTCCTTCCTTGAACGGGATATTATCTCCAGTTCCTTCTTCACAATCTTCTCCTGTCCATGGATGAGCCATACAGGTGCCGGCACCCTGGCAACCCTGTCCTCATAGATTTCGGTAAGCCTGGACATGGCCTCATCAAGTTTTTTGATGATCCTACCCTTCTCCCTCCTGAACACCTCTGAGGGTGGCACCACATGGTACCTCATGGGTTTACCCCTCTCAACCTCCACGAAGCCCCTGTCTGAGAGCTGCCTCAGGACCTCATAGACCCTTGATCTTGGAATGCCCGAGACCTCGGCAACCTCCACTGCCCTGGCAGATACCAGCGAGACCATTGCAGTGTAGGCTGAGGCCTGATAATCTGTCAGACCCATGATCTTCAGGGATTCATTAACACCTCTATCCATAAACACACCTCACTCGTTATATCCCTAGAGTCCCCTCCCCATCTATCTGTTACATTTTATACTGAAATAGTGACAAAAATTATATATAATTTACTGCCAGTTTTTAATATGGTGATTGAAAATGAAGTACCGCTGCAAGGTATGTGACTATATATATGATCCGGAGGTGGGTGACCCCCGCTCAGGTATAGAACCCGGGACACCCTTTGAGGAACTTCCGGATGACTGGCTCTGCCCTGTGTGCAACGTGGGCAAGGACCAGTTTGAACCCCTCAGGGGTGAAATAAAACGGGTGCGACCCGAGGATATCGACATGTTCTGTTATCAGTGCTCCCAGACCGTCCGTGGAAGAGCCTGCACAGTCAGGGGAGTCTGTGGAAAGGAACCAACAGTTGCCAGACTCCAGGACAACCTTCTATTCGCAATAAAGGGAATTTCAGCCTATCTCTACCATGCCAGGGAACTCGGATACACTGATGAGGAGGTGGACGCCTTCCTTGAGAGGGGATTCTATTCAACCCTCACAAACGTTAACTTCGATGCCGGGGAATTCATAGACCTTGCCCTTGAAGCAGGTGAGATGAACATCAGGACCATGAAGCTCCTGAAGAAGGCCCACATTGACACCTACGGGGAACCCGAGCCCACCGAGGTGAGGGTGGGGGCCCTTGAGGGTCCCGCCATAATCGCAACCGGCCACAGCCTCAGGGCCCTCGAGGAGCTCCTGAAGCAGACCGAGGGTACCGGCATAAACGTCTACACCCATTCAGAGCTCCTGCCAGCCCATGGCTACCCTGGACTCAGGAAGTACCCCCATCTTGCCGGCCAGCTTGGAGGCCCATGGTTCGACCAGAAGGACACCTTCTCACGCTACAATGCGGCCATACTTGGAACATCTAACTGTGTCCTGCTTCCCCGCGACGATTACAGGGATCGCATGTTCACCTGTGGTGTTGCAGCCCTGCCCGGAGTTGAACACCTGGAGGGCTATGACTTCAGTCCCCTCATAGATAAGGCCCTTGAACTACCCCCACTCAGTGAAGAGGATGCCACGACCCTAACAACAGGATTCGGATTATCAACCATACTCTCACTGGCAGATAAGATCAGGGAGCTGGTTGAGGATGGTAAGATAAGGAGATTCTTCCTTGTGGGTGGCTGTGACTCCCCCCTCCCCAGGGCAAAATACTACACCGAGTTCGTGAGAAAACTGCCAGAGGACACCGTTGTCCTTACACTGGCCTGCGGAAAGTACCGGTTCAACTCCATGGACCTGGGTGACATCGAGGGGGTCCCGAGGCTCATAGACCTCGGGCAGTGCAACGATGCCATAGTGGCGGTTGAACTCGTTGAGGCCCTCAGCAACCTCTTCCAGATGGATATAAATGAGCTGCCACTCAGCATAATCCTCAGCTGGATGGAACAGAAGGCAGCCGCCATACTCTGGAGCCTCCTATCACTGGACCTCAAGGGCATGTACATCGGCCCAATCCTGCCTGGCTGGGCCAACGAGGACATAGTGAAGTTCCTGGTTGATAACTATGACCTCACACCAATAGGTGACCCTGAAGAAGATATCAGGAAGATACTGGGGTGATTTAACTGGAGCTCACAGGAAAGGTGATAAAGATCAGCGACCTCATCGATTACCAGGACGACTCGGTGGTCAGCAGGGAGATAATCCGCAAAGAGACAGGTACAGTTACCCTCTTTGCCTTTGACAGGGGTCAGGGCCTCAGTGAACACACCGCCCCCTTCGATGCCATGGTACAGGTCATTGATGGTGAGGCCGAAATCACCATAAGCGGAGAGAAGCACCGCCTGGTTGCAGGTGAGATGATAATCATGCCTGCAGAAAAACCCCACGCCGTGATGGCGGTGAAACCCTTCAAGATGCTCCTCACCATGATAAGGTCCTGATCCAGGTCAATAAAACAGCAACAACCAGTCTCCTGATCTATGTTAAGAGAACAGCCAGCAACCCGGCTGTTATGATTGCAACGAAAAGGGTCCCCACCCTTTTCCCGAATTTTTTTGTTCCAAGAACAAGGGCTATTCCCCCCTTTATCAGAGTGTTTGAGACCCCCGCCAGTGTTATGGCGGCTGCAGCAGTTGATTGTGAGATGGAGCCCCCTGCTGCAAGGATTGACATGCTCACAGTTATTGCATCAACATCAGCAACACCTGAGATCACACTGGCCACAAGTACACCCCCACGGCCAAGATAGACACTGGCAGCCTTTGATATGAAGAGTATTGCAAGGAATAGGGCCCCGAATATTAGGGCCGGTTTAACAGAGAAGGGATTTTCAATCTTGATGTCTGAATCGATCCCTGATGATGACCTTATGAACATGGCTGCAAGCATAACACCCAGAACACCCATTGCAAGCATGGGAGGGGCCACATAACCCACAAGTGAGGAGTTAACAACTGAGACCTCCAGCAGTATCCTGAAGAACATCATGGAACTTGAAATGACCGCCGCGAATACCGCTGGTCCCATAAGGTCCTCTGAATCCCTCACCCTCCCTGCCATTGCAGTTACAACTGCAGTACTTGAAACCAGACCCCCTATGATCCCTGTAGCCCCAAGGCCCCTTTCGGGTCCGGCTATTTTCATGGCTATGTATCCAGCATAACTTATTGCAGATATGAAAACCACCATGAGCCAGACCTGGTAGGGATTGAAGACACCCCAGGGGCCAGTTGCGGTGTCAGGAAGGAGGGGGAGGATTACGAAGGCTATTATCAGGAACTTTATGGTGTCTATCATCTCCCTCTCACTTATCCTCCTCACTGCAACGTGTATGTACCTCTTCAGGGCCAGAATGGCCGTTACTATGATTGAGAGCATCACCGCCAGCCGGTAGTCATATGCAACACACATGGCCCCCAGGAGAAATGTGACAAGGGCAGCCACCTCCCCGGTTACCCCGATATCACCGCCCTCCCTGGTGCTTGCTGTGTAACTTACGACTATGAGGAGGATGATCCCAAGGAATGCCACAGGGAACGCCAGAGAAAACTTTCCTGAAAGATAGGCTGACAGTGCCCCTACAAGTGATATGAGCATGAAGGTCCTTATACCTGCAAATTCTGTCCTCTTGATCCGCCGCTCCCTCTCAATACCCACCAGCGTACCTATTGCAAGGGCTATCAAAAACTTAATTACCGGGAAGTCCATGTTATAATATATGGCAGTAACTTTAATATTAATTATCCCCCAATATTTAATAATAATCGGGTTGATGATAATAATGGTGATTCCATGAAGAGTGATACAATAAAGAGGGGAATCCAGAGGGCGCCCCACCGATCCCTCCTGAGGGCCTGCGGCCTGACAGATGATGACTTCGAGAAACCATTCATAGGTATAGCCAACAGTTACACTGACATAGTTCCCGGCCACATCCACTTGAGGGAACTTGCAGAGGCTGTTAAGGAGGGTGTGAATGCGGCGGGGGGTGTCGCATTTGAATTCAACACCATGGCGATATGTGATGGAATAGCCATGAACCACGACGGAATGAAGTACTCCCTGGCATCAAGGGAGATAGTTGCAGACACCGTGGAGAGCATGGCCATGGCCCATGCCCTTGACGGGCTGGTGCTGCTTCCAACCTGTGACAAGATAGTCCCGGGGATGCTCATGGCAGCGGCCAGACTTGACATACCGGCCATAGTCGTGACCGGCGGGCCAATGCTCCCTGGAGAATTTAAGGGAAGAAAGGTGGACCTCATAAACGTTTATGAGGGTGTTGGAGCAGTCAGCGCAGGTGAGATGTCAGAGGATGAACTGGAAGAACTCGAAAGATGCGCCTGCCCGGGGCCAGGATCCTGTGCGGGTCTATTCACAGCCAACACCATGGCATGCCTGACGGAGGCCCTGGGCATGAGCCTCCCTGGCTGTGCAACCGCCCACGCCGTAAGCTCACGTAAGAGGCAGATTGCAAGGCTCTCAGGTAAGAGGATAGTTGAAATGGTGCAGGAAAATCTGAAGCCAACCATGATAATGAGCCAGGAGGCCTTTGAGAATGCGGTTATGGTTGACCTCGCCCTGGGGGGTTCAACAAACACCACACTCCACATCCCGGCCATCGCAGCTGAAATCGATGGACTCAACATCAACCTGGACCTCTTTGATGAGCTGAGCAGGGTAATACCCCACATAGCATCAATCTCCCCGGCAGGTGAACACATGATGCTGGACCTTGACCGGGCAGGCGGGATACCCGCCGTCTTAAAAACCCTGGAGGACCATATAAACAGGGAATGTGTAACATGCACAGGCAGAACAGTCCAGGAGAACATTGAGAATGTGAAGGTAGGACACAGGGACGTCATAAGGCCCCTTGACAGTCCAGTCCACAGTGAGGGCGGTCTTGCAATACTCAGGGGTAACCTGGCGCCCCGGGGATCGGTCGTGAAACAGGGAGCCGTTGCAGAGGACATGATGGTTCATGAGGGTCCTGCGAAGGTCTTTAACAGTGAAGATGAATGCGTGGAGGCCATATTCGGTGGCAGGATAGATGAGGGTGATGTGATCGTCATACGCTACGAGGGGCCCAAGGGAGGACCCGGCATGAGGGAGATGCTCAACCCGACATCTGCGATTGCAGGCATGGGCCTTGAAAGGGTCGCCCTTATAACCGATGGAAGGTTCTCAGGTGGTACAAGGGGACCCTGCGTTGGCCATGTATCGCCTGAAGCCATGGAGGACGGTCCCCTTGCCGCGGTGAATGATGGGGACATCATCAGAATAGATATACCCTCAAGAAAACTTGAGGTTGACCTTAGTCCCCGGGAAATTGAGGAGAGACTCCAGAGTGCAGTTAAACCCCGCCGCAGTGTTAAGGGATGGCTTGCACGTTACCGTAAACTGGCAGGATCCGCAGATACAGGTGCAGTACTCAGATAGGTGTCCATATGAACGACAGACGCGAAGTAATTGAGGCAGCCGCGTACCTCCTTCTACTTGTGCTGGCAGTGGTTGCCTCCCAGCACATGAACGTGGTTGTATCAGGGAGCATGGAACCCGTCTTCTACCGTGGAGACATCGTCATAATCGAGAAGACCAGCTTCTTCGGGGTCCAGGAGATGGACCCTGAAAGCATCAGAAAGGGTGACATAATCATCTATGACGCCACCTGGTTCCCTGAACCCGTGATACACCGGGTCATAGGCGTTGAGACTGACAGAAACGGGGCCAGATATTACATCACAAAGGGTGATAACAACCAGGACCCGGACCCGGCCCCTGTCTATCCATCACAGGTTGAGGCGAGGGTGCTGACGGTGGGTTCACAGCCCCTCATGATACCTAGGGTTGGATACATAACACTCTGGCTTAAGGGACTCTGAATAAGGCAGGTGAAGAGATGTTCAGGTACATTGAAAAAGAGGCTAGGGATTCAATAACAGCGGCACTTGAAAAGCTCGGTATAAAGGTACCCCCTGAAATAAAACTGGAGGAACCACCAAACCCCCAGCTCGGGGACCTTGCATCCACAGTATCCTTCGAACTTGCAGGTAAACTCAGAAGGGCCCCCATTGAAATAACGGCGGATATAATGTCTGTGATAGAAACCCCTGAAATATTTGAGACCATTGAATCCAAGGGGCCCTACATCAACTTTTTCGTCGATTACGGCAGATTCTCCAGCAGACTACTGGAGTCCATCCAGGATGACTACGGTTCACATCCCCCCAGGGATGAGAGGGTGATCCTGGAACACACCTCGGCCAACCCCAACGGTCCCCTTCACATAGGCCATATAAGGAACGCCATCATAGGGGATTCCCTTGCAAGGATACTGAGGATGGCTGGCTACGACGTCGAAACCCAGTACTATGTTAATGACATGGGTAGACAGATCGCCATGATAGTCTGGGGCCTGCTGAACCTTGATGGAGACCTTGAGGACTACCCCGGGGATAAGATGGACCACAGGGTAGGTAAACTCTACTTCGAGGTCAACCAGAGGCTAAAGGAAAATCCAGGGATCAGGGACGAGGTGGATGAACTAATAAGGAAGTATGAGGCAGGGGAGAACGAGGAGCTATTCAGGAAGGTTGTTGAGTACTGCCTCAGCGGGATGGAGGAGACCATGAAAAGGCTCCACGTTCACCACGACCGCTTCGTATGGGAGGGCCAGTTCGTAAGGGATGGTACCGTTGACAGGGTGATAGAATCCCTCAGAAAAACCGGTTACACCGGCGAGAACGACGTCCTATACCTCGACCTTGAGGAATTCGGCCTTGAGAAGGAACTGGTGCTCACACGGTCAGATGGAACCTCCCTCTACTCAACCAGGGACATAGCCTACCACCTCCAGAAGTCAGAGGAGGGGGATGTTATCATCGATGTCCTTGGATCGGACCATAAACTTGCAGCCGAGCAGGTGGGGATTGCAGTGGAACTCCTGGGAGGTAAAAGACCCGAGGTCATATTCTATGAGTTCATAACACTCCCTGAGGGTTCAATGTCCACCAGGAGGGGTGTGTTCATATCCGTGGATGAGCTTATGGATGAAGCCCACAGCAGGGCCCTTCATGAGGTTAAAAAGCGGCGGGATCTTCCCGATGATGTTGCAGATGATATTGCAGAGTCCATCGGCAACGGTGCCATAAGGTACTACATAGCAAGGCTCTCACCCGAGAAGCACATCGTATTCCGGTGGGATGATGCCCTCAGCTTTGAGCGTGGCTGTGCATCCATCCAGTACGCCCATGCAAGGGCATGTAAACTCCTTGAGAAGGCGTCATTCACTGGTGAGGAGGATATTGAAGATGGATGGAAGCCCGAAGGTGATGAGAGAGAACTTGTCCGTCTTCTTGCACGTTTCCCTGTGGTGGTTGAAGAATCTGCACTTGCAAGGAGGGTTCACCCTGTGGCACAGTATGCCCAGGACCTTGCAAATACCTTCAACAGTTTCTACAGGTCCACGCCTGTTATAGGATCTGATTTTGAGGGTGCACGCCTTAGACTTGTTGATTCTGTTAGAAAAACCCTCAGAAACGCCCTCAATCTCCTGGGAATTCATGCCCCGGAGACCATGTAGGATCACTTCGGATCCTTCATTAAAATTTTTTTTGAGTGGCCTGGAGTCTTTGGACTGGATCACGATCATTAAGGTTTTTCTATTAATTAATTGACGGATGAAAAATTTCTTTAAACATGCATCAGTGGCATTCTGGGGTAAGAATATGATCCTGCCATACACCCTGCGTCACGATTCTGGTGTCCTGAATGAATATGATAAGGTTTTAATGAGCTTTAAGCCCATAAACCTGCTGAGTGGAACTCATATATCCCCCATGAGCCAGTGCATTATGGCCTTCTGGGCATGGAGCCTGTTTTCTGCCTGATCCCAGACAACCGAATGGGGACCGTCAATAACCTCGGCTGTTGTCTCCTGGCCCCTCACAGCCGGCAGGCAGTGCATGAATATGGCTTCGGGAGCTGCAAGTTCCATGAGCTCCATATTCACCTGGTATGGTCTGAAGACCTCTAAACGGTCCTCAGCCTCGTCTTCATATCCCATGCTCACCCAGACATCGGTGTAAACCACGTCGGCCCCCCTGACAGCCTCGGAGGGATCATGAATTACCCTTATCCGTGAACCTGTCTCATCTGCTATTTTCCCTGCCATCTCCCTGATGCCGTGGTCAGGTTCATAGCCGGGGGGGCAGGCAACATCCATGTCCATCCCCAGGGTGGCTGTTATGAGGAGGAGAGAGTGGCAGACATTGTTACCATCACCCACAAAAACCAGCCTTCCATCGAATCCCCCCAGCTTCTCCCTGATGGTCTGCATATCGGCCAGGGCCTGGCATGGATGTTCCAGGTCTGTCAGACCATTGATGACCGGGACAGATGCCTCTCCTGCAAGTTCAACCACTTCGGAGTGGCTTATGGCCCTTATCATTATTCCATCAACGTATCTGCTGAGTGTCCTTGCTGTATCAGCTATTGGTTCGCCCCTTCCAAGCTGAAGGTCCGATGCAGAGAGGTAGAGGGGCTGAGCCCCCATCTGGAATGCCCCAACCTCAAAGGATACCCTGGTCCTTGTTGATGACTTCTCAAAGATCATGGCAAGTGTTTTACCCCTGAGGACCTTTTCCCTGATCTTCCCCTCCTTGTAGTCATCTGCAAGGTCAAGGAGGTCCACCACGTTATCCATATCACATACAGATAGAAGGTGCTTCATCTGCCCAACTCCCTCAGGACCGCAGGTCCTCCATGTGTTTAATCCTCTTCTCAACGAGTTCCCTGGTACCTATATCCCTCCTGTGGTAGAGCCTTCCCTTCACATGGGCCGTTGCTTCCTCACAGAGCTCCTCTGCAGAGTATATGTCATCTGCAGGGGCCACGAGTGCAAGGGCACGGGATGATGACGTGTATATGTGATCATCCTCCTGGTTCACAGCCGCATAATAGGTTATGACGCCCATATCCTCTATCTTCTTCTCGTCAACCTTTATCTCGGCGCCGGCAACACCTGATTCAGGGTAGCCCTCAGGTACCAGATACTTGCAGACCGTTGCAAGGTTCATGAAGCTTGCTGATTTAAGGTTTCCATCCACTATACCCTCACATATTTCCAGCATGCTGGATTCAAGTAATGGGAGCACGTTCATTGCCTCAGGGTCACCGAATCGTGCATTGTACTCTATGAGTTTCGGACCATCTGCAGAGAGCATGAACTGACCATAAAGTATGCCCCTGTAGGGCCCTGTCTCCTTCCTTATGGCATCAACCGTCCTCTGCATTATTTCCACGGCGTCTTCATAGTCCTTCTGTGTCAGGAATGGAAGAAGCCCGTCTGAGTCAGAATATGATCCCATACCCCCTGTTATGGGGCCCTGGTCGCCCTCATAGGCGTGGGGGTGGTCCTGGACTGCTGGCATTGGCACTATGTGTTCACCGTCGGAGAAGGCCTGTACAGTGAATTCCTCTCCAACAACCCGCTCCTCTATCACCACACTGGGATGACCTCCTATCCTTTTCTCAATGACCTCTGTTGCGTATTTGAGGGCCTCCATGTTATCCCTGAGGTGTTCTCCAACTATCTTGACGCCCTTTCCTCCTGTGAGGCCGACCGGCTTTACAACTGCCTCACTGTCAAAGTCTTCCATGAATTCACGTAGCTCCTCAGGGTCACTGAAGACCCGGTAGGTTATTGACCCCGGTATTCTGTAATCCTCAAAGAGTTTGCGCATGAATGATTTATCTGTTTCGATGCGGGCTGCATCCCTGGTGGGTCCCACCGAGGGTATACCTGCCTCCTCAAGGGCGTCCACCAGTCCAGCCTCAAGGGGGGCCTCCGGCCCTATGAATGCCATGTCAACTCCCTTCTCTGATGCGAACCTGACCACCCCTTCGGTGTCAACTTCAGGAGCAACAGTGAATTCCCTGGCGAGCCTTGATATACCCGGGTTTCTGTTACCCATCACAGAGTATATGGTTGCTTCATCTGCCAGTGCACTGCATATGGCATGTTCCCTTGCTCCTGTTCCCACAACAAGTATTTTCATCGGATAATCCTCCTGGAAATTGATAAGGTTAAATCTCCCTATTGTTTTATATAATCTTAGCACTTATTTGAAAGTATATATTTTATAGGAAATATGTCATTAATAATAATGACAGATTCCGTTCAAGGTGTTTCCAATGAAAGGTGGCCAGGCAATAATCAGATCACTTCTGGATCAGGGAGCAGACACCGTATTCGGATACCCCGGTGGACAGTTACTGCCACTCTATGATATGCTCTATGATTCTGAACTTAAACACATCCTCGTAAGACATGAACAGTGCGCAGCACACGCTGCAGACGGATATGCAAGGGCCTCAGGAAGGGTGGGGGTCTGCATAGCTACCTCCGGTCCCGGGGCAACAAACCTTGTAACAGGCATTGCAACAGCCTACATGGACTCAGCCCCCATCGTGGCCATTGCAGGTCAGGTCCCAACACACCTCATTGGAAATGATGCATTCCAGGAGGTGGACATGATAGGGATAACCATGCCCATCACCAAGCACAGCTTCCAGCCATCAGACGCCAGCGAGATACCTGCAATGGTCAGGGCAAGCTTCCACATAGCAAGGACAGGACGGCCAGGACCGGTTGTTATAGACCTCCCCAAGGATATACAGGAACAGGAGATCCTCGAGGAGGTTGATGACCTGGAGCTTCCAGGTTACAGGCCCAATGTAAGGGGCCACCCCCTCCAGATAAAGAGGGCCGCTGAACTCATAAGGAGGTCAGAAAAACCCGTCATACTTGCTGGTGGAGGAGTTATAATATCAGGGGCGTCCAGGGAGATAAAGGAATTATCAGATCTCATAAAGGCCCCGGTGACAACAACACTCCTTGGTAAGGGTGCCTTTCCTGAGGACCACCCTTCAGCCATGGGTATGCTCGGCATGCACGGCCGCAAGGTGGCGAACCTGACAGTGGACGAATGCGACTGCCTCATAGCCGTTGGATGCAGATTCTCAGACCGTACAACAGGGAACGTTGCAGAATTCGCCCCCAACGCCAGGATAATACACGTCGACATCGACCCCGCTGAGATAGGTAAGAACGTTGGAGTTGATGTCCCCATCGTTGGAGATGCAGGAAACGTCCTCAGGGAACTCATAGCAAAACTCAAAAAATATGAAAAGAGGGACAGCCAATGGCTTGAAAGCGTCCAGAAATTCCGTGCCGATTGCATGCCAAGGATGAGCTATGATGAGGTGCCCCTGAAGCCCCAGCAGGTTATAAAGGAGATAAGCCAGGTCCTTGATGACGAGACGGTCGTTACAACGGATGTGGGACAGAACCAGATGTGGATGGCCCACTTCTACACATCCCGTGCCCCCAGAAAGTTCATATCATCAGGAGGCCTTGGAACAATGGGCTTCGGTTTTCCAGCCGCCATAGGTGCCAAGGTGGCACTGCCTGATAGTGACGTTGTTGCAGTGTGCGGTGACGGCGGATTCCTCATGGTCTGCCAGGACCTTGCAACCATAAGGGAATACGACATCCCGGTGGTGATATGTATCATGGACAACAGGCACCTTGGAATGGTGGCGCAGTGGCAGCGCCTCTTCTATGATGAGAGAATGTCCCATACACACCTGGGCGAAGTTCCGGACTTTGTGAAGCTGGCTGAATCATTTGGAGTGGAGGCTGAGAGAATAGAGAAACCCGGTGAAACCTCTGAAGCCCTTTCAAGGGCAATAAGGTCTGGTGAACCTGCCCTCCTTGATATAGTGATAGATCCTGATGAGATACTCCCCATGGTCCCCCCCGGCTGTGGTCTCACCGAGATAGTGGGGGAGTACCGGGTTGAAAGGGAGGACCCCCAGGAAATTAAATACTCCCCAGGGAAGGCGGATGGTGATTGAGATGGAACCCGATACCCATATCATAAGCGCCCTCGTGGAGCACAAACCAGGAGTGCTCCAGCGAGTTGCAGGACTCTTCACAAGACGTGGATTCAACATTGAAAACATAACGGTCGGGGAATCAGAAACCCCAGGCATTGCCAGGATGACAATAATCGCCAGGGGCGACGACAGGGTGCTTGAGCAGATAACAAAGCAGCTGAACAAGCTCATAGACGTCATAAAGGTCAGGGACCTTGAACCCGCGGCAACTGTTAAGAGGGAGCTATGCATGGTCAAGGTCCACGCCCCATCAGAGAGTGAAAGGTCAGAGATAATACAGTACACCAACATATTCAGGGGGAGGATAGTGGATGTGAGTCCCGATGCCCTGACAGTTGAGGTTACAGGGGACTCTGAAAAGATAGACGCCTTCCTGGAGCTTCTGAGGAACTTTGGAATAAAGGAACTCGCAAGGACAGGGCCAACTGCAATGTCCCGTGGAAGCAGGACAATGTGATGCTCAATGCGGAAAAATTCCGGATCAGACCGGGACTCCCATAAATTTTATTTTAAATGAGCTGTTAATTAGAACTTGAGGAGGTTTTTTATGAAGATCTACTATGAGAATGACATTGACATGGAGATACTGGCAGATAAAAAGATAGCGGTTATAGGTTACGGGAGCCAGGGCGAAGCCCAGGCCAGGAACATGGCTGACAGCGGACTCAACGTGATAGTTGGACTCAGAAGGGGGGGTAGCTCCTGGAAGAAGGCCCATGATGATGGCATGAATGTCATGACCATCGAGGACGCCTCAAGGGAGGCCGACATCATACACATACTCATACCCGATGAGATACAGGAAACCGTTTTCGAACAGTCAATAAGGCCCTACCTCAAGGAGGGTAACACCATATCCTTCTCACATGGATACAACATACACTACGGCTACATAAAGGCACCCGAAGGAGTCAACGTTACAATGGTGGCCCCGAAGGGTCCGGGTGCCATGGTAAGGAGGACCTACCTTGAGGGCTTCGGCATACCCGGCCTTGTGGCTGTTGAGGTTGATGCAACAGGCGATGCAATGGAGCAGGCACTTGCAATGGCAAAGGCATGTGGGCTTGCCAGGGCAGGTGTCCTTGAGACGACCTTCAGGGAGGAAACAGAGACAGACCTGTTCGGTGAGCAGGCTGTGCTCTGTGGTGGTGTCACAGAACTCATAAACACGGCATTCAAAACCCTTGTGAGGGCCGGTTACCAGCCAGAGATAGCCTACTTTGAAACCTGCCATGAACTCAAACTCATAGTGGACCTCATCTATGAGAGGGGATTCAGGGGGATGTGGCACAATGTGAGTAACACCGCAGAGTTCGGTGGCCTTACAAGGAGAGGAAGGATCATAACAGAGGAGACTGAGAAGGAAATGGATGAGATCCTCAAGGAGATCCAGAACGGTAAATTCGCCAAGGAGTGGGCCCTTGAGAACAGGGCGGGTGCCCCCATGCTCAAGAGGATGAGGAAACTGGAGAGTGAACTGGAGATAGAGGAAGTCGGGTCAAAGCTGAGGAAACTCTGCGGACTCGAGAAGTAAACCCCCCTAACTTCTTTTCAGGTGGTTGGTTTGGTATTCGTGGGTATGGACCATGGGACCACGGGTGTCTCCTTCACCATCCTCGGTGATGATGCTGAACACTTCAAGATAGGGAGGGAGGACCTATCAGCAGGTAGAGCCTCTGCCCTTGATGAACTCAAAGATAGGGTTCCCCTCAACGAGATAGACCTCATGGCAATAACCTATGCCATGGGTGACGCCATAAGCACCATAAAGCCCATTGAGAGGGTGAAGAACAGGGGTATAATCTCCATTGGAGGGGCAGGTAAGGTCACAGGCGGTGGAACAGCAGTATACAGTGAAATCGAATCATCGGGGATACCCACACTCCTCATACCTGGCCTCCACCGGAACACGCCCTGCCTTGATGAGAGGTTCAGGGCAGCCTACTCCCACCATGCGAGCCCCGAGAAGGTGAGCATCTGCTACAACGCATACCTTGAGACCGGCTGGGAGAATATGATCGTATCGGACATAAGTTCAAATACCGTCACGATGCTGATACAGGATGGCAGGATAGTCGGTGCCATGGATGCATGTGTAGGTGCCATGGGAGTTATACACGGACCCCTTGACCTTGAAATGCTCAGGAAGATAGACGATGGTGAGAAAACAGCGAATGAATGTTTTTCACATGCAGGAGCAGTTAAGATAGCGGGTATCGACACAAAGGTCTCAAGGGCCAGGGAGGAACTCCTTGAGATGTACCTTGCAGGTCGGGATGAGGCGAGGCTTGCCCTCGATACCATGATGATGACCATTGCCATGGAGATATGGGGACTTGCAGGTATCTCCAGTGGAATCGATGGAATCGTCCTCACGGGATCTGTTGGTGCCATGAGGGAACCATATGACTTCCATGGAAAGCTGAAGGATATGGTGAAGGAAATCGCAGATGTAAGGTGTACGGATCCCACCTCAGGCTCCATGGGAAGTGCCCAGATAGCAAGAGACATATATAATGGTAAAAGGGAGATCCTTGGAATAGAGGTGGAGGTTTAGCTACCGGTCCTCCACCGATAAAATCAGTGCCCACTTATTCCATGGCTATGAAGGCTATCTTGGTGCCCTTAATAAACTGAAGGCCCTCTTCTGTCTGTAGAACCGTGTTAAGGTAGTTGTCGATTGATATGAGTTTTCCCCTTGTTTCTTCATTGTTCTTCAGGGTGAGTAGAACGTTCTTATTTTTAAATTTCAGAAACTGTTTGTTAACCCTGAATTCCTTGTCACTGCCCTTCATTATTAATCCCCTTAACTGATTTAGTAATCCTATAATGATTCACATATATATAGTTCACAGCCTTAAATTTCCAGCACGGACCACACACCTGTAATGATTCACATACACTTCACAGGCTTACTCCCTCAGCGCAGACCACTGCCCAGCTACGGTAAGGCGGCCGCCAGACACAGACTATTCCCATGCTATCCTCAGGAGTACTGTTAAAGCTGCAAACTGGCATATATTAACACTCAGAACAGGAAATCCGATTCCATGACCCCTGAATCCTTCCCTGGTTACCATGAAGATTATGAATATTGTGTTCTGCAATATCAGAAGGACTGTGAAGGCCACCAGTCCCAGTGTGAAGCTGGACTTTATCTTCCTGTAGCTTGAAAGATAAATTCCGAGAAGGATCAGGAGAAGGAAAACATTCAAAAGCCCCACTATTATGGCCAGGAACGTGAAGTTCTGGTCCTGGATGAAATCATGGGCACCCCTTCCCCTCATTCGCACACCTCGATTCTGCTCCATATCTCCTCAAAGAGGGGGTAATTATCCTCCATTACATCTGAAAGAAAGTACATTTTACCATACCTCTCCCCTGAGGATACTATGATCTTATTCTTCTCAAGGACCCTCAGATGATGCTGAACTGTCTTGTAGTCAAGTCCCAGTGCCTCGGCCAGCTGGTTGTTATTGTATGGTCTCTCATGCAGCATCCGGATTATCCTCCCACGGTTGTGACCTCCCCTTGTACCTGCAAGAAGCCACCATAACAACCTCTTCATAGGGACCACATTCAAAGTTCTGGATGGAGTTATGGTGGTCCCTCCAGATATCACTTTCTTATGCGCCGGTGAAGCAGCGCCTTTGATATGCTGCTCCAGATATCACCTGATTATCAACTGGCTTTCTGAGTGCAGACTGTTGATCTCCGCCTGGAATCCGATCTCGACCGCGAAATTGCAGCTGCCAGAGAGGAATTCATGTTTTAAGGGGATGATATCTGATTTTTGATGTGCCTGAAAATCCCCCTGAATTGCTTCCAGTATATGTGTATGTGGATTAATGTTCCTATGACCATGAGGATTGCCAGTTCGGCGTGCCAGTAGGTAACCGATGGGTTAAGAGCCGTTTTTATGCCGAGGCGTATGAAGAGGAGGAGGAGAACCCCTGTGACTCCAGTCCCTGCATAGCCAGCTGTCAGGATGATATTCCAGATCCTCCTGTGCACTGATCCCCTGATACGGCCACTCCCCATCAGGTAGAGTGTGATCATATAAGCCGCGATCAGGATGAGGCTCAGGGGTATGAGATGATAATCTGTGGTGGGTTCCTCCACTGAGGGATGCTGCAGTGTTTCATCTGGAGCATCAACCCCTCCACTGTGAACTGAATCGTCTGAAGTCGCCGCGGAATCATCTGAGGTGCTCTGATCATTAGAGCTGTCCCGGGATGTATCATCAGAGGTGCTGTAGTCTGTGGTTGACTGTGAAAGGTCACATATCCCGTCTCCGTTAAGATCCGTGAACCTGGGGCACTGTCCGGGGTAGGGGTCATTCACAAGTCCATAGGGACAGGAAGCACCACATGCTACGCCAGCCGCCATGATACCTGCGAAGGGCAATACCCCGGTTAGAGTCCTTAAAATTCTCCTGATTCTCATTTTCCCACCCCAATTATTCTCCTCAAACTCCCCCTGTAGCAGTGAAAGTGGAAAACTGTGAGGGGTATGAGCGCAATCCCGGCCTCCACGTGCCAGTAGAGCAACTGCGGGTTGAGGTAAAACTTCACACCGGCTTCAGTAAGCAGCATGAGGACGAAGCCCCCAATTCCGGATATGATAAATGCCAGCAGTATTACGAGATTCCAGAGGTTCACATGAAGGGCCCTGCCTATAAAACCCGTCCTGTAGAGTAAATAGGTGACCATATAAAGTCCCGTGACGGGTATTGCCGGTAAAATACTGTATCCCATCCTGTTATCACCTTTAAGTTCTCTTTTTATAATGGATGGGTATGCCTCTTAAAAGAAATTTTTCCGGATTTAGACCCAGATCTCCACCAGATTCACAGGTATAACAGGTCACGGTTGGGACCTGGATGGCTGTGGATAAAAATCAGTTCCATGCTCTAATCAAGCCAGCCCTCCATTGAGTCAGGGCCTGCTGTGCAGTCGAGTGATATGGGGGTGAGGGTGGCGGTGTTTTCAGCCTTAAGTGTGTGGACATCTGTACCCGGAAGGTCTGTACCTGCAGGGTCACCATCTATCCAGTAGTATGGGCGTCCACGGGGATCCAGCCTTTTCTTTATGTGAACATTGTACATCCGGTCCCCCAGCCTCGTGAGCCTTATCTCATCGCTTGCTGGATGAGATGGGACATTCAGATTCAGGAAGTCAACACCCTCCGGGAGTCCCCTCCTGAGTATCCTCGATGCAACCCTCGCTGTGAGTTCAGCTGCCAGTGAAAAGTCAACGTCAACATGTCCGTCATGGAACTTGATATCACCCCGTCTCACCTGGAGAGAAACTGCCAGGGATGGCACCCCATGCACTGCAGCCTCCATTGCCGCCCCTATTGTCCCTGATGTTGTCAGTTCTGATTTACCAAGGTTCTCACCCATATTTATCCCTGATATCACGAGGTCGGGCTTTTCATCCATAAGCTCGAATATCCCTATGATAACAGCGTCGGTGGGTGTCCCCGAAACAGCATAGGCCCCTGATCCATCCCTGAGGGTGACCTCACTTACCCTTACAGGTTCAAAGAGTGTCAGCGCATGACCTATCCCGCTCTGCTGCGTGGCGGGGGCCACTATGATTGTCTCCCCAAGGTCCTCAACGGCCCTTCTTGCTGCAATGATGCCTGAAGAGTTAACTCCATCATCATTTGTTATAAGAATCTTCATTGCTGATCATCTTCCTCCATTTGAACTAAACTGATACCAATCATCATTATCTTATGCTCAATTATGTTAATTCTCGCCCTTATCTTCTTCTATGGATCCAAAAAACTGATGGTTGATCTTCATCAATAATCATCTCTATCTTTTTATAGTCTTTATATCAAATTTTAAGTATATCTTATAACATAGCTCTATTAAGTCTAACCCCGGCAGGTGGAAGAATTGAAGAAACAGAAACTGGTGGATTTTATTGCCAAGGTCATGGAGGATTCTGGTTTTAAGGTTTACAAGGACTTCAGGACCTCCCAGCATATAGTGGATATCTACGGAATTCTTCCAACCGCCCTCGGGGACATCGGGGTCGTTGTTGCCTGTAAGAATTATGATGAAAACTGGAAGGTTGGAATGGATGTTCTGAAGGAAATGGAAATGGCTGCAAAGACCCTCAAGGCATCCAAGGTCGTAATTGTAACGACATCTGATTTCTCATCCCAGGCAAGAAATTATGCTGTGAAGAGAAACATGAAGCTCATAGATAGGAAGGGCCTTATACGGATTGCAGAGGACTTCTCAAAGAAAATCCAGGTCCCTGAAGAGGAGGATGAGGAGTACCCTGAAGAGGAGGAGGTTGAGGTCTACACTCCCCCATCAAACATATTCCACACTGCACCCCAGAGGGGGGTTCTATCAAGAAGGGAGAGCCGCAAACCTCTGGCTCCAGTTATAAGGGGTCTGATGCAGAACACCATAATACTTATCCTGACAGTTGTTGCTGTGTCATTCATCATTGCGACCCTTCTGCAGCTTGCGGCTGGTCTCGGAACGAGCCTCACCGGTGTTTTGAAGCTGATGATCGCAGCAGCCCTATCCTATGGTATACCCTACCTCGTGGAGGAGGACGGTGCCGTTATAATGATAAAGGGTACGATAGTATTTTTCAGTTCACTCCTTCTGCTCGTCATCCTGATACTGATCTGATTCCCGTCACCAAAAAAACAGGTATCTGCAGTATATGTGCAATGGCAAAGCAACCTTGAATCAAAAAAATAAATTTTTGGGTTATCTTCTTGAGATAACCATTCCTGCTCCAAGTATGCCTATTCCAGCCACAAGTAAACCTGCTGCTGCGCCTGTCTCCTGCATTGGGACCATTCCTGCTCCAGCTGCTGGAACTTCCTGAGATTCCTTTATTATGATTGTTGCAGTATCATTATTGTTTGTGGTATTGAGGTCTGGCTGATCTCCTGAGATTGTTGCTGTGAACTGTGCGGACCCGGACGCCGTGGCCCTCTGGTGCACAACAAGTTTGTAGACCGCGCCCACAGGTAGGTTCCCGATGGTCCACCTGCTGGTCAATGGGTCGTAGGATGGATCATTGTAGATCCAGTTTGCCCCATTGTCCCATGAAACCTCATGTTCAAGGTACTCAAAGGGATACTGACTGCTCCTTGTTATATCGACCTTCACCCCGGTTGCATTTCCAGGGCCGAGGTTTGTGACTGCAACTCCCTCAAAGACCTCATCGCCAACGCTGGCAGTGGTTATAATGTTTTCATCAAGATCAAGGTATTCTGCGTCCACTGCAAGATCCGAATTTACCTGTAAGTTGTCATCAGTTTCCTGGGCAGCTGCAGCTCCCATGGCAAGGAAAATCATGGCAACCAAAAGAAATCTGTACATTTTTCACCCCCCCAAATTCTAACATCGGAAAAATAAATTCCAATGTACTGTTTGTTATTTATCTTTCATTGATAATATATATTGGTGGTGAATAATCAAAAGCACCGGTCCCTGGCAGTGCCTTAATAGTGCTGCCTCCAGGCCATATTCCTGTGAGCACTGAATGCATTAAATAAGTTTGAGAGTGGCGTGTGCCTCTGAAAAAATGAAAATCCAGTGGGCCGGACGAGATTCGAACTCGTGACCACCTCGGTGTGAGCGAGGTATCATACCCCTAGACCACCGGCCCCTCTGAAGCCCGAAGAATAATAAATGGGCCGGACGAGATTCGAACTCGTGACCACCTCGTTGTAAGCGAGGTATCATACCCCTAGACCACCGGCCCTCAGTGTGACTTTAAATTTTCACAATATATAAAGTTTTCCGGTTTGGGAGCATTGATATAAACCTCCGACCATAACATACCCCACTAAAGTTTTGCGGTTATGGAGAGCATTATATAGGCCTCCAACCATAACCTATCCTAGTAAATCACCTGAGGTTATTATCATGTCATGCGAAGCCAGTGGAAAGATATGGTTAAACGGTGAAATGGTTGAATGGGAAGAAGCCACCGTCCACGTACTCTCACATGTTGTGCATTATGGATCATCTGTCTTTGAGGGAATAAGGTGCTACAGGAACAGTAAGGGGTCAGCCATCTTCCGTTTGCGGGAGCATGTTAAACGCCTTTTTGATTCTGCAAAGATATACCGGATGGACATACCCTACACCCAGGAGCAGATATGTGATGCCATAGTTGAGACCGTCAGGGAGAACGGACTTGAGGAGTGCTATATAAGACCCGTGGTATTCAGGGGATACGGTGAGATGGGTGTTCACCCGGTGAACTGCCCAGTGGACGTCGCTGTGGCTGCCTGGGAATGGGGGGCCTATCTGGGTGCAGAGGCCCTTGAGGTTGGTGTCGATGCTGGTGTTTCAACCTGGCGGAGGATGGCACCAAACACAATGCCCAACATGGCAAAGGCCGGCGGTAACTACCTCAACTCACAGCTTGCCAAGATGGAGGCTGTGAGACACGGCTATGATGAAGCCATAATGCTGGACTACCATGGCTACATAAGTGAGGGTAGCGGGGAGAACATATTCCTCGTCAGTGAGGGTGAAATTTACACCCCCCCTGTTTCATCATCCCTTCTGAGGGGGATAACAAGGGACTCCGTAATAAAGATAGCCAGGACCGAGGGTGTTACCGTGCATGAGGAACCCATAACCAGGGAGATGCTCTACATCGCAGATGAGGCCTTCTTCACAGGTACAGCCGCAGAGATAACACCCATCAGATCAGTTGATGGTATAGAGATAGGTGCCGGGCGAAGGGGTCCCGTTACAAAGCTGCTGCAGGATGAGTTCTTCAGGATAATCAGGGCAGAGACAGAGGACAGCTTCGGATGGCTCACCTACATCTGATGATGAGGTTATAAGTGATAACTTATAAGTTAAAAGTGATGTTCATGGACGTTTTTCAGGCCATAGTCATTGGAACAGTGCAGGGTTTGACCGAATTCCTGCCAGTAAGCAGCTCAGGCCACCTGGTGCTGGTGCCGGAACTTATGGGTGTCAGCTCCAGCCTCGCATTCGACACCGTGCTGCATGTGGGCACACTGGTGGCTGTCATTGGATACTTCTGGAACGATATAGTTCACATGCTGGGGGCTTTCCTCTCAAGTCTGAGGGACATCCCCGCAGGTAGATTCAGGAGGGGAATCATTGAGGACCCCTTCAAGAGGCTTGCCTGGATGGTGATCATCGGTACTGTGCCGGCCGGCCTTGCTGGTGTACTGTTCAAGGACTTCTTTGAGTCACTTTTCAGCAGTTTAACCGCCGTGGGATTCTTCCTGCTGGTCACAGGCTTTTTGCTGTGGGGATCAGAGAATATCAGCAGGCGTGTGAGGGAGAAGCTTCCAGTTGAAAAACTCGGTGTCAGGGAGTCACTCATAATAGGGTGTGCCCAGGCCCTTGCCATAGCACCCGGCATATCACGTTCAGGTGCAACAATCTCTGCGGGCCTGTTTCTCGGCTTTGAGAGGGAACTTGCAGCAAGGTACAGCTTCCTCCTCTCCATACCCGCGATACTGGGGGCCGCCCTCATCCAGATCAAGGACATTGGAGCCGGAATGGACCTCCTCGGTGCCAGCATGGTTGCAGGGTTTGCTGCAGCGGCTGTGTCAGGTTACATAGCCATAAAGTTCCTCCTTAAACTCATAAAGGAGAGGGACCTCTACATATTCGCCTACTACTGCTGGGCACTGGGTATCATGATCCTTGCAGCCGCCCTCATCTAATGGTGAAGCTGTATCCGCACCACCTTTTTTATTCAAAGCTCTTCGTTTTGTTAAAGCAGATGCATAAAGGTTAAAGGGTTTCAGATACCAGAGCTCCTGAATCGATTAAAAATCAGAGTTCCACAGAGAATACATGGGTATAGAAGTATCTCCATGATACCGGTCCATGGGTGAGGTTATAAACCCACCAGGTGCTCCAGAAGACCTCCAGAATTGCTGCAATGGCGAATAAAAGTATTATAAGTGGGATAAGGTATGCAAGGTTCTCCCTGAGGGCTGTGACGAGAGGTCCTCTGGACCTGTGCTGGATGGTCCCAAGGAGGGACCTCACAAATACAAGGGCTGCCTGAAGTGAAAGTAGGCACCCTGTGACCTCAAGGTGCAGGTGCAGTGTCCCCGCATAGATCAGGAGCCCCCTGACACCCCACCCCACCAGAAGGTTATGTAAGAGGGCCCCTGCAAGGACGAAAATCTTAAGAACAGGATAAAATGTTGCCAGGGAGAAGATGAAGACTGTAACCTGGGTTATGTTTGATATGAATATCCAGAAGGCAGTTGCTAACAGGTAATCGATGAACTGCTCCCTGAGACCAGGGAACGTGGAGAAGTGGACCACCATGTCCCCTGTGAGGAACCCATAGGCCAGTGGTCTTCCCGAGGCATCCAGTACAAAGCCAAGAAGGTAGAGTGCCATTGCAAAGGCAAGAATTCCAGGGTGTGGGATGATGCCATCCCAGCGGGACCCTGAAGTCATCTGGAACCTCCATTAAAGGATTTCAGGCCAGTATTGTATTGCAGAGTTCCTCGATACGCTCCCTCACCATTTCAACGGGTATGCCATGGAGAAGTGCCAGTAGCATGGCGCCGCCGGCCCCAACACCCTCCTTCACAGAACCGTTGAGGTACTCATGGAGCCCCCTGTGCGAGGCAGACCCGAAGTCAGGGTCAACCACATAGATGTCAATATCACCTATCTGCTCTGCTATCCTGTTTATATCGGAGGTGCTGTCCTCGGCAACGAATATGGTCGTTGCAATTGCTGTATCTGAAAAGTCGAAGTCCGGGTCAATGGCCCTCATAAGGGCGCAGACCGCTGTCATCTGGGTACCACCTGCAAGGGTCACCGGTACAGTGCTGCCCATGCATATCCCTGCAACCGCAGGTATCATGGGGTCCCCCACTGCCTCCACTGCCCTGAAGGGTTCCCTGGAGCAGTCCCCCTTCTCGATCCCTGCATTACTGAGTCCTGCCATCACAACCTCCCTCTTGAGGTCATGTGGGTTGTGGGGCATGCTGGCGCTGACCCTGAAATCAGCATCATATCCCAGGGCCGTTAAAACGCCCAGGGCAGTTGTTGTACCTGCCGGTGTGCTCTCACCCACCACCAGATGCTCTGTGAGGGAGGAGAGGGTCCTTCCAACCATCAAACCCCTCTCATATATCCTTTGAGGTTCGGTGACCGCCCTCCCTGTCCTTATATCACCTCCGGGTTCGGAGTTAATGTTTATATAGGGAACATCGGGTTTAACCGAGGCGCCTGCATCGGCGACCATGAAGGGGACCTCTGCAAGTTCCAGGGCCGCCTTGGTTATCACAGCCGGTGTGGGGGCTGCCTCCCCCTCCACGATGGTCTGGGGTATCTCAGGAAGACACCTGGGGGCATCATGAACTATGAGTTCAACATCAGCTGCTGGAGTGTACTCTGTGAGTTCGGGGCTTGCTCCTGCCCCTGTTATTCCCGGGATTCTTGATGTCTCGGTTGTTGCAACGGCGCAGATGAACAGGGAATCCCTGTCAGTAACACCTTCAAGGTAATTGCCGGAACCATAGATCTTCAGTCCATCAAACATTTCCATTCACCTTTCCAACGATACAATAGTTATAACCGGAGATACATAAATTAGTTACACTCCAGAAGGAGCAGGGTCACAGGTGGTTAATTAAATGTTGTGTCTTGGTATAGAGGGAACTGCAGAGAAGACAGGTGTTGGTATCGTCGATGAGGCTGGAAACGTCCTATCACTGCGGGGAAAGCCACTTATACCTGAAAAGGGAGGTATACATCCCAGGGAGGCTGCTGAACACCATGCAAAATGGATACCCCGTCTCATTGCTGAGGCATGCCGTGATGCAGGTGTTGAACTCGGGGAAATAGGACTGATATCGTTTTCGAGGGGTCCGGGCCTTGGACCAGCCCTCAGGACCGTTGCAACAGCAGCTAGAACACTCGCACTTTCACTTGATGTTCCGATAGTTGGTGTTAACCACTGCATAGGTCACATAGAGATAGGCCGGCTCACCACAGGGGCCAGTGACCCTGTTTCACTCTATGTGAGCGGCGGGAACACCCAGGTCATAGCCTTCAACGAGGGAAGGTACCGTGTCTTCGGTGAAACCCTCGACATAGCCGTCGGTAACATGCTCGACCAGTTTGCAAGGGAATCTGGTCTGGGACACCCGGGCGGTCCGGTCATTGAGCAGCTTGCATTGAAGGCCTCAGAGTACATTGAACTTCCCTACAGCGTTAAGGGGATGGATATATCCTTCTCAGGGCTTCTAACGGCTGCTTTAAGAAAAATGGAGGCTGGTGCAAGCCTTGAGGATCTGGCTTACAGCATCCAGGAGACAGCGTTTTCCATGCTGGTGGAGGTTACAGAGCGGGCCCTGGCATACACAGAAAAGAATCAGGTCCTCCTCTGTGGTGGAGTGGCTGTTAACAGGCGTCTGAGGGATATGCTGAGGGAGATGTGCCAGGAGCACCACGTGGAATTCCACATGCCTCCCCCTGAGTACTGTGGTGATAACGGTGCGATGATTGCCTGGCTCGGTCAGCTCGTCTACAAGTACAGGGGGCCGGATGCCCTGGAGGACACCACGGTGGTGCAGCGTTACCGGACCGATGAGGTGGATGTCCCCTGGATGAGGGAATCAGAGGCAGGAATAGAGCTCCCCCCTGACATCCTGGCCAAGGGTGCCGAGGCAAATATCTACAGGGGCCAGTGGATTGGGAGGCCCTGCATAATAAAGGAGAGGATATCCAAGGGTTACAGAATACCTGAAATTGATCAGAAGCTCAGGTCATCCAGGACCCGGAGGGAGGCCAGGCTCATCAACCAGGCCAAGGGCGCCGGTGTGCACACACCAGTACTGTTCGATGTCGACCCTGATGGAGGGGTTATGGTCATGGAGGAGGTTCGCGGCACCCCATTCAGGGACGCTGTTGAGGATACAGAGCTCTGTTCAAGGATCGGTGAGGCCATAGGGAGGCTCCATCACGCGGGTATAATACACGGGGATCTCACAGGATCCAACATAATCATCAGGGGGGGTGATGTGGTCTTCATAGACTTTGGACTTGGGAGGTTCTCAGATGAAATCGAGGATATGGGTGTGGATCTCCTTGTCCTCAAAAAGTCCCTTGAAAGCACCCACTACGCCCTGGCCGGCGAGTGTTTCAGCAGGGTCCTTGAGGGGTACGGTAAGATAATAGATGCTGACATCCAGTCAAAGATAAGGGAGATAGAGTCCCGGGGAAGATACACTGACTGAGCTCAGAATTAATATCCACACGATACTAAACCCCCTGAATATACTGACTGAGGAGGTTCATCATGAAGGTAACATTTATAACCGGTAATAAACACAAGTTATCTGAGGCAGAGAAGATATTCCATGGTACTGGAATAGAACTGATGCATGCTGATCTGGGCTACCCGGAACTTCAGGGAACACTTGAGGAGGTGGCCCGTTACGGTGCAGAACATGCTGCCAGGATCATGGATGGTCCTGTGATCGTTGAGGACGCAGGACTGTTTATAAGGGCTCTTAAATGGTTTCCAGGACCCTATTCTGCCTATGTACAGGATACCATAGGAAACCGTGGCATATTAAAGCTCATGGAAAATGTTGAAGATCGCTACGCCGAGTTCAGGTCGGCTGTTGGGTTCTGCACCCCCAACTCCGAACCCGAGGTTTTTTTAGGCGTGGTGAAGGGACGTATAGGTACTGAGGAGCGCGGAACAATGGGTTTCGCCTTCGACCCGTTATTCTATCCTGAAGGGATGGATAAAAGCTTCGGAGAACTCAGTACCTCAGAGAAGAACAGGTTTTCGCATCGAAGCAGGGCCCTTAAAAAATTTGCAGAATGGTACATTGAAAATTATGAGGTGATTTGATGTCTCTAAAACCTGATTGGGTTGAATACTCAAATGAAGAAATAGAGGATCTTATAGTCAAACTATACAGGGAGGGTAACTCCACCAGCAAAATAGGTATAATACTGAGGGACCAGCACGGCATACCCAGCGTAAAGGCCGTTACAGGGCTTAAAATAACACAGATACTTGAGAAGCATGAAATGAAACCTGAATACCCTGAGGACCTCATGAATCTCATAAGGAAGGCTGTTAACATAAGGGATCATCTTAAGGAACACCCAAAGGACCTCCACACAAGGAGGGGCCTTCAGATCGTTGAATCAAAGATAAGGCGCCTTGTCAGGTACTATGTGAGAGAAGGTGTCCTTCCTGAAGGATGGAGATATGACCCACAGAAAGCAGCCCTCCTCGTCAAGTAAACTCCCCGACTCAATTCTCAAGAGGGGTGCAGAGGCCTCAAAGGTCCTTGAGGAGCACCTTGAAAGGGGAAACATAATAAGGATCATCTCGCACAACGACGCAGATGGTCTATCAGCCGCAGGAGTTGTTGCAAGGGCCATTTCATCCATGAATGGTCAGTTCCACATCTCCATCCTCTCGAGGCTGAAGAAGGAGTTCATTAAGAAATTGTCGGGAGAGAAATACTCCCTATTCTTTTTCTGTGATATGGGAAGCGCCTACCTTGAGGAGATATCCCGCCTGAAGGGTGATGTCATCGTCGCTGATCATCATCAGCCCTCTGAATCCGAGGCAGGACCCCATGTTGTTCACATAAACCCTCATCTGCATGGTCTTGATGGTAGCAGGGACCTCAGTGCATCTGGAACGGCCTACCTGGCCACGAGACTCCTTAACAGAAAGACCGCCCCCCTTGCCCTTGTGGGTGCCCTGGGGGACATGCAGTACACTGACGGATTCACCGGTGCAAACAGGTTCATCATGGAGGAGGCTGTTGAAGAGGGTGTCCTTCAGGTCCACAGTGACCTCAAGCTGGCATCAAGGTACACCGAGCCCCTTTACCGTTCCATTGCATACACCTTCAACCCGGCCCTGCCTGGCCTCACCGGGGATATGGAGGCTTCTATGGGCTTCCTTGAGAATATAGGCGTATCCTATGGCGTTAAATATCCTGACCTGTCCCCTGAGGAGAGGGATGTTCTGAGGGATGAACTTACAAGGATAAACCCTGAGATATTCGGAGAGGTATTCACGAGCAGGGAATTCCGGAATATAGGTGACCTCTCTGACATTGCAGGGGTGCTTGATGCCTGTGGAAAGAACCGTAAATATGGCATAGGAATCGGACTGTGCCTTGGTGAAAGGGAAGGTGCCCTTGATGTGGCCCTCGAGCTCCAGAAGAACTACCGTGAGGAGCTTGTGAAGGGCCTTGCATGGATAAGGAGGGAGGGCTCCACCACCCTGGAGAACCTGCAGTACATCTACAGTGAGGATAAGGCCTTCAAGGGGATCATGGGGACCATAGCAAGCATATCACTCTCCCTCAAAATTCTTGACCCTGACATCCCCCTCCTCGGACTTTCACGGATGGATCAGCACGTTAAGGTATCTGCAAGGACAACCAGGCCAGCTGTTGAAAGGGGTGTTAACCTCGGGGTTGCCCTCAGGGATGCCGCCGCAAGTTTTGGTGGTACCGGGGGAGGACATGATATAGCGGCCGGGGCGATGGTGCCCTACAGGGATATGGAGAGTTTTCTGCAGCTTGTTGATGAGATACTGGGGACCCAGACCGGTCCCTGAAGAGACACCATGTGTGGGGTTGGAAAAGTGTACCTTGATAGGACAGAAGAGAGGATGTATGATGGTGAATTCGGTGAGACAGTCCAGCAGAGTATGGAGATACTTGTTGCCCTGGGTGATATCTATGGTGCTGAGAGGATGGTTGACATATCCTCTGCCCAGGTTTCAGGGGTATCCTACAAGACAATAGGGGACGCCGGTCTTGAATACCTGGAGGACCTCCGTGCCAGGGGTGCCGGAGTGAAGGTTGCAAGTACCCTTAACCCTGCGGGGATGGACCTCCAGAGATGGAGGGAAATGGGATTCTCAGAGGAATTCGCCAGGAGACAGATAAGGATAGTGGAGGCATACTCTGCCATGGATGTCATGAACACCTGCACCTGCACCCCCTACCTCATAGGGAACGTCCCCCTGAGGGGCTCCCATGTTGCCTGGTCAGAGTCCTCTGCAGTTTCCTATGCCAACTCTGTTCTGGGAGCCAGGACCAACCGTGAGGGTGGTCCAGGGGCCCTTGCAGCCGCCATATGCGGTAAGACCCCGGAGTATGGTTACCATCTCCAGGAGAACCGGAGGGCCACCCTGAGGGTTGATGTTGAATGTGAACTCTCGGGCTCGGATTACGGGGCCCTGGGTTACATTACAGGAAAAATTGCCGGTGAGGGTGTCCCATATTTCACTTTCACTGGCCATCCATCGGCTGATGACCTCAAAGCCCTTGGGGCTGCCATGGCGTCGTCCGGTGCGGTTGCACTCTACCATGTTGATGGGGTGACACCCGAGTACATGGAAGCCTCTCCTGATGAAGCAGGGGATAGCATTACGGTTGATGCCGGGGATATACTGGAGGCAAGGGAGGAGCTGTCCACCACTGATGATGATCCTGACCTCATATGCCTGGGGTGCCCGCACTGTTCCCTGGATGAGATCCGGAGGATAGCCTCATTTTTAAGGAAAAATAAGCCTGCCTGTGACCTCTGGGTGTGCACCTCTGCTGCCATAGGAAGTGCTGCCAGCAGGATGGGCTACACAGACGTTATAGAGGCAGCAGGTGGGATGGTTGTATCTGACACCTGCATGGTGGTTGCACCTGTGGAGGATCTTGGCTATGAGGTCCTTGGTGTTGACTCTGCCAAGGCCGCCAACTATGTCCCTGGTATGTGTGGCCTTGATGCCGTCTATGATGACTGGATGAACCTCATCAGACCTTAAAAGTTATAACTTATAAGTTATAACTTTTCCTCTGGAGGGCGCTTCCAAGCTGAAGCCCTATTGATGAAATGTTCTCAAGGCTTATCCTGTTGTAGGGTTTAACACTGTAACTTGCCAGGTTTAATATTCCTGTTATCTCCCCTGAAAACTTAATCGGAATCATTAGAATTGTTCTTATATTGTTTCTCCTTATGGACTCATGTATCATGCGGTATTCAGGCGACTCAGAGGTTATGTATATAACCCCCTCCTTCTCAATGGACCTCTCAAAGAGGTCTGTGAAGACCCCGGCCATGCACATTCTGCTGAGGGTTTCTGGCAGGTTCCTCTGAACCCTGAGCTGGAGTTCCTTTTTCTCCTCCATGAGGTATATGCATCCCATTTCAAATTCCAGGGTTTCTATGACGGCCTCGATTGATTTTTCAAGCATTTTTTCCTCTTCCTCATCACTGTTTATGATTTCGGAAACCCTGTTCATGGCCAGAAGTGTTCTTATGAACTCATCCTTCTCCTGTCTCAGTTTCTCCATTTCTAGATACTCTGAGACCTCGTCGGCCACCATCTCTATGATTTCAAGGCTCTGTGAGGCTATGGAGTCCTCGGGGCTTCTGATTATAAGGGCTCCCCTCGCCCTTTCCTCTGTGATGAGGGGTACTGAAAGCATGAGACCCGAGTCATGCCTCCATGATACCGTCTCGAGGGTTTCAATGCTCCTGTAGATGAAGTATTCAAATTCAGTGAGATCCTCTGACTCAGGGTATTCGTAGGCCCTGCTGAACCCTGAGGCATCGCTTAGGACCACCGAAAGCTGTTTAAGGTCCATTATGGTGGATAATTCATCCCTTATTGAGTTCATAAGCTCTTCAAGGCTGCCAGAGGATGATCTCAACCTTGTGATTGTGAGGAGGACCTCAAGTTCATTCTTGGAAAATGAGGAACTTGCAAGGTCCCTTCCTATTATGACCCAGAAGTTGTTTACAGGTGTGACTGAAAGGCTGTAGTTCCTCCTTATCCCATCCCTTCCCCTCAGATCGACCTGTATCGTGCCCCGGGATTTCATTCTGTTCTCAATGAGGACCATGCTCTCCCGGTCCATGATGTCCCCAAGGCACTGTGCACCGGGGAACATTCTTCTGAAAAGGCCGTTGGATACTACTATGTCCATGAGGGTGTTTATGGTGAAGACGAGTTTATCAGGGTCATCTATTTTTCTTTCAAGTTCCAGGAGTTCCAGGAGGTTTCTGTGAATTTTTGATGCGTTTTTTATAAGCTCAGAATCTCTGGATGTGTCTCCAGTGTATTCCACAGTTCCCTCAAGGTCTCCCGCAGGCATCCATAGTTTGCTTCTGCCAACCGTCCTGTATGTTACAAGACCCCTGGCCTCCAGTATGTGAAGGTACTTGAGAACCGTTGCCCTGCTCCTGTTTATTCCACGGGTTATCTTGTCGAGCATGCACTCCTCTGGAGGATTTGATTCCAGGTAGGACATTATCATCTTCTCGGTTTCAGAGAGTTTCTCCACTGACCTCACCCCATGATAGCTATGGTATAACCATGAATTATAACTTTAGAGAAAAATTTAAATATTGGGTTTTTATACTTTATCGTATAGTTATACTATCATGTATAGGTGGTTGTATGGATTACAGGAAGATTTCAGAAGAACTTAAGGAACTCCTGGAAATGGAGGGCAGCCCCGTGGCTGTCAGGTTAGTCAAGAATGAGGAAATATCTGGTGAAAAGCTTGAAAAGAAGAGGCACTGCGAGTTCATACAGGATGCACGCTTAAGGGGTGCCTGTGGCTATGCAACTGCAGACGAACACCTCTGCAGGGGTGGCGCAGCGGTCCTTGGACTCTGCAGGGTACCACCCCAGGTTGCGGATGGAAGCCTGTACCATAAACTCGGAAACTACAGCACACTGGAAGCTGCTGCTGAAACCGTAGAGGCCGTTCCCGCGGTGAAAGGGGAATACCATGCCTCAGTCTATGCACCGCTCGAAGAGGCTGATTTCGAACCAGACGCCGTTGTATTCATACTTAAACCGGCCCAGGCGCTTAGACTCAGCCAGGCATACCTCCATGACAGGGGTGGCAGAATAAGCGGGGACTACTCAGGGATACAGTCACTCTGTGCAGACGCCGTTGCAGCTGTAAGGGAGAGGGGCATCCCAAACATGACAATGGGGTGTAACGGTTCAAGGAAATACGCCGGGATCAGGCCCGAGGAACTTGCAGTCGGAGTACCAGCATCTGACCTTGAGGGAATTGTGGAGGCCCTCAGAAAATTCAGGGAAAAATGGGGATAAAAATGAAATTAAACCTCAGGGGAGTAAACAGATACGCTGCAGCTATAATAACAGACAATATACTTAAAAATGGTGTTCAGAACCTCCAGCTGATCCTGAAGGAGGACTCTGAAGAGGTCAGGAGAGTTGCAGAGAAGCACCATATGGAATATTCTCCCAGAGAAACAGAAAAGGGGCTGGTGGTTAACATTTCACCTCAGGGTATTGAAGAGATAGATGTTACCGGAGAAACCTGTCCCGGCCCGGTTATAATCGTAGGGGATAGGCTCTCCTCAATGGAGCCAGGGATGAGGATAAAGATAAAATCAGAAAGCAGTGACGTGATCGATGACCTTGCACTCTCAGCTCCTGAAATGAAGGCAGAGGTCATTGAAAAATCGGCCAGCCACCTCATCCTTGAAAAAACAGATGTTAGCAGGGAAAGGGAATTTACAGGAAAGGATAAGGTACTCGTTGTCCAGAGCAACGGGACAGGGAATGCAGAGAGGGCCTACGCCACCTTCATATTCTCAAAGGCTGCCCTCAGCATGGGAAAGGATGTCACAATATTCCTCCTCATGGATGGCGTGAGCATTGCAAGGAAGGGTGGTGCAGCCGCCGTAAAACACCCGGCCTTCCCGCGGCTGGATGAACTCATGGCCGAGGTCATTGAGATGGGTGTTAAGATCTACGTCTGTGAGATGAGCGCCCAGTTCCGGGGGCTCAGAGAAGATAACATGGTTGAGGGCTGCAAGATAGCAGGTGCAGCCACCTTCATAACACTGCTTAGTGACCCGAGCTACTCAGTGGTGAACTTCTAGAGGTGATGAAATGTATCAGGTCATTATATTCGCACTCCTCTTTGCAGGAATCTCATCAGGTTTCATAACCTTCCGTATAATGGGGATGAGGATGGCGCCACACTTCGGAGTCCTTATCCTGGCCCTCATTGCAACGGCAGCAAATATCATGTCTGGCAATGTAACCCTGAACTACATTGCAGTGGCTCTGCAGATCCTCACAGGGATTTCAGCCTACACACAGTTCCTCCCGGTTCTGAGGGACAGCTTCCAGACAGCTCCACTCTACGCCTGCCATCTGAGCACAGTCACCGTTGCTGCGGTGCTCGCAGCTGCCTCAGTCCCACTTAACCTCCCTTAAATCTTTTAGACCGGTTGAACACGCATCATCCCCAATAAACCCCCATTTATTCCTTCTTTTAATCTCTTAAACCTCAAACTAGGAAGGCCAAAGCCTCAGGTAACCTGATTTTCAGCACTGAAAGGAACCTGAACCTTAAATAAATTGATGACCAGATAAAAGACCATGGCAAGGTACATAGAGCACCCCCTCATAAAGCCAGAGAAAATAGAGGCAAGGACCTATCAGCAGCTGCTGGCAGCAGATGTCATCAGAAAGGGCAACTCAATGATAGTCGCCCCCACAGCCCTCGGAAAGACGGTTGTGGCTGTCCTTGTGGCTGCAGAGAGACTCAGGAAATACAGGGGCTCAAAGGTACTCATCCTATCACCCAGCAAACCCCTGGCCATACAGCATGAGGAGAGCTTCAGGGAGTTCATGCTTGCAACCTGCACATCCCTTACAGGTAGCATAAAACCTGAAGAGAGAAAAGAACGGTGGATTAAATCCCAGATAATATCCGCCACGCCCCAGACAGTTGAATCAGACATCCTGGCTGGAAGATACGACCTCAGGGACGTCTCACTCATCGTATTCGATGAATGCCACCGCGCAGTTGGATCATACTCATACGTCTTCCTTGCATCTAATTATATACAGAACGCCAGGCACCCCCTCATACTGGGACTCACAGCGTCTCCGGGTGCAGATGAGGATAAGATAAAAACTGTCTGTGAGAACCTCTTCATGAATGAGGTTGTGGTGAAAACAGAGGGGGACCCTGATGTGCGCCCCTACCTCAAGCCCATAAAAATAGAATGGGTAAAGGTCAGGATGACACCGGAGCTTGAGGATATAAGGGAACTCCTTAGGAAGGTCCTTAAAAATCGCTTGAAGATGCTTAAAAACCTCGGTGTTATAGACACCATCAGTGTGGGTAAGAAGGACCTTCTGAAGGCAAGGGGCCGTGTCCAGAACAGGATAGCGCGATCAACGAGCCCTCCAAGGGCATGCTACAGGGCCATATCACTCCTTGCATCATGTATAAACGTGGAACACGCCCTTGAACTCCTTGAAACACAGGGCATAAGGCCACTCCACCAGTACCTTCTCAGGCTAAAGGAGAAGAAAACAAAGGCTGCTAAGGGTCTCCTGGCAGATCCGGACTTTACAAGGGCCATGCACCTCACAAGAAGGGCCATGATGTTGGGGGTGGAACACCCTAAACTTGACAGGCTAATGGAGATACTGAAAAGGGAACTTAAAGGAGATGAAGCAAGGATAATAGTGTTCACACAGTTCCGCGACACCCTTGAGGAGATATACCAGAGATGCAAACGTGAAGGTATCAACGCAGTTAAATTTTATGGACAGAACAGCAGGAGCGGAGAGAAGGGCCTCACCCAGAAACAGCAGAGGGATATAATAAAATCATTTCGCATGGGGAACCATGACGTGCTCCTATCAACCAGTGTCGCTGAGGAAGGTATAGATATCCCCTCGGTGGACCTTGTGGTGATGTATGAACCTGTTCCCTCTGAGATAAGGATGATACAGAGACGTGGGAGAACCGGGAGGAAGAGGAAGGGCCGCATGGTTGTCCTCATAACAGAGAAGACCCGCGACGAGGCATACTACTACTCAAGTATCAGGAAGGAGAGATCCATGAAGGAGAACATCAGGGGCGGGTCAGTTAACGTGGAGGTTAACCCCATAATGGAACCCTCAGGGGAGGGACCCTTCATCTATGCTGATTCCCGGGAGGTCAACTCAAGGGTCCTCAGGGAACTCAAAAAGATAGGAGTGGATTTTGAACTCAAACCCCTTGCAGTTGGTGACTATCAGATAAGCGAGGATACCATAATTGAGAGGAAGACAACACAGGACTTTATTGGTTCAATTATAGATAAAAGACTGTATAAACAGGCAAGGGAGATGGTCAAAAACTTCAAAAGGCCTGTTATGATCATAGAGGGGGATGACCTCTATTCAGGATTCATAAACCCGGACGCCGTGAGGGGTGCCCTTGCAGCTGTTGCTGTGGACTTTGGAATACCCGTAATCCCCACGAGGTCAGCCGAGGATACCGCTGCAATGATAAGGAGGATAGCCATAAGGGAACAGAGGGAAGGCAGGCCTGATATGCGTGTTCGCACGGATAAGAAGCCCCTGACCCTCAGGGAGAAGCAGCTCTTCATCGTGGAATCCCTGCCAAATATCGGTTCAAAGTACGCTGAAAGGCTCCTGGAAGCCTTCGGATCAGTTGAAGGTGTTATGAACGCCTCAGAGAAGGAACTCCGTAGCGTGGAGGGTATAGGTGCAAAGAGGGCTTCGGAAATCAGGAGGGTCATTGAGGCAGAATTTAAGGGACCCGATGAAGCCGCATATAAATTCAAGGAGTAAGGTGATTGGACTTGCGCATACTTATGGATGAGAGAGGTAAAAAATATCTCCTGGAAGAAGGAGAGGACTTTCAGAGTGACATGGGGATCATCAAAGCAGAAAACCTGGAGGATTCCGGGCCCGGGGATGTCCTCAAAACCCACCTTGGCAGGGAGATTTACGTCCTTAAACCCGGACTCTCAGATTACCTTGAACTCATGGAGAGGAGGTGTTCAATACTCCTTCCCAAGGACATAGGAATGATATGTGCATATACAGGGATAGTTGAAGGTTCAAGGGTTGTTGATGCGGGTACCGGTGCGGGTACAGTTGCAATGTACCTTGCCAATCTGGTGGGAGAATCAGGGCACGTCACAACCTATGAAATACGTGAGGACTTTGCTGAGATAGCAGAGAAGAACATTGCAGCCTTTGGATTCAAAAACGTGGAGGTCAAGAACAGGGATATAAAGGAGGGTATAGAGGAGGAGGACCTCGACCTGGTTTTCCTTGATCTGCCCAGGCCCTGGGAGCTGATGGAGGATGTCCATGATTCCCTCCTGAGAGGTGGGTGGGGAGTCTTCTACAACCCCTACATTGAACAGGTGAAGCTGATACACAGGATAGGGTCGAAGGTTGGATTTGCAGATATAAGGACCTTCGAAACCATTGAACGTGAAATAGAGGTCAGAAAGCAGGGTACAAGGCCCAGAACAAGGATGGTCGGCCATACAGGGTATCTCACCTTCATGAGAAAGATTTAAGGAATAGGGTTATACATGAAAATCTGGAAGGGGTACTGATGTTTGAAAACGTTATCTCAATAAAGGATTTTAAGAGGGAGGATATCGAGTTCATCCTCAGGGAAGCCGAGAAGATGGAGCCATTTGCATCGGGAGAAAAATCCTCCAGCGCCCTCAGAGGAAAGATACTTGGCATGATGTTCTATGAGCCATCCACAAGGACACGCTTATCCTTTGAAACTGCCATGAAGCGTCTGGGAGGGGACGTTGTTGGATTTGCAGATACAGGGGCGACATCTGCCGTTAAGGGTGAGAGCCTGGCTGACACCGCCATGATGCTTTCAGCCTATTCCGACGCCATAGTTATAAGGCACAACCTCGAGGGTGCAGCACGTTACATATCAGATGTTGTGGATGTTCCAGTGATAAATGCAGGGGATGGTGCCGGGCAGCACCCAACACAGACCCTCCTGGACCTCTATACCATGAAGAGGTTCTTCGGGAGGATAGGTTCCCTGAGGGTTGCACTGGTTGGTGACCTCAAGTACGGGAGGACTGTCCACTCACTGGCCTATGCCCTGGCTGTTTTCGGTGCCAGTATGAGCTTCGTATCACCACCCGTCCTCAGAATGCCTGATAACATCATACATGACCTGAGGGGGGCTGGTGTTGAAGTTAAAGAGACAGAAAGGCTTGATGATGTCATAGATGAGGTGGATGTCCTCTACGTTACAAGGATACAGAAGGAACGTTTCCCTGACCCTGAGGAGTATTCAAGGATAAGGGGAGCCTACCACATAGATGGATCCACGGTGGCTGATAGGGACCTGATTGTGATGCATCCACTCCCAAGGATAGATGAGATATCCCCTGAGGTGGATTCCCTCCCACAGGCCATGTACTTCAGGCAGGCGTTCTATGGTGTGCCGGTCCGGATGGCCCTCCTGAGGCTGCTGATAAGTGAGAGGAGAGGACCTGAAAACCAGAAGATAGTTTGACCGGGATGGCTCTAGAAAAAAGCTTTAAACACCCCAGAGTGAGTCCTCCAGGAGGGAAGTTTCGCACTGCAGGTCTATGATATTTGTACGTCCCTTTCCCCTTCCCCGTGAAACAGTATTTGTGGATATCAGGCCGAGCATTTCAAGCTCGTTTATGAAGTCAAATATCCTCCTGTAGGAAACAGAGTCCCCCTTTGCTATTTCCTTGTAGACTTCATAAAGCCTTCCGGAGGTTATTTCCTCCTTCCTCTTTGTGAGGTAGAGTATGGCCTCAAGCACCCTCTGCTGCTGGCTCGGTAGTGTCAGTATTATGTCCGTGATCTTGTTGTGTTCTATGTAGTCCTTGGCCTCCCTCACAAAGTCCCCCAGGACTTTATCTGAGTCCCTTTCATCGGCAATTTCACCTGCTGTCCTGAGGAGGTCCAGGGCGTACCTTGCATCACCCTCCTCCTTGGCTGCCAGAGCTGCGCATAGGGGTATGACATCATCATCAAGGGCACCCTCCTTGAAGGACATCTTTGACCTCTCCTCAAGGATATCAACAAGCTGCTGGGCCCCATAGGGTGGGAAAACTATCTCCCTGTCTCTGAGGCTGCTCCTGACCCGGGGTTTTATGAATTTCTTGAATTCCACGTAGTTACTTATGGATAAAATGGAGACATTATCTGTCCTTGTAAGGGTGTACAGGAGTCCATCTCCATCATTTCTGAGGAGTATGTCTATTTCATCAAGTACGACCATGAGTATCATGTCCTGGCCAAAGGCGTTTTTCTTGAACATGTTCCTGAAGGTGTTCACGATTTCAGCCTTTGTCCAGCCACGGTAGGGGACATCACGACCGAGCTGCTGGCATAATCTTGCTATGACCTGGTACTCTGTTGTGTAATCTGTGCAGCGGATGTATTCAGTCCTTATATTCACGTCACAGTCCTTTGATGCCTCCTTCAGCTGTTTCATGGCAAATTTTGCAACGGCAGTTTTCCCTGTACCTGTTTTACCATAGATTGTAATGTCTGGAGGTGTCACTCCATTGAGGGCCTCGACCCAGTACTTGGCTATTGATCGTATCTGCTCCTCCCTGTGAGGTAATCTGTCAGGAAGGAACCTGTGATCAAGATATTTCTTATCCTTAAAAACAGATTCTTTGTCCCCTATCTCATCAAAAATGTTCATGGTACCACTTCAACTAATTTTTAGAGAAAACTGCTGCATCAAATTATCAATAAAGGCCCTAAAATCTGGATACAGTGAAATTCAGGATGACCTTTTCAGCTGGCAGCGCCCCGTACTACCATCCCCTGATGTGGGAGTGTGGTAGATTTCAAGTGTAAATTTTCTTATTCCAACTATTAGATAAAAGTTTTTATTAAAACCAGCTTGATTTATAATAACGTATGTGGGACATCCATTTCAAGTGTAACCATCTGCATCCTCGATGGGAACTCATGAGAGATGAATTTCAAGTGTAAAAATCTGCTCTTCCTCGGCCCTTTCTCTGATTCAGGGAGAGATGTGTGAGACATCCATTTCAAGTGTAATCTGACCATGGTTCTGACGACCTGTAAGGGAGACATCCATTTCAAGTGTAAGTTAGTATTAATTGATCTCGATTTTTTGAGACATTTATTTCAAGTGTATTTAAGGTTTTTATTTTTCGCTCTGTAAACCAGGCTGAACCAGGAAAGAACCTTTTACAGTTGAACCTGATGTCACCATTTTAGACAAATTTTTAATAATAAAGTTACAGTTGAAATTGACCTCTCTCTGTTAAGCCTGAATAAAGTTTCGCTGGTTACAGTTGAAATTGACCTCTCTCACCCGGACAACTAAACGAGAGAAAAAACTTTACACTTGAAACCATTGACCCACACCCAGAGAAACAGGAAACCCAAATGATTTTACAGTTGAAAGCCATCCCCCACATAAGAAAAATGGTTACAGGGAGTCCTTACAGTTGAACCGGACCTCCCCTAGACATACATGCTATCATGTTCTGGTCTTTCCTCACCGAAACGTTCCTGTATCATCCACATGACCTGCAGTTTTGCCCTGAAGACATTTTTTATACTTGAAATCAATCTGTCCTTTGAAAGGCCATCGAAGAATATTTCATCTGTCACAAGGTAACTGTTAAGGACGTTTTCTGGATGGTCGAGCTGGAAATCAACCCCGAACCTGTTAAGCGTGAATCTGACCTTCCATATGAACTCAGTCCTCTTCTCCATGCTGAGTGCCCGGATCCCTGCCTGGTGCTCTGGACTGACACTGGTTGCGCAGGCTATGAGAATCATGTCATCCTTTCCGGCGGGCTGGATTATATCGATAACGTGATCCTCAGGGTAGTTCACAACATAGTGAAATCTGGCGTTTTCGTCAGGAACCTCCATGCGGAGGAACCCCTCTTCATCAAGCCATTTCTTGATCATTTCTTGGGACATGTTATCACGGCTATAACTATCTCCCTTCATGAATATATAGATAAAAATTATTACATGTCTCAGGTATATAACAGAGCACAGTTAAAAGAGGAGTACATGAATGAAGTTTCAGTCCTCCTGCTTGCTCTAATCCTTGACCTACTCATTGGGGAACCACCACACCGGCTTCATCCAGTGGTCTGGATGGGGTCAACAGTGGAATGGATGCGGAACATCCTTGGAAACAGCCGTATATCCGGCATAATACTCACCATTGCAGTTGCAGTGCCCTTCACACTCCCCCTGTTCCTTATCAACCATCTTCAAGACCCCATGAATCTCATTATATCCTCCATCCTACTTTCAGCGGTGATATCCATAAGGATGCTTGTAACCTCTGCCCTGGAGGTTGGAGGATCCCTCAAGGAGGACATTGAAGATGCCAGGAAGAAACTTTCAATGCTCGTCAGCAGGGACACCACTTCCCTCTCAGATGAACAGATAACCTCAGCGGCGATTGAGACACTCACAGAAAACATCACGGATTCAGTGACAGCCCCCATCTTCTATTTCATCCTCCTGGGCCTTCCAGGGGCCTTCCTCTACCGGGTGGTCAATACACTTGATGCTATGGTGGGCTACCTTGACAGCGAGAACAGAGACATAGGGTGGTTCCCTGCAAGGCTGGATGATATACTCAACTACATCCCATCAAGAATCACCGGTGTCCTGATGGTCCCTGCAGCCCTCCTACTCGGCATGAACTGGAGGGGATCCTTCAGGATTCTCTTGAGGGATGCCCGACGTACTCCAAGCCCCAATTCAGGTTTCACCATGGCTGCAGCGGCAGGGGCCCTTTCTGTTCAGCTGGAAAAGCCGGGCGTGTACGTCCTTGGGGATCCATGTGATGGACTGGACAATGAAAAACTTCTTGATGCCGTGAAGCTGAGTTCCCTGACCCTGATACTGTTCACGGCAGCTGCAGCAGGGGTAATGCTGGTGATACCATGATAGTTACAATACTCACACTGACAGAGAGGGCCAGAAGACTCGCAGGGGAGATGAGGGAGAAACTCCTCCGGGACCCGACTATTCTTTCGGTTGAAGTCATGCACCGGAACATGGATCTGGGGAATGTTTTCGCTGAAAGCGACATCATAGTGGGTATAATGGCTGCAGGTATAATGGTGAGGAAGATAGCACCACTGATCAATAACAAACTATCGGACCCTGGGGTCCTGGTTGTTGATGAAAAGGGGTCAAATGTTATAAGTCTACTTTCCGGGCATGCGGGGGGTGCCAATGACTTTGCAATTAAACTTGCAGGTCTGATAGGTGCTAATCCCGTTATAACAACATCCACAGACGTCAATGGTCTTGTTGGTATTGATACCTTTGCAGCGAGGTACTTCTACAGGATCCTTGATCCCCACCTTATCAGGCACTTCAACTCCTCAATTATCCAGGGGCACCGGGTTGAACTTCACTCCTCCAGGGACCTTGAGGCCCTGATTGATGATGATATGCGCAGAACCTACACCTATGTCCCGGAGGGGGACGAGGTTGTGAGGGCCCACTGCAACTCAAGGGCCATGAGGCTTGCACCCCTCAAGCTTTCAATGGGGATAGGGACAAGGAGGGGGGTTGGATCAGATAGAGTAATCGGTCTCATCAGGGAGACCCTGAAACTGCTGAAAATACCCCCCGAACGGCTTGATGCCATTGCAACAGGGTACATGAAAAGGGATGAGGATGGTATCAGGGAGGCTGCCAGGCTCCTAGGAGTCCCCCTTGAATTCATAGGGCCCCAGGAACTCAGATCCCAGAATACCTGTTCCTTTTCTGATTTCGTCTATGAAAAGTTTGGTGTGGGAAGTGTATGTGAAGCAGCAGCCCTCAGCAGTGCAGGTAAGGATTCAAAACTTGTAATAAGAAAAACAAAGTCCTCTGGAGTTACAGCTGCACTTGCAGTTTCAGGGACACCAAAAGCTTTTTAACCCAGATGATATAAACCAGATTGAATATAAACATTATTCTGTATTCTTCAAGAATTCAGCAGGGAGGACTCAATATGAGTAACGAAACATTCAATCGCGTTTCTGAAATTTTAAGGCACATTATGGAAGACAACAGCGTCCCCAGGAACATTAGAAGAGCTGCAGAGGAATCAAACGAAATTCTGAATAACCCTGATGAGGACAGCACCGTCAGGGCCAGTACAGTTATATCCATACTGGATGAGATAAGCAACGACCCCAACATACCCATACATGCGAGGACGCTGGTCTGGGAGATACTCAGCGAACTTGAATCCATAAGGGAATAAAAAACTGTTTCTGAATTTTTCAGGGTTTTCCAGAGGTTAAAAATAGTTTTACTATTTTTAAGTGATGATATCTTTTTTCCTGGATTTTTTGAGGGTTCTGGCTGTGCACTTAAGTGCTGATTATTTTTTCATGGATTTCAGGGTCTCGGCTATGAACTGGGTCCTTGCAGACTCCTCAATGAATTCCGCCAGTAGAAGGGCGTCCCTTAAACCTTCACCTGCACATACAACTCCATGGTTTTCCAGGATGGCAGCATCCTCATCAACCATTACCCTGCCACATTCAGCTGCAAGTTCTCTGCTACCTGGCGGGTGGTACGGGACCATGGGTATGTAACCCCTCCCGAGACCCATGAATCCCTCCATCTTCTCAATCTGGACTCCTGCAATGGAGAAGGCCCTCGCATGGGGCGAATGGGTGTGCACTATTCCACCCACATCTGGCCGTGCCCTGTATACCTCAAGGTGGAGTCCCAGTTCAGATGATGGCCTCCCTCCCCTGATGACCCCTCCATTGAGGTCCACCACAACAACATTCCTGAGTGAAACCTCCCCCAGGGGGACCATGGTCGGGGTTATGAAGACCCTATCACCCATTCTTGCACTCACATTTCCACCTATGCCGGATACAAGGCCGGTCCTGTAAATATGAAGGGAAACATCAACGACTTCTCTTATCGGGTTCAAGTGTATCACCTTGTGTTACATCAACATACAGTTGCAGGGTTCAGGTGTAGATAACATTCAGCTGAATTCAAGGAGTTTCATCACACCCCTGTTAAGCACCGGGACCTGGCCGCAGGTTGGGACGATGTTGTAGATCTTCTGGAACTCTGTCTGGGACTGGAAGGTCCCTGAATTTATGAGGTGCACTCCCTTGTACTTTTTGTAGGCATTTATGTGAACATGGCCGGTGTGGAGTACGTGTGGGACCTCATCGATGACCAGGTGGTCCTCTATCTCAGATGCCAGCGGTGTTCTCTCACCATATATCGGTGCAAGGTGCCTCTTCTCAAGGAGTTCCTCCATTATGAGGTCTGACCTTTCATGTGAGAGCCCGTTGACACTCATGGCCATGTCATCAAAGCTACGGCCATGGTATATGAGGGTCCTCACACCGTCAAGGCTCACAAGGGATGGGTTGCTGAGAAATTCTATGTTCCTGATACTGTAGAGGGACTTTGCATATTCCTCGGGTATTGCTGGCTGGGGCTCCGCTATCCTCGAGGAGTCGTGGTTTCCCGGGATCATAACGATCTTTATGTCGCTCCTTATATCACCGAACAGCCTTGCAGCCTCCTCATACTGTTCATGGATGTCCCTTATAAGGAGTTCCTTTTCCTGTCCAGGGTAGATTCCAATGCCATCAACGATGTCACCCGCAACCACCAGGTACTTAACATCCGCTGCAAGGCTTCGCTGCTCCTCTGAACCGAAATCCCCGTTTATCCATTTCACAAATTTCATGAAGGCATCCTCAAGGAAGGTCTGGCTTCCTATATGAACATCTGATATGAAGGCAACTGAGAAGTCCATCTCCTTCTCCTGTATCCTGGGGACTCCAGGGTGGAATATCTCGGAGGCAACCACGAACCTTCCCTTTTTGGTTCCATGGACACCCACAACCTCATCCCTCACGATTTTCTCGGACTTCTCAAAGAGCTTATGGTTTTCGTTGTGGACAACAACACTGATTTCGCCGGTATCATCCTCAAGTTCAATAATCCTGTGATTGTTCTTGGTGTTCCTCACATCATTGACCATCCCGATGATGCTGACGACGTCCTCTCCCCCCCGGAGGTCAGCAATTGGCATATGATCCTTCAGTTCAGGGCGCTTACTGAGAAGGTTCTTCAGGCGACTGTAGCGGCTGTTGAAGTATGCGATCATGTCCCCTATCTCACCACTGGTGTAGGACCGGTTACTTGTATCACTTATCACCTCAAAATCGAAGTCCCTCTCCGCCGGGACCATGAGGGGACCCCTGGCCTTTATCTCCGCGGGGTTATCTATTTCAAGGAATTCATCAAGCATTTCAGAGGTTAAAACAGTGAATTTACCACCATTGCTCTTTATCTTAACTATGAGTTCTGAGGACACGCTTGCAGGATCATCCATTTCCCTGAGCCGGAAGTAGGCATTATCCTCTATGAGGATCCCTTCCCTTGCAAATTTTCCGATTATCTCGTTCATTTTAATCCTTCACTGCCCTGTAAGGTGGTTGTTAACATCTAATTCAGAAAGTTTTAAAATGTGTGTGCAGTAAAATATTTTATTGAGTTCATATATTCTTTATCAAAATATTAATTTACCCTTTGGGTTTAATCACAGAGAAAAAGGTGATGCATTGCCAAGGATAATCAGACTCTTCCTCTTCCTCATCATGTTCCTGGCCTTCTTTGAGGTGGGACTTATAAGCTCATACACCCTTGTAACGTCAAAGCCCCCGGACATAGAAAAACTCCTGGAGATGCAGATAGACACGGTCTCATCCTTCCTTGATTCCGGTAAAAACATAACCTCCACGATTACCGGAGGCCCCGAGGAGGTCAGAATAATAAACAATGCAGACGTTGCAGATGCCCTTAAAGCCAGGACGGGACTGGATGGTATAAACATAAAATCCCTCAACGCAACAACCACCCAGGATACCTCCCTTGAGATGATTGATATCAATATAACGGCGACAGGTTACCGTGAAAACCAGACAGGGAAGGGCCAGATAGTGATAAGACCAACTGAACAGTTCAGTGTAATTGCAGCTGCAAGGGCACAGACAAGGTCCTCGGGGGTCTGGGTCGATGTGAAGACCCTGAGGATTTTATCTGTGACAAGGATCTACTGAGTCTGTCATTTGCGACAGCTTCATGATCAGTGTCCTTCTTAGAGGGATTTAATTAAGTCTTAGGCGGTTGGTGGCTTCATGATCAGGATAATAGGAATTGGACCAGCAAGGGATGATATAACCATAAGGGCCCTGAGGGCTCTGGAGGATTCTGATGTCGTTATAGGGTATGCGAGGTATATCCGCCAGATAGAGGACCTCCTTGATGGAAAGGAGGTCATAAGGAGTGGTATGGGGGATGAGATTGAGAGGGTGGAACTTGCAATTGAAAAACACCGCGAGGGCCTTGATGTCGCACTTGTGAGTTCAGGGGACCCTGGTGTTTACGGTATGGCCAATGTATTCTTCCAGATATTTGATAAATATTCAGGCATCGAATTTGAGGTCATACCCGGTGTCACAGCGGTTAACTACGCCGCATCAAAGCTGGGAGCACCCCTTCACGACTTCGCGGTTATAAGTCTGAGTGACATCCTGACACCACTATCTGAAATAATGGCAAAGGTCAGGGCCGCCGCAGAGTCCGGGATGATAATAGCCCTTTACAATCCACTGGGAAAGAGGAGGAAGAGGCCCTTCAGGGAGGCTGTTGAAATACTGAGGTCTCTGCTGCCCCCTCAGACACCGGTTGGCATAGTAAGGACCGTGGATGGGGCCCCTGATGTGAGGATAGTGGACCTTGAATCCCTTGACGAGTCCCTGGTGGACATGTCAACAATAGTGCTGGTGGGCAACGTAACCACCTACACAAGGGATGGTCAGATGATAACACCAAGGGGCTACGCGGTGGAGACACCCCTCCATGAACTTGCAAGGGAGTTCTACGAGGAAAATCCACTGGGAAAAGCCTCGGGTCCAGATGAAAACTGTGAGTTCTATCCCTGTCACTTTGAAGGCCAGAACTGTGCATTCTGCTACTGTCCCTTCTACCCATGTGCGGAGGGATCCACAGGCGGGCGATGGATAAGGGACCGCGGTGTGTGGAGCTGCCAGGACTGCACATGGATACACACAGACAGCGCAGTTGAATGCGTGAAGAGGAGCCTGGGGGATATAATTTCAGGGCCAGATGATCTCACGGACAAAAAGAGGGAGCTCCTGAAACTCCGTAGAGAGTGCTTGATGAGGGGATGATCACTTTAAGTAATGCAGTTCAGGCATCTCAAGGTTATTTGTAAAGGAGTATCCTGAAGATCTCAAGGACACATGATTTTGGATGATCTTCATGAGCACCCGCGTCCCTCACAGCAACATATTTATTTTAATTTATCCAATATCAACCCACCAGCCCAGGAGGATGAAAGTTGTCTAAGAGTGTTAAGGATATCCTCATTGAGATGAAGAACCTTTCGGAGCTCATGGTGGATCTTGCATACTCGGCACTGCTATTCAACAGCAGGGATGCAGCTGAAGAAGTCATAAAACTTGAGAACAAGGTTAACAGACTCAACTATGAGATAAAGAAGGAGTCTCTTCTTGCAGCAAGGTCTGTTGAGGACGCTGAGGAGCTTACAGCCCTTCTTGAGGTGGGTGAAGCTGCTGAGAGCATTGCAAACTCGGCCAAGGATATCGCCGACCTGGTGCTCAAGGGAATAAAGCCCCATCCGGTCTTCAAGATGGTCATGGAGGAGTCCGACGAGATCATCGTCAGGGTCACCATTGAGGAGGGATCCGAGCTCGCAGGGAAATCCCTGGGGGATCTTCTCCTTGCAACCAGGACTGGTATGAGGGTTATAGCCATCAGGAGAGGTGAGTCCTGGATCTATGGACCCGACAGGAACACGGTGCTGGCAGAGAAGGATACACTCATTGCCAAGGGGAACGAGGCGGGAGCAGAGCTACTGTTTGCACTGGCAAAGAATGAGATGACCCTTGAGGATATTGGCTGCAGTATAGAATAGTGACGGGATGATGGAAATGTTAGCAGGTGATATTCATGAAGAGAAGAGAAAGATTGCTGAGGATGACTCGGATCCTGCTTCAGTCCCTGCTAACATTCACCGTGAACATCTCCATAGCAGCCTCAAGGGGATGGGTAAGGGCATTTAACCTATCAAGAAAGTTTGGCAGCTTTTTCAGGGATTCCAGGAGGATTCTCGGAGAAAGCTTCGTGGCCCTTTTCATCTGTGCAATCGGGGACCTTATAGCCGGCATATTCCTGGGTAAGATGTCCCCAATGCTTGAATCATACCCGGGTCTCCTTGTTCTCATACCCGGGGCCATAGGTATGAGGGGTAACATCTTCGGAGCCCTGGGCTCACGCCTTGGATCTGGCCTCCATATCGGTGTGCTCTCACCTGAACTGCGAAGATCAGATGTCCTTGCAGATAACATTGAGGGGACCATCATACTGACGGTGGTCATGTCGCTCTTTCTGGGCTTCATGGCATGGATCTTCTGCCAGCTCTTTGGCTTTAAGAGCATGGGGATAATGGACTTCACGGTTATCTCGGTCATCGGGGGTATAATATCAGGGGCTTTTCTGCTCCCTGCAACGGTCCTCATATCCCTTAAGAGCTATGAAAATGGATGGGACCCTGATAATGTCACCACACCACTGATTGCAGCTTCAGGAGATCTTTTCACCCTGCCATCAATATTTGCAGCTCTAGCAGTCCTTGAGATGGTCAGGAACGGATTTTTTGAATGGATACTCTTTGCCATATTCCTTTTGATAGGTGCAGCCGGACTCATAGCCGGCTTCAGGGGGAGATACGATCTCAGAAAGATCATCAGGCAGAGTGTACCTGTCCTCCTCATATGTTCGGCCCTCGGAACAACTGCAGGTACAGTTCTGAACAGTAAACTGTCATTTATACTGGACAACCCGGCAATACTGGCACTTGTACCCCTATTTTCAGGTGAAAGCGGGGACCTGGTGAGTATACTTGGTGCAAGGCTCTCCTCAGGGCTTCACTCAGGTATAATTCCAGCATCCCTGAGACCCCACGGGGAGGCCCTGAGGAACTTTGGGATAATAGCTGTACTGTCCCTCCTCATATACCCTACCATAGGGCTTCTGGCCCACCTTGTAAGTGATTTCCTTGGCATAGGGTCCCTGGGCCCCTTCAGGATGGTTCTCATAAGTTCCATGGCAGGCTACATGCTCACACCATTCCTCCTTCTTGTGGGCTTCTATCTCAGCTCGGCATCATACAGACTCAGACTTGACCCGGATAACATCGTGATCCCCCTCTCAACGAGCATGACGGATCCGGTGGCAAACACGTGCCTGGTCATAGCCATTATAACAATCATGGGTCTCTGATCAGAAGGGGGCTGTTATGACCTCAAGGACGCATGGCTGGACCCGGAAGTGGTCTGGTGACATGAGATAATCCCTGCTGCCGCGGGGAAGGGCCACAACGGACACCCACCCACCTCCATGTACGTGCAGCCATGCCACGCCCTCACCGGTCAGATTGAGTTTAACACTCCCATATATGAGATCCACCTCATCAATGTGGCTGTTCCCTGTATCCAGCATCCATGAGCCCTCCGGGCTGTCAGAGATCAGATAGTAGTCCAGTGAACTGTTAAATCTAAAATTCATGCAGGTCCAGTTCTCCGGGTGTCCGCAGGGACAGACAGCCTTCTGGAGTTTTATTACATGGCCTGAGAGGAAGTTGCAGTTAACGGGTATTCTCATCACTGAAATCTCATCCCCGCTGATGTTTTCACCTGCGACCAGGGGCCTGATGCTGGAGTTGATGGGTCTCAGGACAAGCTGCACCCTCATAGCCGGGAAGGCCCTGCCAAGGAGTTCTGGCCTGCTCTGGAGTTTCCTGAACTTTTCATAGGATATCATTCCCCTCTCACCGGGCACTGCAAGTCCAGGGGATTTACAGGCACTCGCGGGAATTTTTTCCCAGTTGGGCGGATCCCCTGGAGTGCTTACCAGGATATCAGCTGCAGCAGTGGCTTTCTGATTCACGTGACCCTCCCTGAACTCCTCGCTGAGGCGACTCTCCTGCATGTCCACAAGTTCTGCAGATGTTCCCAGGATAAGGGCCACTATGATCAGTGAAAGCAGAAAGTCAGTTGACAGTATCATGGTTTCCCCATCCGTACTCTGGCGAGGGCAGAGGGCTGGCCGGGATTATCATTGTCTTCTCACCCCGTACTTTGTCATGTGACCTGCGTCCAGGTAAATGATGAATCCTGAGATGTTCAGTGCTTCGCCAGGGTATTTTTCATTAAAGAGGACGTGGTCAATGGATACCGGAGCCTCTCCTAATTCCTTCGACGGGATTATGAATGTTTCAAGCCCCATGTGTGGGCAGGATGTTTTTCCCTCCAGTCTGCAGAGGTAACAGGCACCATCCCTGCTTTCATGGTAGTATCCATTGAGGATGCAGGCATGGACCCCCTCAGATCCATGGGAGGTGTAGGGTTCGTAGGGGCATCTTCTTATAATGAGGGGCCCCGTTGCATTGATGTAGGCTCCACCATCCACGCCCCTGGAGTTAAGATACTCTGCGAGGGCATCACCATATTCTATTGTGGTGTTACTGTGTTCAAACCTCCCGAGGACCCTGAAGGGCAGCGGATCCGGGAGTCCATCAACCGTGACCCTCACAGAAAGGTTCTCAGCGTGTTCAATGCTCCCTGCCCGTATTTCAAGTGTTGAGTTGACCTCAACCTGAAAGGGGTCCTCTGTTCCTTCAACCGAATTCACCCTGCAGCTTGCATTGACGTTCCTGTGGCTTCTGCATAGACGGTCAATACGCTCCTGAACCCTCTCCCTGACCAGATCCCTGACATCATCTGAGGGAAGGGTCCCATTGATGGCCTCCCCTGCGGTTTCATTGAGCACATCCAGTGTTATGATGGGGACGTTGTCCCTGATGTCCCATGCAGCACCCTCTACACAGGCTGAAAGTTTTCTCTCCATGTTCATGTCACTGTGTGCTTCACCGAGACTCAGAATCATGGCCGTGATTATGATTACGGGTATCATCAGCAGTAGGGATGCACCTGCCATGACGTATCCACAATCATCCATAATATCACCAAATGAAAATTAAGTATTACAGATATAAAAATATTACCTAAATATTAATAAAGTATTATTAATTCTTTGTGCTGGAGAGAATGAATATGGACCCATTTTAGGACTAAAGGACGCCCATAACACATTAAAAAGTAGCTGCGAGCAAGAGGGGTCTTTATTATCCCCTCAGGGAGGCAGTGATTTAAATATCAGATGACCGTATGATTTAATTATAATGAACCAAGATAGATAATGAAAAGTGATTACTGTATGGAGGTTACATGATGACAGAAACCGTCAGGACATGGCGCCATATACCCCAGCGCTACAATCTTACAGGATCAAAATGTCTTCAGTGCGGGAATGTTTTCTTCCCCAGCAGGATAATATGCCCGGAATGCAGACGCAAGGGCAAACTCGAGGAATTGAAGTTCAGCGGGAAGGGAAGGATACACAGTTACTCCGTCATAAACACCCCCACCGACGAGTTCAAGGACATAGCCCCCTACGTGGTGGCCATAGTTGAACTGGAGGAGGGTGCAAGGGTAACAAGCCAGATAGTTGACTGCGACCCTGATTCAATAGAAATAGGTGATGAAGTCGAGATGGTATTCAGGAAGGTTAGAGAAGAGGGCGAGGATGGAGTGATATCCTATGGATTCAAATTCAAACCAAAAACCTAAGATAGGCGTTCTGCTGGTGGGGCACGGCAGCCGCCTCCCCTACGGTGAGGAGGTTATAAACGGCATAGCTGACATCTACCGCAAGGAGGCCGACCACCCCGTTGCAGTGGGCTTCATGAACATGTCAAGACCATCAATACCCGAGGCAATAAATGAACTTGCAGCCATGGGTGTTGAGAAGATCATCGTCACACCGGTTTTCCTGGCCCATGGAGTGCACACCAAACATGACATACCCCACATACTCGGCCTTGACAACGGTGCCGAAGGCCACCATCACCATGAACACGAACATGAGCATGAAGAATTTGAATTCGATGGTGAGATAGTCTATACGGAACCCCTCGGCGCTGATCCAAGGATAGCCGAGATAATCAGGGACAGGGTTAAATCAGCAATTTAACTGTTCCCATCCAACTATTTTTGATAAAATGCATGATAGAATATCCTCCCTTGGAGAAAAAAAGCTCATATCCAGGATAATATCCAGAGCAAGATCAGTTTTCGGATCATCAGAGGTCATGGGCCTCGGGGACGACGCAGCCCTCATTGATGCAGGGGAAGAGTTCCTGGTACTAACCTCTGACCTCCTCCTTGAGACCAGACACTTCCCTGACCCTGGAAGGCCACGGGACATGGGCTGGAAGACCGTCACTGTTAACATGAGCGACCTTGCTGCAATGGGCTCTAGACCTGAAGGATTCATCCTTTCGGTGGCCCTACCCGACCTTGAACTGGAATTCTTTGACTCCCTCATGGATGGCGTGATAGAGGCATGCTGCCACTACCAGGCTCCACTCATCGGAGGGGACACAAACGAGGCCGATGAGATAATACTCTCAGGAACAGCCATCGGGCGGGCTGAAAAGGACATGGTCCTCATGAAGTCCGGGGCCAGGCCAGGGGACCTCGTGGCTGTCACGGGACCCCTGGGAGTTGGTGCAGCAGGGACAGAACTCATCCTTTCGGGTAGAGATACAGGGGGCTTTGAAAATGCGGTTGAGAGATCCCTCAGACCGGTGGCCCGCATAGAGGAGGGACTCATCCTTGCAGAATCAGGTCTGGTATCCTCGGCCACCGACATAACCGATGGCCTTGTAAGTGAGCTCGGGGAGCTCATGGATTCAAGCGGGACAGGTATGAGGATATATGAGGATAGGCTGCCCCTGGGCAGGGAGGTCCCTGAAATTGCATCCATTCTCGGCATGGACCCACTGGAACTCGCCCTATACTATGGAGAGGACTTTGAACTGGTATTCACAGCACCACCCACCGGGATGGAACAACTCTCTGACATGATGGAGCTCCATGTAATCGGTGAGGTCACCGGTGGAGGTGGAATTGAAATGGTTGATAAGGATGGAGTTACATATAAACTTCATGTGAGGGGCTATGAACATCTCAGCCCCGAGGGGGTATGCCATGAGGAAGGAAGCCATACTTTATGAAGGGGTCGATGACAGGCTCAGGTGCCTGGTATGTAACAGGAAGTGCCTGATACCTGAAGGTGGGAGGGGCTACTGTCTCACCCGTGAGAACAGGGACGGCAGGATATACTCACTCACCTATGGGGAGGTGTCATCGGCAGCCGTTGACCCCATAGAGAAGAAACCTCTCTTTCACTTCCATCCAGGGACCCTTGCGTATTCACTTGGAAGTGTGGGGTGTAACTTCAGGTGCAGGTACTGCCAGAACTGGAGCATATCCCAGGCCAGGATAGACGAATTCCCCACAAGGTACATTTCACCGGAGGAGGCAGTTGAAAATGCCCTCAGCGCCAGCTGCAGGTCCATAGCCTGGACCTACAATGAACCCACCATGTGGCTTGAATACACCCTTGACTCAGCGGAACTTGCAAGGGAGGAGGGTCTCTCGACGGTCTATGTGACTAATGGGTACATGAGCAGGGAGGCGCTTGACATACTGGGCCCCCTCCTGGACGCTGCAAACGTTGACCTCAAGGGAATGTCAGAGACCTTCTACAGGGAACTCTGTGATGCAAAACCCGGGCCGGTACTTGAGAACATCATAAGGATGCATGATATGGGTATCCATATTGAGGTCACAAACCTCCTCATACCAGGATACAATGACTCAGATGATGATATAATGGCCCTCATAAACTTCATGGTCTCTGAGGTCGGAGTTAGGGTCCCGCTGCACTTCACACGGTTCTTCCCACATTACAGGATGCAGGACGTGCCACCCACAGGAGCTGACAGGCTTATGAGGGCGAGGGAGCTGGCACTTGAGGCTGGAATGAAGTACGTCTATGTCGGTAACCTGCCAGGCACCGATGCAGAGAACACCTACTGTCCGTCCTGCGGGGAAGTGGTTATAAGAAGGAACGGCTACATCACAGATACCTCTGGACTCGCTGATGGCAGATGCAGATCCTGCAACTCCAAAATTGATGTTGTTACTGACTGAATTAAGATTCAAGCGAATGATGATGTTTAGCCACGGATTTATAGCAGCAAGGAAAAGGGGTTGAGGGCCCGGTTACTCTGACCTGCTGACCCTCTGGAATTTTTCAGCTGAAGCAAGGGGCGCGGTTGCATCGACACCAACCTTGGTGGTGGTGCCATCAGGCAGTGCTGCAGGATCAAGGGATGAACCCCTGGCCCCTGGAACTATGAGGATGTCATCATCACCCTTAACCCTGGTTGCAATGGCATATTCAATTTCCTCAGGGTCAAGGACGTCTATATCCTCATCCACAACCACAACATGCTTCAGGGAGGGGTGTGCTGCAAGGGCAGCCATTATAACGTTCTTACCATCACCTTCAGTCTGTTTTTTAATTGATACAGCGGCGTGGAGCCAGCAGCACCCACCCTCCGTCAGAACAACATTCCTTACAGTGGGGACTGTATTCTTAACGGCCCTGTATATCCTTGGCTCCTGGGGGAGACCCTGAAGGAGACGGTGCTCAAAGCCGGCCGGCAGAATGGCGTGGTACATTGCATCCTTCCTGATATGCATCCTTTCAAGGGAGATAACAGGTTCATCCCTTACAACGTCATAGGTGTCTGTCAGATCAACAAAGGGGCCCTCCCTCTCCCTCACACCACAGAGTATACGTCCCTCAAGGATTATCTCTGCAGGGGGGACCTCCATGTCGACTCCCTCACACCTGACAAGTTCCAGTTCACCTTCATGGAAGGTGTTCGCCACCTCCATTTCATCTGCATCGATGGGTATGGAGGTGGTGGTGGCAAGGAGCGTTGCAGGGTCTATACCTATGGCTATAGCTATTTCAAGGTCCTCACCCCTCTCCTCAGCCTTCTGGAGGTAGGTGTAGAGGTGCCTGGGTACTATGCGGACAGCCAGCCTGTCATCACCGATGACCATCATCCTGTGAATTGAGGCGTTCCTCACCCCTGTATCAGGGTCCCTGGCGAATATGACCCCTGCAGTTATGTAGGGGCCACCATCCCTCCTGTAGTGCCTGAGGATGGGGAGCTCTGAGAGGTCAGCCCTCCCTGATCTGTAACCATCCAGTCCCCCCACGCTACTGATTGGAGTGGGGTTTTCCATGGCCTCAACGATCCTGTGGGTTATCTCATGGACCCTGCAGTTCAGGGAGAGGGCTATCTTCTCCCGGGTATTGCAGAGCCCTGATATGACGGGTATATCGGATTCCTTCAGGTTTTTGAGTATAACAAGGTCCCTTGGATGCTCTCTGAGTATGCTGGCAGCCTCGAAACTGGTTGATACTTCATCCTCAACCACCAGGGCCTCCTCGCCGATTTTATCAAGAAAGTTTCTCATTCAATCACCATCAGAAGTTATGGAACGGCTCTTTATCCTGATCTTTATTTTTATATTTAGAACTTAACGGAACGGCTCTTTATCCTCTTTATCCTCGATTCTATCTTTTCATCGTATATTCCAAGCATTTCAGCAGCCAGTATTGCGGCGTTACCACCGTTACCTATCCCCACCGTTCCAACAGGTACACCCGGCGGCATGTTGATCATTGAGAGGAGTGAGTCCCAGCCGTTCATCTTGAGGGGGCAGGGAACCCCTATCACCGGCCTGTCGCTGAGGGCAACAACAGCACCCGTAACATGTGCAGAGAGGCCGCTTATGGCTACGAAGAGCTTCACGTTCTCCATCTTCTCAAGGTACCTCTCAAATCTTTCAGGGTACCTTATGGGTGATATGACGTTCAGATCATAGCTTATACCCATCCTTTCGAGGAACATGGTGGTCTTCTTGGCTATCTTCATGTCAGAGTAGCTGCCAGGTATCACAGATACCATGGGGTCATCCTGGGAATCTGACGGGACCTTATCACCCATGGGAGGCATTTCAACCTCCAAGGGTGCATAGTAGGACCCCTCTATGCTGTTGAGCACCTGACATTCATCTCTCCGCACGCGTTCATAGAAACCTCTCCTTAGATCTGCAACCCTTTCCCTTACCCCTGGATCTCCTATCCCTATTATCTGGGCAGCGAGTATTGCGGCGTTTTCTCCCCTGTCTACCCCCACAGTGGCGACAGGGGCAGGGAAGGGCATCTGTGAACATGCAAAGAGGGCGTCGAGTCCTCCAAGTTTAACGTCAACAGGGACCCCTATGACGGGTCTGTGGGTGTTTGCAGATATCATGCCTGGAAGATGGGCTGATAACCCTGCTATTCCTATGAATACCTCAACACCCGCCTTCACGGCCTCTGAGACTATTGCCTTTACCTTTTCATGTGTCCTGTGGGCTGAGGCAACCCTAAGGTCATAGGGTATCCTGAGTTCCTCAAAGATTTCCATTGCCTTTTCGGCTATCCTGAAATCAGATGCACTTCCAAGGAGTATCATCACTCTGGGCTTCATCTGGAGATTCACCTTTAACTTTATATATAGAGAATCTATCTGAGGTCATATTTAATAGATGGTACCATCCCGCAGGGACCATTTACAGGTCTTCATAACAGTATATAAGGGGATTCTACCAATAGAGAGTTACAGAGTATCAGAAGGTGTACTGATGTCATGGCTCATTCTCATGGTTGTGTTCTTTCTATGCGCTTTCAGAGCAGTGAAGGATAAAAGCCACACTGTATCGGTGGTTATACCTGCATTAAACGAGGAAAAAACAGTTGGACGTGTAATTGAAGCAGCCAGAAAATCAGATATGGTGGACGAGGTTATCGTTGTGGATGATGGATCCACAGATAATACTGCTGGTGCTGCAGAGGATGCAGGTGCCACTGTTATAAGGCATACAAGCAACCGCGGAAAGGGGGCAGCCCTAAAAACAGGTTTCAAGCATTCCCGGGGCGACATAGTGGTCTTTGTCGACGCTGACCTTGAGAACATGACAACAGAGAAGATTGAAAGGATGATAAAACCCATAATAACGGGGAGGGCCGACCTCACAAAGACCAGATTCAGAAGAAAGGCCGGGAGGGTTACTGAGTTAACAGCCAAACCCCTTCTTAAGTTCTTCTTCCCTGAGATAAAATTTGAACAGCCCCTGAGCGGACAGTTCGCAGCTAAAAGATCGGCTCTTGAGAAGATGAAATTTGAGGAGGACTACGGGGTTGATGTTGGCATAGTACTGGACGCCGATGTCCTGGGCCTCACCGTGAGGGAGGTGGATATCGGGAGCATACACCATGACATGGCGAGCCTGAAGGATCTCAATGTCGTCGCCAACGAGGTTGTGAGGACAATAGTTGACAGGGCCCTGGAGTACGGCAGAATAACCATGATGGATTCCATGGGGAAATCAATAAGGATGTGCATCCTTGGTCTATCACTCACAACCCTTGGGGTCTTCAGCATATTTTTCATAAGGGCCATACCAGCAGTCCTGGGTGTCATAATATCCCTCACAGGATTTATAATGGCGGTCTACTATTTTTTAAGGCTCATCAGGAGATCCATCTATGTTTTCAGGCGTTCAGCAGGTAAGCTTCAGACAGTGAGGTCCTTCATCTACATGCACTTCCCCATACTCATATCTGCCCTCATACTCATTGCAATGATATCAACCCTCCTTGGAGCCGTGGAGGTGGACGACGGGAAAATATCCATTGAGCCAACATCTGGAAACCTTATAATATGGAAGAAGAGCAATGAAAACAGGACATTCGATGTCAGGGGACCCTACAGAGTTGACAGTGCCCTTGAAAATGAAAATAATTCAATAAGAATTCCTGAGGAGGCCATAAACACCCTTGACCTCAATTACGGCGACCGCATATTCCTGGCCGGAGAGGCCTATACACTTAACAGGACACGGGAAGGCGAAACCAACATAATGAGGGTACCATCCGGGGCAAGGAACGCCCTGGGGCTCAATGTGGGTGATGTTATCCAGGACGGGAACCTCCGCAAGGTGTTCAGCAATGTCTATGCACTGAGAAACATCTCAGACTCAAATCTGACGGTCTACAATGGCATCATAATCCAGGATGATGATTCTCCGGGGGCAGAGGTCCGGGTCTATCTGGACGACAGGATGGTTGCCCGCACCACAGGGGCAATGGAGAATGGGACCTACACAGTTTACGTTGATGGTGTTGCCGCGGGAAGGATAATATTCAGGGGCAAGGACACCGATCACAGGATTTACTGGGGAGCTCATGTAATAAAAATTGAGGTCCGGAGCGGCGCCATGGATGATATGCGCTTTGCTAAATCCTCTGAGGGCAGGTTCCTGAATGTATGGCTCTGAGCAGGTGGTCTGAGTTCCCTAGGACCCATCTGGATGCCTCTGGAGAGCCCCATAAGTATCTGGATATTCAGCACTAGTAGTAGACCCTGGCGGCCTCCTCCGGATCATCGTAGAGTCCAAGGGCTGCAAGGGCCCCTATCTTGCCCTGAGAACCGGTAACTTCGATTAGCTCCACGCCAAGTTCCCTGGCAACCCCTTCGGCTTCCTCCACTTCCATGAGGGTCCTCTTTGATTTTGCAGAGTACTCCCTCAGTTTTTCAGGCACCACTATACCCCTCAGGACTGCCATGGCTGTCTTATCTGAGAGGGTGTTATCCCTGAGGAGGTCCCTTACCAGGGCCACCAGTTTATCTGCTTCACCGGGTCTGACTGCAAATGCAAGGGCAACCGACACACAGTTCTGTGTCTTGTGTGGATTGTGGGGGTAAAGCTGTACCGTGACATGGTCGATGTACTCAAAACCCTGTTTTCTGGCCTCCAGTCCTATATTGTTTGCAAGGGTCCAGGTGGCCCCGCTCTCTGGCGTGTCTGTGTCATCTATCCCGATAACAACCTTCTCAAGGCGGGGGGTTATAACAGCGGCCCGGCCCGGCTTTGAACCACCACCGACGTCGTAGAGTTCTATCCTCTTAACACCCTCAGCCATGCCCCGGCACATGGCGGCGCCGACACCTGCACCTGCAAGGCCTGCATGCACAACACGGACCTCATCACCCTCAACCGCCACCTCCTCTATTCCAGCGGCGTTAAGGCTGGCCTGGAGTTCTATGGGAGCTTTACCTGTACGTGCAAGGTAGCTGTGCCTGTTACCGTCTCTCCGGGCCCTCTCTATGAGTCTGCTGGATCTCTGGTACTGGTATATCATCCACTCTGACCCTGAAACGCAGGGGTGGTACTCCAGGATCTCAACCATGTCCCTGTCCACCATTGTGAGGACCTTCCGGTATGGTGAGATCCAGGGGTCCTGGAACCTCTCCTTCAGGTCAGATGGCCTGAGTATTTCCATGGAAGCTCCCCGGAAACTAAATATCCTCTTTAAGTCTTCTGTACATTTTAACAGCTGCCTCAACAGCCCTCTTGGCGTAGTCAACGCGCTGGTGGGCCTCGAGCCTCGTCATTCCGGGTCCTGATATTCCAAGGGCCACGGGCTTGTCATAATCAAGGGCCAGGTCGGCTATTTTACGTGAGGCGTGCTGCACGACTATCTGGTCATGGTCGGTGGCTCCCTCGATGACCGCCCCCAGGGTTATCACGGCGTCTATCTCATCTTCCAGAAGGAGTTTCTTCACTGCAAGTGGCATGTCAAACACGCCGGGTACAGCAATCACCCTGGTTATCTCTGCATCAAGGAATCTGGCATGTTCCTTTGCAAGTTCCAGCATCATATGGGTTATGTCATAGTTAAACTCAGCTACAACAGCCCCTATCCTGACTTTCTTCATTCAATACCTCCATTAGAGTACAAGTGCACCTGCAATGGTACTCAGGACCATTATTATCACTATCAGTAATGCTATTGCCTGTGCCTTATTCATTAAATCACCCCATCCCTGCTATTTCCTCGAGGGTCTCTCCGAGGAGCTGGATTTCCTCTGATGTGTTGTAGTAGTGTATTGATGCCCTGACGGTGCCGCCGGTTTCATGGAGCGCCAGGTGCTTCATTGCAGGTATAGCGCAGTGGTGACCACTTCTAACACAGATCCCGGCGGTTTCGTCAAGAATCTTTGCAACGTCGTGGGGGTCCATGTTATTTATGTTGAAGGAGAGGATACCATAAATATTTTGGGGGTCACCATAGCATTCAATACCATCGATGGATGAAACGGTAGCGTGGAGTTCCTCTGTCATCTTCATGCCATGTTTCTGGATCCTCCTGATTCCTATCCTGTTCATGTAGTCTATTGAGGCACCGAGGCCTATGAATCCTGCAATGTTGAGGGTGCCGGCCTCAAACTTCGCCGGGAAGTCCTCGAGCACATACCCGTCCTCTGAGACATCAAGCACCGTACCTCCCCCCAGCATCAGGGGTTCAAGTTCTCCCTGGACAGCAGTGCTGCAGTAGAGGAATCCCGTGCCAACAGGTCCCAGGGTCCCCTTGTGTCCAGGGAATGCTGCGAAGTCAGCCCCAATGGCCCTCACATCAACCTCCATGTGGCCTATTGACTGGGCGGCATCAACCAGGTAGAGGGCCCCCACGTCATGGGCTATCCTCCCTATCTCCTCCACATCCTGCACCGTACCGAGGGCATTGGAGATGTGGGTCACGGTGACGAGCCTTGTGGTCTCATCAACGGCGTCCTCTATTCTGCCGGGGTCCACCACGCCCCCCTCATCTGCCTTCACCACCCTCACATCAACTCCCCTCTCACGGAGCCTCAGCCAGGGGAGGAAGTTGGAGTGGTGTTCGATGTTTGGCACAACAACTGAGTCCCCCTTCCTGAACCTGAGTCCCCCCGCCACTATGTTGATGGCCTCAGAGGTGTTCTTGGTGAATACTATCTCATCACTGGAGGCGTTTATGAACCCAGCCACCTTCTCCCTGGCCTCCTGGAGTTTCCTGGTGGCCCTTAGCACCAGGGAGTAGGCCCCCCTCCCGGTGTTGGCATTGTATTCCTCAAAGTATTCTGTCATGGCCCTGACAACCGGGAGTGGAGTGGGGGTTGTGCTGGCAGCGTCGAGGTAGACATGATCCCTGAGGAGGGGCATGTCTCTCCTGACGTCCTCTGTACGCATGAATATCAATCCTCCAGGTGTCTGGCTATCTCGGCAGCCATCTCCATGGTGCCAAGCTTCCCACCGAGGTCCGGTGTCACAAGACCCTCTGCAAGGGTTTTTTGGAGTGCTTTTTCTATTTTTTGGGCTTCTTGTTTTTTGTTGAGGT